>WNGI01003534.1_pt1 | contig 13806 bp, 10 predicted proteins | sample 5400621 | NCBI WGS metagenome assembly WNGI01 (sample SAMN13153374, study PRJNA577476) | soil metagenome | isolation source: 20 cm soil or saprolite under Garry oak tree replicate 1 | place: USA:California | collected 2016-06-15
CGATGACACCGTCGATCACGACGAGCGGCGAGTTGTCTCCCGACAGCGAATTACCCCCGCGCAGCCGGATGCGCAGCTCTGATCCGGGCTGTGCGTTCGTGGTCTGCACCTGCATCCCGGGCACCCGCCCAGCGAGGGCCTGGTCGGCCCGGTCTACCGGATTCGTCGCGATTTCCGGACCGGTAACCGAGGAAACCGAGCCCGTCAGGTCCGCCTTGCGCTGCGTGCCGTAACCGATCGCCACCACGGGGTTCAGCTCGATGGCGCTCGGCTGAAGCCGGAAGTCGACGACGGCGCGCTGGGCGGCCTGCACCATCACGGCCGTGTCGCCAGGGGCATAGCCCAGCAGCCGCGCCCGCAGGTGGTACGTCCCGGGGGGCACGCCGGAAATGGCATAGCGGCCCTCCGCATCGCTTTCGGCTGCGAGGCGCGTCCCGACCACGCTGACGCCGACCCGCGCCACCGGGGCCCCCGTATCGCGTGCCCGCACCACGCCGGTGATCGCGCCCGTGGAGTCCTGGGCCCTGACGTCCCCGGCCGCCGCGAGCAGCGCGGCGCAGCCCACGAGACAGACACTCATCGTTCTCATGCGCAAACGCTCCGAAGGAGTTGGAGCAGCACCGCCGGGGCGTGGAAGCAACAGATGCGGCTTGCGCGCGATAGTGAGCGGAGGACACCGCGCTCAGCGGCGGCGAGAGTTCGCTACGGGCAAACCGTTCCCGTCCAACGCACGCGCTCACCTATCTTGTTCGTCGATCGAACTAAGTCCCGGCGGCACCCCCGATGCGTGCGCAAGGTGCGCGCCAAGGTGGGGCAAGAACGCCACACTCAGAGCTCGAGCGGACGACACCATCGTGAGAACGATCAACCCCCGCGACTTCAACCGCGCCACACGCTCCACGTCGCGCCAGATCAACCGGCTGATTCTGTTGAACCTCGTGCGCGAGTTTCAGCCGATCTCCCGCGCCGATCTCGCCCGCCGCATGGCGGTGGGACGTGGCATGGTGACGACCCTGGTCAACGAGCTCCTGGCAGAAGGCGCCGTCTACGAGGGCGCGCTCGCCGACGTCCCCCGGGGTCGCCGGCCGAAGATGCTGCACGTACAGACCCGCGGTCGGCTCGTCGCGGCGATCGACATCCGTTTCAGTCGCACGTACGTGTCCCTCTCGGACTTCGGCGGCAACCAGATAGCTCTCGAGAGCTTCGGAACCGTCTTCGACCCGGACCAGCTCCTGGACGAACTCGCGCTACGCGTTCGCCGCTTGCTTCGAACCCACGCGGCGGGAGGGCACTGCGAGGGGATCGGGATGGTAGTCCCCGGGATGGTGGACCGGCGCGGTCGCGTGCTCAACGCTCCCCAGCTCGGCTGGCGCGACGTGCAGATCCGCAGCGGCCTGGCGGAGCGCACCGGGCTGCCGGTGCACGTCGAGAATTCCGGCGCCGCCTGCGCGCTCGCGCACATCTGGCTCGAACCGGGGGAGCGGGGGAGCGGCATCCGCGATTTCGTCTATATGACGGTGTCGGACGGGGTGGGCACGGGCGTGGTGGTGAACGGCGAGCTGGTTCGGGGTTACGGGCACACGGCGGGCGAGTTCGGGCACATCCCCATCAGCCCTGATGGGCCACGCTGCTTATGCGGCGCGCAGGGCTGCCTCGAGGCCCACACGTCGAACCTCGCTACGGTCGCCCGCTACCTGGGGCACGACCTGTCGCCCGCCGTCGCCCGGGAGCTGTTCCAACAGAACAGCGTCACCGTGGACGAGGTGATACATCGCGCCGACCAGGGAGACGAGCGCGCCCGCGCCGCCCTGGTGGAAACCGGCCGCTATCTTGGGCTCGGTCTTTCGGTGATCGTCAACGCGCTCAATCCCGCGCGGATCATCATCGGCGGTGAGATCACGGCCGCCTGGGGCTTGGTCGAGGCGCCCATTCGTGCGGAAATCGGGCGACGGGCCCTCATCCGCCAGGCCGCGGAGACCCCCGTGGTCCCCGAGCCGTCAGGGAGCTTACCCCGGCTGCGCGGGGCGATCGCGCTCGTGGCCGCGCCTGCCTTCGCCGCTCCGCAAGTCGGCTGAACACGCACACCCTTCAGGGTTGTGCCGTGCCGAGCCCATCCTTTAGGATGGGAAACGGGTTGCGACCGGGAGGGAGCGCCACGGGGCGTGCCTCGGGGAGCGGGCTCGCGACGTCCGGCGCCAGCACCACCGAGGCGGCCCGGCGCAGGTCGATCACGAAGGCCCCCGTGCTGTCCCGCGTCACGCGCGGCACGGGACCCGTGTGCGCGCGGACCACCGCCGTATCCCAATCCGGTACGACCAGCCGGCAGGGCTCACCGGCGAGACTCGCGATGCGGACCCAGGCGGTCCGCCCGCCGCGCCGTGCGCCGCTGACGAGAAACGCCCCCTCGGCCCGCAGGTGGTCGAAGGCGGCGTCTGACCAAGCGGCCGGGACCGCGGGGAAGATTCGGAGCGCACCGCCCCAATCCTGTAAGAACAGCTCCTGAATCGACGCGGCGGCCGAGAGTGGCGTCTCGATGACGGGACCCGCCTCGGCATAGAAGGTGTTCGGCTCCATGTAGCGCGGCGCATCGAGATACTGGTTCAGACGCGTCAAGGCGACGTCGCCGTGGCCGAGCTGCGCATGCATCGCCGCGCCGCCCGTGAACGAGTAGCCGCGGAACAGCGAGATGTCCCGCTCCCAGGTTGCGAGCGAGGTCTCGATCAGCGCCCGCTGATCGGAACGATCGGGGGTGATGAGGCGCAGCGGATAGATCGCGAGCAGGTGCGAGTAGTGGCGGTGCGACTGCTGCCACGGCCGCCCGCGGCCGACCATCAGCCCCGCGGAGTCGGTGGGAAACGGTGCGAGGTTGGCCAGCACATCGCGCCAGCGGGTTAGCAGCGGCTCGTCGAGCCGCAGGCGCTCGGCGCCGGCGATCAACGTCTCGAGTCCCCACTTGAGCAGCGCGAGATCGTAATTCGCGTCGGGGACCGTGGCCAGCTCGGGTGAGTGTGTCGGGGGCAGATGCCACCGCCCGTCCTCGCCGCGCTCCACGTACGCGAGGTAATTCCCGATCGCCAGCTTGAGGAGTGGATAGACGCGCTCGCGCAGTATGTGATCGTCCATCTGATAGCGGTACTGGAGCCAGTAGTAGTACATGGTCCACGGCAGGTCTCCCATCTCGTGGGCGGCGTCGCTCTGCGCCGTGGCCAGATCGACGGGCCGCACCAGGTCGGGGCCCGAGCTGCGACCGATCGCCGCCGCGGTGCCGCGCAGCCGCTCGGGGACGTTGTCGATCAGGGCCTGCCGATGCTGATCGAGATTGCGGAACAACGATTCGGCGAGGTCAAGCCGATTCGCGCGGAACAGCGGCGAGTAGGTGAGCTGGATGTTGAGATTCCACCAGATCGCGGGCCACGGTGTGGCGTTGAACCAGGGACCGTTCAGGTCGAGGATCGGCCCATCCGGTCGCATCGCGGAGCCGAGCTTGTAGATCTGAATCCAGTAGTACGCCTCGAGACGGGCGTCCGGGAACGTGAGGAAGCTCGCCGGATAGTAGGCGTGCCACCACTTGCGGTGCGCCGCAGTCAGTCTCGCGACTCCCAGCCGGGCCGCCTCGCGGGTCGCTGCGCGAGCTTCGGCGAGAGCTTCGCGGTCGGTGCGGCCCTGGCCGATGCTGATGTAGAAAGTCCTCACCCCCTGACCCCCTCTCCCTTCGGGCGAGGGGGAACTCGAGATAATCGACTCGGCGTGCGCCCCGCCCCCCAGGAACGTCTGCACGCTCGTGATCTCCGCCGGCGAGCACGTGACGGTGGGGGGCGGGTGCAGGTCTTCCGGTGCGAAGGCTTCCTTCCGGGCCACCTTACGCGGCGGTCGAGCCTCGGCCGGCACCCAGTCCAGGTGCACGTCGTCCCCCCGCTCGCCACCCCGTGCTTCGAGCACGATGACGATCACCGACGGCTGAGCCGCGGCGAAGCTGCGCCAGCGCACCTCTCCCCGATCCGTGGTGACCATCCCGCTCGCCTCGGCGTCCCACAGCGTCAAGCGCGCGTCGCCTCTCTGCACCGTTCCCGTCGTCTGCACCACCACGCGCCCGATGGGGAAGCGTGATTGGTCGTGGACGAAGTCCGTGCGGTTGACGGTCCATCCGAGCACCCCGCCTGGCGCGTCGATCGTGGCACCGACGCGCCCGTTGCCGATGAACGCGCTCTCGCCCCACCGCGTGGGGAGACGGTCCCACACCAGATCGTGGCGCGCGAGAAACACGGGCCAATCGACCCGTGCCGCGGGTGCGGCAGGCGTCTGCAGCGCGAGGAGCGTGAGACATAGGATCATGGCATCAGATCGCGTGGTCCGGGGTCACATCCTGTCCACTCCAGACCTTGCGGGCCGTCCAGTCCGCAGGGGCCGCCGACCAGAACTCGTCCGTCGCAGGCAGTCCGAGCGGGAGCAGGCCGGCCGCGCAGAGGTACGCACTCCCGGTCGAGATGTAGCCTTCGCCGATGCTCGGCTGGTGCCCGCAGAACCCGATGGTCAGCCACCCCTGGGCGTCGAACGTGCCGGGCGCCTCGATCATGCGGCGTATCACCGCCGTCAATCCACAGCGCACCTGCGCCGGAGTCACGCCCTCAGGCAGCTGTTGCCGCAGCGCCACCTGCGCCAGCAGCTGAAACGCGCCGAAGCGATACGCGAGCGAGCGACCGATCGGTGGGAACGTGCCTTCGGGCGAGATCAGGCGCTCCTGAATCGCGGCGTAGCGACGCGCTCGCTGCAGCACGGGGTCGGTGAGTCTCTGCCACTCCGGCGCGGTCGTCCCCACCAGGCGGAGCACGTCGAGCAGCATCGGGTGGATGACGAAACTGTTGTAGTAGTCCCAGTGAAACGAGGGCCCGTCCCCGTACACCCCGTCCCCCTTGTACCACTGCTCGTGCTGAGTGAGGGCATGGTCCACGGGCGCGCGGTCCCACTCCTCCCCGGTCATGCTCAGCGCGGTTTCGATCATCGCGCTGAACATCAGCCAGTTCGAGAGCGACGGCCGAATGCCGCGCGTCGACTTGAGCGCGCTGACCACATTGTGCTGCGTCTCACCATCGAGTCGTTGCCACAGCTCGCGGGGCGCGCGCACGATCGCGTGCGCGAGGAACGCCGCGTCGACCAGCGGCTGACGGCCGCGGGCGAAGTTCAGGAAGTCGGGCGAGCGCGGGTCGGTCGCGGCGCGGAGGCCCCGCCGGGCCAGGTCGGCGTAGCGCTGCCGCTGCTCGCCCTCGGGCGACGCGTCGCCGCCCAGCTCCAGCCACGGCGCGATCCCGGTGAGCAGTCGCCCGACGGCCTCGAGGTGCGTGTAGTCGCGCCGCTCCGGGTTCCCAGCCGGCGCGATCTCCACCGGCATCCGCTGGCGCAGCCGTCCCACCGCGAGGTTCGTCAGCACGGGGTGCGCCAGGCGCGTCAGCACGTCGAGCCAGTACTGGCGATCGGTCGAGCCGAGGGTGAGAGGAGGTAATGACCCCGGGCGCAAGCCCGGGGTACCCGCCACCGCCAGCACCGCGAGCCTCGAGAGAAAATCCCGCCGGCCGGCTACACCCATGCGAGGTAACGCTCCTTCACCAGCGGCAACACCACGTCGAGCGGCGTGTCCCACACCGCCTCGTTGAAGATCTCCACCTCGATCGGGCCCGCGTACCCGGCGTGGTCTACGGCCTCACGGATCCGCCGCAGCGCGATCACGCCGTCGCCCATCACGCCGCGGTTCATCAGCACGTCTTGCACGGGCACCAGCCAATCGGAGACGTGGAAACCGACGATCCGCCCGGCGGCGCGGGCGAGCTCCTCGTAGAGGTCGGGGTCCCACCAGATGTGATAGACGTCGGCCACGAGGCCGACGGTCGCGGCATCGAACCGCTCCGCCAGGCAACGCGCCTCGCGCAACGTGGTGATGCAGGAGCGCTCGGCCGCGAACGCGGGGTGCATCGGCTCGATCCCCAGACGCACGCCGCGCTCCGTCGCGTATGGGACGAGCCGGGCAATGCCGTCCGCGACCATGCGACGCGCCGCGGCGATGTCCCTCTCGGGCGGGGGCGCCGCCCCGCACACCAGCACGAGGACCTCCGCGCCCAGCGCCGCCGCTTCGTCCACCGCCCGGCGGTTGTCCTCGATCCGCGCCTCCCGCTCCGCGTGGCTCGTCGCCGGAAACATCCCTCCGCGGCACACGCTCGACACACGCAGCCCGGCGTCGCGGACCAGGCGCACGGCGCGATCGAGTCCAGCCTCGGCAAGCTTGTGGCGCCACACGGCGATGTACGGCACGCCGTGCCGCGCGCACGCTTCGACCGCTTCCGCGAGACTCGCCCGGTCCGCGGTGATCTGGTTGAAGCTGAGCCTCTCGATCCCCGGGGACCCCGGGGACCCCGGGGACCCCGGGCTTGCGCCCGGGGTTAGTCCACCCGGGGTTAGTGGGGTCGGGGCTCCCCCCCTTCTCACTCGATCCCCGCCAGCGCCAGCACTCGCCCCATCCGCTGCGCGGCGCGCTCCGGATCGCGCAGCAGCCCGGCACAGTCGGCGAGCCGAAACAGCTCGGCCAGATGCGGTACGGAGCGCCAACTCTCGGCACCTCCCAGCATTCGAAAGTGCGTCTGGTGGCCGTTCAGATACGCCAGGAACACGACGCCCGTCTTGTACGCGTAGGTCGGGGGCTGGAACACGTGGCGCGACAGTGCCACGGTGGGCGCGAGCGCCCGGCGGTACCCGGCCGTATCCCCCCGATCCAATGCCTGCAGCGCAGCCGACGCGGCCGGCGCGATCGCGTCGAAGATGCCGAGCAGCGCGTCGCTGTGTCGCTGCCCGTCCCCCAGGATCAACCCGTCGTAGTTGAAGTCGTCGCCGGTGTACGTACGTACGCCTTCAGGAAGGCGGGCGCGCAGCGCCACTTCGCGCTCGGCATCCAACAGCGAAATCTTGATCCCGTCGATCCGGGCGCGGTGCTCGCCAATGATCTCGAGGCACACCTCCATCGCCTGGTCCAGGTCCCGCGTTCCCCAATAGCCGGCGAGCTCGGGATCGAACATGTCCCCGAGCCAGTGCAGGATCACGGGCCGGCTCACCTGCCGCAGCACCGTCCCATAGACGTGCCGGTAGTCGTCCGGCGAGCGCGCCGCGCGCGCCAGCGCCCGGCTCGCCATCAAGATCGCTCGCCCGCCGTGCCGCTCGACCCAGCCGACTTGCTCCTCGTAGGCGTGCACGACGTCGTCGAGCGTCACCCGCTCACCCGGTAGCACGTGATCGGTGCCGGCGCCGCACGCGATCATTCCTCCGGCCGCCCGAGCCTCGCCCACCGAGCGGCGGATGAGCTCGCGCGCCGCCGGCCAGCCCAGCCCCATGCCGCGCTGCGCCGTGTCCATGGCTTCGGCCACGGCCAGGCCGAGGGACCACAAGTACCGACGGTAGGAAAGGGTGGCCTCCCAGTCGAGCCGCGGCTGCGACAGCGGATCGCTGTCGGCGAGCGGGTCGCACACGACGTGCGCCGCGGCGTACGCGACGCGGCTGTGGATCGGTCCCGCGGGCGCGGGCCAGGCGACGGCCTCCCGCATGACGTACGGTTCGAGCGTGCCGTCAGGGCGCGGCAGGCGGAGGGTGGGCGGCATTACCTCACGCCTACCGCGGCGGGTGAGACGTCCAGCGCCGGAACATCGACCCAGCCACGCCGTGCCGACGACGCGAGCGCCAGCTCCGCCAGCTGCACCCCCTTGGCGCCCTCCCGGAAGTCGTGCGCGAACGGCTCGTCCGCCGCGACGTGACGCAGGAACATCTCCCACTCGACCTTGAAAGCGTTGTCGAGCCATCCCTCGTCGGGAACGTCCTGCCACTGGGCGTAGTAGTCGCTGGCGCTCGCCACGTCGGGGTTCCACACGGTCCGTGGTGTCTCGTCGCGGCGCTGTATCTTGCAGATGCGCAGGCCGGCAACGGCACTCCCCGCCGTGCCGTCCACCTGGAGCTGCAACAGGTCGTCACGGTAGACGCGCGCCGCCCACGAGGAATTGAACTGCGCGACGATGTCGCCGTCGGGACCCGCCAGCACGAACGTGGCGTACGCGGCGTCGTCCGCGGTGGCGGCGTAGCGCCGGCCGCGCTCGTCCACCCGTTCGGGGATGTGGGTGGTGGCGGTGCATTGCACGGCCTTCACCGCGCCGAACGTGTGGTCGAGCAGATAGCGCCAGTGGGCGAACATGTCGACGACGATGCCGCCGCCGTCCTCCGTGCGGTAGTTCCACGACGGGCGCTGCGCCGGCGGGTCCTCCCCCTCGAACACCCAGTACCCGAACTCGCCGCGCACGCTCAGGATGCGGCCGAAGAAGCCGCGGTCCACCAGCCGCTTCAGCTTGCGGATGCCGGGGAGGAAGAGCTTGTCCTGCACTACGCCGTGCTTCACGCCGCGCTGCCTGGCTCGACGGGCGAGGTCGAGCGCCTCGGCCAGCGTGCCCGCCAGCGGCTTTTCGCAGTAGACATGCTTCCCGGCGGCGATCGCCCGCCGCACGTTGTCGGCGCGGAGGCTCGTCACCGTGGCATCGAAGTAGACCGAATCCGCCGGGTTCGCGAGGCACGCATCGAGATCGGTCGAGACGCGGGCGATACCGTGCGCGCGGGCGACGTCCGCGAGCTTCGGCTCGTTCCGACCCACCAGGATCGGGTCCGGGACCACCCGCCCGCCGTCGGGCAACGCCACCCCGCCCTGCTGCCGGATGGCGAAGATGGACCGAATCAGGTGCTGATTCAGGCCCATGCGTCCCGTCACGCCGTTCATGATGATGCCGATCGGTTGGACCGCGCTCACGGGGTCCTCACCCCCTGTCCCCCTCTCCCTTTGGGAGAGGGGGAACTCAACACGTCCCCCCTCTCCGGAACGGAGAGGGGGTCAGGGGGTGAGGACGGCCGGGGCAGGAACGCGATTGCGATCGCGCCGGCGATCGCGAAGCCGATCACGGCCGCGAAGCCGGTCGCGTAGCTCCCTGTCACATCGTGCATCCGTCCGACCAGCACGGGCGCGAGCGCTTCCGCGACGCCGTCGCCCGTGAGGATGACACCCATCGCGCGCCCCAGCACGCGCACGCCGAACAGCTCGGCGGCCATGAGTGGGATCACCATGTACTCGCCGCCCAGCCCGATGCCGAAGACCACGGCGAAGAGGTAGATCGCGCCGTGCATCCGCGTGAGGAACAGCAGCGGGATCGCCGCAGCGACGAGCAGGTAGATCAGCAGCATCACGTACTTCTTGGGTATCCGGTCCGCCAGCCATCCCATCCCCAGTCGACCCGCCAGGCTCGACGCCAGCACCAGCGACGCGATCTGCGCCGCGGCGCCCTGGGAGTAGCCCTGGTCCAGGCTCAGGAAGAGCTTCAGGTGCTGATTGGTGCCGCCGACCGCGGCGATCGAGCACATGCTCCCGGCGAGGAGGAGATAGAAGGCGGGAGAGCGAAGCACGGGAGCGACAGAAGCGGGGTCAGGGACCGAGGGCTCGAGTGAAACCCGGTTGTCCGCTGGCGCTTCGGGCGACTCGCGCACGACCAGCGCCAGCGGCAGGGCCGCGAGGACGATCAATACGCCGAGCGCTTGCAGCGCGCCGTGCCACCCCACCTCCTGCGTGAGCCACAGCGCCAGAAACGGCACGATCGCGCCGCCGATCCCGATGCCCAAGTACGCGAAGCCCATCGCCCGGCCGCGCGCCGCCGTGAACCAGCGGGACAGGAGCACCTGGTTGGGGAGCGGGCCGCCGCAGAAGTTCCCGAGCGCGTTGAAGAGATAGAAGACGTAAAACCCGGCGAGCGAGTGGATCGCCCCGAGCCCGACGAGCGCGGCGCCAGCCATGAGAATTCCCGCGACCATCAAGCGGCGCGGGCCGAAGCGGTCCACCAGCCATCCGGCGAGGAACCCGAACAGCGGACCCACCAGGAGCTTCGAGATCGCGTTCCCGGACGTGACCTGGGCGCGCGACCACCCGAACTCGCGCACCATGAAGTCGTAGAAGAACGGCAGCCCGTACAGCGCGATCCCGACGATCGCGAACAGCGCCAGGAACGACGTCGCCGCCACCCGGACCTGCGCGGCGCGCGGCGCTGCAGGCGTGCTCACAGGTTGCGGCGCTTGAGCTCGCTCACCGCGAAGTCCACGGCCCGCGCGGTCAGCGCCATGTACGTGAGCGACGGATTGACGCACGACGAGCTGGCCATGCAGGCGCCGTCCGTGACGAACAGGTTGGGCACGTCGTGCGCCTGGTTGTGCGCGTTGAGGACCGATGTGCGCGGGTCGCGACCCATGCGCGCCGTTCCCATCTCGTGCACGCTGAACCCCGGCGGGCCGTCCTCGTCGTACGTCTCGACGTTGGTGCAACCGGCGGCCTCGAGCATTTCGGCTCCTTGCGTCTTCACGTCTTCCCGGATCGCGCGCTCGTTCTCGCTCCAGGAGCAGTGCACCCGTGGCAGCGGGATCCCCCACCGGTCGCTTCGCTCGGGGTCCAGGTCGACGTAATTTTCATGGCGCGGCAGGCACTCACCGTACCCTTGAAGCGAGATCCCCCACGGCCCGGGCTCGCGCAGCCGCTGCTTCAATTCGACGCCCAGTCCGGGGGCTTCGGCGCCGCGGCCCCACCCCTGACGCCCCGACCCCCCCTGAATCCCATAGCCGCGCAGGAACCCGACCTTCGCCTCCCCCGGCACGCCGAGGTTGCGGAACCGCGGGATGTAGCTGCCGGTGGGCCGCCGGCCGTATACGTACTTATCCTCCGAGGCAGGGACGGTCCCGCGCGCGCCCGCCTTCGAGATGTGGTCCATCAGGTTGTGGCCCAGCTCGCCGCTCGAGTTGGCTAGCCCGGTCGGGAAGCGCGCGCTCCGCGAGCTCAACAGGATCTGCGCGGTGCCGAGCGTCGAGGCGCACAGGAAGATGAGTCGCCCGGAGTACTCGGTCGTCGCCTTCGTGTTGGCGTCGATCACCCGCACTCCCGTGGCGCGGTCGGTCCGCTCGTCATAGATGACGCTGTGGACGATCGCATCGGTGACGACCGTCAGCCGCCCGGTGTTGCGGGCCGCGGGGAGCGTGGCGCTCAAGCTCGAGAAGTAGCCCCCGAAGCTGCAGCCGCGCGCGCACTGGTTGCGCGCCTGGCAGGGGCCGCGGCCGTTGTGCGCCCGGGTCAGGTTCGCCACGCGGGTGATCGTCAGGTGGCGGCCGCGAAACGCGCGCTCGATCCCCTGCTTGACGACGCGCTCGGCGCACGTCAGGTCCCACGGCGGCAGGAATTCGCCGTCCGGCAGGTGGGCCACGCCCAAGCGCTCGCCGCTCACGCCGACGAACCGCTCCACGTAGGCGTACCACGGCTCCAGATCCTTGTACCGGATCGGCCAGTCGACGCCGTGGCCGTCGCGCAGGTTGGCCGTGAAATCGAGGTCGCTCCACCGCCAGCACGCCCGGCCCCAAATCAGGCTGCGCCCGCCGAGCTGGTAGCCCCGGATCCAGCGGAACGGCTTGTCGTCGGGCGTGACGTACGGGTGCTCTCGATCGTTCACGAAGAAATGTCGCGTCGCCTCGCCAAAGGCGTAGTTCTTGCTCTGGATCGGGTAGTCGCGCTCGTAGAGCTGTTCCTCGCCCCGGCCGCGGTGGGCGAACTGCCAGGGCTGCCACCACTCGGTGACGTAGTCCTTGCCGTGCTCCACGTGGCGGCCGCGCTCGAGCACGAGCGTCCGCAGCCCCTTTTCGCAGAGCTCCTTGGCGGCCCAGCCACCCGTGATACCGGAGCCCACGACGATGGCGTCGTACGGTTCGATCACACAGCCCACGCCCGGCCGATCTGATCGAGCGGGACGCACCCCTCGAAGCGGCCGGGGACCGGTGCGTGGCGCAGCTCCCGGGTGGCGCCGACCTCGGACGTGTAGTACCCGACGAGCGTCAGCTCCTTCATCGTCCGGAAGAACGGCACCGGGAGCCGGTCAGGGGGTGAGGCCGTCGCCGCGAACGCCTCGCGATCGAGTTGATCGAGCACGGCGCGTTGCTCGAGTGTCGCGCACCGCAGGAAGGCACGCCCACAGCTCCGCTGCGCCCGCGCGTCGACGTCCGAGAGGCCGGCCAGAAAATGCCATCGCTCCTCGTCCGGGAAGGAGTCCGCGAGCATGGCGTCGATGAAGCGGTGCACACCCACGGCGCGGGCACCGGGGGTGTCGGTCTCGGGCAGAATGTGCTCGGCGATGGTCGCGACCAGATCCAGCTGCTCCGAGCTGAGCGCGCGGGGCGCCCACGCGCCGTCCGGCGTGCGGCGCGCCTCGCACCCGGCGAGCACGCCGGCGACGGTGGACGCGGAGAGGGCGCCGCCGAGCAGTAGGGCCGCCCGCCGCAGCGCCTCACGCCGGTCGATCGTCCGTTGCGGGTCGTTCGAGGTCTGCGTCATGATGGGCTCGCGCACCCTCTCTCAACGGTCGGCGGTTGCAAGACATGCGCCAGCGTCGGGCCGGAGCACCGCATGACGGTGCGCGTCGGCATCGTGGGTGGGGGCAACATCAGCGACACCCACGCCCGCGCGGCCCGAGAAACCCCGGGCGTGGAGCTCGTGGCGTTCTGGGCACGGGACCCGGAGAAGGCGCGTCGCATGGCCGCTGGGTACGGTGGCATCGCCTTCCAGAATCTCGAGGACATGCTGGCGCACCGCCCCATGGATCTCGTGCTCGTCGGGACGCCGTCGGGCCTGCACGCTGAGCACGCGCGGGCCGCCGCGCGGCGGGGCCTGCACGTGCTGGTGGAGAAACCGCTCGACATCACGACCGAGCGCATCGATGCCCTGATCGACGAGTGCGACCGCGCTCGGGTGAAGCTGGGCGTGATCTTTCAAGACCGCACTGCGCCTCACCTCCAGTGGCTCAAACAGCTCATCGCGCAAGGAGCGCTCGGCAAGCCGATCCTCGTGTCCGCGCGCGTCAAGTGGTACCGCCCGCCGGAATATTACGCCGGCTCCCGGTGGCGCGGAACGTGGGCCATGGACGGGGGAGGAGCGCTCATGAACCAGGGAATCCACTCGGTCGACCTGATGCTGTGGCTGCTCGGCGACGTGGAGCGTGTCTACGCCACCACGCGCACCGCGCTGCACGCCATCGAGACGGAGGATACGGCCGTCGCGTGTCTCGAGTTCGCGGGCGGTGCCGTCGGCACGCTCGACGTCACGACAGCGGCGTTCCCGGGCTTTCCCCGCCGCGTCGAGCTCACCGGGTCGGAGGGAACCATCGTGGTGGAGCGAGACCACGTCGTGTCCGTCGAGCTGCGCACACCGCGGGCGCCTCCTCCACCGGACGAGGGCGAGGCGAACGCCAGCGCGACGTCGCCCGTCGTGTCGGACGCGCGGGGGCATCGCAGGGTCCTCGAAGACTTCGTCTCCGCGATTCGCACCGGCGCGGCACCGCTGTGTGACGGGCGCGACGGTCGCCGGAGCGTCGAGCTGGCCCAAGCCGTGTATCGGTCGGCACGGACAGGCGCCGCCGTAGCCGTGCGCGATTCGCCGCGCCGCTGAACGCCCGCAGCACTTATCGCGTCCACGCGACACTCTGTGGACAACGGGCAACGCCCGCAATCCGAGGTTGTGCGTCCTTCCTCGCTCGCTCACGAATATCTGACAAATAGTTCGTGCGCAGGACAATCGTCGGGTGACTCGGGTCACGTGAAAGGCACGACCCTTGCGACCTGCGTCAACGCCCGGTGGTTCCACGCCGTCGGAGGGTCCCATGTCGAAGCGTCGCCGTCAAGCCGCTTGGGGGCGTCCCTGCTTGCCCCAACCAGCCCTCGCCTCGC
>WNGI01017954.1_pt1 | contig 13806 bp, 11 predicted proteins | sample 5400621 | NCBI WGS metagenome assembly WNGI01 (sample SAMN13153374, study PRJNA577476) | soil metagenome | isolation source: 20 cm soil or saprolite under Garry oak tree replicate 1 | place: USA:California | collected 2016-06-15
GAGTCCCGCGCGGTCAGAGACCCCGTGCACGTACGCAGACACCTCGCGCGGGAACCGGGAGATCCCAAGTCCGCCCCGGGCAGCAGTTGCCTTGGGACGCATCGGGAAGTCTAAGGACATACGCCGATGACGAACGGACCTGGGAAGTCGGACAGACCAGTAGTACCTGAGAAGTCCCCGAACAAGGCCGGGCAACCGGACGCGGAGGGGATGGAGGGAAAGGGTCTGGCCAAAGGGAACCTGCCACAGCAAAACGCGTCCCGGACTCCGAGCCGGAAAGACGCGCCCAGTGCGCTGGAGCAGGTACGTCAAGCAGCAGGAAAGGATAAGAAGTTGCGGTTCACGGCGCTTCTGCACCACATCTACAACCTGGAAACGCTGCGCATGGCCTACTTCTCGTTGAAGAAGGAAGCCGCGCCGGGCGTGGACGGGGAGACGTGGCGGCACTATGGCGAGCAACTGGAGGCTAACCTCCAAGATCTCTCCGAAAGGCTGAAGCGAGGAGCGTACCGAGCGAAGCCGGTGCGTAGAGTGTATATCCCTAAGGCCGACGGGCGGCAAAGACCGCTCGGAGTAACGGCGCTGGAAGACAAAATCGTCCAGCGTGCGGCGGTCGAGGTGCTGAACGCTATCTACGAAACCGACTTTCTTGGATTTTCGTACGGGTTCCGGCCAGGGCGAAGCCAGCATCAAGCGCTGGACGCGCTGTACACGGGACTGCTGACGAGAAAAGTGAACTGGGTGCTTGATCTGGACATCCAAGGCTTTTTCGACGGGATTTCCCACGAATGGCTTGTGAAGTTCATCGAGCACCGGGTGGCAGACCGGCGCGTCGTGCGGCTCATCCAGAAATGGTTGAGGGCCGGCGTGCTGGAGGATGGGAAGCGAATACGAATGGAAGAGGGGACGCCCCAAGGCGGAAGTGCCTCGCCGCTTTTGGCCAACGTCTATCTTCATTACGTATTCGATCTGTGGGCCCAAGCGTGGCGTAAGAAACGAGCGCACGGCGATCTCATGGTCGTGCGATTCGCTGACGACATCGTGGTGGGCTTCCACAGCAAAGCGGATGCCGATCAGTTTCGGGCGGAACTCACCGAACGAATGAGGAAGTTCAACCTGGAACTGCATCCCGAGAAGACGCGACTTCTGGAATTCGGTCCATATGCGATCGACAGCCGGGAGTGGCGTGGAGAAGGGAAGCCGGAGACGTTTAATTTCCTTGGCTTTACGCATATCTGCGCAAAGAAGAGGAGTAATGGACGGTTTACGGTGTTGCGGCAGACGATCCGCAAGAGACTGCAGACGAAGCTGAATGAGGTGAAAGCCGAGCTTCAGCGTCGTATGCACGAACCCATCCCCGACCAGGGCTGGCTCTTTTTCGATTCCAAGTGGGGCGGCTCTGGCATCGCGCGCTGTCGCGGCGCAGCCAGAACGGCCGCGTCCTCTGGGCTCGCATGCGGCGTCTTATCAACCGTTGGCTGCCACTTCCTTCTGTCTGTCATCCCTATCCCCTGCGTCGCATGGGCGTCCTCACCTAAGGCAAGAGCCGGATGCGGTAGTGCCGCTCGTCCGGATCCGTGGAGGGGGTCGTGAGCAATCATGATCCCTACTCCGACTTGTCACGTTCGCGGTTTGGGCCGCGTTGTCTTCTCCCTGTTTTGCCTTTCGTTGGTGTTGCCTTCGTTGGTGATGAACGTTCCATGCGGACGAGGTGCCGTTCCAGCGCATCCACGTGATCCGACCAGAACCGGCGGAACTGCTCCAGCCAGACATCCACCTCCTGAAAAGGTTCAGGTTTCAGCCGGTAGAGGCGGCGCTGTGCGTCGACCGTGGCCTCCACGAAACCGGCCTCGCGCAGCACTCGCAGGTGCTTTGACACGGTCGGCTGCGGCATACGAAGCTGACGCTCGATCTCTCCAACCGACTGTTGTGACGAGACCAGGAGGCTCAATATCGCGCGGCGGTTCGGCTCCGCAATGATTTCGAATACAGATTCCACTCTTTCAGTATACTCCTAAGAGCATATACGTGTCAAGGTATATTCAGGCAGGGCTCCAGGCAACGATTTCAGTCGGCGTGCGGGGATGCACCGTCCGATGCGTTTTTAGCGAGTGACGATTCAGAGCGCTGCGCGCTCGCCGCCATAGGGATGAACGCAATAGTGCAGTAGCGTTTGTGGGTTGACATTAAGCCTGAGACAGAGTCGCGCCTGACGGAGCTCGCCTCCAAGAGTGGCCGCGCGACCGACGACCTCGTGGAAGATGCCCTACTGGATATCTGACAGAGGTGGCAGAAGTCCGCGAAATGCTTGATGGCCGCTACGATGACATTAAGAGCGGTGGAGTGAAGCCTATCGACGGCGAGGCTTTCTTTGACGGCCTGCATCAGCGTGAGGATGAACTGCTCAAGCAGCGCAATCCCAAATGAATGGCGAACGGGGTTTTGCTTCGGACGTGGGTTCGATTCCCATCGCCCGCTCCATAGTCGCTCAGAGATGATGCGCCCAAACTCAAGGTCAGTGGTGAATCGTTGACGCGAGAGCAGGCCGCTGTTTATCGTGCGGTGCTGCAAGACATGCTGAACCTGGCAAACACGACCGAACGCATTAGGTAGCCTGGCGCGCTTTTCAATGGCGCATGCCCCAAGACCTCCCAGCCCCAAGTAGCCCAGTACTCGCCCTCGGCCGTCCATCATCTTGACCCGGCATTAGTCCAGAACCTGAAAATCGTCTTGGTTGACCCTGGCCCGCAAGAGGAGAAAATCCAGAAGGGTGACCCAGCAATCCTCATGAGGAGAGTCATCGACGACCGCCAAGACGTGCCTCAAAAGCAGATAGATGATGCGACCGAGTGGGCCCTTAAGAAGGGGGTGCTCACGCTCTCGGACACTATTTTTAACGAAAAGCGCAATCGCGCCTTGGTTAGCTATAGCTTTGTGTGCGGCGAGCTATGCGCGTAGGGCAACGTTTTGGATCTTACGAAAGTCGGTGAAAAGTGGAAGATTTACAAGACTTGTGAAGGCTGGGTTTCGTGAATTACTCCGTGCGATTTTGCAAACAAACCGTCCCGTGACAATGATTTCGGACGCGACGTAATCGTGTAAGCAAGGGAGAGTTTTTCGAACATCCCCCTGGATATAAGGCATGCGAAGATCGACTGATATCAAAGGAACCGAAATGAAAACTCTGACAACTGTGTGCTCGGTGCTTTGTCTGCTGGCGGGCTTGCCGCCCCAGCCAAGAAGCCAATCGCTTGAGGTTTCCACTTCGCAGAGCGCAGCGGGGGACTCTGTAGCCGCAAAGGCAGCAGAGCGGAAGAAGCGCTTTGAAGAAGAAAAGCAGCGCGTTGAAGGGCAGGAACGCCCCCCAACACCCTCCTGTACGGACGGAAAACCAACGCTATACATAACCCCTGCCGAAGCTGGAATGCTGATCGGCGAATCGCGCGGATTCGCTCTCTTTGATACCGACGGTCACAAGCTCACCGCGGCTGCGGAATGGTCGGTGAGCAGTTCCTACCACGCCACAATCGCACAAGGAGACCAACCCACAGTCACTGCCAAGAATGAGGGGACATTCAAGGTAACCGCGAGGATTGACACGCGCACGGCGGAGGCCACCGTCAAAATCTATCCCGGCGACAAATTGCCCATAGGGGCTGTGCGTTGGAAGGTGGCTCCGATTCCATGCGCTAAGAACTCCGGTATATCAAAGTCAGTGCAGGCCGCACCTCACTAGCAGGGGCCCGGCCGCTGGCCGGGGCAAAGCGGGCAGGAACTTGGCTTTAGCGCTGCGATTCTTGCATTGTTTGGTCGAGCAACACGCAACGGAAGTAAGCCGTTTAGGCAGTGGTGTGCTTTACAACACCGATCACTAGTGTGGTTCCAAGTTCCGTGCGCAAAGCAGTGGTTAACAGCTGGGGACACCTGGCTGATTCTGTTTGGAAGAGTATCTTCCCGAGCGCGACTTGGCCGTTGCTTGTAGCCCAGAAAGCGAGCAGCGATGGACATTCTACAGGAAGAGCATCTGCAGTCGAGCAAGTCAAAGCTTAAATGCCGGAGACGAAACAAGGGGATGTGTTTTCAGGACCGCCCGGTGTTGGAGCCCAACGCGGCCGGTATCGACGTTGGCGCACGAGAAATGTTTGTGGCCGCACCGCCAGGACGAGACGACCACCCCGTGCGGGTATTCGCAACCTTCACCGAAGATCTGGAGCGCTTAGCCGATTGGCTCTTGCAGTGCGGGGTGACCACCGTGGCCCTGGAATCCACGGGGGTGTATTGGATTTCACTCTACGAGATCCTGGAGCAACGCGGAATCCGTCCCTGTTTAGTGAATGCGCGCCACATGAAGAACGTGCCGGGACGGCGTACCGACTGGCACGAGTGCCAATGGCTGCAATTCCTGCACTCGGTTGGATTATCGAAATCGGTGACAATCGGATAAGGAGCAGACTCGGATAGACAAAACAGTGCGAACTACTCGTAACGCAAGACGACCAGCGGATCGACACACGTTGCACGCCGCGCCGGGATGTAGCACGCGAGCAGAGTTACCATACCGAGAACGAACGTCACGGTCGCGAATGAAAGCGGGTCGTCCGGGTGAACGTTATCGAGCATGCCTTTCATCAGGTTAGTTAAGAGGAATGAGGCAGGCAGACCGAGTGCGACGCCAATGAATACAATCCTCATTCCCTGCCAAGCAACGAGACTCATGATCTGCTTACGCTCTGCGCCAAGAGCCACGCGGATACCGATTTCACGCGTACGCTGCGCAACTGAGAAAGCCATGAGGCCGTAAAGGCCAACGGCTACCAGAGTTAGGGCCAAGGCTCCAAATGCGGCAGCCAGATCGCTCACCAACCGCTGCTGCGCGAGCGTGTCGAGTGCGCGGTCTCGCAGAGTCCTAATATCAAACATGGGCACATCTCTATCGATAACACCGAACTCGCGGCGAACCTCTGAAACCACAAATTGGGGATTTGCGGAACCCACTCGAACGTGAAGCGTCGGCATATACGGCCCCGCTTGTTGAAGGTTATAAAAAAACATAGGGGGCGGGGTTTGATGCAGGTCGTAATAGCGGGAGGCGCGGACTACTCCAATGATTTCAAATGCGACATCGTTCCCGTGTAAAGGCGCCTCAACCATCTTGCCAATGGGGTCGTCACTCCCAAAAAGCCGCTGGGCCAAAAGTTCGTCCACAACCACGACCGGCTTTGAGCCTTCGTCGTCCCGCACGGAAAAGTCGCGCCCATTGAGCAATGGGATTCCAAGGGTAGCGAAAAGGCCTGGGCTGACGATATCCATATCGGCATTGACAGTTCGGCCGTCGCACGCATGGACGGTGGCGCGAGTGGCGCCACGGCTCCCGTACGGCCCCTCTTCCGCAAGAGCTGCGAACTTGACTCCGGGAAGCGTCGACATTCGCCGGACTACCTCGGCGGTGAGGATCCGAATCCGCTGATCATCGTACAACTCTTTCTGCGGCTTCATTCTGAAGAGCAGTACCCGATCCGGCTGAGGAAATGGATCGGCGGCCCGAAGGTTCGCCAGGGACCGCTCGAAGAGCCCAGCTGTCGCCAGAAGCAACAGCGACAGCGCGACTTGACCGATCGTCAAGGCTTGACGAAAGATAGCTCCCCTAGCATCGCCGGTGGAGGCGGCAGAATCACCCTTGAGCCCTAGAGTCAGGTTGTTTCCCGTTGACTGAAGGGCGGGAACGAGACCGATGATCACGCCCGCGAGTACGGTCAGACCCGCCGTAAACCACAGAATTCGCAGGTCAGGACGGAGATCCAGAACCACATTTATGTGTCCTTGGGGAAGAAAACGCAGAATCGTGTTCCCTGTCGAGGACATGATGGCAAGACCGACGGCTCCTGCGGCCATTGCCAAAAGCGCACTCTCCGTAAACATCTGCCGAACAAGTCGGCTTCTACCTGCGCCGATCGCGGCGCGGACGGCGAGCTCGCGTCGCCTGGTAGTCGCACGCGCAAGGAGCATACTTGTAAGGTTAAAGGAGGTGACCAGTAAGACGACGCCGGCGAGGCCAACTAGAACCAACAGCGAAGTGCGATATTGCGCCAAGTCTCCCTGCCATCCTCTGCCGCCCGGCGCCACGCGGATATGACGTGTCGGATTGACCTCATGCTCATTGAGCTGGTCGTCGCGCAAGAACTGCTGACACGCCGCGTCCGCGACAGCTTCCGCCTGTACGATTCCGATGCCCGGGTTGAGCCGTGCCATAATTTCGGCGTAACGCGAGCTGAGCAGTTCACTTTGGCTGAGGTTCTGTCCGGGGGGCATCTGTGGCACACGTAGTTCCGGGTCAAACCCCACGACCAAACTGTAAAAATCTTGCGGTGAAACCCCAACGATCGTAAAGGGATAATTGTTCAGCCGGATGCTGTGCCCGAGGACATGCGGATCACCACCAAACCGTCGTTGCCAAAAGCGGTACGAGAGGACGACCTCAGGCGCCCACTGACCTTTCTGTACCCCAGCTGAAAACCCTTGGCCGAGCGCGGGCCGAACTCCTAAGAAAGCAAAAAAGTTCGGTGAAACGACTTCGCCCACGACGCGCTCCGCGCCGCCGCCATTGTAGGAAAAGGACAATCCGTCATCGGTCCTTGTGATCACATCGGAAAAAATGTTACCGCTGCGACGCAGTTCTTCGGCTACGCCCACAGGCAGAGAGTTACTTTCACGACGATCATGCCTGACAGCTACCAAGCGCACGAGGCTCTGCGGCTCAGCCACCGGCAGCGTCCGCCACAGGGCGGCGTTTGCTGTATTAAAAATGACAGCATTGGCGCCTATGCCGAGGGCGAGTGTGAGAACGGCCACAACGGCGAAACCGGGAGACTTGCGGAGCATGCGCGTGGCGAACCGTAAATCCTGCCAGAACGTCTCTACAAAGGATTCCCAGCCGGCAGAACGGACGACTTCCTTCGTGACTTCGAGACTCCCCCGTTCCAAGCGTACGGAGCGAAGCGCCTCCTTGCGACTCATGCCCTGCTTTATCTTTTCCTCAACTGCCATCTCTAGGAAGCCGTTTAGTTCTTCATCCAACTCCTGGCGGGCCTGTTCCTTTCGAAACAGCGACCGCAATCCGCCTGATAGGCTGCGCAGCAGTGACATGGGCCCTCACTCGTAACGCAAGGCCACTATCGGCGCGACGCGCATCGCGCGTCGCGCCGGGATATAGCACGCGAGTACCGCAACGGCGCACAGGACTAACGCCACGCCGATGAACGTCGTTGGATCGGTCGGCGCGATCCCGTAAAGCAAGAACGAAAGAAGCCGCGCCGCTCCGAATGCAATGCCGAGGCCAATCACCAAGCCAGTGACCGTTAGGAACAGCCCATGCCTGACGAGGAGACTTAACACATCGCCGTTCCGCGCTCCTAGAGCCATGCGCACGCCGATTTCGTGCGTGCGTTGCGAAACGATGTAAGAAATGACCCCGAACAGTCCGATGGACGTTAGCGCCAGCGCCAGAAATCCGGATATTCCGAGCAAGAGACCAGTCGTTCGTGCTGGAAAGAGAGGGAGGGTCATATACTGCTGCATTGTTTCCATATCGGTCGCGGCGATATTGGGGTCCACCGCATGAATTTCGCGCCGGATCGGGTCTAACAGAGCCACTGGATCACCGGACGTGCGCACGACCAGCGTGCGCCTCGGTGGCAGTTGAGGCAGGTAGGCAACAGGTATTGGATCCTCACCCAGCGTTCGATATTTGCCGGTCTTCACGACTCCAATAATTTCCGTGCCGAGTTTTTCTTCCCGAGCCGTTTTGCCAAGGCCTCGTTGATGATTGTCACACCGCTCCTTTCTTCGCCCTCGGAAGAAGCAAAGTCGCGGCCGCGCAGCAGCGGAATACCCATCGCCTGAAAATAGCCGGGGGCAACACGCAGTATGTCGATGGGCACGGCGTCCTTCTTGTTTGGCTCTGGGCTCATCACATCGGTCACGGCGGTTTGCTCGCGTGCGGGTCCAAGCGGGAGATGGTTGACGAAGCTGGCCGCTGTTATGCCAGGCAGCGCTCGGACGTGCTGCGATAGCTGTTCATAAAAGGCGCGCACTTGCACTTCGGAATATCCCAGGCGGGCGGGATCCAGAGTAGCAGCGATCACATGCGGGGTGTTGAAACCGGGATCGATCGAACTGGCGTTCTGCAGGCTCCTCACACACAAGCTAGCGCCAACAAGCAGTGCGGCGCATGTGGCGATTTGGCCGGTCATAAGCATGCTGCGCAATCGGGATTTCCGATACCCGGCTGGCTGCGTTTCGTCCTTGAGATTCGAAGCCACCTGGACTCTTGCGCTGCGGAGTGCTGGAATCAGCCCAAACGCCACAGCGCAAATCAGCGAGACCACCATCGTGAAAACCAGCACTCGCCAGTCAACGGGGAGCCTCAGCGTAATGGGCAAACTCGCTGGTTTCAACACCAGCAGGAGCGGGGCTGTCCAATACGCCAAAATCAGCCCCGCCAAACCTGCGAGGCTGGCGAGGAGTGTACTTTCGACCAGCATCTGCCGGATCAATCGTCCCCGCCCTGCGCCCAAGGCGGAACGGACGGCCATCTCCCGCGTTCGTCCCGTCGCGCGCGCGAGGAGGAAGCTGGCCACATTCGCACACGCAATAAGCAGTACCAGCCCAAACACTGCCATGAGCAACGCCGTAAAGGCGCTGACGTAAATGCGGTAAGGACCAGGAATGAGAGTCTCAGGAAAAACGGTTGCGTCCAGGTTCCGCTTCAGGTCGGGATGATCTAGTTCGATCTGGTGCTCGAGTACGCTCACCTCGGCCCGCGCTCCGCTTACGCTAGCCTCCGGTTTCAGGAGTCCAATGGCGATAAGCCAGTGGCCATGCCAATTGCTGAGCCTGCCTTTATCCCGGGTGATCTGCTCAACCATCGTTGTGGGCGCCCAGAAGTCCGGCTCGATACCCACCAGCAGTCCAGCAAAGCCCGCCGGCGCCACTCCGATAACGCTGTAGTTCACGCCATTCAGCATGAGCGCCTTCCCGACAATCATGGGATCAGAACCAAAGCTTTGCTGCCAGAAGGCATGGCCAAGGACCACCACGGGTTGAGAATTCGTCGTACGGTCATCCTCCTCCGAGATGGTGCGTCCCAGAACAGCATTTACGCCGAGCAGCGAGAAGAAATTCCCCGAAACGAGTTGGCCCATCACAACCTGACCCTCGCCCGATTTGTTCCAGATGACGGATTCCGGGTCGCCATCAAACGCCAGCATCCCTCCGAAGGACTGATTATGGTCACGGTAATAAAGATAGTCGGGATAGGTCAGTGGCAAATAGCCCTCCGTGCCGGAGGAACGTGGATTGTGTATCCAGACCTCCAACAATCGGTCAGGCACTTTCACACCTGCAGGTGGACGGAGTAGCAACGCATTGACAAAGGTGAATACCGTCGTGTTCAGGCCAATGCCCAGGGCCAGCGCGATCACCACGGCGGCAGTGGAACCCGGATTCTTGCGCAGCATGCGCGCGCCGTAGCGCAAGTCCTGCCACAACGTCTCCACCAAAGATTCCCAGCTGGCCGAGCGGACGACTTCCTTTGTAACTGCGAGACTCCCCCGCTCTAAGCGCACGGCGCGAAGCGCATCCGCACGGCTCATCCCCTCTTTCATCTTTTCCTCGGCTGCCATCTCCAAGAAGCCGTTTAGTTCTTCGTCCAGCTCTCGGCCGATTCGTTCCTTTCGGAACAGCGATCGGAGTCCGCTCGCTATGTTTCGCAGCAATGACAACTCCTTACGACACTTCCAAAATTCGCGCTTACTACTCGTAACGCAAGGCGACCATCGGGTCCACCCGCATCGCCTGCCGCGCTGGCGCCCACGACGCAAAAAGTCCAAGCAACGCAATAGCGACCCATACACAGACCATCACGAGCGGATCGCGCGGCTGCGTTTCGTACACAATGCTCGAAATCACTTGCCCAACTGCCAGAGCTAGGGTCAGACCGACGAGCGATCCAAAAACGAGCAGCGCCGCAGTCTTGCCCAAGACGAGCCGAAGCACCTGAACGGGGCGCGCGCCAACCGCCATGCGGATACCGATCTCGTGCGTGCGCCTGGAAACGGCGTAGGCCACCAGGCCGTGGATTCCGGTTGCCGCCAGCATGATGGCGAGGATGCCGAAGGCGCTTAGCGCGATAGCGGCGGCGCGTGTCGGGAAAAAGGCGAAACCGAGCATGTGCTCGAGGCTGCCGACGCCATAGAGCGGCAGCTCCGGATCAAGCCGTGCAATCGCCTGACGTATTTCGCTGACCATCTGCATTGCCGACAAAGAGGACTTCACCTCGATCGTGGTAGTGGAGTTATAGGATTGCAGGATTGACCAAAAAACGGCGGCCTCCTGTGATTCCGTGAGGCTTCCATACTTGCCATCTTCGACGACGCCGATGACTTCTGCGACGGGACCCATAACGCCGCCGCGAAAGCGCTTGCCGACGGCGTTGTCGGTGTGCAACACACGTTTCGCGAAAGCGAGGTTGACAATGGCGACCTGCCGGGACTTCGCGTCGTCGTGCCAGGTGAACTCGTGGCCGGCGAGCAGCTTCGTTCCCAACGTCGCGAAAAATCCCGGAGAAACCTGATAGAAAGTGACGCCGACGCGGTCGGAAGGACGGAGGTCTGGCTTGTCGGCAGGAAAAACGCCGGTACTGGACTGGTCGATACTGAGAGGAACGGAATTGGAATATGAGGCGGACTGCACGCCGGGCAATTGCTGAATGGCTTGCAGCACTTGCTGTTGGAAGGCACGGCCGCGTTCTTCGGAATATCCAGCTAGGTTCAACTCGAATGCCGCGGTCGCAACGCGCTCGGGTTGGAACCCGAGGTTCATCTTCAAGGCTTGTTGAAGGCCACGCAAAGACAGAAAGGAAGCGGAGACGAGAACAAAGCAGAGGGCGACTTGTACGACGACAAGCAGGTCGCGGAAAGCTAAGCGGCTGCGGCCCCATGTGGCGGAGGCGCCCCGCAGCGCTGCGTTGGGGTCCGTTCTGGAAGCGCGCCAAGCGGGAGCAGAGCCGAAAAGCATGCCGGCGAGAATCGCCCCTCCTAAGGCAAAGAGGAAGACTCGCCAATCCGGGTTGACGCTGAATTGCACCGGGAAGTCCATAGGCGCGCGCAAGCGGCTCAACGCTTGGGACAGAAACGACGCCAGCAAGTAGCCAACAGCCCCACCTAACAAGGAAAGGACCAGCGTTTCGGTCAGGACTTGACGCACTACGCGGCCGCGACCGGCACCGATGGCGAGGCGGACCGCGACTTCGCGCTGCCGTTCGGTAGCGCGTGCTGTGAACATGCTGGCAAGATTGGTGCATGCCACCAGGAGGACGAATGCCGCGAGGATCAGCACGCCGAACGCGAAAGCCTTCGCCGGGCCGCCAATCATGTTACCGATGAGGCCGGGCTTGGCGAGTCTGAAGTGCAGACCGTCGTTTACGTCGGGATATTGGCGTGCCATCTCGGCGGCGACTGTGTTTAGGTCTGCCTCCGCTTGCGCCGGAGAGACATTTGGCTTCAGGCGACCGACGACCCAGGTATTCCAAGTGTTTCGGTTGTCGAGCCACGAATTGCTCTCGATGCGCGGCTCCATCATCATCGGCACCCAAACTTCGGGCCAGTACAAGATCTCGGTACCGTGGAAATCGGGCGGGGCCACGCCGATTACGCTGTAGGGCAGGCGGTTGAGGCGAATCGTTTTGCCAACGATGGCGGGATCGGCTCCGAATCGCAACTGCCAAGCGCTGTGGCTGAGCACAGCGTAAGGGCTGGCACCAGGATGCAGGTCATCGTTTTGGTTGAATACGCGGCCCACGGCGGGCTGGACGCCCAGCGTGTTGAAGTAGTTGCCCGTGGCGAGGTATCCCCAAATGCGCTCCGCACCACGATCCGTCTCTAACTCCATGGGTGCGAGCCGGTATCCGATGAGCCCTGCAAAGGTCTGATTCCGGTCGCGAAGGTCTTTGTAGTTCGGAAATGACTGACCCGGCCCGTAATGGGCGTTTTCTAAAAAGGCCAACTCTTTCGGCCGCTCCACTGGCAGGGGACGAAGGACAAGGGCATTCACGACACTAAATACCGTCGTGTTCGCGCCAATCCCCAGCGCAAGCGTAAGCACTGCGACGGCGGTGAAACCTGAACTCTTGCGGAGCGTGCGGGCAGCGAAGCGCAAATCTTGCCACAACGTTTCGAGAAGGCATTCCCAGCCGGCAGAGCCGACGACTTCCTTCGTAACTTCGAGACTCCCTCGCTCTAAGCGCACGACGCGAAGCGCATCCTTGCGGCTCATCCCTTGCTTTATCTTTTCCTCAACTGCCATCTCCAGGAAGCCGTTTAGTTCTTCGTCCAGCTCCTTGGTGACCTGCTCCTTTTGGAACAGCGATCGGAGTCCGCTCCCTATATTTCGCAGCATGGACATGGTTCCTCCTTTACGACGCCTCCAAGATTCTGGCGATCGCCGCCACCTGCCTTCCCCATTCTCGTGTTTCGCTGTTGAGCCTCTTTCGTCCCTGGTCTGTGAGGGCGTAATACTTTGCGCGCCTGCTATTCTCGGTAGCCTTCCATTCGCTGTTGATCAGTCCATCTCGTTGCAATCGCTGAAAGGCGACAAACAGCGAGCCTGCATTGAGGCGGAAAACGCCCTTGCTCATCTGTTCGAGCCGGACGGCGATCCCATATCCGTGCATGGGTTCGAGCGCCAGCGTTTTCAGAATCAGCATGTCCAGAGTGCCTTGGACGAGATCACTCGGCTTGTCCGCCATAGACTCATTCCCCCCTGAGGATCAAGAGGAAGAATACACCTCTCCTACTGATTGTCAAGAGGAGAGCTTGGAGAGAATTGGGCGGAAGGGTGGGAAGGAGATCGCCAAGCGTGGCCAGGAATAAGAAGGGCGCTTAGAGGATTTTCCTCGTAAGCGCCCATGGTTGCGGGGGGCCGCAACGCTCCGAGCACGACAGTTCTTGTCCTGCCTTACAGATTTGATCTAATTCGTGAGGTAGCTGCATGATTTGTGGCATGCTTCCGAGGCTTCGGCCTTGGGTTCGATTCCCATCGCCCGCTCCAGAAAACGAAGCACTTAGGCAGCGGCTTCATTTTCCATTTTTTCCAAATCTACCCAAATCCGTGCTTTTTTTCGAGAAACGTCGGTCGCGCTTTCCCGGTCGAATCTCGTAAGCGTTGCAAACAAGCGAAGTTAAGCAGATTCTTCGAAGATCCGAGCCCTGGTCGTCGCCAAGATCAGAAGCCCGCGAGGCTTCAGATATAGGATTCGACACTGAGCACCTCTGGCATTCACCAGGAGCTCGGGGATTCAAGTCGACGTATCGTGCTGACCGCTGTTTCTCCGTACAAAGGTCTAGGAAACCGTTGTGGATCCATGGTTTGGCATCGATGAAGCCCTTCGCAATCAATCCGCGAATGGACCAATAGGAGACACCAAAATACGCAGCGGCTTCTTTCAGGTTCATGAAGTCCTTACACGGTGCTGGCGGAGCAGGCGCGATAACTGGAACTGTTCCAGGTTGGTGCGTCTCTGCGATCACTAAACAGCGACACCAGACTTAACTTAATGCTCTTTCTGGCTTTTCGTGGGAGAATGGGCCAAACCAGCCCCCTGCTCCTTCTGCAGGCGATTTCACTCGACCGCTTCCGTCAAAGCGCGCCCAAGGGTGTCCTATGAGAGATGACTGGAAGAAACTCGAAGGCCACGTTGTCAATAAGATGTTCCCGCTGCGGAAGTTTTTGGGCAGCACGAGCCATAGTGCA
>WNGI01003535.1_pt1 | contig 13805 bp, 19 predicted proteins | sample 5400621 | NCBI WGS metagenome assembly WNGI01 (sample SAMN13153374, study PRJNA577476) | soil metagenome | isolation source: 20 cm soil or saprolite under Garry oak tree replicate 1 | place: USA:California | collected 2016-06-15
GGAATGGCAGTTTCGACTCGTGATGCCTCGTTCCCATTCTTCGAGTCAACGACGAATTAGCGTCACTTCCTCTTTGCACTATCGGAGCCGACACGCTCGTATTGGGCCCATAATACCCGTCTGTCAAGGACCCTCCACCGAATTCAATCAACAGCCCAGCGCACTTCCACAAAATACAACATTTTGAATTGATGGTAAGCATAGAATTCCGACGCCAGTTTATAGGAAGCGTGTTGAGGATTTGGCCCTGGATTGGCATTAGATCCCATAGGTCGCGAAACGAAAGCCGGAGAAACGCTCTGAGCAGCCTGCCATAGTTGTTGCAGTTGCAAATTTCGTTGTTGGTAGTGCAAATGCATCCGCGGGTGACCGTCCAACACAAGTGACAACAACGCTTGAATCCCCAGACCAATCTGCGGAGACACCCTGAAGTCGCTCGATCTCTATGCAAACGTAAATATTACGATAGCGAGCAGAAGAGGAGAGGAAGAGGTACGCTCGTTGAAGAATCTCTGACATAAGCTATTTGTCCCTTCCCTTCTGACTGCCCCCCCCCCGTTCAACAGTGATGTGGACCATTGGGTGAGGGAAGATGAATGAAAAGTCGTTGTTGAACTTGGCGTACAGTGATGGCGGTTGGCCGCGAGGCGTGATTGTGGTCGGACGGATTTGCATCGAGGATGGGTAAGACGGGAAAGTAAGTATATGCGAATGTGTGCCAAGGGCGAGGAGAAGATATGGCAAACCGTACGTGAGGGGATTGTATTATCTAAACGCGTTAAACGGAAGCTACCGAAATCCTATCAAGCCCTACACCTTATCGATAATACTACGCATTATCGCGGATCCCGCCAGTAATCCTCAATATTACGGCTACAAGTGCTCTGTTTGCCAATATAAAGGATGGATAATGAGCCTTTAGGTTAAATATGTCTGCAGAACAAGCTGTAACTTAGAATACATCCTGGTCATAATAAAGTGGGGCCTACACAAGCATTGAATTCCTCGTAAAGTAACAGCCTACATTCTCCTGTCATCCTAATCCTCATCTTCCGAGCCATCTTCACTTGGGCAATCCGAGTCACTGCTGCTGTCCGAGGTCTCCACGTCTTCCCAACATTCAGGGTCTCTATCATCCACCAGGCCCAATTCCGAATTGTCTGACTCATATGCATCTCCGGCATTTTCGATATGAGTATTGTCCAGCTCAAGATCCGCATATTGATCATTTTCCATGTCTCTCGGCTCATCAGAAGCACTGCAGCTTTCGGAAGTGGAATTACGTGCATAGCAATGCCCGATACCTAGGCCCCAGTGATAACGCATCATCAGATCCCGGTCAGAAAAGCTAAGTTTTAAATGAGTTGATGTCAAAATCACCGCGTCAAGTCTGAACGCACCGGCCAACATAATATAAGTCGTAATCCTTACCATCTTTAGCACAACATGAGACACCAACTCCATCAGGTTGTCGTCTGCCTTTAGCAAAAGCTGGAAGGATATGACATCCCCGTAACACGTCTCTCGGATCCACAAAGCCGAAAGAGCCGATTTTGTGCATGGGAGGAAACCGAACCAAATCCAACCTGGACTTACTCCACCCAGAAGACGCTGGATCGACAACTTCGAACCTTCGCACCCACAAAAAATCAATGCGGCGTGGTTTCTGGTCCCGTGCCCCAGGCCCTGTATAGATCACATTTGCATGATATGCACCTAGGACCCGCGCATACAAAAAGCGATGAGGACTTGAGGAGCTCTTGGCATCATCTGCAAGGAGCATGACATCGTGACGCGACGTCCCCGCATTAACAATATCCATCCCACGTCGCATATCGTAAGCGGTGAAGTGAAATCGAACACGTTTATGGTTGTATATGCTGTCGTTTTTTAAGAACACAAAATCGGATAAGCCTTCATCTCGAGATCCAACGGCGGTAGAGGCTACTCTGACGCCGAGGACCTCGGTAGGATGTAATTCGGCCTCCTGCTGATGCTGCACTTGAGCACGAGGAAGAAGATATTGTCTCAACTTCAGGTAAAAGTTCTGTGATAGTGGATGTGTTAGCGGACTTCAGTGGAAAAGAGCAAATTATTCACCTTGGTAGCGGGATCACCCTCATTCCGTTGGAGAAATGTTGGAATGTGCACAGAGAACTTCTCTGATTTTCCCACATCATATTGAACGGCAGACCCATTACAAACAACAGGCTCTGGCTCTACTTGAGGGGGACCATCCAGATTCCGGCGGATTGTCCTGATACGACGTTGTTTTCGTTCAATTCCGGATAGTTGTTTTGGTATTGACCATCCACTGGTCCGAGGGAAGCGTGCTTTTGAAGTTCGATGTTCCCGTTCACTCTGGTGTGGCTCGTGAGTCAAAGAGCCAAACACAATGCCAAGAGGAACTTACAGGTTGAGTTGAGTATGAGTCCGTCGTACCAAACCGCTGAATAGTCTGGACATAGTCTCCAAGCGCATGAAACTTGTAGGTTTTCAGATTGAATTGCTTTGCCTGTCTCGCGCTGCTATTGCGTTTCTGATTCGTTGATTTGGGAACTGGCTTAATCAGCTTTTCCTGACGTCGTGTTCGGGCTGCCCGTTCGCGTTCTAATTCCCGTGTGGGGTATATTTTGCACGTTTTCTCCTTGAATGCCCGAAGACTGTTGCCGAGAGATGCCGTGACCCAGGAAAAAAGAGCGAGAGTTGTATCTGTGTGCATATGGAGCTTGGCAAGAGCATGCCAATGAGCCAAATCAAACAGAACTCTGAGAATATATGTGTTATGGGGCTCGGGTAAGAGGCCATCAAACACGGGTATAGCACACTAGTTAAGCGCATTAGCCTCACTGGGGCTTAGTAGCCAACCATTCTACCTACTTGCAACATGTCCTCATAATCACGAGCTGTCATCTTTTTCAGTTCTGACCTGTTCGTTTTCATTTTCCTTATTCCATCAGTGCCAAAAGGCGGCATCTCTCGAAAGCTAATCATCAGTCAGTACCTGGTCACCAGCTCCATTAAATACTTGCCGTCGGTCCATTTCATGTTTCAAACTTTCATCGTTGCAGTCCAGGAGGCGCAACAGGTGAATAAACATCGCCTTCCAAACACTGAGCTCAACCTCGTGCATCAAGTCCACAACAAGCATGTTGAACATATTGAAGCCTAGTGGCGTTAGTTTATCTGAAAATGCATTCTGATGCAAAGGGGTGTCATGATATATCTCATCGCAGAAAGAAGCACCCACCGCTGTCGGAACAAGGGAGTCCTTTTGCAGAAGATCCTCTACCGCCTTGCTGTCTGTCTTATAACCCTTTGCGTAAATGATTTCGCGTGCAGCTGTGACACGACTACGCCTATCAAGGTCATCAACACGTGCACGGGAAATGCGCTGCACCATGTCTCATTTCATTCCCATATTGGGTACACGATTTAACGGAATGAGACAACGAGGGCAAGGACAACTGCCAAGGTTTCGTATGCTGGCAATAAGTATTCTATAAGAGTTGTATTATTATTGCGAAGTGCAATGGGTCAAAACATACTTCTCTGGGTAGTCCGCAGAATATGTGAATATGCGAGGGTAGAAGCGACGCCTGATGCCGTCAGAGCACTTGATTGCAATCCCATGCTTATATGCTTTCAGGAAGTCATGATCAAGAATGATTGCCCATTGAGCATGAAACATTTCCCGTTGGCAATGTGCCATGAAGGCAGGCTTAATGCCTTTCTGGCCAATGTTCTCCGACAAGAATGATTTAAAAGCATCAGGAAGCTACCATCGAACGAAATTGAGGGTTTTGCATCGCGGCCCAGAAAAAAACCTCACGTACCGTCTCCAAATAAGCTATATGTTCAAATGCATGACAAGAAGGCTTCGATCTTCGATCTTTTGATTCGTTTCCGAACGTAAGATAAATGGGCCATAGTTTTGCACTGCTGAAGGCCGTCAGCCGGGTGCTATCCGAGGAAAACATAAGACCCAGTACGACCCGCGGAAGCTCGCATCTCGGTTCTCCGGGAGAATCCTGGAGCATACGGTGGGCTTCAAAGAATGCTTCTGAGGTATAAAGTTCGCCATAAACTCGGACTGGTTCGGTAGCATCGTTTGGCCGCCAAAGAAATTCGTAAGGTTCAAAATGAAGGTGGGTAGAAGTTGTGACTTTTTCTTTGATTACAGAGATCAACCTGCGATGATGAAGGATTCCGGCATCAAAATCTTTTGGTCCCGGATGCAACATTCGACGGTGGAAAGGGACACTGATCTTGACTGGTGTTTTGATCCAGTCTGCGTCATCCTTTTCATTCGCCCGGTCGTCATCATCATTTGGACCATCAAGGCGGTCTCCGCTCAATTGTGCGTCAATAAGCCGCCAGTTCTTGCCGGAAACATCTTCTGGACGAAAGGAAGGATGTCCAACTATTTGAAGGAGATTCTGAAAGCTGGACTGTGATTTCTTTTCACCACCATTCCAATACCATTCTCCGAGCAGAAAAGAAGATTGGTTTGGATATGGGTAGTAGACGTTGACCGGAAGGGGTGGTAGAGACGCATCTATTATGTTCGAAGATGAATCCGGCAAGGCATCATGTTCGGGTAGGCGAGTAGTATAGTATTTCCGGAAAAGCCCAAATCCATCGCATGCAGATTGGACGATCTTTTTGACCCGGGATGAGGGGATAGGGGGTTGCTGCTGCAGACACTGAGATGTATCTGGCTCTGCTTGGACACGTTCGGGTGGGATCTGCGAAGATGTTGAAGCAGGCACTGGAGGCTCAGGTTCCATATTTCGATAGCGTTTTGGTAGTCGCCTGTGTTCCCGGCGATTCCTCCGCTGTGCCACCGATTGATCCAGGTCATCCTCGTCCATGACCGCAGGAGTCTCGACAGTCTAAGGAACCGTTCATAAGCAATACAGCCGAGCGCACATGAAACCTAACTTGTGAATGAGCTGAATCATCATCATCATCTTTCGATTGCAGTTCGGCTACTACACTTGGGCTTGAAGTGCATTCCAAGGCTTGACTTCCGTCAATCTTTTGACGCTTCTTCACCCGCCAGATTTCATTGGCCTTTGCAAGAGCATCTGATACCCGTTTCCTCGTCTTCGGACAACTGCGCCTGTGGTAACTATATGCTTGTGGAACAGAGAATACTCGTCCACAAATGCAAGCTTGAGACCAAGCTGATTCTGGTAAATTCATCGTGTATGGTATACAATGCAATGCAGCTACTGGGAAAGGATATCGCTAGACCCGCTCCTTCAAATCAGTAACTTCAGGTCTTGTTGCGATGCAAACGCGAAGAGTGTGAACTCGGAACGTGGCGACTTGAATGAGTCGAAGTTATTATTGAACAAGTGAGTCATTTGCATTGCCACGGTATGATATGGCATCGGCGACCCTGGCTGGCGCCAGTTCAAAGCCAACAGTAATCTTATTTCAATAGATGCCCTGTGTATCGTGTATTTAGCCGTTATTTTTCAAGATACGGCTACCCGTTCCCAATAACCCATCCGCGACACAACCGTATTGGCATAAAATCTCGGGGTGCAGGCTTGATCTGCCACTCATCACTCCCATTTGGAACGGCAATAGAAGAGTGAGAAAATGGACCCGTTCCCAATAACCCATCCGTGACACAACATTGGCACAAAACCTTGGGGTGCAGGCTTGATCTGCCGCTCATCACTCCCATTTGGAACGGCAGCAGAAGAGTGATAAAATGGACAAGAACATTGCGGTAGCAACTTGATCGAACCTCGCATACACACTGCAAGGCTCGGGAGGTGCGAATAATGATTTGGAGAAACAATATAGAAGTCAAAAAGAGCGCCAACACGTCTGTCGAGACAACTGAATTCATATTAAGGAACCGTTGTTGTTCAGAGCCGCGTCAAACTCACCATTGGTTCTCCAATTCCAAAGCAGTACATTTGCTTCCATGGATAGCGAGAGGGCATGGAATGTGCTCGGCAACTGATCACTGATTGCTGGGAACCTCAGAATGATAGCAAAAGACAGAGGGAAGCGGCGTACCGAGAAAAGCGTTGAAAGATCACAGTTTATTGCAATAATTACTCATGGGAAGAGGTCTTCTGAAAGATGTGGGACCGAAGAATGCCGTCAGGCAACATGTGGATCCAATTGAAACAGTGTACGTACCATTCGATTGAGAAAGGGTGACCCGAGAGTCTAGCCCTCGGGTGCGACGTAACGTCTAACTCCCGGTGTACTTGTGGTCTTGAGGAGATAAAAGATGGGAGGGAGAACGTTGGTAGAGGAACTTGAAGTTCAGGTGTCGTGCCCGCGTGGACTAGCCGAGGCCGGAGGCTGTGCACACACTCTTTGGCGAGGTATTTGGCGTTATTTGGCGAGGTATTGGAAAAACCCTTTGGCGAAATTGTCGCGTGAGCTCTGACGCGACTGCACTCTATTTCCCATATATGTACCCCTAAGGCTATATACCCGAGTTCTATTTTAAGAATGACTCAAGGTAACAGTACTAAAAGTGTAATCAGCCATTCCAGACTGACGAAATACCACCTAAGAAAAATACAAGATATTTAGTAAACGTTTCACACATGAAGGGAGACTGACGTATTATGATGTCTTTATCGGTCCCCATGCTCCGCAGGGCGACATGGGTAATATTGGTGACATTGGCGTTAAAACCACCCATCCACTGGAAGTTGAAAATATCTTGAACAACAGCAAAATAGAACGGCCAAAGAATTACGAAAAACACCACGTATATTACAAGGGTGAAGATGGCTGGACCGCCGCGGATACAAATAGGAATGATAAAGGCAGACCCAATAGTACACACCCGAAAATGGGACGTTCATTTGTCCTGGAGGTCTACTCATTCACGTGGAGATCTACTAGACGTTACTCTTCGAACCACAATCCAATATTTGATCAACTGGATTCAACACCACGAGATCGGGAGTTAGTTGAACTATCCGCAGGTATGGGGAACGCGCATTTGGTTGAAAGGATCTCACTAACACTGAGGAAAGGTGATGAACAAAACTCAAGAAAACGAGCTCGAACAAACTCATCGCTTCCGCCGGCTTTAACACAGCGAGATGAAGAGGCAGTTGGACCATCCGTAGGTATGGGGAATGGGTATTTTGGTTGAAAGAATCTCACTAACACTTGAGGAAAAGGTGGTGATCGAAAACGAGCTCGAACAGACTCGACTTTCCCTGTCGCTCCAGGTGAGTACGGGCATGTAATACCCACTTCTCTCTTCCAAAAAACCTTTCTGAGATTTCTTTAGCTCCCCCGTCCACCAAAAATGCATGGATAATGAACGAAATTCATCGATGGGAGAGTCCACCTATCAGCTTTGGCAAAGACCAGAAGCCACGGCATATAGAGGGATGGAGGATACGGTATATGGAGGGATGGAGAATCCTATGGAAGTTAGCAGCTTTGTCGTTCGCAGTTCCATCGTGGCCTCATGGGCCAGAATTAAAACACATCGGAATCATTCACGCTCATACCAGTCATCTCAAGCTCAAACCAAAAGCATTACATGTGGTGGAAGACTTACTTCGAGCACGCGATGATGGTGTCCATATAAGTATCGTCAACTCCATACTTGGTGGTCCTGCAGATCACAACTCAATTGGCACGGTGATAACATCACTCATCTTTTCCGGGGTTGGATGTCGCTACGATCCCACTGAAGAGGTGACCCAAATCGCTGCTCTCACCATCCCCGCATCCAGTTCTGGCTTAGGTGGGGTCGACCTTTTACCGGAGCGGTTCAAGGTCTGCACGAATACTGTATATGAGCGGGGTGTGTATGAGCAGAGGACTCCGAGCGCCGAAAAGAAGAAATCGAAATCGAGCAAAAAGCCTCAAGTACAGCCTCCTGAAGTGCCGCTTTGGGCAAGCTGTGTCGTCCCGATAGGAGCCATCACAGGCCCCCATTTGGATTATTGCGGATGTTCCCAGCTCATCCAACACATCCAAGGACGAAAACTTTGGCTCTGTTGGCCTCCTACCACTCACAATCTCGACATCTACCTTCGAAAGCGTCTCTCCGGGAATCTTACCCTTTCAACCGAGGATGCCATCGACATATTGGAGGACATGGAGCTGTTGCTGTTGGACGATAAGCAAACGTGTTTTACACTGCCTGGAGGGACAATCCACGCCGTCCTGACGTTCACAGCAAGCTGTCATACCGGATTAAAGCTTTGGCGCATGGAAGATTTGGAGGTGGCAAAGGAAATGACCAAAATTCAATCAGAGAATATGGATCAAAGGGCGACGCTGGATCAATCTACCTTTGGATCCTGTCAAGAATACTTTGAGGACTTGAAGGGGGAATTGGAAAACTGGGGAGAGTTGGGAATGAAGAATGGGGAAAACAACGAAAAGATTCGCCAGTGGATCTTGGACAGTAAAGAAAAGCTCGAGTCATACAACATATAGATGATCATTCAAGTTAAACTGTATATATTGACTCAACAGACAAGGAAACTTGAAGGGCAAAAGGCACATGTACTAGGGCCTTGAATGACATAAGTAATTTGTCAAACTGGAATACGACGTGCGAGTTGGATACAGCAACAACGACAGCCTTAAGCGTCACGTTAAACTGTCATTTGATGGTACTACTGAGTGAAAATGTAGGAGAACAGAAATGCGACCCATCGAGATACTATCTAAGTCATCAGCCAGCTTGAGCCGACATATCCTTTTTGTGAAGACTCGGTGGACCTGAGCATAATAGGAAGGCAAGCATCACGGCTAGGCATGAGCACGGGTAGGCCGCACGGGCCATACCCCAACCTGTACCCGTAAAAACCCGTACCCGTCGACCCGCGGGTTGTTCATTTACGGGTTACATGGGTACAGGTACAGGTATGGGTACCTACTCCTTCTCCTTGGATCCTGGCTTGATCAGCCGTGTATCAATCAACCATGAAAGACGTACTTATCTTCTTGGTCTATCGCATCCAGCTGCATCTTATTAAACTCGTGTGCCACGCTATGACCTCTAATTATCCGTACGCTTGCATCAGTACGAGATGGGAGACATACCAATCTCTAACTACCATTTGCGATCCGTATCCCACATCTGACCTTGCCAATGCATCCAGATAAGTTCTTTATCGGGCTATGGCCAATTGTGAAGGATGAGCTCAAGATTTAATGTTAAATCTCTCGCTTGTGGTATTGTGTTGATTTAGTCCTTTTCCAAATTATTATACTACATAATACTTTGGTTTGGAGGGGTGAGCCGGGGGCCATGCGCGCTCATGTGGCATTTCCGTTTGGGGAAGGCCCAGAATGGGGAATCGCGCCAAAACGGGGAGGCTCGAGAATGGTATCGGTGCGATGGGGAAATTCCCGAAGTGGTATGGCCCGAAAAGGCTCAGAAGTCAGGGCGGTCCTGAGGGGATAAGTGCTGCGGTACGGGCTTGCTGCCCAAAAAGAGCTAAAGTTTTAGCTAAAACAAGCTCGGGCCGCTGCAAAATGACGTGTTTTTCTAATTCGGGGAACTCTCCCAGAGGGAAACCATTCCGTAAGTTTCGGACGAGATGCGGGTATGTGTCTGAGAGGTTATATTTGTTTAAGAAGTATTCGAAAGCGTCGGCATTGTACGGTGTTACTATTTTGGAGCGGATCATTTCATTTGCTGGAGAAGCAAAAGGTAGGGGCTGGCGAGGAATGACAAGGGGGAGGAAGTCGAAATAAGGTTTTTCAGTTCTGCACGCTCGGCTTGCAAGGGTCACGTCGACATGTCCAGGAGAAGGCGTGATGGGATTTTTCTCCGCAAAAGGAGCAGACGTGGATTCGTTTATCTTGGCCGTGGTTGTTGCATGCCGTGGAGTTGGAGCCTCGGAGGTTCCGGCTCCTGCAGATAGCGACCTTCCCTTTTGCTGAGGTGAGGTTTCCTTCTTTGATTTTGCAGAATAAGGCTTTGCCATCGTCGAAGGCGGAGGAGGGGCATGAGCTGAAGACGTGTCCCTTCTTTGCACGGATGATGTACACGGCAGCCGAAGGGTCGCCGCTGGTGCGGTTTTGAAAGGGACGGGATGGTCCAGCAGAGGCCGGGGTTCGTGAACGGTTTGAAACGAGAGTATTTCAACGTTTGGGAGTGACGGGTGGAATTGGATAGTCTGTTGACTGTGCTTTCTAAAGTGGCGATTCTCGCGTCTTTGAGCCCTTTTTTCGATTTCTTCATTATAGTACTGCATGTTGAAATCGAAAGGTTCACCGAGGTAATCCTTCCTGAACCTGATGTCGACAAGTTTGATTGCCTCAAAGTTGGGAATCTTGTCCGACCTCGTATCGAAGTAGTTGAAATGTTCGAACCAACGATTGTACCACTTTTCGTCACCGTAGCCCGAGAGGAACCTCATGTAGTTGCCGGTAGCCTCATGTCATTGGGAGATGTCTTTTTCATAGCCGAATTTCTTTTCGAATTCATCTGTGTCCAAAACCTTGGCCTGTTTGCTTTTCGCGCCGGCAACGTTCATCTTTTTAAAGGCGAGTGTGTTTCCCTCGCGATTAAGGACTTTGAGGTTTCGGTGGTGAAAAGGGTGAGGGGCATGTATACGTCGCTTAGGTCTAGCGCATATAGCAGGTTACTGAAGCCAGGGACCCGGTTGGACCGCTTGTGTCTTCAACTCGTCTCTGCGGGAGGCATTATGACGTTTCGCTAATTGTAAAAAGTTTGGATCCTCGTCGGAATCGGTGATGCTTCGGGCGCGTTTAGGTAGGAATTGTTTAATCCAGGAGGCAGCCGACTTGGGAGACATAGCATATAGGAACTCCCGGGCCTGCTGGGATGCCGAGGAATGTTCAGGTGGCATTTCTTCATCAGAGACTATGATGAGTGATTCGTCAGAAGAATAGCGTTCTCCTGGGATGGAACGAGTCGGGTCTCCCCGCCTGTATGCGCGTCCAATAGCGCGGTCATCATTCCTGGACCTGATTTGGTGGTTGCGTTCTATCTTCTTAGCCTTCGGGAGAGTCCGTAAGACTGCGTTTACGACATCGTCCCGATCCTTCGGGGAGGAGGATCAGGGTTTGGATTCTGCGGAGGGTTGTCGGCAGGTTGTGTGCCATCTGGAATGGAATCTGCATCATGAGAAAATGCTATTGCGAATATACGAGCTACAGAAAAGAGGATGAAAGATGGGGAGACGCGTCTGGGTGCGCGACGCGTCTTTCTGTTCGGGAAGTTCTGTTAATGTTTGGCGCCCTCCGAACTTATCCTTAGATAATGCTGCGCGTTATCGCGGAATCTATCACGTTTAACCCTGACTCCGAATCCACGCTGCAATGCTTGATCAGCCTTGTGTTAATCAGATTTGAACAACATACATCATATCTTCATGCATAACTTGTTGCCCACGTCGCGTCCTTGATTTTGTCTTAATTTTCTCTTTTGGGCTTATGCAACGCTTTGTCAGTTCCGCACTAGTTGACTGTAAAAGACGTACCCTGTTTCTTTATCTATCGCCGGTCGTTGTCCGCGCCTTAACTTTGCTGGGGGTCTGCATTTAACTTTTTCGCTTCTCTGCAAGACTTGATCAATATTGTTCTAACATGCCGTGAAAGGCGCCTTTATCCATTGACTGTCACTGCCGCTGCATGAGTCGTCCACTTGACTTTGGAGGCACTGCTTCCATCTCATTCAAGTCGTTTGCCACGCTGCAATCCTCAGTCAGCTCCGTATTAGTCGGCAATAGAACACGGCCTACTCTTCATCGTGGAATGGGGCATGGTACAGGAGCGAAGCAGGGCGGGCGGGCGGCGGGTGGTTGATGAAGAGAGTCGTGGTGAGACACGACCGTGAGCCTCGAGAACGTACGGGCGTGCCAGAAATTTGCGGGAGGTACAATGATTACCGTTTGTAACGGCTAGGAGGTCAGGGAAAAGAGACGGCCAAAGAGAAAGGTCCAGGTAAATAGACTACCAAAGAGAAAGGTAAATAGACTACCAAATAGAGAAGGCGCGCCTGTGCCCCAGCCTGCCGAAACTAAGTGAGACTCGGATACTTAGTAGTGTTGTTATCATTTTGTTGGAATCGATGGAATCACGATGAAAAAGGGGAGTCGGTTTGGGTGGTCATTGGGGCAAACGGATGGGGGATACTATCCTAGATCAACACTTCGCTCAGATCGTCCGAAGTTCGCTCAGTCACGGATCTGTCAGCGTAACATAACGCTTCCATTTCGCAATGATGATATACAGTTAGTAACATATTGTCTCGTCTAATATACTATGTGCAGCTATAGTATATTCGTGCTCGATTCAGCCCAGAATTCACCCAACCCGTTTCAGTACTAAATAGGAATCAATAGGATTAATCGCACAGAACTCGATGTCGTTAGTGTTACCACTGCTTCCAGTGGCGATGCTCAAGTTTAACGTCGTCTGACTTTCTTGTTTCGGCTTATGCGTGGGCCAGGTGCTGGGGTCGACCTGGTTCCGAGAAAATAGGGCAAAGATTTCCCTGTTCAGGTATCCTCTGTATTTCGCCAGCATTATTTCATAAACGCTGTTGGCCCCCTCACGAGGGAGGCATGGAGGAAGCACCAATCCATATGCTATGGAGTGGCAGCCGCGGACTATGAACGTATCATTCTGGTCGCCCAATTCTCTGAGGGTGCAGAGAAGTTCCCAGCACGCCGGGCAGCAGAGTTTGGACACTGAAATCATACCGTCGTATAATTTCTATCAAATTCAATCATTAGTAAGGTATTTTGGCCACGAAGAGATAAAAATGTGAACCTTGCAAAACTCATCCAGCGCAGGGTCCCCCGTGGCAAGTGTGTCTGAGAATTTAATGAGCGACCCAAGGAGGGCCTCGGCGTGAGAGCCCACTGTGTAGAACCTAGTACCGCCTTCACCTTTGATAACGAAGCGGAAGGTGTCCACGGTCTTCTTCACTTCGGCTGGAAGGCCCTCGGTTTTGAACTGCATTATCATATGCTTGAGTTGCATAATAACAGTTGTTGAGGTGGCGGTGAACCGAGGACCATTATTCTGCAACATCGCCAACCGGATGACCTGCTGCACGCAATCCCAGGAGGGATGTTGGTATCTGATGCGGTCAACCGCTAGCATGGATATTTCGATGGGGTCTGCGGGATGTTTCCGGCAGTATTCTTCTAAAATCCTTTTCGCTATGAATTGCACGATGATGGACTTGAGCCATCCGATGAACGCTTCGACGGTTAGACCTTCTGGGGGTGCCTAGAAGTTGGTTAGCATTGCAAATGACCAAAAGACGTGGCATACCTCTAAATCAGACTCTGTTGGGACTGGCATATCATTGGCCTCCACGTTGTTGGCGTTGTTGTTGGCATCGTTGTTGGCGTCGTTGTTGGCCTCCACGTTGTTGGCGTCATTGTTGGCATCGTTGTTGGCCTCCACGTCGTTGGCGTCGTTGTTGGCCATTGCGTCGTTGACTTTGGCCTTTTTTTCCTTTTTTTCCTTGCCGTCTTTGGCATTGACGTCCTTAGGCTTGTGCTGCGGCCTCCCAGTTACCAACTCGTAATCCCAGATCGACATGTCTATTCCAAATTCCTTATATTTCAACCTATCTGCCAGTTTGGGTATCAGCTCCGGAAACCCCCCTATCACGTTGCTTTCCCCGAGGACTTCCATATGTCGCTTGAACGTTGACGAAGTTAGGAGGAAAACTAGTAGCTCAGTTTGAGCTCGTAGTGCAGCGAAGCAGTCCGACAACTTCTTTGACCCCTCCTCGGTCACGTCCTTTCCATGGAGCCTGAGTTCCCTACCGAAGCGGCAGAGAGACCGCC
>WNGI01003537.1_pt1 | contig 13804 bp, 12 predicted proteins | sample 5400621 | NCBI WGS metagenome assembly WNGI01 (sample SAMN13153374, study PRJNA577476) | soil metagenome | isolation source: 20 cm soil or saprolite under Garry oak tree replicate 1 | place: USA:California | collected 2016-06-15
TAAGGACCTCATCGCGAAGAACGCGGCGCGCGATCCGTCGCTGATGACGAACGGGACCAACGAGACGGATCTCGATCACGAGAACCGTCCGCCGGTCATCACCGGCAGCACCGCGCGGACGGTCAACGTCTCCGACACGCTCGCGCTGAGCGTGACGGCGAACGATGACGGGCATCCGAAGCCGATTCCGGATCCGAGCGGCAGCCTGCAGCAGGGCGTGCGCGTGCGCTGGATCGTCTATCGCGGCGTGGGGAAGGTGACCTTCACGCCGGACATCATGAGCCAGCGCGTGTTCGGCAAGCCGGCGACGCTCGACACCAAGGTGCGCTTCTCCGCGCCCGGCCCGTACCGCCTGCGCGCGATCGCCAGCGACGGTCAGACGTTTTCCACGTACGACGTGGATGTGACCGTTAAATGAACAGACGAAAGTTCATCACCAGAGGCGCGCTCGGCGTCGGCGCGACCGCGCTGGTGGGCGTCTCCGCGCAGGAAGACGCCGCCGCGCAGCAGCGGATCACGAAGTGGGATCGCTCCGCGGACGTTGTCATCGCGGGCGCGGGTGCATCAGGACTCTGCGCGGCGATCATGGCGCGCGATCAGGGCGCGTCGGTGCTGATTGTCGAGCAGAACCACGACATTGGCGGCCACGCGATGGTGAGCGGCGGCCGCATCCCGCTCGGCGGCGGGACCCGGCTGCAGAAGAAGTTCGGCATCGCCGACTCCGCCGATCAGGTCTATCTCGATCACACCGACTTCCACAATCTCGAGCTTCGCTACAGCGATCGGGATCTGGTTCGCGTGTGGGCGGATGAAAACGCCGCGACGTTCGACTTCCTGCTCGACAACGGCGTGCAGTTCGAGGAGGTGACGCCGACGCTCGTCAACGGCGGCACTGTCCCGCGCCTCTTCCGTACGAAGGTCTACTCGGACGATCTGAAGGTGACGATCAACGGCAGCCCGGGATCGGGCCTCGTGCGCGCGCTGGAGAAGAGCGCACGCGCGAAGGGCGTCGAGATTCTGCTGAATCACACGCTGACGCGTATCGTCCATGACGAGGTCCGGCTAAAGCCGGACGCCACCGGAACGCGCGTGCAGGGGATTGTTGCGAAGATCGACGGGAAAGATGTGAGCATCGAGGCGCGGCGCGGCTTCATCATCGCCACCGGCGGCTTCACGAGCAACGTCGCGTTCCGCCGGATGTTCGATCCGCGGCTGACCGAGGAGTATCAGGTCGCAGGCGAACCGTGGAGCAGACAGAACGCGGACGGCGAAATGCTTGCCATGGGTCTTGGCGCGACGCTGTGGGGCACGTCGAACGTCGCGAGCGAGCATGGCCGCTCGGTGACGAAGACGCGCCACATCGGCGCGCGCTACGGCTACGAGAACCTGCGATGGAATCCGGGGAGCCCGATGTTCCCGCAGGCGGGCGGAGCCGGGCTGACGGTGAAGACCTATCAGGATTTCATCTGCGTCAATCAGTTCGGGAAACGATTCTGGAACGAGATGGACGAGACGTACGACTTCCTGAACGCGTGCCTCGGCAGACACGATCCCGACGCGAAGAGCAGGAAGCTGAATGGCGGCGGTCCCATCTGGGCGATCTTCGACGCGGATTCGGTCAGACGGGAGGAGTGGGATCCGAAGCCGCCGAACGTCGATCCGAACGGCTTCTTCTTCACCGCCGACACCATCGCGGATCTCTCGCGGAAGATCAGCAACCCGTATCAGGCGCAGCCGATGCCGGCGCGCGCGCTCGAGGAGACCGTCGCGAAGTACAACTCGTCGGTCGATGCTGGTAAGGACCCGGAGTTCAACAGGCCCGGGTTGATGTTCAGGATTCAGAAGCCGCCCTACTACGCGGCGTGGGCGACGCCGATCCTGCACGACGCGCTCGCGGGCCTTCGCATCAACGGCCGCTGCGAGGTGATGGACGTGCGCGGTCAGGTGATTGCGGGCCTGTACTGCGCGGGCGAGTCGGCGGGCGGCTTCGCGCTGCACGGCCTGCCGCGCGTCACCGTCTTCGGTCGTATCGCGGGGCGCGAGGTCGCGCGCGCCAGGAGACAATCATGAGCCGGGGCTCGGGGCTCGGGACTCGCGGAGACCTGGTATGAAGAGGTTGTTGACCCTTGTTGTTCTCGTTGCTCTGCATTCGATGCCGGTGCTCGCGCACCACGGCCGCGGCGCGACCTATGACATGAAGAAGCGGGTGACGCTGAAGGGAACCGTGTCGAAAGTCGAGTGGCGCAATCCACACGTCATCATCTATATGGACGTCAGGGACGCCGACGGCAAGGTCGTGACCTGGGGCTTCGAGAACTCCGGCGTCAGCACGCTCGCGCAGGAAGGCTATAACCGGAACACGTTGCAGGTCGGTGAGGACATCACCGCCATCGTCAACCCCGCCGCCAACGGCGCGCCGACGGCGATCGTCGTCAAGATCATTCTCGCGGACGGCAAGGAAATCATGTCGCGCGAAAACGGCCAGAATCCCGCCAACTAGGAGAGATCATGCGCTGTCTCACGCTGATGATCGTGGTGCTGTCGCTCGCGGCCGCCGCGCATGCGCAGGGCTCCGACGAGAAGTCCAAGTACAAGGCCCGCTACGATGCGCAGGCGGAGAACAAGAAATTCGATCCGCACGACCTGTCGGGCATCTGGCAGCTGACGAAAAACGATCACACGCTCGGCACGCCCGCGCCGCCGCTGACGCCGGCGGGGCAGGCCGCCAAGGCCGGTCGCGTGCCGGATGCCAATGGCGTCATCGGCAACGCCCCGTGGTACTCGTGCAACCCGATGGGCTTTCCGCGGCTCGTCAACGACGACGAGCCGATGGAGTTCATCATGACGCCCAACCGGATTCTGCAGCTGTTCCAGTCGGAGCATCGCATCCGCATGCTGTGGACCGACGCGCGCGCGCTGCCGTCAGGCGAGAATCTCGAAAACCTCGGCCCCGCGTGGTATGGACACTCCGTCGCGAAGTGGAACGGCAACACGCTGACGGTCAACACCGTCGGCCTCGACGACCGTGCGTGGCTCGACAACGCCGGCAATCCGAAGAGCTTTCACGCGCGCATCGAGGAAACGTGGCGGCGCGTCGACTTCAACACGCTCGAACTGCAGATGACGCTCTACGATCCGGAGTACTACACGGCTCCGTACGTCGGCTCCAAAAAGAGCTACAAGCGCACCCCTGAGGATGCGATGACGTACTTCGGATGGTCCGGACTGTTCGCCGGCATCACCGAAAGCATCTGCGCGCCGATGAACGAGGTCGAGGGCTACAACAAATTCCGCGACCTTGGCCACGCAAAACCGGTGGGTCAGTGAACCTCGCCGAGCGGCTCGGTATCCCCTCGCACCACGAGATCAGCCTGGCGGTGTGGGATCTGCCGTCGCCGCTGGTGATGGGCCGCCGCGCCACGCTGAAAGCCGGCATCTCCTGTCCGTACGGCTGCTCGCTTGCGGGGACGGCCATCGACATCCTCGACGCGCAGGGCGTGAGCCTCGGCAACGGCCGCGTGGGAACGGAGCCGTTGCTCGGCACGATGGCGCTCTATTGGGCGGAGATCGAGGTCGTGACTCCTGACGTCGAGGGTGATTGCGCGTGGAGTGTGTACGCAACGCCAACCGAACCAGACCATGACGCGCTGAGCGGGAGCATCGGAGTCGTCGCGTCGCGGCCGCCCGAACATCGTGTGACGGTCGAGGTGACGGAACACGGCAGCGGACGGCCGCTTGGCGATGTCGAACTGCGCCTGGGCCGGTTCAGGGCGGCGACCAACGACGAGGGCATCTCGCACGTCGAGGTGCCGCGCGGAACCTACGACGTCGGCACGTGGAAGAACGGTTATCGGGTCGTGTCGAGGACGATTGACGTCGCCACGGACGCGACCATTCGGCTCGAACTCATCGCGGAACCCGACGCGGAGCAACCCTACTGGATGTAACGACGGCGGCTTCCCGCAAGGGACGGAGGACTTATGCGCGTATCGCTCCGGATCCTGGTCGTGCTCGGGTCGGTCCTCATCATTCCCTCAGCCGCATCTGCCCAGGGTTCGATTGCGGGCAGCGTCCGCGATGCGTCCGGCGCCGTGCTGCCGGGCGTGACCGTTGAAGCCTCCAGCCCCGCGCTGATCGAGAAGACGCGCTCGGTCGTCACCGACGGCACCGGGCAATACAAGATCGTCGACCTGCGGCCCGGCATCTACACGGTGACGTTCACGCTGCCTGGCTTCAGCACGGTCAGGCGCGACGGCATCGAGTTGAACGGCGCGTTCACCGCGACCGTCAACGCGGATCTGCGCGTCGGCGCGGTCGCGGAGACGATCACGGTCAGCGGCGAAACGCCGATCGTGGACATCCAGAGCACCACGCGTCAACAGGTGCTCGATCACGGCGTGATCGACTCGGTGCCGACGGGCCGGCTCGTGCAGAACCTCGGCGTGCTGCTTCCCGGCGTCAGCGTCTCCGGAGGTCTGACGCTGAATGGCGTCGGCACGCAGGACGTCGGCGGCAGCAGCGGCAACGCGGTGTCCCAGCTCGCGTCGCACGGCGGCCGCGGCCTCGACCAGCGAACGACGATCAACGGCCTGTCGCTGATGCTGTCGGCCGGCGTGAACAACACGCCCTATGTGCCCAACATGGGCAGCACGCAGGAAGTGACGATTGACACCTCCGGCGTCTCGGCCGAAGCGGCCGAGGGAGGCGTGCGCGTGAACGTCATTCCGAAGGAGGGCGGCAACACCTTCCGCGGTCTCGTCTTCGCGTCGTTCGCGAACGAGTCGATGCAGAGCAGCAACTTCACCGCCGACCTGAAGGCGCGCGGCTTCACGACACCGAACGCGCTCAAGGAAGTTGTCGACGTCAACCCGGCCTTCGGTGGTCCGATCAGGAAGGACAGGCTGTGGTTCTACGCATCGCATCGCCTGCAGATCGCGCAGAACTGGGTCGGCGGCATGTTCTCCGACACCACCTCCAACGAACCTGCCGTGTGGACGCTCAATCAGGATCCGAACCACCGCGTGTCGAACGACGGCATGTGGAACGAAGGCAACGTCCGTCTGACGTGGCAGGCGACGCAGAAGAACAAGTTCGGGTTCTCCTTCGCCAAAGAGCACATGTGCACGTGTCCCTCGGCGATCCGCGCGACCACGTCGCCGGGCTTCGACAATCACTGGGGCTGGCCGCACCACATGATGACGGCCGAATGGACGTCGCCGGTGACGTCACGGCTGCTCCTCGAAGCGGGCGCCTTTCATCAGTACCACCGCTGGGGATGGTTTCCGTACGCCGGCACCAACCCGGATGTCATCGGCGTGCTCGAGCAATCGAGTCAGATCAATTACAAGCTGCGGCCGGCCGGGTTCGCCGATCGCTGGCAGCACGACCTGCGGTATCGGGCGGCGGCGTCGTACATCACCGGCGCGCATGCCCTCAAGGTCGGGTTCAACAACGGCAGCGGCGACATCGACGCGCTGCTGTTCCTGAACGGCAGGCAGAACCTGTACTACCGGTTCAACAACGGCGCTCCCAATCTGATCACGCTCTACGCGACGCCTTACCATGACGGGTGGAACCTGGACCACGATCTCGGCGTCTACGCGCAGGACAAATGGACGGTGCAGCGCTTCACCCTCACCGGCGGCGTGAGATTCGATTCCTTCAAGAGCAGCTTCCCGCAGGAGACGTACGGGCCGATTCAGTTCGCACCGGCGCGCAACTTCACGCTCCCGCACACCACGAACTCGAACTGGAAGGACGTCACGCCGAGGATGGGCGTGGCGTACGACGTGTTCGGCACCGGCAAGACCGCCATCAAGGTCAGCCTGAATAAATACGTGATCGGCGCCGACGGTCCCGCATTCACCTACGGCACGCAGGCGCCCTACAACCGGGTCGTGCACAGCGCCACGCGCACGTGGAGCGACGCCAACCGGAACTTCATTCCGGACTGCGATCTCACGAGCGCGCCGGCCAACGGCGAGTGCGGGGCGCTCAACGATCCGAACTTCGGCAAAGCGAATCCCAGCACGACCTACGACCCGGGTGCCGTGACGGGATGGGGAAACCGTCCCTTTGACTGGGAGCTCGCCACCAGCGTGCAGCACGAGCTCGTCCCGCGCGTCTCGGTGGACGTCGGATACTTCCGCCGGTGGTACGGCAACTTCGGCGTCATCGACAACCTCGCGCTCGCGCCGTCCGACTTCGATGCGTACTGCATCACCGCCCCCGCGGACACCCGCTTGCCGGGTGGCGGCGCGAATCGCATCTGCGATCTCTACAACGTGGCGCCGGCGAAGTTCAGCGTGCCGGCGCAGAACTTCGTCACGCTCGCGTCGAACTACGGCAAGCAGATCGAGCACTGGAACGGCGTTGACTTCAGCGCCAAGGCGCGGGTGATTCGAGGCATGACGGTGCAGGGTGGCATCAGCACGGGGCGCACCAGCACCGACAACTGCGAGGTGGCGGCGAAGCTGCCCGAGCTGATCAGCACGGCGACGACGGCGCTGCCGCTCGCCTACTGTCACATCGACTCGCCGTTCCTCACGCAGGTGAAAGGTCTGGGCTCGTACACGGTTCCGAAGCTGGACGTGCAGTTCGGTGCGTCGTTCCAGAGCAACCCGGGACCGATCGTGCAGGCGACATTCAATGCGCCGTCGGCTCTGGCGGCGCCGTCGCTCGGCCGTCCGCTCTCGGGAAATGCGACCAACGCGCAGGTGAATCTGTTCGGATCAACCGCGCTGGCGGCGACGCCAGCGACGGCGACCGCCGGCGCGCTCTACGGCGATCGCGTCAATCAGCTCGATCTGCGCGTCGGCAAGGTGTTCAGATTCGGCGAGCGCCGTACGGCGCTCAATCTCGACATCTACAACACGTTGAACTCCAGCGCCGTGCTGACCGAAAGCACGGCCTATGGCACGTTCCGCGTTCCGCAGATCGTGATGGTGGGACGCTTCGTCAAGATCGGCATGCAGGTGGATTTCTAAACAGGCCTTCTCAGCCCGTAGAGGCGGACCTTCAGGTCCGCCTTGGGAGGTGTTCAGATGCTACGCAGGGTTATTGGAGTCATCGTCGCAGCGGCCGCCGTCGGTGCGCTGACCGTGCCCGCGTCGGCGCATCATTCGTTCGCGGCTGCGTTCGATGCCGACAAGCCGGTGAGCGTTCAGGGCGTCATCACGCAGGTCAAGCTCGCCAATCCGCACTCGTGGATCTATCTCGACGTCAAGGACGCGAGCGGCACGGTCCAGCAGTGGGGGTTTGAAGCGCAGACGCCGACGGCGCTCATTCGCAGCGGCGTCAAACCCGACGTCTTCAAGGTCGGATCGACCGTGACCATCCGCGGCTGTCATGCACGCGACGCGACGAAGAACGAGGGAGCGGCGCGCGAAATCACCCTCGCCGATGGCCGGTCCTACATCATCGGGCCGAAGGGCAACGAGCCGGACGCCAACCGATAGAGGAGATCGACATGAAGAAGGCATTCATCATCGCCATAGCCATCGCGTCCCTCGCTCTCATCGGCGTCACGCCGGTGGTGGCGCAATCCAAGCCGATTCCGCGCACCGCTGATGGTCACCCGGACATGACGGGCGTCTGGTGGCCTGGCCACGACCTCATTCCGGCGCAGGCCAGCGCTGTCTACCGCGAGGGCGAGCGTCAGGGCGTCGGCGCGCAGTCATTCGGCAGTCTGTACAAGCCGGAGGCGATGGCGAAGGCGAAGACGCTGAGCGACAAGGACGATCCGGCGCTGTGGTGTATGCCGAGCATCATCGGTCCCACACCGCTCGTCGGCAACGGCCTCGTCGGCGAGATCGTCATGACGCCGAAGACGATGTATCAGCTCATCGAGACCTACCACGGCTTCCGGATCATTCCGACCGACGGACGGCCGCATCGCGACGATGTCGTGCCGTCGAATCGCGGGGATGCCGTCGGCCGCTGGGACGGCGACACGCTCGTCGTCGACGTCACGAACTTCAGCGATCGGAACTGGCTGCACCATCACGGTGACGTGTCGTTCCATTCCGACGCGCTGCACATGGTCGAGCGGTATCGGCTGCTCGACGCCGACACGCTCGAGATCAACGTGACCGCGGACGATCCGCAGGTGCTCACCGGCACATGGAAGGCGCAGACCTCGAAACTCGTGCGCGCGCCGTTCGAGCACGTCATGGAAACGTCGTGCGAGAACACCGAGACGGCGAATCTGATCGACGCGGCGTCGAAAGACAACTACGGGCGGAAGAAGTAGCGACGATTAAAAAATCGAACACGGTGCACATCACACTCCGACTCGTTATCACCGTGGGCTTGGTCGCCGCGGCCGTCGAAACCGGATCAGCCCAGTGGATCAACTATCCCGATCCCGGCATTCCCCGCACGGCCGACGGCAAACCCAACCTGGCGGCGCCAGCGCCACGTTTCCCGGACGGCCGAATCGATCTCTCGGGCGTCTGGCAGCCGGATCCGAAGGCGACGGTGGGCGCCCCGCCGGTCGGGCAAACGCTCGGCGAGGATCCGGTCATTCGGCTCAGGACGGCCGACGGCTCGCCCTATCCGCTGCTGCCCGCCGCCGAAGCCGACTACAAGCGGCGGATCGAGGCGGGTGAACTCGGGCCCGCGGCCCAATGCCTGCCGCACACCATCACCGACTACTATCTCGTGCCCACGGTGATCAAGTTCGTGCACACCCCGCGGCTGACGATCATGCTGTTCGAGGAGTACCAGCACTTCCGGCAGGTGTTCACCGACGGCCGTCCGTTTCCCGCCGACATGCAGCCTGCCTGGTTCGGCTACTCCATCGGCCGATGGGAAGGCGATGCCTTCGTGATCGAGACGGCGGGCTTCAACACGCGCGGGTGGCTCGACGTCACCCCGCTCCCCCACAGCGAGCAGCTGCGAACGACGGAGCAGTTCCGGCGGCCGAACTTCGGGACGCTTCAGGTGGACGTGATGATCGACGATCCCGCCACGTTCTCGGGACGATGGAATACGCAGACGATCTCGTTCAAGTTGCTCCCCGATACCGACTTCATCGAGTACATCTGCGAGAACGAGAAGGACGTGAAAGCCATCACGGGGCGATGATCTCGGTTCACAGCAGGGGAAACCTACGTCTCGCCGAGACGCGCCAGCTTGAACAAGGGGTCCGGCGATTCATCTTCGCGAACGGCGCGGGCGAGGACCTCGCCGAGCGCCGGTCCCATCTTGAATCCATGGCCGCTGCCGCCGCCGGCAATCCAGATGTCGGGCATTGCCGGATGGCGGTCGATGATGAAGTGCCCGTCTGGAGTGTTTTCGTACTGGCACACCTCGGCGCCGAGCAGCGGCGCGTCTCGCAGCGCCGGAAACCGTCCGGTGATGAACGCGCGCATCTCGCGCGCACGATCGGGAGAAGGCGTGCGGTCACCGCCGGTGGGATCGAACTCGGGTCCTCGCGTATCGTCCGCGATCTTGAACCCGCGATGCAGGTTGCCGGGGATGCCGTAGACGAAACGATCGCCGAGATCGGCCCACACGGGGAGGCGAGGCTCGACGAACCGATCGTCACCAGCAGGCGCGCCGAAGTAGAACACCTCCTGCCGCGTCGGCCGGATGCGCGAACCGATCACATCTGGAAAGAGCTGTCCAAGCCAGGGCCCGCAGGCACACACGAACCGATCGGCGCGCAGCGCGGTGCCGTCGGTCAAGCGCACCTCCGCGCGTCCGCTGTTCGAGGTGATGGAGGACACGGCGGCCTGGCGATAGGCGCCGCCGATGCGCACCAGCTCGCGCGCGATCGCGTCGCACGCGCGCCGCGCCGCGAGGTAACCGCCATCGTGTTCGAACCAGACGTGCTCGACGCCTTCGAAGCTGATTTGCGGCCAGCGTCCCGCCGCGGCGGACGGGGCGATCTCCTCGATCTCGATGCGGAGCTCGCGCAGGAAGGGGAGTGACTGACGCACGTAGCTGTCGTCGGTGCCAGTCATCCACAGCATGCCCGTTCGTCGATAGAAGGGTTCGGTGGCCGTCCGGTCCCATTCACGCCAGAGCGTGAGCGCTCTGGCGGCCATCTCGACGTACGCGCGCGTGGGCCCGTAGACGGTTCGAATGACGCGCGTTTCTCCGCCGGAGCTCGCGCGGCTGTTGCCCGGTCCCCACGCGTCGATGAGCGTCACCTCGGCGCCGCCGCGCCGCAGGTGCAGCGCGGTCCATCCGCCAAAAGCGCCGGCGCCGACGACCGCGACACGCATCGCCCCGCCGCGGAACTGACGCCTACTGCGGTCGCCTGAAGAATCCCAGATACACCGCCTTGCCCACCACGTGACCCTGTATCGCGGCGAGCACCTTCGCGCGCGTGTCGAACGGATCGCTCGGATTGGCGGCCACGTCGATCTTCGTATCGAGCGCGAAGAGCTCGAACACGTAGTGATGGTACGGGCCGGTGGCCGGCGCGCCCGGACCGCGATACACGCCGTCGCCGCTCGCGCTCGTCTGATGCGCGCCGTCCTTGAGATCGCCCTTCGGCACGCCTTCCGGCAGCCCGCGCGTCGTCGCCGGAATGTTCCACACCAGCCAGTGGAGCTGGTCGTCGCTCGTCTTGTTGCGCGCGCCTTCCATGTCGTGCATGTGCAGCACGAAGCTTTGCGTCGCGGCGGGCGCATCGGCCCACGCCATCTGCGGCGACACCTGCTCGCCGGCCTGCGTGAACTTCGGCGGGATGGCGCCGCCATCGATGAACGCGTTCGACATCAGCCGCATCGGCGGTGCGGCCGCGCCCGGTGCGGCCGGCGCCCCGGCGCCTCCGCCGCGCTGCCCGCCACCCGCTCCGCGTCCGCCCTGCGCGGCAAGTCCGACTGTCAGCACCAGAACGAAGAGGACCGCCGTCAAACGGGATAACCGCATCATGTTGCTCTCCTCTGCGACAGGGATTCTACGTCGTCCGCATTTCCTGTGACCACTCGAGCCAGGATCGCCTGAAACCGGGGCTCGCACCGGAGCGCATCGAACGCCGGATCGACCACGACGAACGGGAGTTCCCTCGCGTGCTCCAGGGAAGTCAACGCGCCCTCGACGTCGTCGAGGGCAGCGTAGACGATGGCCACGTCGTACAGCGAGACGTACCTGTCCCGCGACATGTCGAGGAGCTGCTGCAGGGCGGCGCGCGCCTCATCACGCCGGCCGCCGAGGGCGTACGCGGCGGGCAGATCCGCGAGGCTGCCGAACGTGACGTTCGTGCAGCGCTCGAACTGCTCGATGGCCTTGCGCGTCTCTGCCAGCCGAAGGAAGGTGCGACCGAGATACGCCCGCGCGTGATCGAACGCGGGATCAGTCGCGAGCGTCGCCTCGAGCTGTGCGATCGCGTCATCATAGCGACGCGCGTAGTAATGAATCATGCCGATGTTGGCGCTGAAGATGAGCGCGAGCGGCTCGAGTGCCTGCGCGCGCCGCACCGACGCCAGCGCGTCATCGATCCGTCCCTGCGCCAGCTGCACCACCCCCATGTGGTGATAGGCCAGCGCGAGGTGAGGATCCAACTCCAGCGCGCGGTGAAACGACCGCTCCGACGCGACCCAATCGAAGCTGAAGAGAGCCTCGACGTGCGCGAATTGCGCGTGCGCCTCGGCGAGATCGGGGGCGAGTTCGAGCGCGCGCATGACCGACGCGCGAGCCTTCGGCAGCGCCTGGTCGGGCCCTTCCACGCCAAAAACGGACAGCAGCGCGTAGCAATGAGCCAGACGCACATACGCCAGCGCGAAATCCGGGTCGCGGTCAACCGCATCCTCGAACGCGCGAAGGGCGCACTGGAGATTGCCGCCGCCGGGGCGCGTGAGCGCCGAGAGTCCCGTCACGTATGCCTGATAGGCGCGTGCATCAGCTGAGAGCTTCGAGGCGGTCGCGCGCGACACGACCCTGGCGACGAACCGGTAGCCGCGGTTCGGCACGGTGGCGATGAAACGATCGTCTCCGGGCCGTTCGCCGAGGGCGCGCCGGAGGACGGAAATGCTGTGCGCGAGATTGTTGTCCTCGACGTGCACGCCGGGCCAGACGGCGCGCAGCAGCGTCGACCCGTCAACGACGTCGCCCGCATGCCCGACGAGATAGGCAAGCGTATCGAAGGCGGCCGCTGGCAATCGCACCTCGCCGTCGGTTGCCGACATCAGCGCTCTGCGCTCGACGTCGAGCGCGAAGATCCCGAATTCGTAGATGCGCACCGTGCGCGGCGAAGTGTACAGCGTGGTGCGGGTGGCGGCGGAACTTTCAGACCTTTTCAGACGCGACACGCGGGTGCGCACGATAACCTGCGGCGCCATGGAGGTGACGACATGGACCTGCACATGCTGACCGTCTTCGTGCTCTTTCTGACTGCGGCCGCCGTGACCGCGGAGAATCAGACCGTCTACGACCCTTCTCCCACCGATCCACGCATCGTCGGTGCGCTCGACAGCGAGCGCCGGATGGAGCGCGCGGGCGCGTCATCGGATTTCGACGCGATGGCGGCCGTGTTCGCACCAGACCTGGTAGTGAACTCGCCCATCAACATGGTCGTCACACGCGAGAATGTGCTGGCGCGCATGCGCAGCGGCCAGATCGCCTACGAATCGACGTTCACGCGCACGATCGATTTCGCAGGCGTTCGGGGTGACGCGGTGGTCGTGATGGGAGAAGAGGTGGTCGTCCCGGTTGGCAACGCTCCGGCTGCCGGTAAAACGGTGCACCGGCGTTTTACGGACATCTGGCGAAACTACGACGGCGCCTGGAGACTCTCCATCCGGCAGGCCACGATCACCTCGGCGCAATAATCAGCTCCCGCTTGCGCCTCGGCGCGGTGCAGGGGCACAATGCCGCGGCAGGCAGGAGGAATCACATGAAGTTCCGCATGATCGCAATGGCTATCGCGGCGGCAGCCATCGCGCTCGGCACCTCGGTGTCGGCGCAGAACGTCCCGTCGCAGTTCGTCGTCAGCGGCAAGCTCGCCGAACAGATCCAGGACTTCAACACGATCAATCTGGCGACCGCCGAGCGGATTGCCGAGACGTGCGAGAAGCTGGCGCAGGCCGAGAACGTCGCCATCAGCATCTACGTGCTCGACAGCGACGGCAACCACGTCTACATGGACCGCATGGATGGCCAGGGATACCTGAACATCGTCACGGCGGAGATGAAGGCGCGCACGGCGCTGGCGCAGCGCGCGCCGAGCAAGGTCGTGATGAACCAGGTCAAGCGCGACGCGAACTCGGAGCTGCAGCGCATTCAGCTCGGCCTGTTCGCGAACTCCGGCGGGCTGCCGGTCGTCATCAACCATCAGATGATCGGCGTCATCGGCATCGGCGGCTCCGCGCCGCGCGTGCCGGTATGGAGCGACGAGGTCTGCGGCCACAAGGCGATGGAGCAGGTGCTCGGCGCCAACAACGTCGCGCCGCTCGTGGAGGACCTGCCGAACCAGCAGAACACGCCGCCCGCCAACGCGGCGCCCGTTCCGCGCTTCACGACCACGACGACGCCGAAGAGCAGCGTGTCGAATCCGGCGTGGGTGGTCGGCGGCAAGGGCGCGTCGACGGTGTTCGACGGCAATCAGAACTCGCTGGCCGCCGCGAAGCAGATCGCCAAGGTGTGCCGCGACTTCGCCGCCGGCAAGAACGGCAGCATGTCGCTCTACGTCCTCGATACCTTCGGCGAGTTCGTGCACATGGAGCGGATGGACGGGCAGGTGTTCAACAACATCCGCACGGCGCTGATGAAGGCGCAGACCTCGCTGCAGACGCGCGTGCCGACCTCGGTCTACAACGCGCAGGCGAGAAACAATCCCGCCGGCCAGAACCGC
>WNGI01005025.1_pt1 | contig 13804 bp, 17 predicted proteins | sample 5400621 | NCBI WGS metagenome assembly WNGI01 (sample SAMN13153374, study PRJNA577476) | soil metagenome | isolation source: 20 cm soil or saprolite under Garry oak tree replicate 1 | place: USA:California | collected 2016-06-15
CGAGCGGAATCCCGATGAACAGCAACGGCAACCAGCCCCGATTGCGAAAGAGAACCGCGCCGACCTGCGCAGCCAGCGAAAGCTCAGCGGCACTCACCTCGCGGGTAGTGGGTAGCGGGTCGCCGGTAGCGGGTCGCGGGTCGCCGGTAGCGCTCATCTAGTGTCCGACCGATGCAAGGAAGTTTCGCGCGACAGAATTGAATTCGAGATGATCCTCGATGTTGCTAACGTGCCCCGCTTTCGGAATGATCGCGAGGGTGCTGTGCGGAATTGCCTCGTGCATCGCACGCGATTCCTTTACCGGGGTCAACGCATCCTCTTCGCCGACAGCGATCAGCACCGGCACGTTGATCTCGGAAAGCATCCGAGTCGAGTCGGGTCGATTCATCATTGCCTCGAGCGCGCCCACGATTCCCTCGACCGGCGCCGACGACATCATCGCATGCATCCGCTGCACAATGTCCGGGCGAGTCTCGCGAGTCGTTGCCCCAATCATTCCAACGATCTGCGCATCGGCAACAGCCTGAGCGCCTCCCGTCTGCGCGATTCGTTGAAGCTCGCGCCGCTTTGCTTTTGTCTCGTCGCTGTCGGCGCCCGCGCGAGTATCCGCGAGTATCAACGAATGCACGCGGTCGCCGTATCGTCGAAGAAATTCGAACGCGACGTATCCGCCCATCGACAATCCGCCGATTATCGCTTTCTCTATCTCGAGCCGCTCCATCAGCGCGGCGATATCACCGGCAAAACTTTCCATCGACCACGGCGGTGCGGGAGGAGATTCGCCGAAGCCGCGCAAGTCGGGAGCAATTACGCGACATCGATCGCAAAGACCAAACAGCTGGTCTGCCCATAACGACCGATTGTGGGGAAATCCGTGAATCAGAATGAGCGGGAATCCTTTGCCCGCCTCCTCGTAGAAAACGGATCTGGCTGATGAGCCGGATGAGAAACGTTTCTGATCTGTCATGATCCGCTCGATCCGTTTTCTGCCCAGGGTGAGAAGATATTGCGCCAGTGCTCAGGCACCGGCGTCGGTTTTCCCTCTGGACTGATCGTCACGTACACCACGGTCGCCTCGCAAATCAGAGCGCCATTTTGATTGTGTGCTGTCTGTTTGACGCTGAAGCTCGTGTTCCCGATCGAAAGCAATCCGGTCCTGACATTGAAATCATCGCCGGATCGAGCGGAGCGACTATACGATGCGTCGATGTGACGCACGACTGCAGTGAGTGCGCGCTGAAGATACTCGTCGAACTTCATGTGACGCTCGAGCGCCGCCCACCGGGCGCGCTCGAGGAGTCCCAGCATGTACGCGTGATTCACGTGACCGGCGGTGTCGCAGTCGCTCGGGTAGATGTGGATGCTCAGATCGTCAGCCATCGTCCGTCGAAAGTTAACCAGAACAAGGTTGGGCCTCCGCCAGGCTCTCTTCGCGCAACTTCGAGTGCGGCGACAAACGCCTTCGCGCTGTATGTCGAGTCGAGCCGAAGTCCCGTGATTCCGCGCAGCGCATTCGCCGCCTCGGTTCCGGCGACGAGTGACCTTCCGTATGCCCCGCCGTAAACGTTGTGGACGATCTGCAGATTCTCGCCGCGCACGCGAGGAATTTTTTCGCCAGTCGCTCCGGCAATCGCGCGCGCCGTTCCACGAATCACTTTCTTCACTTTCCGCCGATTCGCAACCAGCCTCGGCGCCACTCTGGCGCCGATGATTGGAATGTCGAGTCCCGCGATTGCGAGTCCGAGTGCGAGGCCCGCCATCGTTGCGCCGGTTGCAAATGGAAGCACAATGGAACGCGGCGCGGGCATTTCACCGGCTTCGATTTGCGACGCGAGCTCGAGCCCCGCGTTGACGTGACCGAGTGCGCCGAGCGGCGTGCTTCCCCCGACGGGAATGAAATGGACGTTGCGAGTGAGTCGCAGATAACCGCATCGAATCATCGCGATCGCGGGATTGCGTCCAATTCTCGGATCCTCGAGCTCCTTGCCGAGTCGCTCGGAGACGATGTTGGCGATCTCGTTCATGTCGTGCTGCCAGCGGATTGCCATCGTGCCGGCGCCGAGTCGTCGCGCGTGAATCGAAGTGGCGAGAACGTGAGTCGATCCCGCCCCGCCAAGAGTAAGAACGGTGTCGCCCGCGCGAAGTGCCGGTTCCTGTCGAGGTCAGATCGTCAGGCATTAGTAGAGCACTGCGGACTGCGGACTAATTGCGGACTTCGGACTCACTGCGGACTTCGGACAAACTACGGAACCAATCGTTGTCCGCAGTAGTCCGCAGTCCGCAGTGAGTCCGTAATCCGCAATTAGTCCGCAGTCCGCAATGTAGTTAAGCGTTTGTCTCACTAAATTCCCTTGATGCAAGCCGAGTCTGTCCAGTACATCGACACTCCAATTCAAGTCGAGCTCTTCCTCGACGACATCACCGGCGTACGCGAGATCGCACTCGACACCGAGGGTGCGAGCTTCCACCGATTCATCGATCGAATCTATCTCCTCCAGATCACGACGCGTGAGCGGAGCGCCGTCATCGATCCAATTCCCATCGGCGCACCCGCGCGACTGGGGCAGATGCTCGAGGATCCAACCGTCGAAGTCGTGTTCCACGACGCCGACTACGATCTCCGATTGTTGCACCAGGATTACGGCTGGCACGCAAGAAACATCTTCGATACGCGCATCGCGGCGCAGTTGCTCGGCATCAAGTCGTTCGGGCTGGCTGCGCTACTCGATCAATTTTTTGGAGTGCAGCTCGACAAGAAACATCAGCGCGCGGATTGGTCGCTGCGTCCGCTCACGCCGGGAATGCTCGACTATGCCGCGCAGGATACGCGGTATCTATTGGATTTGCGCGACGAGCTGCGATCGCGATTGGAGAAACTTGGCAGACTCGAATGGGCAAGGGAAGAATTCAATCGACTCGAGGGAACCAAATGGGAAGCCGAAGACGAGTCGCAGAATTTTCTGCGCATCAAGGGAGCGCGTGATCTCACGCGTCGTGAGCTCGCCCTTCTGCGCGAGCTCGTCCCATGGCGCGACGGCGTGGCGCGCGAGCTCGACCGCGCGACGTTCAGAGTGATGGGCAACGAAGTGTTGCTCGACATTGCGCGCACCGCGCCGAAAAGTGTTCAGCAGCTCACGGGACTCAAAGGAATGCCGCGCGGACTTCTCGAGCGCGGCGGCTCCGCGATGCTCTCTGCGGTGAAGCGAGGGCTCGAAGTTGCCGAGGAACACTTGCCGAGATTTCCGCGTCCACCGAAATGGGAAAAAGAAGATGACTTCGAGCCGAACGTTACGAAATTGAAAGCGGTGAGAGATGCGGCGGCGACTCGATTGAATCTCGATCCCGGAGTTCTTTGCTCGCGCGAAAGGCTCGAGGCGATCGCGAGAAAGAAACCGTCGAAGGTGAAGGATCTCGAGGATGTTCCGGGATTGAGAAAGTGGCAGATCGCCGAAATGGGAGAGGAGTTTGTGGAGGCGCTCAGGTCATAGAGAAGGGGAAACCTGCAATTGCCGCGGAGACGCAGAGACGCGGAGCAAACGTAAAGGCGGCTTTTCTATTTTTTGACGGCGCAACGACAGCGGTGGATGAGAATGCGAAGCCACGCAACTCGGCGCTCTCTACTGTCGCAGATACGTGGCGATTCCGACGCCAACCCCACAAAGGGCGAGAAACAAACCGGTCCAATAGATGAACATCCACCTGAGGATGTCTTCATGAACGCGCCGTAACTCCTTCTGGAATCCGGTTTCGAGATTCGTAATTCTTGCGTCGGTCGCCGCGAATTTGTTTTGGAATTCGTCGCGGAGTCCTTTGCCGAGCGACGCTAATTCAGTCTTCATATCAGCGCGCACTTCGGCGATTCGCGCATCGAGATGCGCCTTGAATCGCTCCCAATTCAGCTCGTTGATTTCCTTCAGCTGATTGCGATAAGTCTCATCCACCGCCAGGTCTGTTCGTTTTTGTTTTTAGAATCCGAGGTATGCTCTGACTCGCGGCTCCATCTTCTCGGGAGTCCAGAACGGCTGCCACACGAGATTGATCTCGACATCCTCAACACCGGGCAGGGCGCGAATCTCTTTATCGGCGTCGGCCATGATCTCGGCACCGGACGGGCAACCCGGCGACGTCAGCGTCATGTCGACCTTCACCTTCGCTCCCTCGACGCTGATACCGTAGACAAGGCCGATGTCCATGATGTTGAGATTCAGCTCGGGATCCTTCACCCGTCGGAGCGCGAGCCTCACCTGATCGTCACTGACTACCGGATCGGCGGGTGCCGTTACCTGATCATCTGGCATATTCGGAATCTAACCGGTTTCCGTCACCCGTCCGCGTGTCCGTACCTGCTTTCCGTTTTCCGTTGCGCGAAACGCGTTACGCGAAGCGGGTACGCGCACGGGGACGGATCACCCGTAACGGTTCTTATCTTTTTGATCGGTGTGACTTCTTGATCGCCGTGTGATGCTTAGCTGATCTCTTTGATTTCACTGTGGAGTGCTTCCTCGACGATGCGAGACGGCAGCTGACTCGCGCTCGACTTCTCACGACTCGTCCGTGCTTCGACCGGACAGTGCCGCAACGCACGGGGCGAATCGGCGTGTTCCATCCGAGCTCACGATCCGCGCGGAACGCGTCGGGCATCGCGAGTGTCGGCATCGGACCGTCCATCACAGCTAGCACCGCCGCATCGCTGAGATCGGCCCGAACGTCAGCGATCACCTTTCCCGGATGCGACGCTTTCGCCTCGTGCACACGATTCGTCAATAGAATCACGAACATCTCGCGGTCGGGATCGATCCAGATGGACGTCCCCGTGAATCCGGTGTGACCATATGCGCGCTCGGTGAGATACTGCCCCGATCCGTAATCGCCGTCGGCCGTGTCCCATCCGAGTGCGCGATGTCCCGCTGCGCGTTTGGTGAAAAGCGAAACCGTCGGCTCGGAGATTATGGTGACTCCGTCGTACGTTCCACCGTTCAACATCATCTGCGCGAAAATCGAGAGATCAGCTGCTGTCGAGAAAAGTCCCGCATGCCCTGCGATTCCGCCGAGTGCGTATGCGTTCTCGTCGTGAACTTCGCCCCTTAGTGGATATCCGCGCGGGGGATTCATTTCAGTCGGCGCAACGCGATAGCGCACTGAATCCGCCGGCCTATAGAAAGTGTCGTGCATTCCGAGCGGACCGAACACTCGTTGCTCGAGGAAGCGATCCAGCCTTTCTCCCGAAACAGATTCGACGATCATGCCGAGTATGTCGGCGCCCAGGTCGGAGTAGATGTACGCCTGGTCGGGGACGTACTCGAGCTGAGTCGACAGAACGAAATCGCGCGCTTCCTGTGGACTGTGTGCGATTCGCCACAGATCACGTCCCGCGGGAAGACCCGAGCGATGCGTGAGAAGCATTCGAACGGTGACTTGATCCTTGAGTCCCCCCGAGAATGCGGGGAGATAACGGAATACTGGCGCGTCGAGATCGACTTTCTTCTCGTCGTATAGAATCATTATCGCCGTCGTTGTGCCGACGACTTTGCTGAGTGATGCGATGTCGTAGATGGTTTTGTCGGCGTCAACGGCCGGACTCACTGGTGACCAAGAGAGTTTTCCGAAGCCCTTTTCCCAGACGGCTGCGCCCTTTCTGCCGACGACAACGGACGCGCCGGGGTATCCGCCAGCACTAATGCCACGCTGGACGACGCGGTCGATGGCCTCGAGGCGGGAGGACGACATCCCCACCGCATCCGGCGCCTTAGCCGGAAGACCATCGTCACCGTGAGCAAGCGTAAGGACGGTCAGAATTACTCTCAGCACCTTGGTACTCCTTCCTGCTTCTACCGTACTGCTAACCGGCGCAAATAGTTCCGCGCTGGGGGCTACCAGGCAGGCAGCCTCTATAATGAAGTGACGATAGTAATGCGTTACGGCAAAATTCGCCCCCTTTTTTTCGGGTAACCGGCGCCGGGTACCGCGTTGTTACGTAGGAAACTGTATAGCATTCTCCAGTGACTAACTTTTTGTCCGGACGATGATTAACGACGACCTCGAGCTCCGACGCGCCATGACCGGCGACGAGCGAGCGATGCGGCAGCTTTGGCTGCGCCATTCGCCGCACATCGACGCAGTCGTGCGCCGGCTCTGCGGGGATCACGACATCGCCGCCGACATCGCTCAGGAAGTCTGGATCCAGATCTTCCGCGCTCTGCCCGGCTACCGCGGTGAATCGCAGTTCGGAACATGGGCTCACCGCATCGCCGTCAATCGAACACTCAATGCTCTCAGAAAAGTCAAACGACTCGCAAAAATCGAAACTGACATCGACGAGGAAACCGGCACTGTCGACGGCGACAGTGACAGAACATTCCTCGCCGAATCCATCGAGAAAGCGATGACTCAGCTCTCACCGGGAGCGCGAATGGTTTTTGTGCTGCACGACATCGAGGGCTACACCCACGATGAAATCGGCAAAGAGCTCGGCATCACTTCGGGTGGATCGAAATCACAACTCTTCAAAGCACGCGCCAAGCTTCGGCGTCTTTTGGCGCATCTCGTAGACGACTCTATCGATGTAGGAAGGACACATGCTGCCCCTATCTGAAAACGAACTGGACGATCTCGTAGCTCGCGAGCGCGAGCGCGGCGCGCCTCCACTCACGAATTGGGATTCCATCGCCGCGCAGCTGCGTGCGGAGGGCCTCTTAAAAAACCAATCATACGGAATCGGCGGATTAGGTTCGCGGGTTTGGTTGCAGGCAGCGGCTGCGGTTCTGCTTGTTGTGGGAGGTGCTGCAATTGGGCGATACGCCGCGGCGCGCCCCGCCTCTAATCCGACCAGATCCGCCCAATCCGTTTTGTCCCCAAACACCAACGGACAATCCGCCATCGCCGCGCAGAACGTGAGTGCAACCAACGTCTCGGCCACTGTGCCGGAGTTCAAGTCTCCAGAGGAAGCGTGGGCTACTCTCAATCGCGCAGGCGAGGAGTACCAGCGCGCGTCGGCTTATCTGTCGGCGAGCAACACCGACGTTCCGATGCCGACGACTCCAGATACGTATAGAACGCGACTCGCCGCGCTCGACAACGTGATGACCGAGATGCGCACTGCGCTTCACGAAGCGCCGCACGATCCGGTGATCAATCAGTACTATCTCGCGACGGTCGGCGCGCGCGAGGCAACTCTGCGACAGCTCGGGACGACACTCCCCGCTGGCGCGAGGCTGAACCGGTTTTAGTCATGAGAAAAGCAATCGTACTGATAATCATCGCCGCGATAATTCCGCGACCGGGTAGCGCGCAGGAGCCGGTCAGCGCGCGGCGGGAAGCGGTAAAAGGCTGGGTCGGTGTCGCGTACACTACGAGCATCGGTCAGACCGATCGCACCGGAGCGATGGTCTTCAAGGACTATCCGGTGATCGAGTCGATCGAGCCAAATTCTCCCGCGGAAAAAGCCGGACTCGCCGCGGGCGATACGATCATCGCGATGAACGCGCAGGATCTAAGAACAACTCCGCTTCCAATGGCGGCGATGATTCAGCCCGGACGCAGAGTCGTGTTCAGATTCAAGCGAAATGATACCGTGCGCGAAGTAACGGTGACGGTGGCGCCACGACCCCTGGGTAATAACGAGAAGCTGAGGATTACGATGTATCCCGAGCCCGGCCCGGGTGTCGATCGCGCTACCACAGAGCTGATGCGAACAGAGCGAGTGAATGCAGAAATGCGCTCCCGTGTTCCGTCGCCGATGGCGTCGCTTCCTCCGCTCGTGTTTGGTTTTGGTCCGAGGAGTCTCGCCGTTGCGGGTGCTGAGATCACTGCGCTAAACGCGGGATTGAAAGCTCTCGTCGGTCTCAGCTCGCCGGGCATCTTCGTGGTGAACGTTGCACTGGGAACGCCGGCGAGTGAATCGGGATTGAAACCCGCGGACGTGATTCTCAAAGCCGATTCGTCGAGCGTTGGTGATCCGGGCGATTTAATCCGTGTGCTGCGCGAATCGAACGGTGGGTCGATTCGATTGAAGATCTTCAGGAACAAGAAGCCACAGACGATAACACTCCGCTGGTAAACTGCGGAACTACAGGTCCCGGGTCTGAGGAGCCGAGGTGATCCAGGTCTGAGGTGAGGTGACAGCGACTGAGGCCTCACCTGGGGTTCTGGTAACCTCGGCTCCTCAGACCCGGGACCTGTAGTTCCGCAGTAGTGATAGGGACTCGATTTTGCTCCTGTCCCCCGCATGTCGACAAACAACGCGTACGATGTAGCCATCATCGGCGGTGGCCCGGCGGGACTCTCTGCCGCTCTCTGGCTGGCTCGCTACCTACATAAGGTTGTGCTCATTGACTCCGGCGACCCACGCAACTGGGAGACCCGCGGAATAAACGGCTTCCTCGGAGCACACAGTATTCGTTCGCCCGAGCTGCGCGCGCGCGGTCGCGCGGATGCGGAGAAATTCGGCGCGCGAATCATCGGCGACACCGTCGAGACCGCAAAGAAAATCGATGACGATTGCTTTCGTCTCAAGCTCCACAATGGCGAGACAATCGATGCGCTGCGTCTTCTTCTCGCAATTGGAATAAAGGATGTGTGGCCGGCGATCCCCGGACTTGCTGATTGCTATGGAGAGACAGTGCACGTGTGTCCCGATTGCGACGGATACGAAACGCGCGGACGGAAGACCGTTGTAATCGGGTCGGGACGCAAAGCAGTTGGGATGGCACTCGCGCTCACGACGTGGACGGACAAGATCGTCATCTGCACCAACGGCGAGCCGGCGGGAATGGACCAGGAGCTTCTCACGAAATTGAAGAAGCTCAACATCCCCGTGCTCGAGCAGGAAGTGACATGCGTCAAGTCGAAGGATGGTGAGATCAATTGCATCGAGCTCGCGAATGGAATGACACTCGACTGCGACCGATTGTATTTCGCGGTCGGACAATTTCCTTCAGACGACATTGGCGCGGAGCTGGGATGCAAGCGCGATGAGGTCGGACTAATCGAGATCGACGATCGCAATCATACATCGGTGAAGAATGTGTACGCGGCTGGAGATATTGTTCCTGGTCCGCAGCTCGCGATGGTCGCAGCGGCGAGTGGAGTCGTAGCAGCGATCGCGATCCATCACTCCTTGTTGCCCGAGGGAAGGCGGTTGGATTGAGCGAACCCTTTCAGTTTGCGCGTTTGGAGTGATCAGTGAAATGATTGCCAAGCCATTGCGATGATGAAAGAATTGAACGAGCTGAATTGGAACCGTTTCAACGACCGTCTCGATGCGGGTCTTTCTAACCTGAAGGCCGAGCTGATAAAGTGGATGTTCCTGTTCTGGCTCGGCAACGCTGGATTGATGCTGGGACTCCGCTTCTTCGGCCGAAATAGTCGGCGCAGTCGCAGTTCCGTTCTTCCGTAGTCAACAAAAGAAAACCTCCGCGTCTCCGCGGCAAAGGCAGTCCTCCGCAACTTCGAGAGGCTCCCATAGGAAGGACATGTGAAAGTAGCCTTGACATAGCTATAATGTGTGGCTAGCATGAGGCTATGAAGAAAGCCGGAATTGCCGAGCTCAAGAATCGCCTCAGCTATTACCTCGGCTTCGTACGCCGCGGACAATCCATCCTCGTGTATGATCGGGATCGCGCGATCGCGCGTATCGATCCAATAAAGCCCTCGGACTCCGTCGAGGATCAAGACTGGACGCTCGAGCTCCAGCAGACAGGAATTTTGAGACCACCTAAGGCGCGACTCGGAAAGGATTGGCTCCGTCGCCGGCCCGCGGTGCATGCCGACGTTGTTGCGGCGCTGCTCTCAGAGCGTGAATCCGGCTGGTGAGATTCTGGGACACGTCCGCGGTTGTTCCGCTTCTTATCAAGCAGTCTGCATCGGCCAAAGCGGACCACTGGTATGCGGAAGATCCCGGCATCGCCATTTGGACGCTCGCGACGGTCGAGATTGTATCGGCACTCTGGCGTCTCCGTCGTGATAAATCACTGACCGAAGCAAACGTGCGCGCAGCGGAGCTCCGGTCGGAAGAGCTTGCGTCCGCGAGCTACATCGTGGCGGATATCGATTCAGTGAAGAATCTTGCTGCGCGACTATTGCGCGTACACGCGCTGAGAGCCCCGGAAGCACTGCAGCTCGGCGCAGCTCTCATCTGGGCGGGCGCGCAACCGCAGGGCAAGACACTTCACACACTTGATGAGCGGTTGGCACTCGCTGGACGGCGTGAGGGCTTCGATGTACCTGACTGATCCCTCTTCTTTTTCTTTGTCTTTGCGCTACGCGAGGCCAGCCGCCTGAGAACTGCCATCATCGAATTACCCCGTGTGTAGGCTGCATGCTCTTACCCTAGTAAAAGAACTACAGCTCCGAGGTCTGAGGAGCCGAGGTGACCCGCGGCAATGAATCAGGAGCTTCTCACGAAATTGAAGAAGCTTTCTGAGGGAAGGAAGCTCGACTAGCGGAGAAACGATTACCGAGCCATTGCGGTGATGATGTTGCCGAGCGTATCTATCGGTTGATTGCACTCGGGTTTCATTTTCGGAGATTCGGGTGCCGGTAACCGCAAAACTTTCACGCAAATTCTACGAGAGACTTGGTGACGATATTGCCACCGAGCTCGTGGATTGGTTCAATGCCGTGGATGAGACTTATCGCAATCAGTTGAAAGAGATCAACGATCTGAGCTGGGAGCGATTCAAGGCGCATCTCGATGCGGAGCTTGCCAAAGTGCGTGGTGAGCTGCGAACTGAGATGGCGAACATGCGCGCCGATCTCATCAAGTGGATGTTCGTTTTCTGGATCGGAAACGTCGTGTCACTCGGTGGTTTGATGGTGGGCCTGCGTTTTTTTGGGAAGTAGACGAAATCGTAGTAAGAAAAAACCCCGCCGCTTTATGAAGCGACGGGGCTTTTTTCGTTAAGGATTTACTTCGTTACGACTATCACCTTTCCGCTGGTGGTCGTTCCGGCCGTCACTACAACACCAGTGAGAATCGCCGGTTTGTATAACGAAAGAGCTGGAGGAGTGGCGCGCAGCACGTATGTACCGGGCTTGAGGAAAGCGATCGTGAAGTTTCCGCTCGCGTCCGACACTCCCGACCGCACTACCTTCTCCGGATTGTCGTCGGTCAACGACGTTCCGTCCTTCAGAACTTCTACGGTAGCACCGGCGATGACTGGCCCCGCTGCGTTGTCACCGTGAACACTCCCGCTCACGATTCCAGTGCTCTGTTGAGTCGTTGCGCGAATATTCCCCTTGAAAAGCAAGCCATTGTTCTTGATCGAATTGCCGCGCATCACGAAGCTTCTGCCGACGTCGAAGTCGATGAGAAGATTCGGAGTAGCGGGACCGATTACCACCGGCGCATCGAGATTGATCTTGATGCCATGCTTGCCGGCGCCCGGCCATTTCACGTCCGGCTTTGTGTTGTCGTTGAGCGTGATGCTCGACTTGTCGGTGTCGATAATCAGTCGAAACCCTTGATAGGTGCCGGCTGGAAGAGTTCCGACGCCGAGGTTCGCGGTCTTGCCGTTTGTGAGGGCGAGGAGATTGATCGATGTGTTCGGCGAAACGAGCGTCTTCCAATCACTCATGTCCGATTCGTCGTCGGCTTCGGTGTCGTCGGTGTCGGCGATTTTTCCGTCGATCCTAACCACGAAGATGTCGACGCTCTTGACTTCAGAAAACGGGAATGGCTTATCGGTCAGTAGGACGCTGACCTGACCCGAGTTTCCGTTTGTGGGAGAGCCGCTGTCGCTGCATCCCGCGACAAAAAGCAGCGCCCCGGCGATGGCGGCGATCTTTCCGAAAGTGAGTTTCATGATTCCTCCAGCTTCAGTATCTAAGGCGGCATCCAATAGTGCAACCGGCAAGCCACCCACCTTCGATTCTATCTCCCGTCTCACAACCCATCAAGCGGTCGTTTGTTCATGTCGCGTTGGCTCCGTTTCTTCTCCGCGCTGTCTTCGCGTCTCCGCGTCTTCGCGGCAGGGAGGAGGTTCTCCCTCTCTCGGCTCCCTCCGTCACCTACCATAATGGTATAGAGCCGAATCCGGCCGACGATTCACATCGTCCGTAGTCACGAAAAATAGGATGTTTATCCCATATATGGATGTTTACGCCACCAGACAAATTGTGTCATAGCCGTAAGCCGGGGGATTTCCTAGTCCGCGGCATCGTGTGCTATCGTCACCATTTGCTTTCGGCGAAGGCCGGCGACGAAAAAAGATTCAGTATCCGAGGGAAAAACGATGCGATTCACTTCGAGCTTAACTCAGATGTTCCGCTTTCGATTTGCGCAAATCATCGCGCTGAGCGGAGTGATCGCGATGGCCGCGTGTCAGGATGCGACCGCGCCGGAGGAAGTGACGAAAGTCCCCGAGCTGCGACTCGGACAATCCGCGGCGAGCGATGCGTTAGGCACTCTCAGCTCGAATCTCGACGACATGACGGGTTTCTCCCTCGCTGCGCTTCCCGACAGCAAAGGCAAAGCAAACATCGTCGGCGTTTTGAACGGAATGAAAGGTCATCTCAAGAGCGGAAGCATTGCGGCGTGTCAACAGGACGTGACCGATGCGCGGACGTGGTTCGGCTCATTGAGCGACGTGCAGAAAGTCGAAGTGGGACATGTGAGCCTTGCACTCGATGTGATTCAAGCGGCGCTCGACGAAGCCGGCAAATAGCAGATGCTCGTTCTCAGTTCATCCAGCACACGAGCGCTCAATGCAGCGCTTACCCAGGAGTAGTAGATGCGCCCTCTCACGTTGACGAATATCGCCGGCACTACCGCGCGGCGGCCGCGTTTCGCGACCGTGCTCAGCGGAGTTGCAGTTCTGGCGATGGCGTTGCTACCCAGTGTAGCGCAAGGCCAGAACTCGTCGCCGCCGCCCGACACGGGCTGTTATGTGCCGAGCACGGGTTCGGCGTATGTGATCAGAAGGCCGAGCACGCCGACCAACTGCGTGAGCACGAGTCACTACAAGTTTCCGTGGGGCGGAGCTGGCGCGACGGGTCCGATTGGAGCGACCGGTCAAACGGGTTCGAGCGGTGCCACGGGCGCGACGGGTCAAACAGGTCAGACGGGAGCAACGGGTCAGACGGGACCAAGCGGGGCGACGGGACAGACCGGAGTGACGGGACAGACGGGAGCGACAGGTAATACGGGTCCCACGGGCGCGACGGGAAATACAGGCGTTACGGGACCGGAAGGCAAGACAGGTCAGACCGGCGCGACAGGAAATACAGGAGCGACGGGAGCACAGGGTCCGGTCGGAGCCACCGGTAACACGGGCGCCACTGGCAACACTGGTCCGACGGGCGCCACCGGCAATACCGGTGTGACCGGTAATACTGGTGTCACGGGTAACACTGGCCCCACGGGTGATACAGGCCCGACGGGTCAGACGGGAGTCACTGGTAACACCGGTCCGACGGGTAACACCGGTGTCACGGGCAACACGGGCGCGACTGGCAACACGGGCCCAACCGGCGATACAGGCCCGACGGGCGCAACTGGTCAAACTGGAGTAACGGGTAACACGGGCGTCACTGGAAATACTGGACCGACTGGAGACACTGGTGTCACAGGTAACACCGGCGTCACCGGCAACACCGGCCCGACTGCCGTCACGGGTAACACTGGAGTCACTGGCAACACCGGACCGACGGGTGATACGGGCCAGACTGGTAATACCGGCTTCACCGGATTCACGGGTGTGACCGGCAACACTGGGCCGACTGGCGATACAGGGCAGACCGGTAACACAGGCTTCACCGGATTCACAGGTGTGACCGGCAACACTGGACCGACGGGCGACACCGGTCA
>WNGI01004769.1_pt1 | contig 13803 bp, 12 predicted proteins | sample 5400621 | NCBI WGS metagenome assembly WNGI01 (sample SAMN13153374, study PRJNA577476) | soil metagenome | isolation source: 20 cm soil or saprolite under Garry oak tree replicate 1 | place: USA:California | collected 2016-06-15
CGTGCTCGTGGCCGTCGTCTACCACGTCGGTCTCGTGGCCCTCGTCGCCCGCGACCTGGCCCTGCTTCCAGGGGCTCGCGGCTACGTCGTACGCCGCGCGATGCCCGAGCCGTTCTCGCTTGGCGAGCACGAAGAGGTGAGGATCGTCGTCACGAATCGAGCGGCCGCCGGCCTGACGGCGCGCGTGGCCGACCACGCCCCGACCGGCCTGCTGCCGCGGCCGCGCGAGGTCCAGGGCGCGTTCGACCGGAACGGCAGCCTCGCCGTCGCCTACAACACCTCGTCTCCGCGCCGCGGCGCGTATCACTTCGGGCAGGTCGACCTGCAGGTCTGGAGGCGTGACGGCTGGTGGCGCAGGCAGCTGAGGCTGAACCTGCCGCACAACGTCGCGGTCTTTCCCAACGTCGTGGCGATCAAGCGCGTCCAGCTGTCGCTGCGGCGAGGGCTCCGGTCGCTCGTCGGCCAGCGGCGCGCGCGGCCACCAGGCGCGTCGACCTCGTTTGCCGGGCTGCGCGATTACGTGCGCGGAGACGACGTGCGCCGCATCAGCTGGACCGCCACCGCGCGCCGCGACCGGCCGGTGATGACGGAGGTGGAGGCCGAGCGCGGACAGCAGGTGATGATCGCGATCGACTGCGGCCGTCTGATGACCGCGCCCGCGGGCGCCCTGGAGAAGCTCGACCACGCGATCAACGCCGCGCTGATGCTGGCGTGGGTCGCCCAGGCGTACGGCGATCGCGTGGGCCTGATGACATTCGACGATCGGGTGACCAACTTCCTCAAGCCCGAGCGGGGCAGCGTGCAGCTGCACCTCATCACAGAAGCGCTTTATTCGCTACGTCCTTCCTATGTGGAGCCCGATTTCGGCCACGCACTCACCCATATGGCCCTGCGCGTCGGCCGGCGCTCGATGGTCGTGATCCTCACCGACGTGCAGGATCCAAACCAGTCGCGCGAGCTGGTTGCGCATTGCCTGCGCCTCGCTGCCCGCCACCTCGTGCTGGTCGTCGCGATGAGCGACCCCGAGGTGATCCGCGCGCGCGACGCGCCCATCACCACGTCGTCGCGGGCGTATCAGTGGGCCGCGGCCGAGGAGTTCGTCGCGAGCCGCCGGCAGAGCTTCGAGCTGCTGCGCCGCGGCGGCGTGCTGGGCCTTGACGTCGTCGCCGGGAACCTCAGCCCGGCGCTCGTCGAACGTTATCTGGAGCTGAAGGAGCGGGCTCTCCTGTAGCAGCGGCGCCTGCGACGCGGCGCCGAGAGTTCGAGCGGCCCGTCAGCAGCAGGTATGCGTAGAGGGCGGAACCTGTCGCCAGACCGATGGAGAGCTTGGCCGCGAATGGGACGTCGGAAGGGGAGATGTTGCCCTCGATGGTGCCCGCGATCACCAGCAGCGGCGCGAGGCCGAGGAGCAGCACAAACGCGCGGCGCGTCGCGATCACGAGCGCGTCGGAGCGCTTGCGGTTGCCGGGCGAGATGAGAGCCCAGCCCATCATCAGGCCGCCCGCGCCCTGCGCGACCACGATCGACAGCTCGACCACGCCGTGCCCGATGACGAAGTCGAACAACCCGCCCGCCAGGCCGTAAGCCTGCGTCAGCCCGAACAGGCCGCCGAGGCTGATGCCGTTGCTGACCATCACCCAGATCACAGGGAGACCAAAGAAAACGCCGAAGGCGAACGCGATCATCGACACGTAGATGTTGTTGGTCATGATCAACCCGGCCGCCTGCACGCGCTCGCTGGGCGGGATGTGGGTCCACAGCTGGTGGTGGTGGACACGGTCGATCAGGTCTGGTGGCGCAATCGCGTAGGCGGCGTCGGGGTTGGCAAGGACCACGAAGAAGGCGATGATCGCCGGAACGAACATCAGCGCCGCGGCCGCGACCAGATAGGGCCACGACTGACGGTAGGTGGTTGGCAGGGTCACGAGGTAGAAGTCGCGGATGCGGCGCCACACGTCACCGCCTCGGCGGTAGACGACCCCGTGGCCCCGCGCGACGAGCCCGTTGAGGTAGCGGTGGACAGGCTCGCCCGGCCAGTCGCGCTGCGCGCGAGCGAGGTCGGCGGTCGCGCGCCGGTACAGGGCCGCCAGCGCCAGCACCTCCCCCGGGCGAAGCGGGTTCAGGCGGCCGGAGCTGCCCCTCGCGATCAGGTTCTCGAGGTTGTTCCAGTCCTCTCGTCGGCTCGCTACGAACTCATCCGCTCGCATCTACTTGCAAAATTAGCTCAATGGAGCAGCCGCTCCCCGATTCAGAGCTGATCGTCTCCACGCCGGAGCGGGTTTCGTTCGACTACCAGGTGGCGGGCCTGGGCACGAGGGCGATCGCCCAGGTGCTCGACCTGCTCATCGTCACTGCGCTCCTGACCGCCCTGTTCTTCGGCGGCCTCGCCATTGGCATCTTCTTCAACAATTCAACCGTCTACAACCTGCTCGAGATCCTGGGCAGCTTCGTCGTCATATTCGGCTACTTCTGGACGAGCGAAGCCTTGTGGTCGGGTCAGACCATCGGCAAGAAGGCGTTCCGGCTGCGGGCCGTCGGCGATCGCGGCGAACCCCTGACCTTCATGCAGGCGGGGATCCGCAACATCGTGCGGATCGTCGACTTCCTTCCGTACGGCTACGGCGTCGGCCTGGTCGTCATGTTCATCAACGGCAAAGGCAAGCGCCTCGGCGACCTGGCGGCCGGCACGCTCGTGGTGAAGGATTCCGACCACGTGTGGTTGTGGCAGCTGCCAGGTGCGCGGCCTTCAGACGTTCAGCCGAACATGCCGCCGGCGTCGCCTCCGGGATACCCGCCCTACCCGCCGCCTCCGCCACCGCTGGTCCCGCAGCCGCAGGCGGCGGCAGCCACGTCGCCGGCGTATGCGCCCGCGTCCAACGCGGAGCACATCCTGCGGAGGATCGACCCCGAGCTGCGGCGGTTCGTCAGCTCGTACGCGCGCCGCCGCCCCCAGCTGCCGCTCGATGTTCGGGTGCAGCTTGCGGCGAACATGCAGCAGAGCCTGCAGCGCGCGGTGCCCGACACGTTCGCTCAGTACGGACCGCTGGCGGTGCTCGACTACCTCGCGAATCTGGAGATCAGCTAGCCCGCGATCCCTGCGATTGTGCCCAATTACACGTTATGGCCGCGGTATTCCGTGTATTTGTGCACAAATGCGTGAACCGGGCTAGCTGATCAATCGCTGAAACGCATCGGTGGTGATGTTGCCGCCCGTGATGATCACGGCGACGCGCTTGCCTGCTAGCTCACTTCTCAGCTTCCTCACCGCTGCGATCCCCGCGGCGCCCGCGGGCTCGACAACCAGGCCCGCATCGCTGAACAGCGCGCGCATTCCTTCGATCATCTCGATGTCGCTCACGTGCATCACGTCGTCGACGGCATTGCGCACGTCTTCGACCGCGCTCGCCACTGGCACACGCACGGCGATGCCGTCGGCGATGGTGGCGATGGATTCGGTCGCGACCAATTTCGCCGCGTGCCATGACAGCTCCATCGCGGGTGCGCCCTCGGCGACCACGCCGATTATTCGCGTGCTTGGTGAGGCTCGGCGCATCCATGCCCCGATGCCTGTCACGAGCGCGCCATCGCCGAGCGGGACGAGGATCGCGTCGATGGGATCGTCCATCGTCGACAGCTCCACCGCCATGGTGCCTGCACCCTCCGCGATGGGGGCGAGGGCGCCGTCCTCGACAAACAGCGCACCCGTCTTCTCAGCGTGAGCGCGCGCGGCTTCTTTGGCCGCGTCGAAGTCTTCGCCTTCCAGCACGACCTCCGCGCCGAGAGCGCGCATGCGGTCGACCTTGATCGGGCTGGCGTTGACGGCCGCGAAAACGATGACGCGGTGGCCTCGTTTTCGCGCCGCGTACGCCATGCCCTGGCCGAAGTTTCCTGCGCTGGCGCAAACGAGGCCGAGCTCAGGAACCTCGATCCGGTGCATGAGGTAGTCGGTGCCCCGTCCTTTGAAGGAGCGGATGGGATTGAGGCATTCGACCTTGAGAACGGCGGCGACCCCGAGGTGAGCGCTGAGCGGCTCGCACTCGTACTGCGGCGAATGGAGGAAGACCGGGTCGATGGTCTCGGCGGCCTCCGCGATCCGCTCGATGGAGACCGGTTCCTCTTCCATGGCGAGAACGTAGCCTTTTGCCGGCTCGCGCGTTCCCACTATGAGGGACACCGGTGTGTACCCGGGTCCTCCCAGGCTTACGGCGCCACCCTGACTACCCCCGGGGTGGCGCTTATGTTTACAGGACTCAACTTGTAATTGGAGCCTGCGCGCCCCAAAGTGGGGTCATGCCACGCTCCTCGGTGACCTTCGTCTGCGGCCAATGCGGAGGCGAGACCCTGCGCTGGGCGGGACAGTGCCCGTACTGCCAGGCCTGGAACACGCTCCAGGAGTTCGTGGTCAAAAAAGAGCCAGGCCGCCGCAAGCCCGAATCCCGTAGCGGCCGTGGCGCCACCTCGGGGAGTTCGTCCGCAGCGCCCGTGCCGGTCACCCAGATCTCGGCGGATTCGGCGCCCCGCCTGCGCCTGGCGTGGGGCGAGCTGAACCGCGTGCTGGGCGGCGGGATCGTGCCCGGCAGCCTGGTCCTGGTCGGCGGAGAGCCGGGCGTCGGCAAGTCGACCCTTCTCATGCACGCCGCCCACCAGGTGGTGTCGGCGGGCGGAACGAAGGTGCTCTACGTCTCGGGCGAGGAGTCGAACCAGCAGGTGCAGATGCGAGCGGCGCGCCTGGGGGCGCTCGATGGGGGCATCCTGCTGATGGCCGAGACCGATCTGGACACGATCTGCGACACGATCGCCTCAGAGGCGCCGCAGCTCGCGATCGTCGACTCCATCCAGACGGTGGCCGACGGGGCGGTCACGGGAAGCGCAGGAAGCGTCAGCCAGGTCAGGGAATCGGCCGCCCGGCTGATGCGCCTCGCCAAGGAGACCGGGGTGCCCATCTTCCTGGTCGGACACGTGACCAAGGAGGGAGCGATAGCCGGACCGAGGGTCCTGGAGCATATCGTTGACACGGTGCTGTACCTCGAAGGCGACCGCCGGCAGGAGCTACGGCTGCTGCGGGCGATGAAGAACCGGTTCGGATCGGCCGAGGAGATCGGCGTCTTCGCCATGGCCGAGCACGGGTTGGAGGAGGTGCCCGACCCGTCGGCGGCGATGCTCAGCCAGGCCGGCACGGCCTCCGCGGGGACGGCCGTGGTCGTGGTGATGGAGGGCACGCGCCCGCTTCTCATCGAGATCCAGAGCCTGGTCAACAAAGCGAACACCAACTTCCCGCCGCGCCGGGTCGCGAACGGGTTCGACCTCAACCGCGTTCACATGCTCCTGGCTGTGCTCGACCGGCGGGGCAAGACGCCCCTTGGCCAGCACGACGTCTTCGTCAACGTGGCGGGCGGCATCCGGATCACGGAGCCCGCCGCCGATCTAGGTCTTGCCCTGTCGATCGCAGGCAATCAGAGGAACCAGCCTTTGCCGGAAGGCCTGGTCGTCCTCGGGGAGCTTGGGTTGGCGGGCGAGGTGCGCCGCGTCGGCCAGACCGAGCGCCGCCTGCAGGAGGCGGCACGGCACGGCTTCACGCGCGCTTTGATTCCGTCCGGTTCACGGACCGGGCGGCCGGCCGGCCTCGAGATCATCGAGGTCCGGACCCTGGCGGAGGCCATTTCCGCCCTGTTTCCTAATCACATCCATTCCGGCGCATTCATAGAGGAGGCCGGGGTAACGGTCTCCTGAGGAGGTTCCCTTGAAACGTTCCGATGCCCTCGCCCTGCGAGCGGGGTTGGGGATCGGAGTCGTCGGCGGTTTCGTCCTGGGCTACATCCTGGTACGCCTGGCGCCGATCACCCATCAGGGCTGGGTCCTGATCACGTTGACGACTCTCGAAGGTCTGGTCTTCGCGTACCTCGGCACGCCTTACGTCCTCGGCGGGTGGCGCGGCTTCAACCGCCGCCTGCTCAACACGCCGCTGCCCGACCTGCTGAGCGGACTGCTCGGCATGGTGGTCGGACTCGTCATCGCCGTCCTCATTGGTTTCTTCGTCCGCGACGTGCCGCTCGGTTACTGGCTGTCGTCGATCCTCGCCTTGCTTCTTGGCGCGCTCGGCGCATCGGTCGGCGTGAGCCGCCGCGCGGAGCTTGCGGCCCTGTTTTTCGGCGGCCCGGCCCAGCAGCCTTCGCACCGCATCGCCGCGGTGCTTCTCGACACCTCGGTCATCATCGACGGGCGCATCCTCGACATCTCCAAGACGGGCTTCGTCGACATGACGCTGGTCGTCCTCAGCTCGGTGCTGCGCGAGCTGCAGCTCGTCGCCGACTCGGCCGACGCGATGCGACGCCGGCGCGGGCGGCGAGGACTCGACGTGCTCACTGAGATGCAGAAGATCTCGACGATCTCGCTCGAGGTCGTGGACGACGATGCGACGCCGAGCACCGAGATCGACACGCACCTCGTGCGCACGGCCAAGCGCCGCGGATGGGGCATCATGACGAACGACTTCAACCTGAACCGCATCGCGCGCCTCGAGGGCGTGACGGTGCTCAACCTCAACGAGCTCGCGCAGGCGATGCGTCCCGTGGCGATTCCCGGCGAGGAGATCATGGTCACGGTGGCGCGTGAGGGCAAGGAGCCCGGTCAGGGTGTCGGAAGCCTCGACGACGGCACCATGGTCGTCATCCAGAACGGGCGCCGGCTCATCAATCAGACCATCACAGCTGTCGTCACGTCAGTGATCCAGACCTCGGCCGGCCGCATGATCTTCGCCGAGCCGCTCGGCCAGGACGGGCGCCGCGGAGCGAGAAGCCGCGGCCACGATGAGGCGAGCAAGTGAAACCGTCGGTAGGTGTGATCGTGGCCGCTGCCGGGTCCGGCTCACGACTCGGCCGCGGCAGCAAAGCGCTGGTGCGCCTGCACGGAAGGACCACCCTGTCGCGCGTGGTCGAGCTGTTCCTGGGCATGGACGAGATCGACCGGATCGTGGTCGTCGGGCCGCCGAGCCGGCTCGAGACCGCGGAACAGGAGGTGGCGTCGCTCCATCCGACCAAGCCCGTGACCGTGCGTGCCGGCGGTGAGAGCCGGCAGGCCTCGGTGCGCGCGGGCATCGCCGCGTTGGGTGAGTGCGACTACGTGCTGGTGCACGACGCCGCCCGTCCGCTCGCATCCCCGTCGCTCGTGCGACGCGTGCTCGCGGCGGCGATGGAATCGGACGCGGCGTTCCCCGCGATCGCGCCGCGCGATGCGGTCAAGCGGATCGAAGGCAACCTGCTCGTGGAGAGCCTCGACCGTTCGCGATTCGTGCTGGCCCAGACCCCGCAGGGCTTCTCGTACAGCCTGCTGGCGCGCGCCCATCGCGAGGCGGCCGACGCTGGGCTGGTCGGCGACGATGACGCCCAGCTGGTGGCTGCGACCGGGCACGCCGTGACGGTGGTGGAGGGGGAGCCCTCGAACGTGAAGCTCACGACGCCCGAGGACTTCGGCGTGGTCGAGGCGCTGATCAAAGAGCAGGAAACAGCCGCTCCGTGAGGGTCGGCGTGGGCTACGACGTGCACCCGCTCCGCGAGGGGCGGGCGCTGATCATCGGTGGGGTGCGCATCCAGCACCCGACAGGGCTCGACGGCCAGTCCGACGCCGACGTGCTCACGCACGCTGTCATCGATTCGGTGCTCGGGGCCGCTGGGCTGGGCGACATCGGCGCGCACTTTCCACCTGACGACGCGCGCTACCGCGGCGCCTCGAGCCTCGACCTGCTGGCCGAAGCGACGCGTGTCGTGGCCACGGCGGGATACCGAGTCGTGAACGTCGACAGCACGGTCGTCGCGCAGGCCCCGAGGCTCGGTCCGCACCTGGGCGAGATGACGCGCAACATCGCGCGCGGCCTCGGACTCGACTTTGGCGCCGTCAGCGTCAAGGCCACGTCGCCTGAAGGCATCGGCGCCCTCGGGGCCGGGGAAGGAATCGCCGCGCACGCCGTCGCCCTCATCGACGAAGCGTGAAGGGGTCCCCACGAAATCTCGGGGCGCGGCTCAGCAACCCGCTCCGCAGCTTGCGTCGCCGGTCCTCCGATTTCGTGGGGATAAAGACGTGACGCTGCGCCTACACAACTCGCTCACCGGGACGAAGGACGTCTTCGAACCGCTCGAGGACTCCCACGTGCGCATGTACACATGTGGCCCGACCGTGTGGAACTTCGCCCACATCGGCAACCTGCGCGCATTTCTTTTCTATGACCTGCTGCGGCGGCACCTGCAGGTCGCCGGCTACCGCGTCACCCACGTCATGAACATCACGGACATCGACGACCGCATCCTCGACCAGGCAATGCACGCGGGCACGACCATCGCCGAGTACACAAAGCCTTATGCCGAAGCTTTCTTCGAAGACATGAAGATGCTGCGGGTGCGGCCGGCCGAGCACTACCCGCGCGCGACCGAACACATCCAGGAGATGATCCGGATGATCTCGACGCTGCTGGAGCGCGGGAACGCGTACGTCGCGGACGGCGACGTGTATTTCCGCATCGCCAGCTTTCCGCATTACGGTGAGCTGTCGCACCTCGATCGGGAAGGGCTTCGGGCCGGAGCGCGGGTCGCGGCAGACAAATATGACAAGGAGTCGGTCAGCGACTTCGCGTTGTGGAAGAAGGCGCAGCCAGGTGATGAGAAGATCGGGGCCGCCTGGGATGCGCCGTTCGGAAAGGGCCGCCCCGGCTGGCACATCGAATGCTCGGCCATGAGCAAGCGCTACCTCGGCGACACGCTCGACATCCACGCGGGTGGCGTCGACCTGATGTTCCCTCATCACGAGAACGAGATCGCGCAGTCGGAGGCCGCAAACCAGCGCCAGCTCTCCAGGTTCTGGCTCCACTCCGAGCACCTGGCCGATGCGACGGGGGAGAAGATGTCGAAAAGCGCCGGCGGCTTCACGACCCTGCGCGACCTTATCGCGGCCGGCCATGACCCGCTCGCGATCCGGTTGTTTCTCATCGCCAACGCGCATTACCGGTCGCGCTTGAGGCTCAGCGAAGAGTCGCTGCACGCAGCCGGCGAGCAGGTGCGCCGCCTGCAGGATTTCGCGCGACGGCTGAAGCTGCCTGTGGCGCCGAAGGACGGCGGAAGGCTGGCCGAGCGCGTGGCCGAGGTGCGGCACGCGTATCGCGAAGCGCTCGATGACGACCTGAACCTGCCGCAGGGACTGGGTCACGTATTCGAGCTGCTCCGCGAGGCCAACGCGGCGCTTGACTCGGGCGAGGTCGGCGAGGCCGCCGCGCGGGAGCTCCTGCTGCTCATGGCCGACGTCGATGCCCACGCCGATGTTTCGGCGGCCCAGGACACGACGCTGGCGGCCGAGGTCGAGCAGCTCATCGCGCAGCGCGAGGCTGCACGCAAGGCGCGCGACTTCGCGGCGGCAGATCGCATCCGCGACGAGCTGCGCGATCGCGGCATCGCGCTCGAAGACTCGAAGGAGGGTGTTCGTTGGCGCCGCGTCGCAAAGGTCTAGGCGAGCAGCCGGCCGTGATCTACGGCCGCAACGCGGTGCTGGAGGCGGCGCGCGCCGGGCGAGTTTTGAGGGTCATGCAGGCCACCGGCCTCGGACACGACCCGCGGCTCGACGAGCTGGCGCGCATCGCGCGCGTCGAGCACGTGCCACCTGATCGCCTGGACGCAATCGCGCCCGGCGTCCACCAGGGCGTGGCCGCCGAGCTGAAGCCGCGGCGTGAATGGACGCTGAGGGACCTCCTCGCAACCGAGCCGAGCCTGCTGGTCGCGCTCGACTCGATCATGGATCCCCAGAATCTCGGCGCCGTCATCCGGAGCGCCGAGGTCGCGGGAGCGGATGGCGCGATCATCCCCCAGCACCGGAGCGCGCCACTTTCGCCGGCAGCCGTCAAAGCCAGCTCAGGGGCCAGCGAGCTCATGCCCATCGCGCTCGTCTCGGGCATGCCCTCGGCAATCGCCGAGGTCAAGCGCTCCGGCATCTGGTGCGCCGCGCTCGATGTACGCGGTGACACCTGGCCATGGGACTTTGACCTCACTCAGCGCGTCTGCGTCGTCGTGGGCGCCGAGGGTCAGGGGGTGCACCGGCTCGTGCTGGAACGATGCGATGTGCGCCTGCGCCTTCCCGTCAAAGGACGAATCGGCAGCTTCAACGCATCGGCTGCTGCTGCGGCGCTGCTTTACGAGGTCACGCGGCAGCGCTCCCTACACTGAGTCGATGCCGAACGCCACCCTCGCGCTCGATCGAGCATCCGCGGACATACAGCTCTCGAAGGCCGCGCGTGAGGATCTCGAGCGCGCTGCGAGCGAAGCCTCGCGGCGCGACGCTGAGGAATCGAACCCGGTCGACGTCCTCCGCGCGGTGCTGTCCAACCGCTCCTCGCTTGCGGTGAGCACGCTGCGCAGCCTCGGTGCGGATCCGGCCGCGGTGGCTGCCGCCCTTCCAGCCGACGGCGTGGCGACTCCCCTTCCGCTGAGGCAGCTGCTCGTCAACGCCAACCGCGAGGCGCTGGTGCTCGGCCACTACACGGTCGACTCGATCCACCTGCTGCTGGCGCTTCTCTACTCGGATTCGCCCGCCACCGCGGCTGTGCTGCAGAAGGCCGGCCTGACCATGTACGACCTCCGCCGCCACCTGCAGACGGGCGTGCCACCCGACGCCCCGGTGGCCGGCACGAAGCCGGCCGGCGTCCGCCCACCCGACAGCGCGCTGCGGCGGCGCCCGATGCCGCGGCTGCGCGGCGTCCTCAGCGTCAGCCCCGTCTTCCTCGCGCTGCTCGCCGTGGTGGTCGTGACCGGCGTGCTCCTGTGGTTCGGATTCTTCCCGCAGGGCATCGGCGTGCTGACCTTGACGTTCGTGGTTGCCGGCTGGATCGCGACGGTATGCGTGCACGAGTTCTGCCACGCGCTGGTCGCCTACATCGCCGGCGACCGCGCGGTCGCCGACTCCGGCTACCTGACTCTCGACCCGCTGCGCTACACGAACTTCCTCATGAGCATCGTTTTCCCCGCTGCGTTCCTGCTCATCGGCGGCATCGCGCTGCCCGGCGGAGCCGTTTACATCAATCGCGGTGCGCTGCGGAGCAAGTGGTGGGACTCCGCGGTGTCGCTGGCAGGTCCGCTGGGGACGCTTCTATGCGGCCTTCTGTTCGCTGCGATGGTCGTGGTCTCGTACCTGGTTGGCTTGATCCGGCCGGACAATGCGCCGTTCTTCCAGGCGCTCGCGGTGCTCGGGTTCATCGAGATGTATGCGTTCGTGCTGAACCTCGTACCGATTCCACCGCTGGACGGATTCGGCATCATCCGGCCATGGCTGCCGTACTCGCTCCAGTCCGCCGCCGCTCAGCTAGGGACGTTCGCGCTGATCATCGTCTTCGCCGCCATCTGGTACGTACCAGCCATCAACCTCTTCTTCGTCAGTGCTGCTTCGACCCTCGCAACGATGTTTGGCATCGACCCGTACCTGGTCTACATCGGCCAGCAGCACTTCCGTTTGCACTAGCTGGTGGACCGCCTGATCGTCGACGGGTACAACGTCACGCACGCGTGGCCAGAGCTCAAGGAGCTGATGAGCTTCTCGCTCGAGGCTGCGCGCGACCGGCTCATCGAGCGTCTCGCCACGTACGCACAGGTGCGAAGCGCTGACGTGACGGTGGTCTTCGACGCACATCGCACGTCGGCCGCCAGCAACAGCCGGCAGGAGATCGGCGGAGTGCACGTCGTGTTCACGCGCAAGGGCCACTCCGCCGACCACGCGATCGAGCGGCTGGCGTATTCACTAACGGGCGATGGCAACCCGGTCACCGTCGCCACGTCAGACCGTTTTCAGCGCGACCTGGTCCGCGGCATGGGCGGCGCGGTCATCAGCGCGCTCGAGCTGGAGCGCCAGGTGATCGAAGCTGAGAAAGAGCTGGGGCGGTCCGTCGACCGCTACGCCCGTTGATCCGCCGCACGCGCATCGTCTGCACGATCGGGCCGTCCAGCTCGTCGCCGGCGGTGCTGAGGAACCTGATTCAGTCGGGCATGGACGTGGCCCGCCTCAACTTTTCGCATGGCGACGCCGAGACGCACCGGCGCGCGGCGGCAGACGTGCGTGCCGCGGCGCAAGCGGTGGGCCGGCCGATCGCGATCATCGGCGACCTGCAGGGCCCGAAGATCCTGAGGGGTCGCCAGGTCGTGCTGACCGCTTCGCACCGCCAGGATCCGAACGAGATCGAGGTCAGCCACGGCGAGCTCATCGAGTCGCTGCGGAAGGGCGATCGCGTGCTGCTGGACGACGGCCGCATCGAGCTCACTGTCCGGTCCATCGCCGGCGGGCGAGCCGCGTGCTCCGTCGTGCGTGGCGGCCTGCTCGGCGAGCGCAAGGGAGTGTCGGTGCCTGGCCGCACACCGCCGCTTCCGGCGCTGACCGACAAGGACATCATCGACCTGAAGCTCGCGGTCGAGCTCGGTGTCGACTACGTGGCGCTGTCATTCGTCCGCAGGCCGGACGACGTGCTCATGTGCCAGCAGCACCTCGCCGGGCTCAACTGCACCGCGCCGGTCATCGCCAAGCTCGAGAAGGTCGAGGCGATCCGCGAGCTGAACGACATCCTCGATGTCGCGGGCGCGGTCATGGTCGCGCGCGGCGACCTGGGCGTCGAGCTCCGCCTCGGCGAGCTGCCGGCCGTGCAGAAGGAGGTCATCGACCGCGCCAACCGGGCAGGCGTGCCCGTGATAACCGCCACCGAGATGCTCGAGTCGATGGTCACCTCCAACCGGCCCACGCGCGCCGAGGCCTCCGACGTCGCCAACGCGATCTGGGATGGCACGGACGCGGTGATGCTCTCGCAGGAGACGTCGGTCGGCGCCCATCCGGTCGAGGCTGTGCGCGCCATGGCCCGCATCTGCCTGTCGGCGCAGCGCCACCCAACCTTCCAGCGCCAGCGACAGATCTGGCGCGAGCCTGGCCAGGTGGGAAGTGCCATCGCGCACGCAGCCGCCGCCAGCGCGGATGAGCTTGGCGCCCGCGTCATCATCGCCTTCACCGAGTCGGGAACCACCGCCCTGCGTTGCAGCAAGGCCCGGCCGCATGTGCCGGTCATCGCCGCCAGCCCCAATGAGGAGGTGCTGCGCCGGACGTCGCTGTACGCCGGGGTGGTGCCGCTGCTGGTGGCCCAGGGCCGCGACACCGACGAGATGTTCGCGAACGCCACCGAAGCGGCTGTTCGCGGCGGCTTCGTGCGGGAAGGCGACCGGGTCGTGATCGTGGCGGGAGTTCCGGTCGGCAAGCCCGGCCAGACGAACCTGCTGAAAGTGGAGACCGTCTAAGGAGCAGCGCGCCAAACGGGCGACTTTGCTGCGGGTCCGTCTACAGTTTTCGGGTCTTGTCCCGGGCAGCCGCCACCCAACCGCCCGGCCCACAGGCGACGGCGCCAGGCGGCGCCGGCGAGCGCTATGGGCCCAACACCGCCGAGGTGACTGTCTTCATCGAGTCGGTCGGTCGACTCTCGCCTTCCAGGTGGAGGAAGGTGATGGCGGCGCGCGAGTCGGTGACCAGGGTGACGCGGGACAGCTCCAGCCAGCCGGCCGAGATCGTGCGCGCGATGCTTGGCGGAGCTCCGGACGGCGCCGGCATCCTGCCCGAGCCCATGTCGAACGTCGCCGCCGACATGGCCGCGATCCTGGCCAAACGCTCCGACGCCGAGGCGGTCGCCGCCTGGCAGGCCGCGTCTGCGCTGGTGCGCCGCCGGCAGCTCTCGGCGCTGACCTTCGCCGCGCATTACTCACCGTTTGCTTCCGTCATCCCGCTTGCCCAGGCTTCGGATCTGCCGCCGAT
>WNGI01010568.1_pt1 | contig 13801 bp, 9 predicted proteins | sample 5400621 | NCBI WGS metagenome assembly WNGI01 (sample SAMN13153374, study PRJNA577476) | soil metagenome | isolation source: 20 cm soil or saprolite under Garry oak tree replicate 1 | place: USA:California | collected 2016-06-15
CTTTGGCAAAGCGAGCATATTCATTGTCGCGTGCATTGTTGCCAGAGCAATAAAGCGGGCCGCAGTACCATAGCCAGGGCAATGATCAGTATAGGGCAGGTCATTATCAATGGTTTTGGGAACACTGACGACTCTGAGATCGTAGCCTTGCTTTTGAGCCGCTTGCGCCAGGATATGGGATGTTTCCGCTGAGTCATTGCCACCGAGATAGAGCATATCGTGAATCTGATAGTGTTGAAAAAGCGCAAGAATATGCTCTGGATCATCGTTCTTCAGCTTATAGCGACAGGAACCAAGTGCCGCGCCCGGGGTAGTGCGCAAGCGAGGCCATAAAGAAGCTGGTTGACGCCGGAGATCGATGAGATCCTCTTTGAGCAAGCCTTCGATACCGTAACGCATTCCATAGATCTCATCAAAGTGTTCGTTTTCTCCTGCCGTCTCAAAAGCTCCCACGAGGCTGGCGTTGATAACGGCGGTAGCACCGCCAGATTGGCCAATGACAAGGTTTCTGCGTCCTTTCGCTGACATGTCAATTTCCCCTTACTCCGCGATAAATTTTGCTCGCTTGAATTGACCGCTGCTTGTTTCAGAAGCGATTTTAGCAGCCTTCGAGAAAACCACGCCAAAAGTTAAGAAAAAGTTTCCCTTATGTATCCCTGTTCAGGCAAAGAAGAGCCGACAACCAATCCACCGCTTCTGGATATTCCTGGCAATCAAACACAAACTCCTGACCGCGCCCGGCACTGTGTAATAGAACATGACCTTCTCCCGGCGTCCAGCGACTCACGTCACGATGATAGCTCAGCCCGGCTTTCTCAGCCCCTGGATAAAACCAGCCCGGCAATCGCCACCAGCTTCTTGACCTCCCTGGAGCCGTCAAACACAATGCCGGGTCAAACCGGTGAAACACTCCCGCTCCAGGCTTATTTATAGCAATATTGGGCAGTTTCAAATCGTCAGTCGCGATATAAATCGAATCAAGATCGCTATACTTCATATTCGTTCTTTTAGGGTTACAGTGCGGGTGATACAAGGCCCATGCAGGTATTTCCCATCGCTTATCGACCGCAATGCACCTCTCGATCTGCAGCCAACCGAAAATAACATGCAGGTCAGGCGCACTCCTCACATAGCGGTACCTGCAGGCGCATTGCTCAACTTGTCTGAACCATCCATAGAAGACAAAAACATCCCCTTCTTGTACATTGCAATTTTGCAGGTGTCTTTCTGCCGCCCCTGATTGCCCGAAGATGGGTTTCCAGTTCGCCTGCCGGTCAATACTATCGTAGTTCAAGTCAGGATCTAGATGCGCCATCCTCTCGCCCATGATTTTGCCTTGTGTCAAATCATCAGCAACCGTCCCCAAAGAGCAGTTACCGAACGAAATCTCTGCATAGCGCTTCGACTGGTTTGTGACGGTGGATGCGGGTTCGGGTATAGGTAACGAGCACATTTCGCCCGACGGGAAAATAGGACTGGCTACCCTGCCGGCGCTTGAGTCAAAACCTTTTCTGCTGAGAATGATCTTCATGTTGATCCTAGCCTGCTCAATGCAAGTTGACGGCTCCCTGCCTACTATCTATAATAATGGAAATAACAAACCAATAAAAGAGAAGAATCCTAAGTGGGGCATTCGGGAAAGGCGTGGAGGAGAACCAGGGCCGATAAATCGGCGGTGTGCACGATCAATCGGCACCTACGGTTTTCCCAGGATTTAGCGAATGCACCACTAAGTTCACGCAAACGGAAATAGACGAAAGATTGAAAAATATTCTACGCACCCTGATTTTGTTCGCCATTCGTGTATTTGGCATAGCAGGAGCGCGATTGGCAGACCGGCAAGCCCAACAACCCGCACCTCAGTCACCACGTATCCTCCTCATCCGTCCTGATCATCTCGGTGACCTCGTATTGACAACGCCTGTCCTCAACGCGCTCAAAACACACCTACCCAATGCCTCTATCACCATGATGGTCGGCCCCTGGTCGAGCGAGGTGGTAGCGCGCCATCCAGCCATTGATCGCCTGCTGCTCTGCCCATTTCCAGGATTCCAACGTGCCGCGCAGAAGCCTCTATCTCCTTATATACTACTACGAAATGTAGCGCAACAACTCCGGCGCGAACGGTATGATCTGGCCATCAACCTGCGCCCCGATTTCTGGTGGGGAGCCGCTCTCCTCTACCTTGCCCGTATCCCGCGTCGCGTCGGCTATGCCATTGCCCCTGGCACGCCATTTCTAAGCCGGGCGCTGCCATTCCAGTCGCGCGAACCTGCCACGGTCTCCAACCTGCGCCTCGTCAGCGCCGCACTAGGACTTTTAGGTAATCCCCCGCTTGAAGAACTGTACACACCAGCGCGCTACCCACTGGAGGTCGCACCGACTCCGGCAGAACAGGCCTGGGTGAACGAACGGCTGGAAAAAGCACACATCGCAGTTGAAGACCCCATCGTGGTGATCCATCCAGGAACAGGAGCAGCGGTCAAACTCTGGCGCACAGCAGCATGGTCCGCCTGTGCTAACGCAATTCCCGGGTTGTTGACAACTCCCGCGCCTGCGCGTATCATCCTTACTGGCAGTCAAAGCGAGCGGCCAATGCTGGAGGAGATTGCCCATGGCATAACCTCACCGCCGCTGCTGATGACGGATATGACCATCGGTCAGATGGCGGCACTATTACAGCGCGCAAAGCTCGTACTTGGCGTCGATAATGGCCCGCTGCACCTGGCAGTAGCGCAGGGTACGCCAACCATCCATATTTTTGGGCCGACCGACCCGCGCATCTTTGGTCCCTGGGGAGCACCAGAACGCCACGTGGTCATCGCCTCCACTTATCGCTGCCCGACCTGTCCCACCATCCCCTGTGGTCGCCTGGATTTTCGCCCAGAGGAACTCCCGGCGCACCCCTGTGTACGGCTGGTTTCAGAGCAGCAAGTGGAGGACGCCATCAAAACGCTACTAAACACAGAAGCTACTTCGCCCTCTCATACGTCATAGAGATAGAATGGTAGCCCGGGAAAATGCATGTCATATAGAGAAGAACAACTGAGTAACGTCGACGACTACGGTTATCCGCTGGCACCGAGTGTCAGCTGGCAGCGCCGCAAGCGCATTATCCACACGAGTAGGAGCATTGTAGGGAAAATCATCTACCTGCTGATGAGCATCATCGGCGGCTTCCTCTGGCTGGGAAGACGAGGCAAGCGCTATCCTCCCTTGACGCCTGCGACCTTTCATCCGCGCCGCATTCTGGTAATTCGCCTCGATCTCATAGGTGACCTGGTACTCTCGCTCACGGTTGTGCGCGCATTGAAGCGCACCTATCCTGAGGCGGAAATCGACCTGCTGGCGCTGCCCGCCAGTGCCAGAGTAGCCAGCTACGACCCCAATCTCAGCGAGATCATTACCTACGACCCAAACATCTGGCGGCGCCCCAAAGCGCTCTTGCAGCCTAAAAATTGGCGAGAGGCAATCAGCTTGCGGCGCAGGCTCCGTGCCCGCCACTACGACCTGGCAGTCAGTGTCTACGCCAACTGGGCCGCTGTCCTGGCCGTCTTAAGTGGCGCCCCCAGGCGCGTCGGCTACGGACGCGAGGGCTATCCGGGCTTCATGACCGACAGCCTACCCGGCGGTATCCCTGGTCGCTGGCGCCACTGGGCACCCCTGGACAACAAACACGAAGTCGATTACTGCCTGGCGCTAGCGCTGGCGGCCGGCGCAACGCTCACTCCTGAAGATCGCATCCCGCGCCTCTACGTCGATGAAAAGACGCGCCAGGAAACCGAGCAATTGCTGCTCGAGCATGGCCTGCAACCGCACAAGCCACTGATAGCCTGCCACATCAACTCAAACAACGGGCAGTCAAAACGCTGGCCCATTCCCCACTGGGCCACGCTGATAGATCACCTGATTCGCCAGGGAGGTGCGCAGGTCGTCCTGACTGGCGCTCCCGTCGACATGCCGCAGATCGAGCAGGTGACCCGCCGCATGCATGAACAGGCCATCAACCTGGCAGGCAAGACCAGCCTGACTCAGCTTGCCGCGCTTCTACAACGCGCCGACCTCTTAATCAGCGGCGATAGCGGCCCGCTGCACATGGGAGTAGCGTGTGGCACGCCCATTATCGGCATTTATGGCCCCACCAACCCTTCTCTTGGAGGCCCCGTCAGCCCCGATGCTACCGTGCTCCGCAGTGGCATCTGGTGCAGTCCTTGCTACAACGCAAAGGACACAACAGCAGACTGCCGTTATTTCACGACACAATGCATGAAAAATATCTTACCAACTCAAGTATTCGAGATCGCCCAGACAAAATTAAAGAGTAATGTAAATATATGAAAAAAACTCAACCTGTAACCCTTCCGGAAAACACACGCATTCTGGTCATCAAAATGGCAGGTATCGGCGATCTCCTCCTTGCCACGCCGGCCCTGCGTGCCCTGCGCGAAACGTATCCCCACGCCCACATCGACCTCCTGGTTACCCCAGACTCCGCGGGTATCCTCAATGGCTGGCAGGTCATCGATCGCATTATCGTGCTCGACAAATACCTCTTCGATTATCCACAGCAGTTCTTGACTCGTCCGCACAACCTTCTTCGACTCAAACCACTCTGGCGCGACCTGCGCGATGGTCATTACGACGCCGTACTCCTGCTCCATCATCTAACGCTCCCCTTCGGGCGCTTGAAACACCAGTTGCTGTTGCGTGCCACGGGCGCGCAATGGCGCGTGGGCCTGGACAACGGGCATGGCTGGTTCCTCAATGTGCGTGTCAAGGACAATGGATTTGGGGCCATGCATGAAGCAGAATACTACCTTGCAGTGGCAGGGGCCGTTGGCGCAAAAACAAAAGATAAACGACTGGTGGTACCCCTGAGCGAGGCAGACCATCGACAAGCATGGCAACTGCTCTACGAACATGAAACGCCTCAAAACATCAGGCATCCCATCATCGCTATGCATCCTGGCAGTGGTGGCTACAGTACAGCCCGGCGCTGGGCGCCAGAGCGTTTCGCGCAGCTGGCAGATACCCTCTATTCCAGCGTGAGAGGACAGTTGCTCCTGTTAGGAGGCCCCGAAGAGGCCGAACTCCACCAGCACATCATAGACATGATGCACTCCGAGATGCCTGTACGCAGCATGGCGGGCAGAGGCAGCATCAAAGTCACCGCGGCCCTCCTCGAACAGGTCGATCTCTTCATCGGCAACGACTCCGCGCTCGTCCACCTGGCCGTCGCCGCTGGTACTCCCACCGTAGCCATCTTCGGCCTGACGAACGCCCAGGCATGGGGCCCCTTCGCAGATGAAAAAGCCGGGCAGCAGGCGCTCATAGTCCGCCTGAATCTCCCCTGTATGCCCTGCTTCTACCGGGGTCACGATCTCGGCACACCTGAAGGATGTGCCACCCGCGACTGTCTCGCGCTTCTCGGCGTCGATCCCGTTGCCACTGCCGCGCGCAGACTCTTAACAAAAACAAAAAGCGAGCTATATTCATGAAACTCACATCGAACAACCAGCGCGGCACAGCCGAACAGAAGGCAATCGCCGAACTCATCGAAGGCAGTGACGTCATCCGCCGGACAGCCCTTCAACTCGCCCCCGCTATTGTCGTCGTTGCGGAACTCCTGACCAACGCCTTGCGCGCGGGCGGCAAGATACTGATATGCGGCAACGGTGGCAGCGCCGCCGACGCCCAGCACTTCGCAGCCGAACTGGTAGGGCGCTTCCGCCGCGAACGCCCGGGCTGGTCGGCCATCGCATTGACCGTCGACGCTTCCGCGCTCACCAGCCTCGGCAACGACTACGGCTTTGAACAGATTTTTGCCCGCCAGGTGCAGGCCCTTGGCCGTCCAGGAGATATCCTCGTAGCCCTCTCCACCAGCGGCCGCTCCAAAAATGTGCTGGCCGCCGTGGAAGTAGCCAATGCCTTGCAAATGAGCTCAGTCGGACTGACCGGTGAAGGCGCCAGCACGTTGGGCACGATGGTCAGTCACCATCTCCCCATTCCAAGCGCCAATACAACATATATCCAGCAGGGCCACATGGCAGTAATCCACGTCCTCTGCGAACTAATCGAGGAAAGCCTGACAAGCTAGCAGGGTTCTTAATGATATGTAAAAATTATTACGGAGGTTTTTTTAATGCGTGTCGAGCAGCTCATGGAAATCATACCAACATGCAACATTATGGTTGTCGGCGATGTCATGCTGGATGAATATTTATGGGGAAATGTGCGTGGTATCTCCCCTGAAGCACCTGTCCCAGTGGTCGAGATACGTTCCCAGACCTATGCCCTTGGTGGCGCCGGGAACGTAGCCGCGAATCTCGCTGCCCTTGGCAGTAATGTATGCCTCGCCGGCGTCGTCGGAGCCGATACCCAGGCAGCAAAATTGTTTGAAATCCTATCCGAACTTCCTCGCATCTCAATGCATTTGTACCCCTGCCCGGATCGACCCACTACCACCAAAACCCGTATCCTCGCCCATAGCCAGCAAATGCTGCGCACAGATCGTGAAGAGCGGTACCTGATCCCAGCAGAGGCCGAGCGTAACATACTCGATTGCGTCCAGGAACAGCTCGACACCCTTAACGCCTGCGTGCTTTCAGACTACGCCAAAGGTGTCCTGACCGATACCTTGCTCAGCTCCCTGATCAACCTCTGTAAAGAGGCCAACATCCCTGTCATTGTCGATCCTAAGGGCCATCGCTACTCCCGCTATCGCGGCGCTACCGTGGTAACGCCCAACATGACGGAAGCGAACATCGCCGTGCATAACGAAGAGGGCAACATGACCCTTGAGCAGGTAGCCGACCGCCTCCAGGATGAAACCGGCGGCAGCGCGCTATTGATCACACGTGGCCCACAGGGAATGTCCCTGTTTACCCACCACGATACTCCCCTCCATATCCCCGCCCTGTCACGCGTCATTTACGACGTCACCGGGGCAGGTGACACTGTGGTTGCTGTACTCGCTCTCCTCCTGGCAGCAGGCATGGATATAGCATCAGCCGCGAAGCTGGCGAACTACGCTGCCGGCGTCGTCGTGGGCAAAGTCGGCACAGCCTCCGTGACCCTCGAAGAGCTTGCCGCCGGTTTCTAAGCTCGAAGTACTTTACCTACAGCTTGCGGTAGCACACGCTTTACCGGGCGTGTAAAATTGCCAATCTCCACCTCCGGAGCCTCCCTTTGAACAATCTCGATCATCGTGCGCATCCCCAGCGCCTCACCCATCGAATCAAAGGCAGGCATGCGCGGCAATAACACCTCCGGATCAATGTTGAGGTTGCGCAATTGGATCAGCCGCAGACCCGTCTCCTTCAAAAAGGAGAGCAGGGCCTCTACCTCTCGCTCGCGGTCGATCATGCCAGGAAAACACAGCAGGTTGATGGAGCTATAAACGCCGGCATCACGCGCCCGCTTGAGCGACTCTTTGACATCCCCAAAGCTATAGCCTAGAGGGCGATAATAAGCAGTGTAGGTCTCCGGGTGTCCAGAAATCGTACTGGCGCGGATGGTATCGAGACCTGCATCATAGAGGCGTTGTAGCCAGCGTGGGTTGCTGGCATTGGAGTTGATGTTGATCACGCCCCTATCAGTTCGCTCGCGTATAGCCGTGATGGCCTGCTCGATACGCCGCCACTGTAACAGCGGCTCACCTTCGCAGCCCTGCCCGAAGCTGACAATTGCCTCCTCCGCCTGTTCTAAGTGCGGCAGAGCAACCTCCACAATCTCATCGACGGTAGGAATGAAGCCAAGGCGATCCTGCGGTGAGATCAGGTCCTCCTCTTCCTGTTTCGAGATACAGCCTATACAGCGTGCATTGCAGCCGGGGGAGACCGCAATTGCCATCTCCCAACGGCCAAAAAAGAGATTGCTGGCCGTGGGACAGGAGTAATCGAGCGCGCAGTGCGCGTGCTGCGCTATAATCCGGTTACGCGGGTAAGCGGCCTGTTTCTCATTGACTAAATGGGTCAGTGCTCGCCTGTTAAAAGCGCGTGGATGCCATTTGCGCGGGTCATCTGTCTTCATAGCCGCGACATAGAGGCGGCCATTCATGCCCGCCACCGCACTATAGCCGAAAAAGGGTAATGGCTCCGTACCCGGCACTTTCTCGTAGGCAGGCAGTTGTGTGCGTGTATAACCGATAGGCAAGAGTGCTGCTGCTGCCCAACCACGCGACGCCGGTATGACCTGCTGTCCACCGTTCCGTTTCTGCCCGACTGCCAGGCGATCAGGCATCATCGATAAGGTGACGCCATCCGGCACCGGCATGAGTTCAGTAGCGGCTAATGGTTGATTACCAAAGGTCAGTGCCTGTAATCGCGGCTCTTCGTGTATATCCCCATCAGGGGTACAATAAACCAGGTATGGAGTAGACATTATGTTCCTTACATTCGATTATTGATGTGCTAATTGTTCCCGCGGCTAACCAATGGGTTAGTGCATGGGCATCGGTGGTTGTGTCGCTGGTATACGTGGACTGGTTGGACGTTCCTCGGGGTATTCATCGTCAAAGAAGATTCCATCCAGGCATTGACGACAGCTTCTAACGCGGACATATTATCTCCGCACTGTTCGCTATCAAAGCCTTTGAACCTGTACACCTTGATTTCCTTTCAAATGAGCCAAAACTCATCTAGCCGTTGTGCCACGCATACGCAACGGCAATTCTTCCGCAGCCAAACGCTATTGTATCACCCTCACCCACATTTTTCCATTTTTTCCTTAGTGCATTTGCACTTGACCTTTTCGAGTTTGGTGTGTCTCCTTGCCCTCTGGGGGCAGCAGGAGCCATGTCCTTTCACGACCCGCTTGAGGGTACTGAAATTAGCAATTCCTGGCAAACTCCGCTAGCGCACCTCCACCCCCAGCTGCTGCAAATCCTCAAAGAAGTGCGGGTAGCTCTTTGCGATATGCCCGGTACCCACAAGTGTCAGGCCCCGGTTACTGCGTAATCCAACGATTGCCAGCGCCATCAGCAGCCGGTGATCTGAATGACCATCGACAACCACCCCACCCTCAACTCCCTGCGGCTGCCCACGCACGATAATAGCATCATCGCGCGGCGTGACGATACAACCAGCCCGTCGTAGTTCCATACAGAGGTCATTGATGCGGTCAGATTCTTTGTAGTGCAGACCCTCAATATTATAGAAAACACTCTCCCCTTCAGCAAAACATGCCGCCGCCACCAGCACTGGGATGCAATCTATCGCGCCATCGCCATTCATCTCGATGCCTCGCAGCCGTCTCCCTCCTCGCAGTCTCACCATTTCACCCTCGACAACAACGTCAGCGCCCATTGCTCGCAGCGCTCCCATAAGTTCCACACCGATCTCCTCGTCCGGGCGCAGTCGCGTGAGTGTGATCTGGCTGGCCGGATCAGTAGTTACCGCGCACGCCGATAAGAGCGCCGCGGCAGAGGGATAGTCTCCTGGCACACTATACTCGCGAGTCTGATAGTGCTGGCCCGCTGCTATGGAGAAATGACGCAGCGCCGCATCATGTTCGACAACAATGCCTGCCTCGCGTAATACATGAAGGGTAATATGTATGAGCGCTTGTGATTTCAGATCATCTACCACAGTAATTTCAAGCGGTTCACCGATCAACGGCGCCAGGAATAGCAATGCGCTGAGATATTGCGAGCTGCGCGCCCCGGAAATCGTAACACGTCCCCCGTGCAGTTTACCGCCACGTATGGTGATGGGGAGGTAGCCTTCTTCACCCGTCGCGGCGCAGTCGGCCCCGAGCGCCGTCAACGCCTCTAATAGTTCGCGATTCGGCCGCCTGCCCAGGGATTGCGGGTGATCAGTGACAAAGGTCACTTCCGGCAGCAGCGCGCTTATGCCCAATACCAGTCGCAATACCGCTCCCGCGTTCCCCACATTGATTGTGACCGGCTCTGCACTGTAGGGACGCCCGGCACCTTTAACCCTTAAAACTTCCTGCCTTGTATCGTCCCATGTCAGTACCGCTCCCAATGCCCTGCACGAACGAAACAACGCTTCGCTATCGTCACTGCTGGCGGGAAAAGCAACGCTACTCTCACCTTTCGCCAGCGTCGCGGCCAACAGGTAGCGCAAAGTGTAATACTTAGATGACAGCAACGCCGGTTCCCCACGCAGCAGGCCGGTGGGCGGGATATACAGTCTCCCCTCCTGTCCCACAGACTCGTAATGTATCTTCTCTTGCATAATCAACTTTCTAATGAACTACTACTCACCCATTCTCCCCCACCAACTCACTGCTACATCATACTTCAAATTGGAAAATATTTCATAACAAAAAGGTCAAGCCTTCATAATTGCAATGTATACACTTGTATCATTCCCAACATTCCATTTGTTACCCTTTCCATACTTTTTTTCGTCCAATTAAGACACAATGAACCTGCAGTGTTATAACAAAATATAATTCACAAGACACATTTATAATGAGTATGTTATTTATTGCGAAAACACCACTTATAATTGACTTCTACTGCGTCTTCTGCTATACTCGAGAATAGCCGTTTCTTCTGGTAGCGGAGGCGGGGTTTCTGCGTCAACTTTGTGCCAAACCCGTAAAGAGAAAAAGAAAGGTACCATTGTGCGTCAACCACGAGTTGTGATTGTAGGAGCCGGTATCGTCGGTCTTTCAACAGCTTACTCCCTACTTACCCAGGGTGTGGAGCACGTGACCATCCTGGAACAGGAAACTGTAGACCATCCCCGGGGAACTTCACACGGTATTTCACGTTTGTTACGTTTCGAGTACGGACCCGACATATTTTATTCCAGGATGGTGCGCATGAGCTTAAGTCGCTGGAAGCGTCTAGAACAAGTCTCCCAGCGCACATTATACACGCGCACCGGTCTGCTTGTTCTCGGCAATGAGGGTGATAACTTCACTCAGCCCAGCTATCAGGCCATGCTAGAAATGCAGCTCCCCACAGAGCGCCTATCACGACAGCATTGCAAGCAGCGCTTTCCACAATTCACAGCATCCGATAGCGACGTCATCACCTATAATGCCGAAGCTGGTATATTGCATGCCTCCACCTGTTTGCGCACGCTGAAGGAGTTGGTCATCAGCCTCGGAGGCACTATCCACGAATCTTGCCGCGTAACACACCTGTCCCACGATAGCCAGCTTCGCCCTGTACGTATTCACACGAGCACAGGTAACGAGTTATCCGCCGAGCGCGTCGTTCTCGCGACAGGCCCCTGGGTTCATCGCTTGCTGGCAGATTTGCAATTGCCGGTACGCCTGACACGACAATACCTCCTGTATTTTGCTGGCCTACCTCCCTCTTCTTTCGGCATCCATGCCTTTCCATCTTTTTTCACCAGCGATCTGTATGGTTTTCCCTTCCATCCCACCACCAACAACAACTATGGCCCATACTGGCTCAAAGCGGCGTCACATACCTTTGGCATGCCCATTAACCCTGATGACATTCTGCCTCCCGATGAGCAGGTTATCGCTCACGTCAGCAAAAAGCTGAGAAGTTTGTTGCCGGCGCTGCATAACGCCAACCTCGTCCAGGTGGATTCATGCGTGTACGATGTGTCTCCCGATGAAGGTTTCATCCTTGACCGTATACCGCACGATCTCCGTATCGTTTTTGCTACAGGTCTGACCGGTCACGGCTTCAAGTTTGGCCCGCTACTCGGGGAATTATTAAGCAGTATGATCTGCGAAACCCCACCACCTGTAGGCCTCGAGCATTTCCAACTGGCTCGCTTCTCCCATCGTCAACAATCTACCTTCGTCGCGTAACTGGAACTCGCAGAGGCCACCATTAACACATACACAAAACTCCTGGCTCTACAACACCATTTAAGGAATACAGCAGATGTAACGCCCCTCATACCTATAGTATAGTTCAGCTTGACTGCAAGCTTTATACATGCAATACTTTGTGGCATACCAGGCCAAGCTGAACGGCCCGGTATTCCAGGAGGCCCTTCGCGATGCAAACAAGAGAGAGTAGTACGAGTAACCACCTGCTGACTGGCATCAGCCAGTTTTTCGGATTCTTAATTTCCGGTTTTCACTGCCTCTCGCCAAAAAGGCTATGAATGAAGCCTCTCGTTGATTTCAATCGTAAGAGGAGAGAAGTATACCAACCTCTGCAACTTTTTTATTAACTGATGCGTGTTCTATATTGAACACATCCAAATTTTGCAGTCCCGCCCGCAAAATTTTCATGCACGCATTGCATAGTAACGCCCGGCCCAGGAAACAAGCAGAGAGATAAAGGGCTAGAAGACAGGATTTATGAGCGTGGATCAGGACCACATGCAAACCCTCGAAAGAGAGAATGATAATCAAGTTCTCCTCGAGGAGATGGCATATCCTCAGTCATCAAAAAATGAACAGGCACCCACAAACAAGAGGGCAACCCCTTTCTGGCGCGTACTAATCAGGTGGTTCCTGACTCATAACTTTACACCTCAATGGCTCCCCAAACCATGGAATCACCCCCTCGTCGGGTACATCGTAGCCGTCCTCTCACAATTCATCGCGGTCATCGTCACGATGTTACTTACCCAATTATTTCCTTCCTATACCTCCACGGGCCTCTTAGAAGTTCTCGCTGTCGCACTGGTGGCATTGAACTGGGGGGCAGGGCCAAGCGTGATTGCCACGCTGGCTGGTGCTGCTCTCATCAATTTTATCATCAAGGTACCACACTTCACCTGGTCGTTTGATGCAACGAGCCTTGTCCAGCTTCTTATCTTTTTCCTGGTTGGTATCACCATCAGTATCGTTGCCAGCCAGATCGAGCGGGCGCGGCGCAATGCCGAGGAGCTAGCGCTTTCGCTTGAGGTTGAGCGTTCGCAGCTCAATGCCATCATAGAAACGGTGCCGGACGCTTTATCTATTCACGATGTGCACGGCAAAATCGTGCGCCTCAACCCGGCGGGTCGACGGAATACAGGCCCCAAGCGCATCAACACAGCTATTGATGATAAACAAAGGGCCTTTGGACTGCGCACCCTCACCGGCGAACCATTCCCAACAAAAGATATTCCAGTTGTACGCGCGTTACAGGGTGAAACTGTCTCCGGTGTCGAAATGCGCTTCCTCAATGCTGAAGGTCAGGATATCTATGCTCTTATGAGTGCCGCCCCCCTCTTCGATATCCAGGGAAAGGTAGACGGCGTTGTACTCATCACCCATGATATCTCGGCGCTCCACCAGGCTGAGCGCGAGAGGGCCTTGCGCGCCAGTGAATTGGAAGCCGCATTTGAGTCGATCACCGATGGCGTTTTCCTCTTTAACCGGGATTTGCAGATCATAAGCTTGAATAATGCAGCGCGCGAACTTCTTGCGATCAAGAATTCCTCCGATTACCTTTCACGTTCGGCTAACGAGCGCATGGCAATGTTAGCCATGCGCGATGAGCAAGGGCAGCTTCTTACAGACGAACAATGGCCAATGTCCCGTATCCTGAAAGGTGAGGTACTGCAAGGCCCGGATGCAGCCGATATCATCGTACGGAGACTGGATGGGCGCGATCTGGAACTGAGCGTGAGCGGCGCACCCGTGCGCAACCAGGAAGGGGAGCTTATTGGTGCCCTCTGTATTTGCCGCGACGTGACGGAACGTCGCCAGTTGGAGAAGCGCACTCAGGCTGCGCTTGGCGCCCTGCTGGCTATGGCGGAAACGCTCGTTCTCCCCGGTGATAGCCCGGGCAGCAAAAGCGGAGCGCTCACCACCGTGGAAGTAAACAAGATAGCCCACCGCATAGCGGAACTGACCCGTAGCGTCCTGGGTTGTCAGCGCGTGAGTATTACCTCGGTCGAGC
>WNGI01011262.1_pt1 | contig 13796 bp, 14 predicted proteins | sample 5400621 | NCBI WGS metagenome assembly WNGI01 (sample SAMN13153374, study PRJNA577476) | soil metagenome | isolation source: 20 cm soil or saprolite under Garry oak tree replicate 1 | place: USA:California | collected 2016-06-15
GATTTAGAAGTTTTGCGTTTCGATTTTGGCCTGCTCTCCTTCTCGTTGCCTGTTGAGTTCGACTGCTTCGAGGGCCTGCCTCTCCGCTTCGCCGTCGGTTGGGCTGTCGTGCTGATGATTAGTTCCAGCAGCGCTTACGAGACAAGGACAATTACCCGCAGAAGTCTCCTCCGCTTGAGACTCGTATAAGTGCGCCGTTCTGTCCTCTTCGTAATGGTGCATAAGGATGAATAGTAGGTGTCAAACATTGACCTACCTTCCACGGTGGCTTGAGGGACAAGAGACCGAGTTTTCCTCGGCGTCTTTGCCTTTGTCGGGGAAACTGCAGAGTCATTGCACGACCGCGTCTTGTCAACATCTAGCCTTGACGGAGTTTTGACTCTCTTGGAAGGAGAGCATGAAGTACTCCGTCTCATTGACTTCTTGGGAGAAGGGGCCCTGCGACCCATGAGAATGTCCACAAGGGTATTTCTATTAGACGGTTTAAAAATCCTGCAGAAGGGGGCGTCAGCAGAATATCCATCTTCCAAACCAAATTACGAACCCACCGCGGTCGCGAAACCTGCTCTGCTGGCGTTGATGACGGTGAGCACGACTTTCCTCGACCCTTAACGTCGATTGGATGGGACCAATAGGTGTCTGTGGCGCGGGTCTCGATGGAAGGACATCCATCTAGTGAAACAGGCGCCTGCTAGAACCTGAATGTGAATCTAGTAGAAGAGTTGGACAGTCACGGTCTCCAACTACGCGACGCTATTGGTTGGAGGTCACGTGACACGTGAAGCGGGCCAAGCGGCATATTTGGCAAGCCTGAATGGCGTAACTAAACCGTTGCGCCCACTTTTTCCCCGACGAAGAGGTGTGAATCAACTTCTTTTTCCTGGTCTCCCTAACACACATTTATGCCCGCAGATAACCAAAATTCTTCTCGGTATAGGGCATACATCCTGTTCAATCAAGTCAGCCATACTCGATTGCTTCCTTCACAATCTAAGCATTCATTCTCTTATCCAACGCTTTCATTATTGCTCTCTGCTGCGGCGTTAGAGTGCCACTCCCTTGATTTGGGCTATGGTTGGATCTTTAGCTATGGCGGTACATGTGGAAGACTCTTGGGTCTTCGCTCCAACCCCTACCTATATGCAGACGAACGAACGATTCAGGATAAACTCAGGACTACCTTTGTTCAACGTGGCTATATGGATGTAACAGACGTTCTAGAAGATTTTTGGATAATGACGATGCCAAATTATGCGGGCTTTGAGGGTATCAATCCACTTACAGTATACTACTGTTATAAATCCAACAACCTTTGGATCACCGTTCTTGAGGTATGGCGGGCAATTACAATGTTAATTGATCTGAGTCAAATATTACCACAACAGGTGCATAACACCTTCGGTGAAAGTCATGTCTATGTTCTGCAAGTAGGCAAAAATGAAGACTGTAACCCGCCTAAAGGGTAAGTAGCGAGAGTAGTGCTTCACAAATATCATATTAATCTCCAACTTTTCCAAGCTATGATCACCAGTGGACCTTCCCACGAGAATTCCACGTCTCTCCTTTCAATGATCGTCGAGGCTTCTATACAGTGGCTATTAGAGTTCTTCCTGGCCCTGGGGATTTGCTGGATCACCCAATACAGTCATTCAAGCCGCTCGTAAAAATCCGGTTTCATACCCCGTTATCTCCCATCAATCCCGACGCCATAGGTTCCATGAAATTTGTCGCTTTACTTCGTGCCTCCTCCATTTTACCAATGACGTCCTTGAATGTCCTACGAGCGCTATATCGAGCACCTTTTTCCCTTCTTCTCACCCTGCCAAGGATTCTATATGAGGCTTATCGGTTACATTACCTCCGGCGACTAGACGTCTATATCCGGCCCGAGCCTCTCCCATCTGATGCATCCTGGAGTGCTGGGCTGGACCCAACAATGGATGTTCACAAGACCGCAGGTGGAATCAAATGGAATCCAGAAAACCTGTCAGAGCGCTATGCCCGGTACCGCATAGAGTCATTCCTTCGTAGACATGCCGCCGTCTCCGACATTGCAGTCACGCTAGTTTCTGCAGACCCATCCATACCTGCTCGCTCCTTTAGCTCAGAGAATACGCTGAACGCAATCGAAAATCAGCACCTGAAAATCTCGTACCTCTCTCCGCGGTTTTTCACCATCTTGTTCCAATGCCCTTCGGCTCACCATGCACTCTTGCTTGGGAGTAAGACAGAACGTCTCTTCTTTGTGTCCTCTGAACCTTTGTTCCTCCACACCTTCTCGTGTTTACGTGACAAGTACACTTCTTCGCGACCGCTAAGCGTCTTGCAAAGTTTGAGAAGCGTACCGGTACCGAAGACAGTACACTTACCCACCCCAACTTCACACCCACTGGACGAAGATAACACTATATTTCAATGGATGATATCCCTTTTCATGATCTCTTTGCTTTTAATGTTTGACAACGTCGAGCGGTTGTTGCATGGTATTTTTCATACACGGTTCGTGCCAGGCGACGAACCATGGAAAGGATGGGAAAGGGCTGTTGAATTCTCCGCGACGGGAACGGAAGGCAGGATATATCCAGTCCATAGTACTTTAGGGAGCTTCCGAAGAGAAGAATGAATGGGTACGGTTCCGGTCCTTTCCGGGCAATTGCGGTCACATTCTCATCCCTATTATAATCGGCCTTTCCTTTACAATTGTATCGTACATCATAAAAATGGGTGAGCCAATGATAGGTTGATGAGGACATTCATCGCATCTCGCCTGAAAGTATCGTTTGTAACTGATGCGGGGACGAATCCATCCCAGAAAGTAAGCAAAGAGCGCGTCAAGGTGTCAAACTGTGGCCACGGGTGCAATCCGGGACCGTTGGGGTTCAAATGGTTGGCGTTTGCTCACTAGGAAGGTCATCGGCGCTTGCGTGGGACCAAGGTAATGCTCACTTACAGAATGCCCATGCGTTCTGCCTACTAGCTATCTGGTCGAGAAAGAGACGGCGAGGTGCATGAAACATGAGGTCGCCGTCAAATGCTGCAATTCTCTTGAATTGTGGCGTAAGAGCGTTTAAATGCCCTGTGTCGAAGGGTGCACCTTGAGTCACGTCAGACGGATATGCCTTGGCGATTGCTTTGTATTCGATATTCGTGATGCTGGGAAAGACAAAGGTTCTGATATAGGTTTCCAGTTGAGAATCGGTCCTGATTTCTGCTAAGTCAAGATTTGCGATCATCGACGGAAAACCTACGTGATATTGAGCTTCGAGGTGGAAAAAAGTGTCCCCTCATCGTCGCAACTACCTGCCATGACAAACGATGAGCCAAAACAACGCAAGCGGCATAATCGAAGCAAACCCGTTATAATCGGAATTCTAGCCACTTGTCTACGTAAGACCAAATGTTGCGGTTTGTCTGCCAGGAAGACACCGTCGGCGTGGGGGGCAAACGCCAATATTATTGACTTGAAATGCGTCGGCTACCGTGGGTCGTCCGCTCAAGGAAATTGCACATACCTGATAAGAGAACAAGCCAGGCAGCGCATCAAATGTGGCTTTTAATTTGTCATATGGTACTGTGCGTAGACACTCGAGAGTATCCGCAGCTGTTGAGCAGCCAACTTGTCTAACGGTAAAATCGTAGTATTTTTGGCCTTGTTCCATGGAACCGGCGGGAAGTGGAGACCCTGACTGCATGAACGCAGCACGAAACAGGTCCCCGGTATTGCCACCATTGTATAGCATTTGCAAAGAAATGGAGATGCCGCCAGCAGACTCGCCCCACCTGGAGGCTCGTTAGCACGCTGGACAAAGATTTTATAATAGCATTACAATGTCACTTTTTTCGGATCTCCGCCGAATGCTGTAATGTACTTCTGGACCCACTGGAGCGCAAATCTCTCTATGAGATTCCATCAAAATGCCTCATAAGCCATAGTTCGGACACATGCTCACGGTCTTGCAAGCCCAGATTACCAACACCAGCAGTTTTCACTTCTTTGCTAGCCAGAAAACCAAATCCAGATAGGCTGTTGGAGATGTAAGGTGGTTAGAAAATGAACCTTTTTGGTACGCACCGATAATTCATGCTAACGTATATCATAGGCTCTCCAAGAGCGATTGAGCGTTCTACGATCACGCTTCCGTCGTACCTATAGCATTTAGGTTGATCATGTTCACAATAAGATGTTCAATGCGGCATACTGAGACGTACTACCCACTTGAAAGGCACCTTAAGATGATGTGTAAGAAAGGAATGATCGCAAGAAATTCTATTCACCTCCGTAGAACCACTGCGTGATAATAAACAAGAAATCTGATTACTGGTCTGTGCATACTTACCACAATAACAGGTAAGTTTGAATTCGGCCTGGCAGACGACGGAGTGATGACGTTGATCGATAAACCTTTGAAAAAGGTGTTATCGGATAATCGACTCTCCCAATTCTGACTCACAGTCTTCGCTGTTGGTTGTAACTGGGCCTAGGAGCGACATAAGAAGAAATACAGATGCAGTCTGTGCCATGCCGGGGACACCCGAAGACGACTGCTGCGGGCAGGAAGGACCAAATTGTGCTGCTTGATGCTTTCCTGTATATGGTGGAAGCGCCTGGGGGAGGCGGAAACGCAGATTGCCCACACTGAAGAGATAACTTGAAGATCAACTGCGAATGCACGACCATTCCTGACTTACGGAGGTTGCGCGAACGGGATACCCAAGAACTGGGAGACGGAGCCCGAAGTAATGCCTGTGAAGGTACCATTATCGAGAGCAACAGTTGGTACCGTGGCTTCAAGGCAAATTATGCGGGTCGCTAGAGAAAAAAGAGCTTGTAGATTCATCGTGGAACCTATCATCCGTCGTGGCTCATTATAAGCTGCCCAGGCTACGACGCGATCAGTCCGGAACGAATATATCTCAAGTTATCACTTTTCTCAGTTTGCATTTAATTTTGGCTCCTACATATCCTTCTTTAGCGCTTGGTTGCCATCGCATGAAAGATATATGTGGGACTTACAGGGAGCAAAATGGAAACCGATGCATGATGCCCCATAAAGTAGTGCCATTAATAACGCGGTGAGGCCTGTATGCTGAAGTTTTGTTCTGGAATCCTGGCCAATCCACTTTCCCCCAAGTACGAGGGGTCAATCTAATCGACGAAATAGCAAAATGTCGGAACCAACAGTGTATATCAAAGGCTACAAGGTTGATAGAGAGAAAACCAAAGCGACGTATGGCAGCTCAGAGGACGATCCGGAGAATATACTTAAGATTTTTAACCCTTTGGGAGAAGTTTCCCCTCCCTTTCAAGTATCTTGGGAACGGATGGGAGCCGGATGGGAGTGTTGCCCTGGTCTTGGTCCTCGAAGACGAATACGATAGAGAGGGTCTCGAAAAGACAGATATACCACCTCTTACTGCGCCATACACGAAGATTTTTACTCCGGGGATCTGGGTTCGTATTTAAAGGAGGTCAGCAAGTTCATAACAATTATTGTGATTTATTCAGAAGCTCCACGGAGCATCAATTGGCGAGGAATAATATGTAATTGCTAATGCGGCGAAGGAGGTAGCCCAAGATCGTAATGACTCTGAGACAATGCAATATCATGATCATCATTGACATGGTACATAACCCCTATCAAAGAAGCGAAAATATTTGCCCACCCATGCCACTCAACTTGTGGCTCCACTTCCGTCGAAACCTAGTCTCCCGTAGTCAGACCAATAAATTTGTGTCTTTTTGTGATGCACAGTGCCATTGATAACGCGGTGAGGACAGAATAGTGCCGCTGGCTAACACTACCGTTTGTCACGTTCATAATATTATCAGTGCGCCCGAGATGTGTGGCCAATCAAAGACACAATGCTCAAGTGTTCTGGAATCCTGGCCAATCCATTTTTCCCTACCAGTCTCACTCGAAGAATTTCGCCGTAGTCACTAGCATATGAACAGCAATCAAGCAGAATATAAGAGTAGATATTACAGTCAACTCCCTTATAACTCATACCCCTCGAAACCCATACTCTCCCATAAACCCATACATTTTCTGACTACCGAGTTGGTTCGCAGGAAATCGGGTCCCATAACCCATAATCCTCCCATACCCCATAACCCATGGTCTGATGCCGGCTCAAAACCCATACCCTTAGGTCAATTTATGGTCAATTTATTATTAGTAGCATTTAGTGCTGATCCAAATAGTTGCGTATTCAGGCCATGTGGCTCACAGGGACCACTAAGCGTGAGGTAGACACAACCATCGTCCGAAAAAGGCAGGGACCCCTATGTACTTAGCCTTATCCGGTTCCCATCACATCGCTCCTCAGCAGGGAAACAAATGGATATTACCGCTGGTGATGATGTTCATGATGATGGACCTGTTGAAACTCACCCAACCAATCATGAAAAGATATATTTCGGATGGCCTTGATGATCCAACTGCATGCAATTGAAATGCAAGTGTCGCTGCCCTTCGCAACAAACCCATACATTGGCTAGTATTTCCTGCGTGAACAGGTCCTTTCAATACTTTATCAGATCCACTAGTATTTAGCATAGTATAGTACAAAAGTTGATATACAGAGTTTTGGGTGTCACTGAGGCCACTCCCTCGAAACCCATACTCCCTCATAACCCAAGTAATTTATGTCCACCGAGGGGTATGGGTTATGAGGGAGTTGACTGTACCTCAGGATATTTATAGTAACCAGGATTGATTGCATCGAGGGGGCCAAACTGGTCTTATGTACTCGAAAACGTGCGCGAGACTGTCAGTAACGGTACTAGTCTGTACTAGTAATATTGTCCCTGGCGCGCTTGGTACCAGTTGGTACCGTGATGCACAGGACACATTACTACCAACTAACATCCTGGTCATCTGCGCATTGAAAGATCACGGACCAACTCGCTTACGGGTATGCCGCCGTGCTTGGCAGAGCCACAGTCATCAGTGACTACCCTGACAAGTAGTATACAGCGCTGTGCGCCGGGGACATCGGAACAATGTAGAACAATATGTCCGATGAAACTAAGTATTTGCCTCATTAAGTTGAATCTGTCCTCTGTTCTCGATCACCATCGATTTATATCAATCAATCAACAAGTCATGACATGTACATACATATAACCCAACGCCCATTTCAAAGCAAACAATCACCTGTGCAACTGATTACTCTGTGCTCATGTTTTCTCTTGCACTCATAGCCGCTGTACGAATCAATGTTGCAGCCCGGGGAGATCGAGGGACAATGCTGCATTGGAACAATTGTGGGGTGCTTTTCAAAATTATAATTTAAACACTCTGTACCTAGAACCACGTATGACTTACCACGAGATCCCAGATAGAAACGCATTTGGATCGATATCGATCTCAAATCCTCTCTCGTCCTTTGCTTTGGAGATGTTGAAGGCCGACAGCACCGAAGCCATCATTAACCACACCTGTTAAATGAAAGAAGAAGTAATTGTTTCTATTGCAACGACTTACTAAACTATCGGCCATATGTTTTCCGGGGCAGATCCTGTGCGAGTAGTAAGTATTTAGAATATGCCTTGTAAATGGTACGTGCCTGCGTCCATACCCAAAGGCATAGTCAACCTTGTCATCATTCAAAGTGCCATCCGGATTCAAGAACCGTTCAGGATGGAATACTTCAGGATTCGGATATAACGCTTCATCTTGACTCATAGCCCTTGGGAGTATCAATAACGGGCGTAGTGAGTCGTATATGAGCCGAAACTCGCCATCCATTCGCCATAACAAGCGCGCCTGAAGAAGATATGCGAACAGTGGTATTTTATATGTTGGTCAACATACCTTTCGGAATGTAGAAACCTTTGTATATGTCGTCCTGGACCGTGGTGTGGGGAAAAGCAAGGGGCACAACAGGCCTCCACCTCATTGTCTCTCTCAACAGGGCTTCAACTAGAGGTAGTGAATCCCTATCTTCGAATGAGGGTAGCCTATCTGTCCCGACAACTCTGTCGATCTCGTCCTGGACTCGTATTTGTACTGAAGGGTGAAGCGCCATGGCTATAAAGAAAACCATCTGTGTGGCTTCGACCTGCTCGTGGGTTCAATTTTACGACAAATCAATTGATTTAATTTTCTCACTGTTTCTGTCCCGGCTGGTCCTTGGCTTAATAAGCAAGTCATAAACTTGAGATAGTACGTACCAAGATAGACGTTTGACATCGTCTCTTTAAGGTCGTCCTCGTCTTTGAATGTAGCACCGTCGTCCTTCATACGCTGCTTCAGCAACGCGGTCAAAACGCAGTCCTTTGATGATCCTGCAAGCTGCGAGCAAAGTTCAGCTGTCCGCAAACCCACGCAACGTGAATGATTACCAGACGTGATTTCACGTACTCGAAAGGCTCGTTTTTGTAAGCTAACCATAATTTCTTCGCCTTGGCCACTGCCCTCTGTGAGGATGCTCCAGGAAACCAGGGAGGGATATATCTGAGTATTGGGATTACATTGATAAGGGTTCCTCCGGGCTGTAAAAGCTCAGAAACCACAGTCAAGATCCGATCCGCTAAAGTAACATATCGGTCGTTCGTATCAGCTGCGAAATCATATCCAAACGTCGTGGACATGACCACAGCAACGCCTAGCCTAAATATCGATGAGAAGCCGTCGGTTGGGGTATATCTCAAAACACACCATTTGCAGTGGTCTCTGAACCTTTGCGGCTCGCTAAGAAGTTGATCTATCATGAGATGAACTTTATCGGTAAGCGTGCTGTGGTAAAGTGGTATGAGCTCCTTTCTGAAGCCTTCGTGGAATATTGCTCTGTGTCTCCTCCATTCGACGCCGTAAGGGATTAGGGCAGTTATGTTATCAATGCCTAACCTGCGTGACGACATCGTGACATGAGCATTGTGGCTGCAAATGACGGTGTACGTACAGTTCAGCAACTGGTATCCAGGGACGGCTGGAGTACATAGCCGAACGCTTCTCCATGAGCTCAGTAATGTCTTCTACCTTATGGAGGACGATGATATGGTTGTTTAATGCTGACATGTGAATAATGTCGCCTGAAATGTTCCGAGTAAACTAATTTTAAACCTGTACAAGAGAACAGCATACTCTTGAGACGCTTTGACCATTCCAAGTACTTGACCCATTGCTTTTCTGAAGGAATATCGAGCGCATTGCCAATGAGAGGTTTGGGTGGTGGCCCTGGAGGATAAGGCGCGGGCGGTTTTTTGCGCAACACTAGGGCAAGGATGATAGCCAACCCAAATAGAAGGGGCAAAAGGGTGGTCGACATCGCAAGAGAAGCGTTATATGGGGCTGTGTCCTCGATGCAGCAATGCAAAAGGTCCTATATACCGTCCAAATGGAGAAATACCGCATATCTCCTCATGGGCGGTATGAATCATCTCGACTTTGTGACGTATTTGCTCAACATGGCGGCCCACGAGCCGGGAAACTAGCTGAAGCGGGTACAAGCAAAGCCTTTGCACGACATATTGCTAAAAATAGAATCTGTGGTGTCCGTGACATCCGGGTCTTGGAATGCGTTCGCGCCGGAGAAATCGAATTATCACATTGTGAGCAGCTCAGTGATAATGGAAAGCAAAGGGCTGAGGTAAACTCCAAGATTGTACACAGCGCTCAGCACCTAGTCCTTTAAATGAAGTAGTAACGTACCGACGAGCTCTTGGCTAGATTACCTACCTCTTAAGGTAATGCATATGGTGAACGTTGCTATATATAAACAGCACTTTGCCATGACGGCATTGATTTGATGTCTTCGTACAAATTTCGGTCACTGTCATCTTTCGGCGGAGTAAAAGATCATGGATATCTTCCCCGCATGGAAAGTCATATTTCGACATTACTAAATCAGTTTCCAAAAACATTAAATCGTGCGGTCTTCAAAAGTGAAAAGTATAATCGAGAAGAACTTGCCATCAGCGCAGATTAGTTAGTAGTACTAGTAGTGAAAGTTGTTGGATTACTCCTGAGCGTGACGTCAGTCGTGACATGACTGACATCTGCACTCCATTGCTACCGATCACTCACACTGCAAATTGAGGAAAATGTGTCAAGGGGGATACAGGGGTTGCATGTGTCGCTGACCATCCATCACGCATCATCCTTTCATCGTGTACTCTCATGTGAACGATAGCAATTTCTGTATGTTTCGGACATACTCCATTCCGGTAGGTGTCGAGGGATGGAATTTATGCGCGTTAACAATGCTACAGGTCGAACAACACACAAGGATGACTATTCATTGTCGAATGAGCACAAGTATATGTCTATAGCAGGCGAAAGGCCAAGATGACGGAGTTTTTCAATCTTGACTTGGCAAAGGACATTGGTTTTATTAACGGACCAGAGGTATTGACTAGATAATTCAAGCGCTTCCGACCCGACTAACCTAGATTCGACAGTCTCTATACTGATAACAACCACATAATCATCTAGGCTAACAGGTTAGTGCTAATTTCTTGCTATATTGTTTTATTTGAAAGAAAAAGTGCGCGAGAAGTTGGAGAGCAGTTTGCCATTGACGTCGACTCCAGACTAATTCTCACGATTTTGTTTCGTCAACAGCTTCATCGTATCATTCACCTTTGATTAGCTGTGACTAAGAGCGGAAAGCATATATACACCAAAGGCCGTGAAAGTGATTAAATACTCACGTAAAGCAAAAGTAGTTGGAAGCACCCGCTAGACCCAAGCCAGTGAAGTTTGAAATTTGAAGAAACATACGAGGCCAAAGAACTAACCAGTATTGGTATGCAGCCGTAGGGTTGGAGCCACATGATCATCAGAGTCGGTGTTACCGTACAAGATCGCTCCCATGTTTTTATGCATTATTACACTTTCTGATAAACATATTTCTAGGTAACCTTCGTGAAAATGGGCACGATGTCGCAACACCTATATTCGGCTATACCCTCGTTTGGAATCCGATCGTTGACTCGATCGTTTATCAAGGTCGTGTGCGGGTGCATTGACGCGTTTATCGCGTTCATCTTGCCGCACAAGTAGACGCCTAATAGCGGTTTCTATTACAGCCCAAACATGCTCGTTTCTGACGTTTCATCAGTGCTAAGTAATGGGTGACTTGAAATCTATTTTCGTATTTCCGTCGGATATGTGGCTGACAAGATATACATGTGACTGCCTGCGTCCTTTCGTCTCTTTTCGTCTCTCTTCCTTCTACCATCAACTACAATAACTAACTGCGCGACTAGCTCAAAGCTCAAAGCGACAAATCTCACTCCAGTCATGGCAAGACTCAATTATGTGATCCTATCAGAGTAAGTGACTATCCTCGTCGCAATGAGCAGTGTCTGATGTCTTCTCGTCGTGCACAGAAGCCCGGTAAACTTCCCGGTTCTGCGAAAGGGCTGGCGGTCTGCGAAGCGCAACGCCAGGGCTCCTAACGGCGTCGAGTAAGTAGTTTATGCACCTCGCCTTCAGTGAACTCATCTACTCTCATTTGCGTTTAGCGCTTCGGTTGCCGTGGCGTACAGGAAGCGTGTACGCGAGGACATCAGGGCTCACATCCGAGGTACGTTCTAGTCCTCTATATGTTCTGTTGGTAACTAAAACATAGGTCGTGCAGCAGCGTCCTGGGAGTCTGTCGAGATGGACGTTGATCCAGATGAGGATGAACTCCGCCAGGCTTCTGGTCCGCATCCGTCGTTCGATGATGTCAGCCATTCCAATATGCATCCTGCACCATACGTCCACTCTGCGTTGCCAGAAGTTTACAACAATATGTCTGGTTATTCTTCAATGGCGCATCAGGATCACGGGATTTCTCCTCACTCAGTTCCTGTCATACTCGGCTATGTTCCGGAATACAGAGAAGATATGGATATTGACGCGGAAGGTTTTACCCAAGCATCCATCAATCCTCATCCTGTTCATCTCGGCGTCATGGCAATGCCTGGCAACCCGGGTTTCTTCAATGGGCCCGGGATCGACGTAATTCCTTACGACCCCAACGAACCTTATTTCAATGCTCGTCCACAGGTCGTTCCGCATGACGTCTTCGCTGCCAACGGAATGGTTTCCTACAACCCTAACGAACCCCACTTCCATGCTGGTCTGCACAATCCCGCCTTCAACGTACACTCTCCCTATTATGTCCCACAGGCTGATCCCGACAATCACTTCTTCATGAGCTACGTGAACGTACCTCTACCTTCCATAGGTGACGCACCATGGCCAATGCAATTGCCAGAGAACCGCGGCTTCGTCGGCGGCGCTAACTATCGACCTCCTGTGCCTCAAGTGTTCAACGCAGGAATGCATAATCCCGCCTTTAACGTACCTCCATGTCATGCGCCTCAAGTTATTCCCGACAATCACTTCCTGTTGAACAACGTCAATGTGCCTCTGCATCTCATGGGTAATGAACGATGGCCAATGCCATTATCAGAAAACAACGGCTTCGGCGGCGGCGCCCCGGACGAAGGATTCCTTGCTCGAAACTACCATCCTGAACCCCAAGAGCCTGTCGTCCCTGTGATCGATAGGGAGCATCCGGGCAACCGCAATGAATTACACGCGGAACTGTTTGGCGACGACGAAGAGGACGAAGAAGAGGAAGATGATGAGCCTGGTCATGCTCCTGGACTGGCTGACGGTGGACCTCCTTGGGAACCTGGTGAAGATGACGAAGAGGAAGAGGACGACGAACTGCAAATCATCGTATAATCAATGCGCATCAGCTCATCAACATTACTATATCATCAACAACCTATACTAACTATTTAGATCTTCGACTCGGCTGCGATTTATCATTTCATCTTCGCCTCTAGATTTTTATTCTCACTTTATTAATTCTCGGACTGGAATCTCTGGCTCGTATCAACACTTTACTGGACTCGACATACTGGACTCGACAGTTCTAGACTTCAAGAATGGAGATAAAATAAAATAAAAGCGTAAACGACAAAAAAAGACTAGCGGACTTCAAGTATCTCTTCATTTTGGGTTCTTTTCGATTTATCAACATCTTCGTATCGCATTTCTGGCCTCGTATCGACACTAGATCTTCTTCATTGGACTCTACGTAGAAAGTTTAGGAACGACAAATATCAAAGAAAAAATCGTAAAATGAAAAACAAAAACATATTATGCGCTTGGCCTCACTTCGGGTGGATTCACCTCTGATCTCCGCCTCGACCAACATCCTGGCGCCTGGCGCCCCCTCGACTGAACTCTACTATCCTCGGGTATCTCCTGCACATGCACTTAACGTACCGACAAAGCATTCTGCCGACACCGTCTAGAACATATAGGACGTCAAGAAATCGAAAAAAAAAATGTAAAAGAGAAAAAGCAACACATTATATCTTCGTTTCAAACATCTTTTATCGCTTCTCATGAAGGGCGTCATCCATCAATGTCGCGGCGCCTGGCGCTCCCTCGACTGAACTCTACCGTTACTCGACTCGACTCGCACCCGCATCTCCGACCTCTTGCAATACAATCCAACATCCTCGGGTATCCCTGCACGTAACTTGCCAAGGATTTTCAAAAGCGAAAAAATTACGAATAACAGATCGAAAGAAACAATAGCAAGCAAAGCGAAAAAGTTACGAATAATCAAAGAAAAAAGAAAAAAAAGATCGGGTAATCAATAAAGACGTAAGAACAGAACGACCGGAAACATAGAAATTTACAACTCATCTCAACACAGCTCTTATATACCCCTGCTTTATAATCTCTTTTATCCATTGGCATAGACAATACATTATTTTTCGGAACATTGCTTTGTGACAATTGCATTAGTGTGTGAGGTCAAACGCCGAGAAAATC
>WNGI01003542.1_pt1 | contig 13794 bp, 13 predicted proteins | sample 5400621 | NCBI WGS metagenome assembly WNGI01 (sample SAMN13153374, study PRJNA577476) | soil metagenome | isolation source: 20 cm soil or saprolite under Garry oak tree replicate 1 | place: USA:California | collected 2016-06-15
GTTTGGCCGGGGCGATTGTGTGGGCTTCGCCGCCGGAAGATTTGCCGTTTTACGCGGAATCTTACGATCCCTTTTGGGCCGCGGCGCAGGAACTTTCCATGCCCCTTAGCCTGCACGAGTTCGCCGGCTTTCGCTGGGTGGATTGGGACTCCAACGCGAAAAAACGGACGATCGCGGCGGGCATCAATTCGCACGAAGTCGAAGGCACTTTTTCAACGTTGATCATGTCCGGGGTGCTGGAGCGTTTCCCCGGTCTCAAAGTCGTCTCGGCGGAATTGAACTGCGGCTGGCTCCCCTATTTTTTGCGCCGGTTGGACGAACGTTTCGAGACTCGAGGCGCGCGCGTTCATGGCAGCGCGTTTCCGACCAAGCTGACGCTCAAACCAAGTGAGTATTTTCGCCGCCAACTCTACGCGACTTTCATCGACGACCCTTTTGGCATCGGCCATAGGCATGACATCGGCGTCGATAATCTGCTCTGGTCGTCCGATTTCCCTCACAGCGCGACTTTCTGGCCGCATTCTCGCGAAAAGATCGCCAAGGATTTCGCCGGTGTGGCTGAAACTGAAAAACAAAAGATCCTATCGCGGAACACGGCGCAACTGTACGGTTTCGACTAGCCCTGGATGCCGGCATGTGCCGGCATGACGGAATCTCACTTCGCGTGAAGGCGAAGGATTTCAACCATCCCGAAAGGAACGTAACGTAGATTCCCGCTCAAAGCATGCCGGAATGAAGGACTTCGTATTGACGATCTCATTTCACGACCTTTCTTCCGCCGGCACCCGCCATCACCTATAATACAGTGTATAGGAATTTCGACCGGTCGAAGGACGTTAGTGCTTCCGCCTCGGCTCGACAAAAGCAGAGGACGATATCGACTGGTCCCCGAAAGGTGCTTAAGTGAACCCACAGGATAAGACTCCAGAAGACAAAACCTTGACGGATCTCGTAGTGCAAATCGATCAGTGGCTGCGCGCGCAGAACGGCTCGGGCAACAACGATCAACTCGCCGGGATCTTGCGCACGGTGCTCAAGCTAGCGCAGGACAACGCCGATCGCGGCGATCTAAAGATCCTAAACCGCGCCATGCAGGAGCTGCGTCACGCTTTCAGAATCTTCGCGCCCTATCGCCATGTGCGCAAGGTGACGATCTTTGGGTCGACGCGGATGCAGGATGACGATCCCTATTATCACCTGGCGCGCGACGTCGCGCATCAGGTGGCGGAGGCAGGTTTCATGGTGATCACGGGTGCAGGCCCGGGGATCATGCAAGCCGGACATGAAGGCGCAGGACGAGAAAAGAGTTTCGGCGTCAACATCCGTCTGCCGTCGTTGCAAGCGGCGAACCCTTTCATCCGCAACGATCCCAAGCTCATGAACTTCCACTTTTTTTTCACGCGCAAACTTCTATTCGTCAAAGAAGCGGACGCGGTGTTGATCTTTCCTGGCGGCTTCGGCACACAGGACGAACTATTCGAGTCGATCACGCTGGCACAGACCGGCAAGGGTCGGCTCGTGCCAATCCTCTTGATGGACTTACCCGACGGCACCTATTGGCGGCGCTGGCGGGACTTTATCCGCGACGACATGATGAGCCGCGGCTATATCCTTGAGAGAGAGACGGCATTGTTTAGAATTCTCACCAGCCCCGAGGCGGCGGTTGAGGAAATCACCGCTTTTTATCGCAACTTTCATTCCTATCGCTTCGTTAAGGACGATTTGGTGATCCGTCTCAATCATCCGCCGGAGCCCGCTTTGATCGACCGGCTCAACCGACACTTCGCCGATATCCTGACCGGGAATAAAGTTAGGGAGACCGACGCGCTGCCTGCCGAAGCCGACGATCCCGACACGCTGCAGTTGCCGCGCCTCCTGATGCGTTTCAACCGCGAGGACTTCGCCCGTCTACGGCAGATGATCGACATGATTAACGGCGTAGTCTGAGGGACAATTTTCTTGCTCCATATTTGCTTTCATCCCATTTTGCCATAGCTGGAGATTTTTCTAGTTTGCGCGAATTTTCCGCCGGTCAAAAACGGACATTGTCGGCGCAAGTCTGTTCCGAGCGGACGCCAAAAACGCTTGGCCGGAACTCACTTTGTCGGTATCCGTTGCGCTGTTGCCGGCATTTCGATCGAATCACGGTTCGGCTGGCCGCGGCGGATTTTGACAATCATCGCCGCCGAGCATAAAAATCAAACGCATTAACCTGAGAGACACGAACGCACATCACACTTTTCTCCAATACGTGAGTCGACGCGGAAAACACATCGATTCGAACCATGGTCGCTTGTGTGTGAACTTGCGATGACGAGCGAAATAACCATACTCAGCGCCGGCGCGGTTGCGCCGGGAATAACGAAGGTGGCCGAAGCCTTTCGTGGCGAAACCCGCGGCGCGGTGAAGATCTCGTTCGCCACCGCGCCGGCGATTCTCAAGCGCATTGACGGTGGTGAATTGGTGGATATTGTGATTGCCCCACCGAGTGTGCTCGACGAACTGGCAAATACCGGGAAAGCTTCTGCGGTGACCCGCGTCGCCGTGGGCCGAATCGGTGTTGGCGTCATGGTACGCGACGGCGCGCCGCTGCCGAAGATCACCACGGTCGAAGAGTTCACGCAATCTCTGCGCAGCGCCGAGTCTCTCGTTTACAACCAGGCGTCAACCGGGATTTATCTTGATGCGCTGTTCGAGCGGCTCGGTGTCGGCGCAGAGTTGAAAGCGAAATCGACGCGCTACCCTGACTTTGCCGCGGTCCGCGATCATGTGGCAACCGGCCAAGGCCGAGAAATCGGCCTCGGCGCGACCACCGTCATCGTTGAAAACGCGGGCGGAGGAGTGAAATTCGCCGGCCCGCTGCCGGCAGAGATTCAGAATTACACGGCTTACGCTGCCACTATTATGATGACCGGTAGCGCTAATGCGTCCGCGCAAGAATTCCTGCGCTACCTCACATCCCCAGCGGGGAAATCTTTGTTGGTCGCAGCCGGCATCGAATAGAGCTGGACATTCAAGCTTGAGTTTGTCCCCTGCATGCGCCACGCCCCAGCGGTGAGTTTTCCGGATAACTCTTTACCGCGGAGACGTAGAGTCCACAGAGGTTTCAGCGGCGTCGCTTGACAAAACCCTGCCAATCGCCCGAATATCATGACTGACGACTGATTTTTGCGCCAAGGCGAGACCAAAAGGAGATTTAAAGTGGCGAACATCATGATTTCCGCCGACGACCACATTGACTTGGGTTATCTGCCGAGAGATTTGTGGACCGAGCGTCTGCCCCGGGCATTGCGCGAGCGCGCGCCGCATGTCGAGGATCGCGGCGATAAAGGCGAGTACTGGGTATGCGACGGCGAGACGTGGGCCGACTATCGCGGCGAGCGCTGGTTCGCCAGAACCAATCGAACCCGGTTGGCCCTCGATCGAGGCGGAGTCGGCGAAGCGCACCGGCCGACGACCGCCGAGAAACGGCTCATCGATATGGACCGCGACGGCGTCGAGGCGTCGCTCATGTTCCCGCCGATTATCGCCATGCAAGTGGGCGAGCCCGACCTGCGGAATGCCTGCGTGCAAGCGTATAACGACTGGGCGCTGGAATTCGGCAAGACCGCGCCGAAACGTTTTTTTCCGGTGGCGATGCTCTCGTCCGTCGACGCAGCGGCCGCCAGAGATGAAGTGATCCGGGTGGCGAAGCTGGGATTTCGCGAGGCGAATTTCCTGGTCAACGATGTCACGCTCGAAATGAACCTCAAGCCGTGGGACGTGTTTTGGGACGCGGCCGAGGACGCCGGCATCGTCGTGTCGTATCACGTCGGCGGCAGCACCCAGACCGGAACGGTTAGAGCCACGATCGATGCGGTCAAGCCGGGAGAGCGTCAAGGTGTTTTCGATATGGGGCTCAGCAACGGCGCCACGTCATTTTTCAATCCGTTCGTGAACATGTTCAACTTCGGCACTTTGGAGCGTCATCCGAAATTGAAATTCTGCCTGGCCGAGTCCGCCATCGGCTGGATTCCGTTCGTCGTGCAAGAGATGGATTACCGCTACAGGCGCCAATTCGAGCGCAGAAAGGCCGCGGAAATTCCTCTGAAAGCGATGCCGAGCGAGATCTTCAAGCGCCAGGTCTGGGCGACGTTTCAAACGGACTTAGTGGGCCTGCACCTGGTCCAATTCTTCGGCGACGGCCATATCATGTGGGGCTCGGACTATCCGCACCCCGATAGCACTTGGCCTTTCTCCCAGGAAGTCATCGAGAAGGACTCGGCTCACCTCGATCCGCAGACAAAAAATAAAGTCTATCGCGAGAACGCCGCAGCGCTGTACGGACTTCTGAATTGAAACGTGAATCAGCAAAGCTGAAACTACGCCGAATCATGGAATATTGAATTGATTAAAACGCCTCTAATATATTGAAGGGCTTGAACGGCTTGAACTTTGAACGACTGGAACGAATGGAACTTTCTTCTAATTTAACATACGGGAGGGTTGCTCATGAATAACGTTGAACCTAAAGGAGCAGTGCATTGGATCGATCACTATGTCGTCGGGACCAACAATTTGCCCGGTTGGAGTTATTGGGCGATGCATGCCACTGGGCTTCCAATAAGACCGATCAACGGGCTCACCACCAACATGCGCAAAAAGAATACGCCGATCTTTTGCTTTATGTGGTGGGACGATGAATCCTGCCGTATCGGCGCCTTCCTTCAGCCGGAAAACTACCCGGCGGCGAAGGAACTGGGCAAAGACATGCCGCGCTGCGGCTTTTATGTCAGACCCGAAGATATCGAGCGTCACCTGCGGCGGCTCGATCAGCATAAAATTCCACACACCGATCCCGTGAAGACCGCCGCCGACGGCGATGAAGGCACGATCGTTTGCTTCGCCGATCCGGACGGCAATCAATATGAATTTTGGGCGCCGGTCAATATGCCGGCAGGCGCGATGGAAGTGCGCACGTCGGAGAACGTCGGCCGCATCAGCCATTGCGTTTATGGTTCGCGAGACCTGGCGAGAACCGCGGCTTTCTTCGAAAAGTATTGCGGCATGGAGATCGAGCGCAAATCGCAGACGGCCGAGGGAACTCTCGTCCTGCGCATGCGGGCGGGCGCTCGGCTCGTGTATAAACTGGTTGATAAAGTCGATGAGCGCATCGCCGGCCATAGTCCGTGGTGGGACATGCACACTGCGTTCACGGTGCGCGACGAGGATTTTTTTCCCAACTACCGGCGCATGTGGGAAGGCCTTCCCGAAGAGGCGGGAGCGAAGGAGCATCTCAACGATTCTCGCGACAAGGAAGATAACTTTCCGGCGCGTACCGGTTTGCACCGCAGCCCGGTGGGCTACAAATGGAAAGAGATTCACCAACGAGGCGATGAGTTCTACGACTGGGACGGCCACGCCTTTCACTTTATCGGCGGCATACCGAAAAACGCCGACGGCTCCTTGGCGCTGTATACTCCCAAAGAGCAGGATGAATACTTGCGCGAGCTCGCCGAGTCGTTAAACAAAACCACCAAGCCGGATGAATGGATGACGGTTACGAAACCGGCTCGCTAAAGGTTTGGTGGAATAGAAACTTCGTTCGTTCGCGCCCACTCGCCGAGCGCGATGCTGGCCGATGGCACCCTAAATCGTCGGCTGGCGCTTGCGCTTCGCGAGCCGGGAGCGTCGGCGATGCCCAGTCTTTAAGATGATCCTACTCTGCAAAGTTGTGCAATAACCGCTTTTGTTCGAATAACGAAACCAACTCCCATATCTATTCTATATGCATCTCCATACGCACCGCGTACAGGCGGCGTGAATATGCTTCATCGAATAATTGCGATCACTTTCGTAATCCTCGCGCCGTGGTGTCTGGTCGCAGCCCAGGAAAGGAAGCTCGAGCCGCTGATCGTCTCCTACAGCTCGATCACCGGTAATCGCGCGCCGTTGTGGATCGCCAAGGAAACCGGGCTCTATGAAAAATACGGCCTGGATGTGAAACTTGTCAGCATCGCAGCGGGCAGCGTTTCGCTCACCGCCCTGCTTGCCGGCAATGTGCATCTCACCAGCGATTCGAGCTCCGGCGTGGTCGGCGCAGTCGCGCGCGGGGCTCCAGTTGTCACTGTTTCCACCAACGGCATTCTCCCCTATCAACTGATTGCGCTGCCGTCGATAAAAACGCCGGCGGAGCTCAAAGGAAAAACCGTCGGCAGCAGCCGGATCGGCGCCGGCACCGATTTCCTGCTGCGCCGTATTCTCGCGAAACTAGGATTCACGTTGGGCAAGGATGTGTCGCTGATTCCGACGGGGGTCAGCGAGTCGGACAAGCGCATACAACTCATGTTTCAAGGAAAGATCGATGCAACCATCGGCGAGGCCGATAAGATTTTCCAGTTCGCCGAGCTTGGCGGCCAGAAAATCTCGGTCTTGGGCGAACCCAAAGACTTCGGCGTCCCGGCGCCCGGGAGCGAGCTCAATACAACGCGCCAGAATTTAAAGGACCTCCGTCCTCGCCTCAAAGCGTTTTTCATGGCCTACAGTGAAGCGATTGCCGCCGGCAGACGCAACCGCGAGCTCGCCTATCAAGTGTTTCGTAAATACATGCGCGTGGACAATCCAAAGCTGCTGGACTTCACCTATCGCGTGCAATTTATGGAAGCCATTCCCGCCAAACCCTATCCGCGCGAGGATTCGATACAGGCGAGCATCGAAGATCTGCGCGAGACGACGCCCAAACTGGAAGGCATGAAAGCCACGGACTTTTTCGACGCGTCCCTGATCAAAGAACTCGACAGTGTGGGTTTTTTCGCGAAATTGGCGCAATAGTTTCGCCAGAGACAACAATCATGGCCTTACAAAAAATTCTTTTACTGCTATTCGCGTGCGGCGTTTTGTCTTGGGATTCCGTCACCTCAAACGCCCACTCACAGGAGCGGGTCCGCATCGGCATCTCGACCGCATCGCTGGGCTTTTTGCCGACGATTATGGCGGAGAGAAAAGGCTTCTATGCCAAACACGGGCTCTCGAGCGAGCATGTGCAGATCGCGTGCGCGATCGCCACCAACGCGCTGCTGTCCGACGATCTCGACTACGCCGTGTGCACCGGTCCGGGGATATCGGGCGCAATCAAAGGCCTGCCGATCAAATTGATCATGACGACGCAGGATAGACTGGGCTATCTGTTGCTCGTCAAATCGAACGTCCAAAAACTACCCGACCTTCGCGGCAAAACTATCGGCATCAGCAGCTTCGGCAGCCAAGCCTATTTGACGACCGTAACGTTGTTTCGCGGCGCCGGGATGGAGCCGGGAAAAGACGTCAATCTCCTGCCCGCCGGCGACAATGCGGCGAGGCTCCAGGCCATGGACGCGGGAAAAATCGATGCCAGTATTCTCTCTTCTCCATTCGATATTTTCGGCGTCAAAAAGGGCTACAAGGTTCTGCTCTGGAGCCGCGACCATGTGCCGCTTACCCAAAACGCCGTCGTTGTCACGGACAAGAAGCTCAAGCAGTCTCCCGATCAGGTGAAACGGACGATCAAGGGCAGCATCGAAGCGCTTAGATTCATCCGCGAGCACCAGGAAGAATCGGTGACCATCGCTTCCAAGTGGCTGCGTATGGATCCGGCCACCACGCGCGCTGCCTTCGAGAATTACCTGCCGTGTTACAGCGCCGACGGAAGTTTGAGCGATCAGGCTTTGCGCGACTTGATTCAGTATGAGCTCGATCGCGGGCCTGTCAAAAAAGAAATTCCGCTGTCACAGGTGGCGAGCCGCGAGCTGCTCGCACAGGCGCAAAAAGAGCTGAACCTTCGCTAGTCGCATGTCTCCGCAAAAATATCTTCCTGCGCCGCTCGCCGGTATTCGCGTCCTGGATTTCACCCACGTGCTCGCCGGCCCATTCTGCACGCGCCTGCTCGCGGACCTGGGCGCGGATGTCGTCAGGGTCGAAAGCAGCAAGCATCCGGACTATCCCTGGCCTTCGACCTTTATCAGCCAGGATAAACGCCATGCGTCATACTTGAACACCAACCGCAGCAAACGGTCCATCGCCGTCGACCTGAAGAACGAAGCCGGCCAACGAATCGCAGCGCGCTTGGCCGCGGCGGCGGATGTCGTGATCGAAAATTTCAGCGCCGGGGTAATGGAACGGCTGGGACTCGGTTACGAGTGTTTGAGCGCGGCTCATCCCAAACTGATCTACATCAGCATGTCGGGCTACGGTCATGACGGTCCGCGCCGCGACTGGACCAGCATGAATATGAACCTCCAAGGCTACAGCGGCCTGATGATGGTCTCGGGTGCCGAAGGCGATCCGCCGACGGCGATCTCGAATTCTTGGAATGACTACATCGGCGGCCTGCACGCGTGTTTCGCGATTCTTCAAGTTCTCGATGAGCGGCGCGACACAGGCAATGGGAGACGAATCGATCTCAGCCAGTTCGAATGCAGCGCCGCGATGATTGGGCCTTTGCTGTTGAGCAGCGCGCTGGACGGCAAAATTCCGCGCCGGACCGGCAACCGTTCGGACCAATATGCGCCGCAAGGTGTCTATCCTTGCGCGGGGACGGACAATTGGTGCGCGCTCTCGGTCGAGAACGCTGTTCAATGGACCGCGCTGGCCAACCTCATCGGCCGGCCGAGCTGGACGGCCGATCCCCGCTTCGCTTCGGCCGCGGATCGAATGGAGCGCCATGACGAGATCGACGAAGCCATCTCAGCTTGGACCCAACAATTACCAAAAGAAGATGTCGAACAACGCGTGCGCGCCGCAGGCATCGGCGCCGCGCGGGTGCGCCGGATCGACGACGCCGTCGACTCGGCGGACGCATCCGTGGTCTTTGCAAATATGATTGAGCCCCGGGTCGGCTCGATGTTGACAACGCGGCTGCCGTTCACTTTGTCCTTCGTCGATCTACCCGCGCCGCGCAGCGCGCCCGGGCTGGGCGAGCACAGCCGCGAAGTTCTTCGCGACTGGTTGGATTGTTCCGCCGAGGAAATCGAAGAACTCGAACGACATCAGGCTCTGCGATGACAGATTCCACAGAAACGATCATCACACCGGAGCTGCGCAGCTGAATCGGCCGAAAAACGCCGCTGCGTCATTTGGAAGTGATCAGCGCCGCCGACGTGCGCCGGTACGTCGACGCCACGGGCGATAATAATCCGTTGTGGCTCGACGACGAGTACGCGCGCGCTGCGGGTTATCGCGGCCGTATACTGCCGCCCACCCTCGTCGGCTGGGTGCCATTCAGCTTTAAAGAGGGCACGGAAAGAGCGAATACCGATCCGACCGATTTTCGCCGGCAACTGCCGCTGCCGAGCGAGTACACCAATGTGCGCAACGCCGGCTCCGAAACCGAATGGGTGAAACCGGCGTATCTGGGCGAACAGCTCACTACCCAAAGCACCGTCGTCGACATCGTCGCACGTCAAGGCAAAGCGGGACTGGGCATCTACATCAGCCAGGAAGAACAGATTCTCAATTTGGAGCACGAAGTCATTCTGCGTCGGCATCACACCTTGGCGGTCTTTCCCGACAAGAAATTCGCCGGTGAAAAAAAAGACGCGAGCTAAACCATGCGGGTGATCGATCTAACCTCGCTTTCCGGAGCGTACGCTGCCCGGCTTTTCGCCGAATCAGGGCACGAAGTGATTCGCATCGAGCGGCCGGCAGGCGACGAGGTAAGACGTCTGCCGCCGTTTCTGCGTGGCAGGGAAGATTTGGAGCATGGCGCCTATCACCAGTTTCTCAATGCTCACAAGAAGAGCGTGACCATGGACCTCGATTCGTCCGGTGATCGAAAGCGTTTCCTCGATTTGCTCAGTCAAGTCGACGTTTTCGTGGCCAACGATCCGTTGCCGGTCGACGAAGAAACGTGCTTAAAGGCTAATCCGAAACTTGTGCTGACCAAGATCGTCGACGATGCACCGGAGCTTTGCGCAGTCGCGCGCTCCGGCCTCATGTCTTTGACCGGTCATCCCGACCGGGCGCCGGTCATCCTCGGCGGTCATGTTCCTTACCTGGCGGTCGGTATCTACGCGGCCGTGGCCACGGCCGCGGCGCTGCTCGCGCGGAATATCGCGGGGCGCGGTTTGCTCGCGACCGTCTCGGTGCGCGATGCGCTCGCGTCCTTCGTCGAACAGGCGATGGTCGAGTACTGTTTTTCCGGCACGATCACCGAGCGCCGCGGCAGTCGCGGCGCGATCACCGCTGTATCCGGCGCCATGCCCTGCAAGGACGGCCACTGGGTGATCAGCCAGATTCACCGGCCCGGCCGCTGGTCGAAGTTCGTCGAGTGGGTGCAGGATCCCGAGCTCAGCGCCGATCCGTTGTTGGCGGAAGAAGCAAACCAGCACAAGCATCGCGATTTTATCATGCAGCGGTTGGACACTTGGGCGAAGCGCTTTACCAAGTCGGAATTGGTCGAGCAGGCACAAAGACTTCACTTTCCCGCTTCGCCGGTCTCCACGCCGCTCGATCTGATCGGCGACCCGCAACTGCTCGCGCGCGGGTTCTTAAGCGAAATAGACCATCCTGAATTCGGCAAGATCAATTTTCCACACGGCGCCATCGCCGGCATTTTTGGCAATCGCATGAGCCCGGCGCCAAAGCTTGGAGAGCACAACGAAGAGATATTTGGCGGTTTGCGCCGCGCTTCGGAACGCCGCGCATCGCCGGCGGCAGCCGATGATTGATTAGGAATGTTATGGACCAAGTGCACTTTGAAGACGTCGTCGTTGGCGCTGAGATTCCTGTGCGCGAATATGGGCCGCTCACCGTCGTGGACACGGTGCGCTGGGCTGGCTTGCAGGAAAATTGGCAGCATCTCCATTTCGACCGCGATCATGTCCGCGAGCACAATGGCCTTAAGACGTTTATCGCCAGCGGCGCGTACCGGCAAGCTTTACTCATGCGCATGCTCACCGACTGGATCGGCCCGCGCGGTTGGCTTCAGAAAATCAGCATCCGCCACACCTATTCGACCTTCGAGGGAGATATGATGCGCTTCAGCGCCAAGATTGTAGAAAAGGCAACCGATCCATCGGAAAGCTTCGTCATTTGTGATCTTGCAGGCGTCAATCAGGAAAACCGACAAATTCTTACCGGCCGCTGCACCCTGATACTATCAAGAGATTTTTCGCAGCGGCGTTCAGGCTGAAATTGCTGTTAGATTGAGATTGAACAACTTCCCGGAGAAGAGCCAAACTAGCCGCTATATTCAGCGACCTAAATGGATTTGAGGGCGTGCTCAATGGGCATGCTGAAAATTGATGAATCCGAAAAAATTGTCTCCGATTACGGCAGCTTCTCAAGGATATTCTGCTATGAAATTACACAGCCCAGGGTAGGTTACTGGCCAAAACTCAGTCATTGAACGCGCAGCAACGCTATTGGCGCCGAAAAATCTTTCGATATTCTTCTTTCTTTTGCGAGTAGTCATCCGCCGTCATGGAGATCATTTGAACGAATTTGCCGGCAACCTGATCCGCGCCGGCGATGGGAGGTAAAATACCTCGGCGATTCACAAATTCGCCTACATTGGCCATGATTTCTGAACTCTCCTGGCCAAGAAAATAATCGATATAAAGCTTCGCGGCATTTGGATGCTGCGCTTTCGACGTGAGACCGATGTAATTTCCATCGCCCAAATAGACCGGCAGGCCTTTCACGTAGTCAATCGGCGCGCCTTTTAGACCCCATAAGTGAACATACTTCACGTACGCTATGCCCAACGGCATTTCTCCCGACGCAATACGCTCGCCGACGGGGACCACCGAATCGAGCATCAGCGGCTCCAAAGCCGCGAGCCGCTTGATCCAGTCGTTGACTTTTTGAGTCGACCCGAAGACGGCAGGGAGACTTGCGAGCCAGTTGATGGTGGTGTCATGGAGGCTCGGATTGCCCATGGTAATTTTGCCTTTCCACTTCGGATTGACAATATCCTCATAGGTTTTTGGCGCGTCCTCGACTTTGATCATGCTCTTATTGTACAGGAATCCGATAATCACGCTGCGGTAATTCGGACCAAAAAAGCCGTCCACCAACTTTTTGTCGTAGTCTTTGGCCGCCGGCGAAACGTAGCGGACCAAGAGTCCTTTCTCTTTGTTGATGAACTTCATCGGTTCCGCGGTTGCGAAGACCGCATCTGCGCTCATCTTGCCGGTGCGGTGCTCACTGGTGACTCGGTCAATGATGACGGTAGACGAACCGCGAAAGTAGTTGGTCTTGATGCCGTACTTCGCTTCAAATCCTTTGTGTAGGGCTGCGGCTATGTCGTTCTCCAGGGTTCCGAATACAGCAACCTCGCCCTCTTTTTTGGCCGCCTGAATCAGATCTGCGCTTTGGGCGCCTATTCGTTCAGCGGGTATCGCCAGCGACGCCATCACGAAAACGGAAGATGCAATATACAACCACATCCTCGAACGAAGTCTCATGACACGCTCCATTGTTGAAATTCTTTAGCTACCTGTTTCCGACGATCATGAATCGGCAGCAACGAAGAGCACGCGGTCTGCCGGCAGATCTAGCGGGAGCCTGTCCCAGCTATCCCCCTGATCTTTGCTTACCAGTATGTCCCCACTGCCTTTTTGCGTGGCATCCGCCGAACGCCCGCGAGACACCGCGCCAAGACCGGCGTAAACGATGGAAGGATCTTCCGGATGCTGCGTCAACGCCCACACCATCTGCTTCATGTTTTCCGGCAGCCAGTCTCCCGTCCCTACCCGCTGCCAGTTCTCGGCGAGATCGCGGCTGCGGAAGATCGCGCCCTGCGCACGCTCAGGACGGTTCCAATGGCCGGGCGACTTGTCTGCCGTCGCCACCAACATCGTCGGGGTAGCGCCAGGCAGGAAGACAAAATCGTGGAAATAATCGCGCGTAAATCCGTTTTCCGCGCGCTGCCAGCCGCGGCCGGGATCGCAGGTTTTAAAGAACCCGCGAGCGCTCGCCACGAAATAAAGATCCTTGCGGCTTGGCGCACTGCTGATGTGGTGGATGTCCAAATAATCGATGCCGCCGCTGACATCCTGCCAGGTCTGGCCACGATCGAAGCTGCGGATGATCCCGCCATGCTCCAAACAGACGTGAAGAACATTCGGCTCATCGGGATGGACGAAGATATGGCGCACATGCTCTCTGTGCGGCGGCTGCGGATAGGTCCATTTAGCTTTAACTTGCGCTGGAAGATCCTGAACACCCGTGAGCTCCTCCCAGCTTTTACCGCCGTCTTCGGTCCGGCAGAGATGGATGGGCTCGATACCGACGTATACGACGCGCTCATCGGTGGGGTCCACCGTCACCGCGCGAACGTTGCCTTCAAACACACGGCGCCAACTCTTGCCGGCATCATCGGTACGGTAGAGGCCGTCATTAGTAACGCCTAAATAGACAACATTGGGCTGGCTGCGCAGACCATCGATCGAGTCGATGGTGCCTGTCGCAAAAGAAATCGCGACATTTTCCCAAGATCCATTTTTGCCACGCCAAATGAACAACCCTTCTTGCGTGCCCGCATAGATCCGCACTGAATTTGTCATGATAGGTTTCCTTTCTTTTCGGGAGCCGAATAGAGTTCGTGTCCTCTATCCGTCGCTTCATTAAACTAATTCATGTTTCAGCCAATTCTTTCACCGCCGCCAGCACTTCGACGTAGGTGCCGCAGCGGCACAGGTTGCCCGACAGGTAGTCGCGCGCCTGTTCTTCGGTCGGATGAGGATGGCTTGCAAGCAATCCTTTCACAGCCATGATCATACCAGGCGTACAATAACCGCATTGAAAAGCCTGATGCTTGAGAAATGCCCGTTGCAC
>WNGI01003543.1_pt2 | contig 13794 bp, 13 predicted proteins | sample 5400621 | NCBI WGS metagenome assembly WNGI01 (sample SAMN13153374, study PRJNA577476) | soil metagenome | isolation source: 20 cm soil or saprolite under Garry oak tree replicate 1 | place: USA:California | collected 2016-06-15
AGGAGGCCGGGCACAAGGGCTTCGGCCTGGCCCTGGCGTCCGCGCTGATCGGCGCCCTGGCCATGATCGACGATCCCAATCCCACCCTGCCCGGCGCCCGTGCGCAGGGGGAGGGCTCCGTGGGAGGCCAGGCCGGCGGAGTCTTCCTGGCGGCGATCGATCCTGCGGCCTTCGGGGATGCCGAGCGCTATCGAGGCATGGTCGGCGACACGCTCGGGGCGGCCAAGCGGGTGCCGCCCGCGCCGGGCCGGGATGAGGTGCTGCTGCCCGGTGAGCCGGAGACGATCACCCGCCGGCAGCGGGCCGGGGGGATCGCGGTGCCCGAAACGACATGGCAGGAACTGAGCGCGCTGGCGGAACGCTTTCACGTGCCGCTGCCCGAGCATCGCCCCGCGCCGTAGCGGCGATGAGCGAGGTGATCACATGCGCGGGAGGGTCGGGCCTGCGGGGTGAGCCGGACGGATCTCGGTTAGTGGACGCCCGCCAGATAGAATGGCCGGCAGACTCTCGACACCGCATGGTCCTGGGGACCCTGCAGGAACAGGATGTCCAGGTGCTGCGCGCCGCCAAAGAGCCCGGCGAAGACCGATGAGAGTTTCTTGATCAGCCGCTCGTCGGGGCCGGTGGCCGACTGGAGACAGAGCGCGACGTCGTAGCCTCCGGCCACGCCGTACCGGACCACGGCGAGATAGGCCTTCTGGACGTGCGAGGAGCGGCTGAGAACTTTCGCGAATTCCCCTTTGAGAATCCGCTCCGGCGGTCCGTCCTGCTCCGCAAGGAACTGGACGCGTGACCGGATGTGCCCCTCCAGGCGCGGCGTCTGCTCCATGCGCTCAATGATGCTTTGAAGGGGCCCTGCCCCGTCTGCGCGATCGTGCATTCCCTCTCGTTCGCTCTTCGCTTCGATCGGCCTTGCCTGGGTTCCACTCCTCGCTTCGATTGGCTTTGGCCGGGCCGTTGCCCGCCGGTTCCGGAAGAAAAGGACGCGCGTGTGCTGCGGGTCCATCCGGATCGAGCGCGGCGCCGTCATCCGTGAGGGCCACCGGGAGCGAGGAGGCGGATTCGTGCCGCTGGATCTCGCGCCACAGGCTTTGGACATGGTTCCGTCTCGCGCAGATCGTCCGATACGACGGCTCGGTCGAGGCGGCGGGGTCCTGGTCTCGGGGGGCGGGCTCGTTCGCGAATTCCCTCCCGAAGTCGGCCTGGGCGCTCCTGGACAGCATGCGGCCGGCGGCGATCATCGCCACCTGGCACACGACCATGTGCGGCAGCGCGCCGGACACCCGCGCGGCGCGGCGGAAATACTCGACCGCCCAGGGGGAGAGCCCGAGGGCATACAATTGCTTCGCCGACCGGTCGAAATCGCGCCGGCGCTTGTCCCCAATGTGTGAAAGATTACGGCGTTCGCGCTGCATCGGTATTTCTGTATATGCCCGGAACCGATGCCCGCTAGACGCCCTTTCTCACGCGCCCGCCCGCGAATCGATCCCCTCGTGGTACGCGTGCCGGGCGGCCTCGACGCCCGCGCCGAGCGGAACGTCCACCCCCCGCGACCGGAGGACGTGCTCCATTCCGGTGAGCACCGCCAGAGCCGCCCTGAGTTCCGCGTTGTAGCCCATCAGGCCGATCCGCCAGATGCGGCCGCGCAGAGGGCCGAACGCGGTAGCGATCTCCACACCGAACTCTTCCAGCAGCTGCGCCCGGACGGCTTCGTCGTCGACCCCGGCCGGGATGTGCACCGCGGTGATCATGGGGAGCCGGCGTTCCGGGTCGCCAAACAGCGCGAGCCCCATGGCCGTGAGTCCGGCCTTGAGCGCCGCGCCGGCGCGGCGATGGCGCTGGAACCGGGCGTGGGGGCCTTCCTCGGCCACCAGCCGCAGCGCTTCCCGCAGCGCATAGGTCATGCTCGTCGGCAGGGTATGGTGATTCAGCCGCTCCGGGCTCCAGTAGCGCTGCAGCTGGCTCAGGTCGAGGTAGTTGGAGACGACGGGGGTGCGGCGCGCGGCGATGGCCCGCTCCACCCGGTCGTTGTACGTGATCGGCGCCATGCCGGACGGGCATCCCAGGCACTTCTGCGTGCCGGCGGAGCAGAGGTCGATCCCCCAGTCGTCGACGCGCACCGCGACGCCTCCCAGCGTCACGACGGCGTCAACGACCAGGAGCGCGTGATGCGCGCGGCAGATCCGTCCGATCTCGTCGAGCGGCTGCAGCATCCCGGTCGAGGTCTCGCCGTGCACGACCGCCACGATCTTTGCGGGCTCGCGCTTGAGGGCGTCGGCGATGGCGCCGGGGTCGATGACGCGCCCCCATTCGGCCGTCACCTGAGCGACGCGCCCGCCGTACCGTCCGGCGAGGTCGACGAAGAGATCCCCGAACCGGCCGCAGTTGGCCACGAGGACGCGATCGCCGGGCTCGACCAGCGAGGCGATCGCCGCTTCCATGCCGGCGCGTCCGGTCCCCGAGACGGCGAAGGTCCGGGGGTTGGAGGTCTGAAACACTTCCCGCCCCAGGGTCGCGACCTCGTGCATGATCGCGGTGAAGGCGGGGTCGAACTGGCCCAGCAGCGGCGCGGCGAGGGCGCGCAGGACCCGGGGATCCGGGTTGGTGGGCCCGGTGCCGCAGAGCAGCCGGGTGGGAGGATTGAGATCGCCGACGAGCCTGGTCATCGCAGCCGCCTCTCGTGCGGAATTTTCGCCGTGGCGCCGAAGCTCCCTCCGGCGCGCGGTTCGCCGCTGTCCGCGATCTCCACGACCTTGCGCCGGCCGGTGAGTCCCCGCACGATGCGCACCCGGGAGCGCGGCACGCGGAAGTGCTCGGCGAGGGCCTCGATGACGGCCGCGTTGGCCCGTCCCTCGTGCGCGGGAGCCGTGACCGCCACGCGGAAGCCGCCGTCCGCACGTTGTTCGACGCGGGCGCGGCGCGCCCGGGGGACGACGGTGACCGCGATCCGCGACATGCTTGGGATGTCCGCGCCCGTCACCGTCGTTTCCTCCAATATGCGGCCGATCTCCACAGAGCAGGTTCGCGCCGTCCTGGCGCTGAAGCAGGTCCGGGGCGAGGAGCCATGAGAGGCCTGGCGCTGGTCATCGCCGTTGTCGCGATCGCCGGCATCCTGTGGGACGCGTTCGAGACGGTCGTGCTGCCGCGGCGGGTGTCGCGCCGCCTCAGGCTGATTCGCCTGACCCTGACGCCCGCGTGGCGATTCATCTCGTCCGTGTTCCGGCGGTGGCCTCCGGGCGGCCGCCGGGAAAACTACCTCGGCTACTACGGTCCCCTTGCGGTCATTTTGCTCCTCGCCGCCTGGGCGGTGGGGCTGATCCTGGGATTCGCCCTCCTCCTGTGGGGACTTGGGTCCCCGCTGGTCAGCGCCGATCAGCCCCCGACCCTCGCCACCGACATTTACTTGAGCGGGACGACGTTCTTTACGCTCGGGCTGGGCGATGTGGGCCCGCGGACATGGGGGTCGCGGGCCATGGTGGTCGCGGAGGCGGGGATCGGGTTCTCGTTCCTCGCGCTCATCATCTCGTACCTGCCGGTTCTGTACCAATCGTTCTCCCGGCGCGAGGTGCGGATCGCCCTGCTGGACGCCTGGGCCGGCTCGCCGCCTACCGCCGCCGAGCTCGTCCGGCGCCTCGCCGCGAACGACCACAAGGAGGCGTTCGATCCGTTCCTCGACCAGTGGGAGACCTGGGCCGCCGAATTGCTCGAGACCCATATCTCCTATCCGATCCTCTGCTTCTTCCGGTCGCAGCACGACAACCAGTCCTGGCTCGCGGCCCTCACGACGGTCCTGGACGCGTGCGCGCTCGTGATGGTCGGCCTGGATGGAGTGCCCCCGCGCAGGGCGGCGCTCACCTTCGCCATGGCCCGCCACGCCGTCGTGGACCTGAGCCAGGTCCTGTACCGCGCGCCGCGGCCCCCGCAGACCGACCGGCTGCCGGCTTCCGACCTGGGGCGGGTGCGGACCGTGCTGGCGGAGGCGCACATCCCGTTGCGCGAAGGCCAGGCAGCCGACGCGCGGCTGGCGGAACTGCGCCGGATGTACGAACCCTACGTGAACTCGCTGTCAGACCTCCTGCTGATGCCGCTTCCGGCCTGGCTCCCGATGCCGGGGACCAAGGACAACTGGCAGAAGTCCGCCTGGAAGTAAGGCGCCGAAGGCCGATCGAAGCGAGGAGTAGAGCAAAGGTAAGGTGACGCGGGGCGATGCCCGAGACGGTCCCTGAGACGCTGCTGGCGGGCGATATCGGCGGCACGAAGACGGACCTCGCCGTCTTCTCGCCGGAGCGCGGGCTGCGGGCGCCGCTCGCGGAAGGGACCTTTCCCAGCGCCGACTACCCCAGCCTGGAAGCGATGGTGCGCGCGTTCCTGGACACGGTCCGGGTCCCCGTTGCGGGAGCGAGCTTTGGCGTGTCGGGACCGGTGGTGGCGGGCCGGGCGATGATCACCAATCTTCCCTGGCTGATCGAGGAGACGCATCTCCGCGAGGCGCTGCGCCTGCCGCATGTTCGCGTGGTGAACGACCTGGATGCGATCGCCTCCGGCATCCTTCTGCTGGAGCCGGCGGACCTCGAGACCCTGAGCCAGGGCGCCCCTGCCTCCGGCGGAGCCATCGCCGTCATCGCGCCGGGCACCGGCCTGGGGGAGGCGTTCCTCACCTGGGATGGCAGGAGATATCAGCCGCATCCCTCGGAGGGGGGGCATGTGGATTTCGCCCCCACGAACGAGCGCGAGGTCGAGATGCTGCGCGTGCTCCAGCGCCGGTTCGGCCACGTCAGCTACGAACGCGTCTGCTCCGGCCTGGGACTGCCAAACATCTATCTGTCCCTCAAGGAGGCGGGCGTCGCCGAGGAACCGGTATGGCTGGCGCGGCGGCTGGAGACGGCGCCAGACCCGACCCCGGTGATCATCAAGGCGGCGCTCGACGACCCGCGGTGCGCGCTCTGCGCCGAAACGCTCGGCATGTTTATCTCCATCCTGGGGGCCGAGGCGGGAAATCTCGCGCTGAAAGTGCTGGCCACCGGCGGTGTCTACGTGGCCGGCGGCATCCCGCGGCGGATTCTTCCCGCGCTCAAGCAGAGGGGGTTCCTGGAGGCGTTCCGGCGCAAGGGTCGATTCGCGACCCTGCTCGACCGCGTCCCCGTGCACGTCGTGCTGAACTCGAAGGTCGGGCTGATGGGCGCGGCCTCCCTGGGGCTGGCCGCGCGCAGCGATGGTTGAGGGTCTCGCCGGCCCGGAGCGCATGGGAGCCGTGAAGACCGAGCCGGCCACCCTCGTCGTCCTGGGGGCGACCGGCGACCTGGCGCAGCGAAAGCTCTACCCGGCGCTCCAGCGGCTGATGGCGCGGGAAGCGATCGATGCCCGCACCCGGATCCTCGGCGCGGGCAGGCGCGCGGATGTTGACGATCGGGGGTTCCGGGCCATGGCCCGCAGGGCCCTGCCGGCCGCCTCCGGCGGAGACGAGCCGCTCGACCGGTGGTGCGACACCTGCCTTTCGTATCAGTCGATCGCCGGCGGGGGCGCCGAAGACTACCAGGCCCTGGCGCGGCGGATCGAGAGCCTCGAGCGGGACGGGCGCCTCCCGGCGAACCGCGTGTTCTACCTCGCCCTGCCGCCTGACGCGTTCCCAGGCACCATCGCCGGGCTGGGGGAGGCGGGCCTCAACCGCAGCGGGGGGTGGACCCGGTTGGTGGTCGAGAAGCCCTTCGGCCGCGACCTCCCGTCTGCGCAGGACCTGAACCGGCTGGCCCACCGGTACTTCGACGAGTCCCAGATCTACCGCATCGACCATTACCTCGGGAAGGAGACGGTGCAGAACCTGCTGATCTTCCGGTTCTCCAATCCCATCTTCGAGACGCTGTGGAACCGGGACCGGGTAGAGCATGTGCAGATCACCGTCGCCGAGGACGTCGGCCTCGAGGGGCGGGTCGCCTACTACACGCGGGCGGGCGCGCTCCGCGACATGGTGCAAAACCATCTCGCCCAGCTGCTGTCGCTCGTCGCGATGGAGATCCCCGGCGCGTTCGACGCGGACGCCATCCGGAACGAGAAGGTGAAAGTGCTGCGGGGCATCGTTCCCCTCGGTGAGGACGACGCGGTATTCGGCCAGTACCGGCGGGGGCGGCTCAACGGCCGCGAGGTCCCCGGGTATCTCGAGGAACCCGGTGTCGCGCCGGATTCCACCACCGAAACATTCGCCGCGCTCAGGCTGGACATCGCGACATGGCGGTGGCACGGCGTCCCCTTCTACCTGCGCACCGGCAAGCGACTGCCGCACCGGACGACCCGGATCGTGATCACCTTCCGGCGCCCTCCGGTGTTGGTGTTCCAGCCGGCGCCGTCCTCGTGCGTGATCCACGCCAACCAACTCGTGATCACGATTCAGCCGGACGAGGGGTTCGAGCTGTCCTTCGAAGTGAAGGCTCCCGGCCAGCCGCTCCGGCTCGAGACGCAGCGGCTGCACTTCCGGTACGCGGAAGCCTTTGCGCCGCTCCCGGACGGGTACGAGACCCTGCTCCTGGACGTGCTGGCGGGCGACCAGACGCTGTTCGTGCGCGCCGACGAGGTCGAGGCGTCCTGGCGTGTGTTCGCGCCGGTCCTGGAGCGCCGTCCGCCCATCCGGCCCTACGACGCCGGGACCTGGGGACCCGAGTCCGCCGATGCGCTTCTGGCCGGAGAGGGGCACCGGTGGGTTCCGGTGTGAAAGGGGGCGCGGCGCCCGAGGCTGCGCGCAGGGCCGGGAGTCACCGGCGGGCCGGGAGTACCGTGCTCGAGTCCCCGCTCGTGGCCTTCGGGCGGGAGATCTGCGGGGATCTTTCCGCCTCACTCCGGCGCGAATGGCTCGTCACGAACGGGCTCGGTGGATATGCCTCCGGGACGGTGGCGGGGGTGAGCACGCGCCGGTACCACGGGCTCCTGGTGGCGGCGCTGACCCCGCCGGCCGGCCGCACCGTGCTCGTGGGCGGGCTCGCGGAGTGGGTGTCCCGCCGCGGGCGCCGGTATCCGCTGTCCACCCATGAGTTCGGCGACCGCACGATCGACCCGCGCGGATACCGCTATCTGGAAGAGTTCGCGCTCGAAGGGATGCTGCCGGTCTGGACCTTCGCCCTCGATGACGCATTGCTTGAGAAGCGGATTTGGATGGCCCACGGCGCCAACACGACCTATGTCGGGTACCGGCTCGTCCGGGGCGAGGGTCCCGTGACGATCGAGATCACCCCGCTCGTGACCTACCGGGATGTTCACACGCTGCGGTCGGGGCAGGGGTGGCAGCCGCGGGTGAGCCTCGAGCGGTCCGCCCTCACGGTACGCGCGGGCGATGCGGCGGCGCCGTTCCGGCTGATCGCCGCCGGCGGCGCCGTCACGGCCGGTGGCGCCTGGTGGTGGAATTTCCTCCATCGTGAGGAGACGGCCCGCGGGCTCGACGATCGCGCGGATCTGTACGCGCCCGGACGGGTGCTCCTGGAGGTGCCGTCCGGGGGAAGCGCCGCGCTGGTCGCCACGGTGGAGGAGGCCCCGGATCTGGACGCCGCGCGCGCCCTCGGAGCGGCGCAGGAGCGGCAGACCGTGCTGCTGCGCCGGGCCGGGGCCGAACGCGCCCATCCCGTCGTTCAGCAGCTCACCCTGGCCGCGGACCAGTTCATCGTGCGCCGGGGAAGCGGCAAGGACGCCGGGGCGGCGGTGATCGCCGGCTACCACTGGTTCAACGACTGGGGCCGGGACACGATGATCGCGCTTCCCGGCCTGACCCTGGCCACCGGGCGGCCCGAGGATGGGGCGGGGATCCTGCGCGCATTCGCGCGGTATGTCTCGGACGGCCTGCTGCCCAACACCTTCCCCGATCGGGCCGGGGGGGAGCCGGGGTACAACACGGCGGATGCCTCGCTCTGGTACGTCCTTGCCGTGCACGCGTACCACGAGGCCACCGGCGACGCGCGCCTCGTCGATGATCTGCTCCCCATCTTGATTGAGATCATCGACCGGTATGGTGGGGGGACCCGCTACGGGATCGGCATGGATCCGGACGACGGTCTCCTGCGTGCCGGCCAGCCGGGAATGCAGCTGACGTGGATGGACGCCAAGATCGGCGATTGGGTCGTGACGCCCCGCATCGGCAAGCCGGTGGAGCTCAATGCGCTGTGGTACAATGCGCTGTCCGCGCTCGCCGGGTTTCTCGCGGCGCGCGGAGATGAGGCGGCGGGCCGGTACCGCGGCCTCGCCGGTCGCGTCCGTGCGGCGTTCCGGGCCAGGTTCGTGCGCGGCCTCGGGGCGCTGGCCGATGTGGTCGACGGCCCGGACGGGGACGATCTGGCCGTCCGCCCGAACCAGATCTTTTCGGTCTCGCTCCCATTTCCGCTGCTCGAAGGCGAGGAAGCCCGGGCGGTGGTCGATGCGGTGGGAGCGCTAGTGACGACGTTCGGCCTGCGCTCGCTGAGCCCGGACGACGCGCGCTACCACGGAGCGTACGGGGGCGACGTCTCCCACCGGGACAGCGCCTACCACCAGGGGACGGTCTGGGCCTGGCTGGCCGGCGCGTACGCGGAAGCCCTCGATCGGGTGGGCGGGGACCCGGGAGCGGCGCTGCGGCTGCTGCACCCGTTTGAGCACCACCTGCGCGATGCGGGCCTCGGGACCATCTCCGAGATCTTCGATGGGGACCCGCCGCACCTTCCTCGCGGCTGCATCGCTCAGGCGTGGAGCGTCGCCGAAATTCTTCGGGTGTGGCGGAAGCTCGCAGCACAGTAAGTCCCGGATGCCGCCTCCCCTTCTCTCGATACTCGAGCGATCGTTCGATACCTCCGCGATCTTCCAATCGGCGTGAGTAGTTCCCCGGTATCCCCTTCAGGATTTCCCCGGATGGCGCGAGCGCGCTGTGGTCATTCAACCTTAGGGTAAATCTTGTCGTCCGGCTGCGTTCTGGGGGGCATCGATGGGGAGGATCAGGACCAGAGCGGTTCGGCTTGTGGCGGTGGTCATCGCTCTCAATCTCAGCCAGCTGGTTCAGGCGCAGTCGGCCGACCCCACGTGGATACAGCTCAATCCAACCGGCGGGCCGCCGGGCCAGCGGCTGCTCCCATCCGCGGCCTATGATCCCACGACGAATCGGATGATCGTGTTTGGGGGGGCGAACGAGGACTACGGGACCGTGTGCACGAACTCCGGCGCGGTTTGTTACAACGATGTCTGGGTGCTCGCGAACGCCGACGGTCTCGGCGGGACACCCGGATGGTCCCAACTCGCGCCTTCCGGCGTCCCTCCGGCTCCGCGGTTTGGCTCCGGCGCCGGTTATGACCCCGGCAACAACCGGCTGATCATCTTTGGCGGCGGCATCGTGGACGACTCCGCCCTCAGCGGCGCGTGCACGGCGCCCCTCAATGTCGGATACGCCAATGATGTGTGGATCTTGACGAACGCCAACGGGTCGGGCGGACCGCCGGCGTGGACGCCCGTCACCCCCGTGGGACTGCCTCCCGCTGCCCGCCGCTCCGGCGCGACGGTCTACGATGCCGCCAACAACCGGTTGATCACGTTCGGCGGCAACGAGCCGTGCGGGAAGAGCAACGACGTCTGGATCCTGTCAAACGCCAACGGGCTCGGAGGGACGCCGGCCTGGACCCAACTCAACCTGTCCGGGCCGCAGCCCGCTCCCCGCGCGGAAATGGGCTATGCCGGCGGCTACGACGCCGCCAACAACCGGTTGATCATCTTCGGAGGCGAGAGCGATTTCGTCGATTACAATGACGTGTGGGTGCTGTCGAACGCGAACGGCCTCGGCGGGACCCCGGCCTGGACGCAGCTGAGCCCGGCCGGAGGTCCCCCCACCACGAGGCATGCGCACGCTGTGACATATGACGCGGCGGCCAACACCCTGACCGTGATCGGGGGAGTGAATCATTCGCAAACGACCTTCTTCGGCGACGTCTGGCGGCTCTCGAACGCCAACGGGATCGGGGGAACGCCGGTCTGGACCCAACTCAATCCCCAGGGAAGCTCACCGGGTCCGCGGGCCGGCCAGAGCGCCGTCTACCACCAGGCGGCCGGACGCGCCACGTTCTTCGCCGGGGCGAACTGTCTTCCGTGCTCGGGCCTGAACGACACATGGGTACTCGCAGAGTCGACGGTGGTGCCGTTTTCCGCCTTCTCCTCCGCCGTCTGGATCAACCGGGAGTCCGGCGGGTTCGCTGCGCGAGGCGGGTTCAGGCCCGGGCCGGGCGGCACCATCGATCCCCTGACGCAAATCGTCACGTTCCGCTTGGGCGGGTTCACGGCGACGATCCCCGCGGGCTCCTTCCAGACGAACAACGGAGCGTTCACGTTCTGGGGGGTCATCAACGGCGTGCCGTTAGAGATGAAGATTCAGCCGCGGGATGGCGGCGGCTACACATTCGGCGTCGAGGCCGCGGGAGGTTCGAACCTGCCCACCGGCAATCCGGTCACGGTCGGCCTGACGATCGGCAACAACACCGGGAGCATCCAGGTCAACGCGAGCTTTAACTGAAGGAATATATGGGCGGGGGCGCGTGCCTCGCAGTCCTGGAGTCAGGCTCGGTGAATATCTAGGCTGCCCGGTCGTCGCAGGAACGGGATGCAGATCAGCATGAAGAGGATCACCAGGGCGACGATCTGAAACGCGTGCTCGAAGGAGAGTACGGACGCCTGCGCGGTAATGATGCCGTCGACCATGGCCACCGCCTGCCGCTGGGCGGTGGTCGCGTCGCTTCCCCCTCGTCCCATCAGCAGCGCGGACAGCTGCCGCACCAACCCCGAAAAGGCCGGGTTCGTGGGCAGGGCCTGTTCGACCAGCAGGGCGTGGTACCGCTGGATCCCGCGCTCGATCATGGTCGCGAGGACCGCGGTGCCGAAGGAGGCGCCCAGCTGGAGCTGCAGGTTGAGGAGCCCGGCCGCGCCGGTGAGGTTCCGCCGGTCCACGGCGGCCAGCCCCGCGGTCATCAACGGGATGAACAGCATCGAGAGTCCCAGGCCGTTGATCATCAACGGGATGATCGTCTGCAGCTGGCCGGTGTCCAGCGTCCATCGGGACATCAAGAACACGGCCGTTGAGACACAGGTCAGCCCCGCCGTCGCCATGATCCGAGGCCCCACGCGATTCAGCAGCAGCCCTGAAATCGGGCTCATGATCATCGTCACGAGCCCGCGCGGCACGAACGCGAGGCCGGTCTGCGTGGGGGTATAGCCGAGGACTTCCTGCAGGAAGAGCGACTGCAGGAGGAGCGCTCCGAGGAGCCCAAAGCCCAGCAGCGCCACGCTGACCCACGCGGCCGCGAACGCCGGATTGGCCAGCACCCGCAGATCGACCGCCGGGGTCTCGGTCCCAAACAGTTCCCACAGGACGAAGAGGAGCAGGCACGAGGCCGCGGTGAGCCCGAACCCCCACACCAGCGGGGACGAGAACCAGTCCCAACGGTTCCCTTCCTCGAGGACGACCAGCAACGACATGAACCCGACCGCCATCAGGCCGATCCCAAGCGGATCGATCGTGGTCCGGCGCGCTTTGATGTGGGGAGGCTCGGTGATGAAGGTCGCGACCATCAGCGACCCGATCAAACCCACGGGCAGGTTGATGAAGAAGATCCAGCGCCAGGTGTAGGTGTCGGTGATCGAGCCGCCGATAAACGGGCCGATCGTGGGGCCCAGGACCACGACCAGCCCGTACAGGCCCGTGGCCAGGCCCCGCTGCTCGGGGGGGAAGGTCTCGCCCAGGATCGCCTGCTCGGTCGGCCCCAAGACCCCCGCGCCGAGCCCCTGGAGCACGCGCGCCGCGATGAGGAAGGGGAGGGAAGGCGCCAGGCCCGCCAGCATCGAGGCGGAGATGAAGATGAGCAGACAGGTCTGGTAGAGGGTCTTGCGTCCGAAGACCGAGGCCAGCCACCCGGTGAGCGGGAGGACGATGACGAACGCGATCAGGTAGCCGGTGGAGATCCAGGTCACCTCGGTGATCGACACGCCGAAGGCCGCCTGGATGCTGGGGAGGGCGACGTTCACGATCGACGCGTCGACCGTGCCCATCAAGGTGCCGAACGTGACCGCGGCCACGACGAGCCATTTGTTCGGTGCCGAGGCCGGTGGGCGGATGGCGGCCGCGGGGGCGCCGGCCATCAGGGTGTCTGCCCGGTTCCGGTGTTTTGGGCGGCCCCCCGCCGGGTCGTGTCCACCGTCACTTCGACCGAGAGCCCGACCTGGAGATTCTGGTTCGACACGTCGTCGATCGCGATCCGCACCGGGACGCGCTGGACCACTTTCGTGAAGTTGCCCGTGGCATTTTGCGGCGGCAGCAGCGAGAGCGCGGCGCCCGTGGCCGGCCCGAGCCGCTCGACATGTCCCGGGAACGACCGCCGGAGAAGATCGACGCGGATGGAGGCCGGCTGGCCGACGCGGACGTTCTTGAGTTGGGTCTCCTTGAAGTTGGCCTCGACCCACCGGCGCGCTGAGAAGACGAGCGTGAGCAGCGGCTGGTTGGGCTGGACGACTTGACCGCGCTGCGCGGAAATCTGGCTCGCGACCACGCCGTCGGCCGGGGCGAGGATGCGGGTCTCCTCGAGCTGGCGCCGCGCGGCGGCGACCTGGGCCTCGGACTGGACGACCGCGGCCTGGGCGGCCGCCACCTGAGCCTCCCGCTGCTTGACGACGGCGAACCCGCTCCGCGCGTTCTCGATCCCGGCCGCGGTCTGGTGCTGCTGGGCGATCGCGCTGGCGACGTCCTGCTGGCGGATCGGGACCTGGGCTTCGTTCGCCCGCACGAGGTCGAGGTTGGCGCGGGCGACCGCCACCTGGGCGACCGCAGCCTGCTGCTGCTCAACGGCCGCGGCCAGTTGGGCGACCGCGCTCTGGTACTGCGCCTCCGCCACCTCCGCGGCGGCGTGGTCCGCATCCAGCTGCTGGGTCCCGATGGCGCCCTGCGCAACGAGCGCTTGCGATCGGGCGTAGTCCCGCTGCGCGCGGTCGCGGGCGGCACGGGCGGCGGTGACGGACGCGGTCGCGGTTTTCACCTGCGCCGCCGCGGCGGTGGCCTGCGCCACGGCGCTTTGGAGTGCGGCCACGGCCTGGTCGCGCTGCGCCACCAACTGCTGTTCCTGCCACGTCACCGTGGTCTGCGCCTGAGGGACGTGCGCTCCGGCGGCCTGATCGGCGGCCTGCGCCTGGGCAAGCGATGCGGCGGTTTGCACCTGTTGGGCCGCCAGCGCGGCCTGGGCCTGCACGACCTGTGTTTTGGCCGCGGCGAGCGCCGCTTCGGCCTGCCTGACCTCGATCTGGGCGTCGGTGGGGTCCAGCACCACGAGCAGCTGCCCCTTCGTCACGCGCTGATCCCCCTCGACGAGCACCCGGCTCACCCGGCCGGAGATTTTGACGCTGATCAAGACCGTATCGCCCTGCACGAAGGCGTCATCGGTGCTGGGGTGACCGGCGGCGTAATAGAAGTACCGGACCGTCAGGAGGATGGCGATCGCGATGGCGGCGAGGGCGATCCGGAAGATCCACGTGCGGATGCGCGGCGGCGGGTGATCCTGCGGCATCAAGCCTCCTCCAGGGATTCCACCAGCGGGATTCCCAGGGGCGGCGTCCTTCCCCTGCCGCGTGTCGTGGGCAATCTTCGCCGGGCCGCAGCGTCGGGCGCGTCGAGCCGCAGGAATGTCAAGGCGCCGCGTGCCATTGGTCCTTGGGAGGGCACATCACATGTCTCTGGAGACAGGCACCCAGCGGTACGATGCGATCGTCATCGGTTCCGGCCAGGCCGGCACGCCGCTCGCGAAGAGCCTGGTTCGGGCCGGCCGGAAG
>WNGI01003544.1_pt1 | contig 13791 bp, 10 predicted proteins | sample 5400621 | NCBI WGS metagenome assembly WNGI01 (sample SAMN13153374, study PRJNA577476) | soil metagenome | isolation source: 20 cm soil or saprolite under Garry oak tree replicate 1 | place: USA:California | collected 2016-06-15
TGGGCCTCCTGCCCGACGGATTCGGTCCGTTGTGGGGAGCCGTCGCCATCGCAATCCTCCTACCGGCGGGGCTGTACCTCCTTTCGGTCCCGTTTGGCGCCGGGGCGATCGGCATCGGCGACCTCAAGCTGCTCGTCGGCGTTGGCCTGCTGAGCGGGCTCGTGCGGACGATCGTGGGCATCGCCGGCGGTGCACTGCTGGCCGGCGTGGTCGTGCTGGCCCTGCTCCTGACCCGGCGGGTCGGCCTGCGCACGTACATCCCATTCGGCCCCTTCCTGATCATCGGCGCCTTCTGGGCCGTGCTGAATGCGGGTGTCGGTTGAGCTTCCGACGATTGGTCGCCGCGGCTGGTCGAACGCCGATCGACGCCGGACCTTCGTCCGGGTCAGGGGGAACTTGTTATGGATTTGGCAGATGACGAGGGCTGCGGTTATGATGCCGCGCGAGCCGGAGTCGTCCTGAGGCCCGTGTTCAAGCGTTAGGACGGCGGTAAACCCGGCGGGCGTAGCCGTCACCGCGCCGTCACAGACGCGCCCCACGGAGTTTGCCTGCAGGATGACCGACGTCGAACGTCTCGACCACGCCCGGCCGCGCCACGCTGGAAGCAAGCCCAGAACCCGCTCCCGCGCACTCTTCCTCCTCATCACCGCCCTTCTGCTCGTTCCCCTTCTCGGAGCGGCGCAGGGAGTTCCCTTCGCCAGCGGCGACGACCTGTCGGACGCGCTTGCCAAGCAGCGCGCACTGCAGCAAAAGATCGCCTCCCAGAAGGCGGCGGTCGCCCAACTCAACTCGATGCAGTCCGACCTCCAGGGACTCATTACCTCGACCAACCAGATCCTGGGCGGCGTCAACGCCGACCTCGTCGTCGTCCAGGCGAAGATCGGCAAGATGGCGGCGGAGATCGCCAAGGTTCGCGCCGCCTACAACTCACTGGTCCAGCAGCTCGCCCAGCTCGACCAGCAGCTGATCGACACCGAAGCCCAGGAAGCCGCCAAGCAGGCCCAGCTCGAGGAGCGCAAGGTCATCCTCGGCCAGCGGCTGCAAGCCGCCTACTCCACCGGCGAGCAGTCTCTGCTAGAGACGGTCCTTTCGGCCGAATCGTTCTCCGACGCCCTTGCCGACGTCGGCTATTACCTGGACATCGGAGATCAGGACAAGGCCCTGGCCGGCCAGATCGAGGCGGACCAGCAGACGCTCGCAGCGATTCACCAGTCCGTCCTGGCAACGCGCCAGCAGACGGACGTGCTTCGCCTGGAGACAGGCAAGCAGAAGAAAGCACTCGACGCCCGGATCGCCGACCTGCGCGCCGCACAGGCGAAGCTCAGCCAGCTCCAGGCACAGATCAGGCAGCAGCTTGCCGCGCAGCGGGCGGCGTACGCCAAGCTCGTTGCCAACAAGGCCAGGCTCGCCTCGGCTCTGGCCAGTGCGGTCAAGGCGCAGGCCAGCCTCAAGCGCAAGATCGACGAGCTCGTCGCCGCGCAGTTCCAGTACGGCAACGTTCCCTCGGTTTACAACGGCACGCTGATCTGGCCGCTGAACGGCACGATCACCCAACCGTTCGGCTGCACCGGTTTTGCCTGGGAGCCGCCACTGGGTAACTGCGCCCACTTCCACAACGGCATCGACATCGCGGCGGCGTACGGCTCCCCGATCGTAGCGGCCGGCCCGGGCCAGGTCGTCTACGCGGGCCCTCTCTACGATCCTGTTTCGGCCGGTGCCTGGGTCGTCATCATCGCCCACTCGGCCAGCCTGCAGACGTGGTACGCCCACGTGCAGACCCGCCTCCCGGTCCACACCGGCGACACCGTGTCGCAGGGCCAGCTCATCGCCTACGTCGGCATGACCGGCAATTCAACGGGTCCGCACCTGCACTGGATGGTCGAGCTGAACGGCACGTTCGTGAACCCGCGCCTGTTCGTCTAGCGACGGCTTCTGCGGCCGTCCAGCGACCGCTGCGGCGCAAACGGAATGTTATCGGCGGGATCAGAGGGAGCTCCCCTCCGAGCGTGCTAGCATCGACCCGAGCGAGGGTCTGATCGGCCTGCCGGTGCTCCGGAAAGGGACGCTCCCGTGAAGCGAACGATGGCAGTGATCCTCGCCGGCGGCGAGGGCGAGCGCCTCTCGATCCTGTCGTCGGTCCGCGCCAAGCCGGCCGTGCCATTCGGCGGGAAGTATCGGATCATCGACTTCACGCTTTCCAACTGTGTCAACTCGGAGATCGACAACGTCGTCGTCCTGACCCAGTACAACCCCCGCTCGCTCAACGATCACATCGGGCTCGGGCGGCCGTGGGACCTGGATCGGAACACGGGCGGCGTGAAGATGCTCCAGCCGTACATCGCCCGGGGCCGAGTGGCGGAGTGGTATCGCGGAACCGCGGACGCCGTCCTCCAGAACCTCAACGTAATGGAGCACGACCCCTCCGACACCATCGTGCTTCTCGCGGGCGACCACATCTACAAGATGGACTACCAGCCGTTCGTGGCCGCGCATCGCAGCAAGCGCGCCGACGTGACGATCGCCGTCCGCCGGGTGCCGCTCTCGGATGCGACGCGCATGGGGATTCTCGCCATGGACGAAACGAGCCGCGTCGTCGAGTGGCAGGAGAAGCCCAAGCAGCCCAAGAGCGACCTGGCGTCGATGGGCGTCTACGTCTTCTCCAAGCGTGCCCTCCGGCGCTGGCTGTCCGAAGACCGCATCGACTTCGGCGGGAACGTCATCCCGGCCATGATCGACGGAGGTGCCCGGGTCTTCGGATATCGTTTCGACGGCTACTGGCAGGACGTGGGCACGATCCAGTCGTACTGGGAAGCCAACATGGCGCTGCTCGAGGATTCCCCGGAGCTCGACATGTACGACAAGGAGTGGCTGATCCACACGCGATCCGAGGAACGCGCGCCGGCCCGGGTCGGGGCGACCTCGCAGGTCCACCGCAGCCTCATCAGCCATGGCTGCGTGGTCAACGGCACGGTTGTCAATTCGGTCCTTTCGCCGGGCGTTCGGATCGACGTCGGCGCGGTCGTGCGCGACTCCATCGTCATGTTCGATTCGGTGATCCGGTCCGGCGCCGTGGTCGACCGCGCGATCCTCGACAAGGAGGTCACGATCGGCCCAGGCGCGATCATCGGGGAGGGGACCGACATGACGATCCCCAACCGCCAGGAGCCCGGCCGACTGTTCACGGGCATCACGGTGATCGGGAAGAGGGCGATCGTCCCGAGAGGCGTCCGCATCGGCCGCAACGTGAAGATCGGCGGCGACGTCCGGGCGGCCGACTTCGTGACCCGCGTGGTGAAGAGCGGCTCGACCGTTGAGCGACGTGAAGGGCGCCGCGCGCCCGCGGTGTCGGCGATGAGCGGCGACCGGGAGGCGGAGAACAGCCGCCAGAGCGCCGGCGCGGCGGACGGGATGGCCCGCGCCTCGGGCTGAACCGGGGCTGGGACCGCCATCCGGGATAGACTGCCCGCCATGTCTGCCGACGGTCGTCCGCCGGCGCCGATCGGACCAGCCCCGGCGCCCATCGGACCAGCCCCGGCGCCCATCGGACCGGCCGCGGCGCCCATCGGACCCGCCGACGTGGAGCGCTGGCTCGGCGAGCTCGAGCTGCGCCCTGTCGAACGTTCGACTCGCGACGGCATTTCATCCTGGGATCTGGTCCTCGACGGCCGGCGCCGCTTCGGCATCCGGCTGACGTTGATCCTCGACCCGTCGCTGGGTCTGGTGGTCTGGGTCCACTACGCACCGCCCATCGGCGATTCGTTCCGCAAGTCCTATCGCAAACTGCTGCGCTGGAACGATGAGTACCCGTTCGCGAAGTTCGGCCTGTCGGAGGACGACCGGCCGGTCCTGACTTCCGAGCTGCCGGTGCGCTACGTCGATCGTGACGAGCTCGGCCTGGCCATTGCTCGGATGCTCGCGATCTGCGATCAGCTGCTCGACGAATCGACGGCCTGGCTGTGGCCCGGCGGGACGGTGCCCGATGTCGACGGCCGGGTGGGGGCCAACGCGGGCCTCCTGGCGGCTTACGCAGACCGCCTTGGCGAGCTCGCCATCCCCGAGCTGGTGGCCTCCGGCGGGAAGCCTCGCGAGGCGTGATCCGCGAGCCGTCGGCAGTCGGTCGTCTACTCGCCCTGTCGGTTCTCGGTGCGGTGGCTCTCGGCGTCGCGGCGGTAACGGCCCCTGAGGTCCGAGCCGCCTCGACGGACCTGACGCTGGTGAGCGAGGCCCGCTATGACGTCCAGCCCGATCGCCATCGCGTGCACGTCACGGTCGACATCACCGTGGCCAACCATCTGCCGGAGACTGTCATCCGGCGCTATGCCTTCGACCGCGCCTTCCTGGCCGTCTTGCCAGCCGCGAGCGGATTTGCCATCAGCTCGACCGGGGCGCACCCGAGCGTCCGCGTCTCCGGCCGGAATGCCGCCTACACCCTGCTGGCGATCGGTTTCGGCCGGGCGGTGTATTCCGGTCGCTCAGCCGCGCTGAGGCTGCAATTCGACCTGGTCGATGCCGGCGGCGCGCCGACGCGATCGGTGCGCGTCACCGAAACGCTGGCGACATTCCCGGTGTGGGCTTACGCCAGTGACGGCGCCTCCGGCTCGAGTGCCAAGGTGACGTTCCCGAGCGGCTACTCGGTCCAGGAGGCGAACGGAACGATGGGCCGGGCGCAGCCCGGGCCTGGTGGCACCCTGCTGTTCAGCAGCGGCCGGCTGGCGGCGCCCCTCCGCTTCTCGGCCTATTTCGTGGCTGATCGACCCGGCGCGTTCGTGGAGAAACCGCTCGCCTTGACCGTTGGGGGCATGCCGCTCCCGGTCGTTGTTCGGGCGTGGGCCGATGACCCCGCGTGGGGGAGCCGGACCGCGGCGCTCGTCAGCCGCGCCCTGCCCGTCCTGGGAACGGCCATCGGGATGCCGTACCGCGGGACGGGATCGCTGGTCATCGAGGAAGCGATCGCGCGAGAGAAGGGCGCATCCGTTGCCGCGTTCGATCCCGCGAGCGGTGTCATTCGCGTCGCCTATTACGCCGACCCATACACGATCCTGCGAGAGCTCGCCCTGGCCTGGTTCAACGGCAGCTTGCTTGCCGATCGGTGGGCCGACGAGGCGTTCGCCTCGTATTACGCCGAGGCGGCCGCAAAGGGGCTCGGCATCAAGGCTCCGGCCGTCCCTCAACCGGCTGCCACGGACCCCGGCCATATCGCGCTCAATGCCTGGCGGCCGAGCGGACGAAGTGACGACCCGGCCTGGCACTTTGCCGAGAGCGCCACCAGCGTGCTGGCTCGTGCCATCGCGAGCCGGGCGGGTCCCAGCGGGCTCCAGGCCGTGTGGCAGGCCGCCGCAGCACACGAGGCTGCCTACCAGCCCAGCGGCACGTCGAGCGGCGTCGAGACATCCGCCGACCCACCGGACTGGCGGGTGCTCCTTGACCTCCTCGAAAATCGAACGGGACGCCCGTACGACGACCTGTGGCGCACCTGGGTGGTGACGTCCGAGCAGGCGCCCGAGCTCGAGTCGCGATCTGCTGCGCGCAGCCTGTATCAGGCGACGGTCGATGCGGCCGGGGACTGGCAATTGCCCGCGCCGGCGCGGATCGCGCTGGGAGCCTGGCAGTTCGACAGGGGCACCGAATTGCTTGTCGATGCAGGCGAGGTGCTCAAGCTGCGGGCGCCGCTCCAGCTGGCGGCCGAGGCGGCCGGCCTGAAGCTGCCGACCACCGTCAGGACGCTGTTCGAGGGGACCGGGTCTGCGCAGACCGCGATCGCCGAGGCGGACGCGGAACGGCGTGCGATCGCCGAGCTTGCCGCCGCCAGGGCGGCCGTGCCGCCCGCGGTGGACCCGCCGACCTGGCTTGGGCTGATGGGTACCAGGCCGGACGCCATGCTCGCTTCGGCGACCGATGCCTTCGCCCGGGGCAACCTGCCCGCGGCGGTGCAATCCGCGCAGGACGCCAAGGCTATCTGGCAGGTCGCCCCCGATACCGGCCGGCGGAGGTTCGCGGCGCTGGTCCTCAGCGTCCTGATCATCCTGGCCCTTACGTTGCTCGTGACGCGGGCACGGCGCGGCGGCCGCCGCGCGCGTCGGGTCATGCGCCGCGAGGGCAGGTCGTAGCCGGCACGAGCGCGAACCGGAAGCCGCGAACGGCGGAGTGGAGAGGGAACGCATGACAGCCCTGGGGCGCGAAAGGCGCGTCCGCAGCGGAAGAGAGCGTCGCCGACTGGCAACCGCCTTCGGCTGTCTGGCGCTGGCCCTTGGGCTCCTGCTCACACCGCCCAGGGCGCCGGGAACCCTCGCGGCTTCGGCCGATGGCCTCGTCACACGCGCCGACGCGACCTATACCGTCCGGCCGGCCGACCACCTCGTCCAGGTGGCCGTCGACGTCGCCGCCACCAATACCCAGCCAGACCGCTCGACAAGTGGCGGCGTCATTCACTACTTCTTCACGCAGGCGAGCTTCGGGGTCCAGCCCGAGGCGACCCGCGTGCACGCGTCCTCCGGAAGTCGGGCCCTGGCCGTAACGGTCCGAAGCCAGACCGGCTTCCGGCGGGTCGATGTCGCCTTCGGGCGGTCGCTGTTCTACTCGCAAACGCTCCGATTCCGCCTCGAGTACGACCTTCCCGGCCTGGTTGCCCGGTCGCGGGGCAACGTTCGCGTCCTGTCTGCATTCGTGTCGTTCTACGCGTGGTCGTTCGGCGACGTGGGCAGCGTGCGCATCGTTTTTCCGGCGGGCTTCGTGCCGAACGCGAGTGGCTCGCCGATGGTGGAGTCGACCGACGGCGCCGGCCGGGTGATCCTGCAGGCGGCCGGCATCACCGACGGTCTGGCGTGGTTCGAGAACGTCACGGCCGACCTCGAGTCGGCGTTGACCAAGACGCGGATCGTCCTGCCCGACGCGGAGCTCGTGGTGCATGCCTGGCCGGAGGACCTGGCCTGGCAGCGCGAAGTCGTGGATCTCCTGAGCCGGGGCATCCCCGAATTGCAGGTGCTCATCGGCCGGCCGTGGCCGGTGGTCGGGGCTCTCGACGTGCGGGAAATCCATACGCCGTTGCTCGAGGGCTACGCCGGCTTCTTCGAGTCGGATGTCCGGCTGATCGAGATCAGCGAGGATCTCGACCCGGTCACGATCGTGCACGAGGCTTCGCATGCCTGGTTCAACGCGGATCTGTTTACCGGCCGCTGGATCAACGAAGGGCTGGCCAATGAATACGCCAGTCTCGTGCTGGCGAAGCTCGGGGCCGGCTACGTGCCGCTCGAGGTCGCCCGACGCTCGAACCCCGTGGCGTTTCCGCTCCAGTCGTGGCCGCCCCCCGGGCGCATCATCGACAAACTGACCGATGCGCGGGAACGCTACGGCTATGCCGCCTCGTACACGGTCGTGAAGGCCCTCGTGGACGAGGTCGGCGTCGCCGGGATGCGATCGGTGTTCGCGGCCGCTGGAGCGGGCACGATCCCGTACCGCGGTGCGCCCGCGCCCGAGAAAGTGACGGGAACGGCCGATTGGCGCCGGCTGCTCGACCTGCTGGAGCAGGTTGCCGGCTCGCACCAGGCCTCGAGCCTGTTCCGGACCTGGGTGGTGCCGGTGGCGGATATGGCCACCTTCGACCGGCGTGACGCAGCGGTCAAGGATTACCGAGCGCTGGTTACGGAGGGCGGAGGCTGGCAGCCGCCGTTCATGATCCGCTCGCCCATGGCGACCTGGGCGTTCGACGCTGCGGAAGCGGGAATGACCGAAGCCCGCAAGGTGCTCGTCAGCCGCGACCAGATCGTTGTTGCGGCGGCGGCCCTCCAGCTGCAGGTGCCGAGCGACCTCAAGACGGCCTACGAGTCCGCTCTTAATACGATGTCGGCACCGCTGGCCCTGGCCGACGGCGAGCTTGCGGCCCTGTCGACACTGAGCGACACCACCGCCGCTCTCAACGCCGACAGGGACGTGCTTACCACGATCGGTCTCCTCGGCAGCCAGCCGAACGCTCAGCTGGACGCCGCGAGGTCCGCGTTCAACGCCGGCAACATTGATGAGGCGGTCACGGACGCTGCCAAGGCCCGGGCGATCGTCGACCGCGCCCGTGGGATCGGTCGAGAGCGCGTGGTGGTCGGCGCCGGGATCGGGTCCGGGGTGGTCGTGGTCTCGGGCGGAGCCCTGTTCCTCGTCCGCCGGCGCCGCCGACGTCGCGCTGTTGTGGAGCCAGTCGGCGTCGCCCAAACGGAGCCACTGGGCTGGCCCGAACCGGCGGGCCCACCGGTCTCTCCGGACGACCCGCTGCGTCCGGTGGCTGAGCGGCCGTACGCTACACTGCCGCCCGACCCGGCACCCGAGACGGATCGCGGCCCGGAGGAAAGGGATCGGGAGCTCGGCGCATCGGAGCAGGGAGAAGGGACAGGACCGTGACGTCTCTGCAGCCCGTGTCGTCGCGGCAGGCAGTGACCTCTCCGCAGCCCGGGTCGTCCAGCGGGGCGGTGACTTTCACGCAGGCCAGGCCGGCGAACGCGCCGGAGCCGTGATGGGCGTCCTTCGAACTCGCCCATCCCACGAGATCCTGTCCGGGGATTCGGCGGACGTCTACTTTGCGAGAGCCGCGACGATCCTGGAGCGCGAAGGGCTCGACCCGCTCGTCGCGATGGAGGTGTTCGCCCGGCGGGAGGCGATCCTGTGCGGCATCGAGGAGGCCAAGAACCTGCTCGCGCACGTGCTGGCCGAGGCAGACCTGGATGAGGTCAAGGTCGAGGCGCTGGACGACGGCGACCACGTCGCGCCCAAGGAGGTCGTGCTGCGAATCCGGGCACGCTACCGCGAGTTCGGGCTGTATGAAACCGCGATCCTGGGCATGCTCGCCCAGTCGACGGGCTGGGCAACCGCGGCGCGCGAATGCGTGGAGGCCGCCGCGCCGCAGCCCGTCATCAGCTTCGGGGCGCGGCACGTTCACCCGGACGTGACGGACGTGCTGGATTACGCGGCCATCGTGGGTGGTTGCGTCGGGGCGTCCACCCCGGCCGGTGCACGGTTGGCCGGACTGGCACCCACGGGGACGATGCCCCACTCGCTCGTCCTGATCTTCGGCGATACCGTGAAGGCGGCCGAAGCCTTCGATCGGGACCTCGACCCCGACGTGCCCCGTCTCGTGTTGATCGACACGTTCAAGGATGAGGCCGAGGAGGCCTTGCGCGTTGCGAACGCGCTGGGAGATCGACTGTACGGCGTGCGACTCGACACCCCGGCGGAACGCGGGAGGGTTACCGCCGACCTCGTCCACGAGGTGCGCGCTCGGCTTGATCAGGCGGGCTTCACACACGTCAAGATCGTCGTCTCCGGTGGCTTGTCTCCTGACCGCATTCGCTACTTCCAGGAGAGCGGTGCGCCGGTCGACAGCTTCGCGGTGGGCTCATACATCAGCGGCGCGGCACCGATCGACTTCACCGGCGACATCAAGGAAATCGACGGACGCCCGATCGCAAAGCGTGGCCGCATCCCAGGGCTTACGCCTAGCCCCCGCCTCCGCCTCGTCGACCTCGTCGGGTGGCGGGCCGGCTGACCGACGAGGCGGGCGATCGGGCTCGGGCGTGATGCCCGTCTGCAACGCGGTCGACGCCAGGTTCGACGACAGCCCGGCCGTTCCATGCCACGATGGGCGCATGCAGCAGCGGGCGAGCGAGCCAGAAGACAACCGCGACTCGGATTCCAACCCGGCTCCCGAGCACGAGTCGGCGTACTGGCTCCTCCAGCGCGGCCGCGAGCTGCTCCACGGGCGGCATCACGCCCAGGCGGCGATCGTACTCGAGCGCGCAGCACGCCTCGAGCCGGGCAAGGCTTCGATTCTCGAGGCGCTCGGCCGGGCGTACTACAACAGCGGTCAGCACGACCGGTCGCGCGAGGCCTTCGAGCAGCTGCTCGAGGTCGACCCGTCCGCCCACTACGCCCACTACGCGCTGGGGCAGAGCCTGAAGCAGCTGGGCCGGCGACGCGAGGCGCGCACTCACCTGCGCCTGGCGGTTGCGCTCAGCCCGAAGAGCCCGCTGTATCGCGGGGCCCTCGACCGCCTGGGGGGCGCGCTACCGGCCGACGGCTGAACCCGGAAGGGCTCGACCCCCCGACGGGCGTTTGCGTCGCCTCAGGCCCGATCGACCTCCATGAGGCGAGCCAACCAGAAGAGCCCGACGATTGACTTGGCGTCGACGATCGCGCCGCTCTCGGCGGCAGCGACAGCTTCGTGCCAGGGCAGGCGCTCGAGCTCGAGGCGCTCGTCCTCGTCGGGTCCGCGGCGATCCGCCGCGGCCGGCCGCAGGTCGCTGGCCAAATACAGGTGCATCAGCTCGGTCGCAAAACCGGGCGCCGTCCAGAAGCTGCCGAGAAGCTGCCAGCGTTCGGCCCGATAACCCGTCTCCTCCTCGAGCTCACGCGGTGCGGCGAACGTCGGCTCCTCGACGGCGCCCGTCGCGGGATTGACGTCCAGAGTCCCGGCCGGGATCTCGAGCATCGCCCGCCCGGCGGGGGAGCGCCACTGGCGGACGAGCAGCACGCGATCTGCCTCGTCGAGCGCCACGATCGCGACGGCGCCCGGATGGCCGCACACGTCGCGCTCGCGCACGGTGCCGTCCGCGCGCTCGATCGTGTCGATCCGGAAGGTGAGGTAGTGACCCTTGTGCAGGACACGCGACGAAACCACCCGCTCGCGCAGGCGGTCCGTCGATGCCTCCTCGGTCACGCTCGCGACCGACTCGTCGGGACTTCGAAACCGCTCCCGCAGTCCGGCGACCCGCCGGCGCGGAAGAAGATGATCAGCTCCGGGCGCTCAGGCCGCCGCGACGGCTGTGCGCTGGGCTCCCAGCTGCAAGCCACTCTCCGGGTCGAACAGCTGAACCTTGTCCAGCGGGATGACCATCGACAGCTTGTCCCCGGGGGTCACCCTGTTCTCGGCGTCGACGATCGCCACGATGTCCTGGCCCGCGGCGGTCAGGTGGAGCAATTCCTCGTTGCCCAGATATTCGACTACGTCCGCGGTTGCGGTCATCGAAGCGTCGTCGCTGGTGGCCTGCCCGATGTCGAGGTGCTCGGGGCGAATGCCGGCGATGTAGTGACGGCCTGCCGCATCCCCGACCATCTGCCGGAAGCGCGGCGGGACCGGGATCGTGACGTCGTTGGCGACAAGCGTTGGCCCGTCCGGGCCGCTGGTGACCGTCACGTCCAGGAAGTTCATCGCCGGGCTGCCGATGAAGCCTGCGACGAAGCGATTGACGGGCATGTCGTAGAGCTCCTGCGGTGTGCCCACCTGCTGGAGCAGACCCTCGCTCATGACCGCGATGCGCGTGCCCATCGTCATCGCCTCGACCTGGTCGTGAGTCACGTACACGATCGTCGTCTTGAGGCGCTGATGCAGTCGGGCGATCTCCGCGCGGGTCTGGACGCGCAGCTTGGCGTCCAGGTTCGAGAGGGGCTCGTCCATGAGGAACACGGCAGGCTCGCGGACGATTGCCCGCCCGAGCGCGACGCGCTGGCGCTGGCCGCCGGAGAGCTCCTTGGGTTTGCGCGCGAGAAGTCGTCCGAGATCGAGGATCCCGGCTGCCTCCTGGACGCGCTTCTCGATATCTGCCTTGGGGACCTTTCGGAGCTTGAGCCCGAAGGCCAGGTTGTCGCGAACGGTCATGTGCGGGTAGAGCGCGTAGCTCTGGAAGACCATGGCAATGTCACGGTCCTTGGGCGCCACGTCGTTCACGACGCGATCCCCGATCCGCAGCGTTCCGTCCGAAATCTCCTCGAGCCCCGCGATCATCCGGAGGCTCGTCGTCTTGCCGCAGCCTGACGGACCAACGAGGACCATGAACTCGCCGTCACGGATCTCGAGGTTCAGGTCGTTGACCGCCAGGACGTCGCCGTATTTCTTGGTGACGTGCTCGAAGGTGACCGTCGCCATCGATCGTGCTCCTCGTGCTGTTCCCGGTTGTGCATCCTAGCATCCGCAGAGCGCGGCGCGCGTGTTGCGCTCCTGTGGATCAGCCCTTGACCGCTCCTCCGGTGATGCCGCGGACGAAGTAGCGCTGGAGGCTCGCAAATACCAGCAGCGGCAGCGCCATCGACATGAAGGCCGCCGCGCCCAGCAGCTGCCAGTTCCCGCCGAGCGACGTCACCAGGTTCGCGATGCTGATGGTCAGAGGCGAGTTCGCGGCATTGGTCGACCCGATGTAGACCAGCGCGACCAGCAGATCGTTCCAGACGAACAGGAACTGGAAGATGACCAGCGCCGCGATCGCCGGCACGCTCATCGGCAGTGCAAGTCGGAGGAAGGCCACCACGGGACTTGCCCCGTCGATTGCGGCCGACTCGAAGACCTCCTTCGGCAGGCCGCCCATGAAGTTGCGTAGCAGGTAGATCGCGAAGGGCAGGCCATAGCCGGTGTGGGCCAGCCAGACCGCCAGGAACTCGCCGTTGAGGGTGTCGATGTTGACCGGTCCGAAGTGGATCGAGATGCCGGCGTAGAGCTTGAGGATCGGGATGAACGTGGTCTGCAGCGGCACGACGAGAAGGCCGACTACAGCCACGAACAGGAGGTTCCGTCCCGGAAAGCTCATCCAACTGAACGCGTACGCGGCAAAGGCAGCCACCAGGATCGGGATGATCACCGACGGGATGGTGATGAACAGGCTGTTGACGAACGCGTCGCCGATGCCCTGCTCGCCGAGCACCGACGCGTAGTTGTCAAGGCTCAGGTTCCAGGGCGGGAAGAGGGCGCTCCACCAGCCGCTCGCCGAAACGTCCTGCTCCGATCGGAAGGAGTTGACCAGCAGGCCGATCGTCGGGATGAGCCAGATGGCCATCAGGATGATCACGCCGGCGTGGACGCCGATGCGTCCAAAGCCGCGCGGAATCCGGCTCGTCGCGACGGGTGCAGCAATGGCGCCGGGTCGTGCCACAGCAGTCATCGGATCGCCTCCTGAGCCTGGAACCGGCGGACGTTGACGAGCATGATCGGAATGATCGCGAGCAGCAGCACCACGGCGATTGCGCTCGCAAAGCCGAAGTCGCCGAACGAAATCTGCTTGTACATCAGGTTGGCGACGACGTCGGTATTGAAGTTTCCGCCCGTCATCGTGTAGACGACGTCGAATGCCTTCAGGGCGGTGATGATCATCGTGGTGGACACCACCGCGATCGTCGGCAGGAGGAGCGGGAACACGATCCCCCGGAAGACCTGCCATTCGTTTGCGCCGTCAACCCGCGCGGCCTCCAGCAGCTCGGCGCTGATGCTCTTGAGGGACGCCGAGATGATGACCATGGCGAAGCCGGTCCACATCCAGGCCATGACACCGATCAATGCAAATGTGTTCAGGGCCAAGGTGTCGTTCTGCAGCCATGGGACGGGCGCGACCCCTAACAAACCGATGAAGGCGTTCATCGTGCCGGTCTGGGGTTGGCCGGGAGGCTGATAGTCGAACATGAACTTCCAGATCACGCCAGCAGCGACTGCGCTGATGGCCAGGGGCAGGAAGATGACCCCCTTCGCGAAGGACTCATAGCGAACGCGATCGACCAGGATCGCGATCAGCATGCCGACGCCAACGCAGAACAACGTCAGGAAGATGACCCACAGGATGTTGTTCCGCAGCGCGGTCAGCGTGACATCGCTGGAGGCGAACTGTTGGTAGTTCGCGAAACCCACGAACGACTCGTCGAGCTTGTCCCGGAAGCTTCGGATGATCGTTCCGATCGTCGGGTAGATCAGGAAGACGAACAGGAACGCGAGCGCCGGGAGGAGCCAGAGCCAGGGCCGAACTTTTGGCTTGAGCCGCTCCGGCAAGGTGCGAA
>WNGI01003545.1_pt1 | contig 13791 bp, 4 predicted proteins | sample 5400621 | NCBI WGS metagenome assembly WNGI01 (sample SAMN13153374, study PRJNA577476) | soil metagenome | isolation source: 20 cm soil or saprolite under Garry oak tree replicate 1 | place: USA:California | collected 2016-06-15
GACTAGAGAGGGACGGGCTAATCGATGGCGAATGGAAACCCACTGAAAACAACAGGCGGGCAAGGTACTACACTCTGACGGCGAAGGGACGAAAGAGGCTCGACAGCGAAACACGAGAATGGGGCAGGCAAGTGGCCGCGATCGGCAGAATTTTGGAGGCCTCATAGGGGAGCGAGCCATGTCTTTGTTCAGAAATTTTGCAACCGGCCTTCGGTCGCTTTTCCGAAAGAACCAAGTCGACAGAGAGTTGGATGAAGAACTAGGCGCCTACTTGGAGATGGAAGCGGCTGAAAAGATGAAACAAGGCATGAATCGCAAGGATGCTCTTCGCGCCGTGCGTTTAGAGCGAGGAAGCCTCGACGCTTCAAAGGAAGTGGTCCGCTCAGCGGGCTGGGAATTCGTAGTGGACACGCTGTGGCGAGATTTGCTCTTCGCTTTCCGTCTGCTCCGCAAGAATCCGGGTTCGACTACAGCTGTCGTCGTCGCATTGGCCCTAGGCATCGGCCTGAATACGACAGCATTCAGCTTTGTCAATGCTTTGCTGCTCCGCCCACCCACAGGTGTTAAAGCACCTGAGCAACTGCGGGAGGTCTGGATACACAATCCGCGTTCTTCCGGCGCGGAAACCTATCTGCCAATGACCTATCCCGATTACTTCTACTACCGCGATCACAACCAGTCCTTCGACGCAATGCTCGCGTATGATTTCGACCCGCACCTAGTCATCTGGAACAAGTCCGGCGAGGGTCAGACTGTTTTGGGTCAGCTTGTTTCAGGCAATTTCTTCTCCTTGCTTGTCGTGAATGCTGTTCTGGGGCGCACGGTCTCAGCAGAAGACGACCAGACAGCTAATCCTCAGCCGGTGGTGGTGCTTGGTTATGCCTTTTGGCGCCGATACCTCGGTTCTGATTCCACGATTGTCGGAAAAACTCTCATGCTGAATGGCGCGAACTACAGCGTCATCGGAGTAGCGCCGGCGGGTTTCACTGGTCTCTTGGTGGGCTTCGAGCCGGACTTCTGGGCTCCCACTGCGATGGTCGAACAAATCACAAGGGACAAAGGAAGACTTAGCAATTGGCGCGTCCATTGGCTCATAGCCATCGGGCGCCTGAAACCCGGAGCCAGCACAAGCGGGGCACGCGCCGAGGCGAGCGTGCTGGAGCATCAGATCGACATGGATCATCCCGACCTGCAAAGGAACTTGGACGCAACTGTCTTCCCGGCAACCCTCATTCCGGCTCCTTTGCGGGTTTATGTCAGCGCGTTTACGGCATTGCTCATGGCGGTCTTTGGATTCGTGCTTCTTATCGCATGTGCGAACGTGGCCAGTTTCCTGCTCGCCCGCTCGACCAGACGAACACGAGAAATGGCCGTGCGTTCTGCCTTGGGCGCAGCGCGGAGCCGACTGATCCAGCAAATGCTCGTCGAAAGCATGCTGCTCTCCAGCCTCGCAGGATTACTGGGACTGATTTTGGCCTACTGGACAGCGCCGCTCCTGCTCGCATTGAAACCGGCGAGCTTGCCCATTACGCTGAGGCTCCCCATTGACTGGCGAGTCCTCGTTTTCACGATCATGGTGTCGCTGCTTTGCGGTGTGGCGTTTGGGCTGACTCCAGCCCTTCGCAGCGCAAAAGTTCAAGTGGCTTCGAATCTCAAGGACAAAACGCGGCCCGCCGGCTACCGGAAGTCCACATTGCGCAGCCTTCTTATGACTGGCGAAATCGCTACATGCACCGTGCTGCTGATATGCGGTACATTGTGCGTGAGAAGTCTTCGGAACGCCAGTTCGATCAATCCCGGCTTTAACACCCAGCTTGTGATCGCCGCGACTCTCGACCCCGGTAGCATAGGATATTCTGACACCCAAGTGCGTACCTTTTATGAACAGCTATCCGGGCACGTTCGAACACTTCCTGGGGTAACGGCAGCCAGCTTCACCGACCATCTGCCACTTGGACCTGCGCGCGAGCACACCATCCTCGATCCAATGCACCCCGAGTCAAACAAAAACGATGCGATACCAATAGACATACTGCGCGTTGCCCCCGACTACTTTCAGACCATGGGTATTTCGCTGTTGCGAGGTCGCGACTTTATTTCTTCTGAAGGTGCAGAAGGAAGCGGTGTGGCGATCATCAATGAGGCCTTGGCAAAACGGCTCCGGAAAAACCAAGATCCAGTGGGCCAACGAATGACGTTTTTCGCCGGTCCAGGAGAGAAGTCCAGCACCGAAGTCATTGGAGTCGTCCCTACTGGCAAGTACCGAACCCTTGGGGAGGCCCCTGTACCTGCTGCTTACCTGCCTCAGTTGCGGGCGCGGCGCACATTGGTTGTGCGCACGTATGGTGACCCAACAACTTTGCTAGAGAGCATTCGGCGCGAAATTCATTCGGTGGACCCCAATATCGCTCCAACCGATCTGGAGACCATGCAGCAATATATGAGCCTCCCTCTCTTTCCTGCTCGGACGACGGGTCTCTTGCTCGGAGTGTCCGGATTTCTAGCGCTGGTCCTAACTACTATCGGACTGTTCGGGGTCATTTCCTACATAGTTTCCCAACGCACGCACGAAATCGGTGTGCGCGTGGCCCTAGGCGCTCAGCGCACCGACGTCTTGAACCTCATCATCCGGCACGGCCTGCTCCTTACAGTAATTGGTTTGGTTATCGGCCTTGGCATCGCGTTCGGAGCAGGACACCTTCTTTCGTCCTTGCTCTACGGGATCGCTCCGACAGATCCGGCAACCTTCATCGCCGTTGCAATTGTCTTGTGCGCCGTAGTGCTTCTGGCGTCTTATATCCCGGCGCGACGGGCGATGCGCGTCGATCCGATGGTCGCACTTCGTTATGAGTAGGGCTATGTCTTTGCTACGAAACATAGCGAGCGGGCTCCGATCGCTGTTCCACAAGGATAAAGTCGACCGGGAGTTGGATGAGGAGCTGGGCGCCTACTTGGAGATGGAAGCGGCTGAAAAGATGAAACAAGGCATGAATCGCAAGGATGCCCTTCGGGCTGTGCGCTTGGAGCAGGGCAGTCCGGAAGTTACAAAAGAAGTCGTCCGCTCTGCCGGCTGGGAATCCTTTGTCGAGACGTGCTGGCAAGACTTGCGTTTCGGGTTCCGCACGCTCCGCAAATCTCCTGGCTTTACTGTTGTCGCTGTTATGACTCTCGCGCTGGGAATCGGCGCGAATACGGCAGTCTTTAGCGTGGTCGAAAGCGTGCTCCTGAGGCCATTACCGTTTCAAGATTCACAACGGCTATTTGCGATATGGGCGATGCAGAAGGGCCAACAAACCCGAATTGGCGCCTCCATGCCGGAGTTTGAAGACTACAAAGATCAAAGCCACTCGTTTGAATATATAGCCAATCTATTGTCGGGTTGGACCTATACATGGACTGGGCAGGGCGAACCGCGCACTGTGAACTGCACGGGCATTTCTTACGATTTCTTTCCGATGCTAGGAATCAAGCCGTACCTGGGGCGCCTGTACGAACACGACGAGTATCACGTGGACGGCGTACAGGTGGTCATTTCATATCGTTTTTGGAAGGAACATCTCGGCAGCGATCCCCATGTAATTGGGCGCGTCCTAAACCTGGACGGCACAGCTCAAACGGTCATTGGTGTGATGCCGCCCGTGCCGGATCTTTTTCCAGAGACTGATGTATGGGCAAAGGACGTCCCGGATTTCCAGTGGATGCGGATCAGAGGCAACAAGTTCTTGGATGTTGTGGGACGACTCAACCCTGGAGTTACACGCGAACAAGCCGAGCAGGAATTGACGGCGATCTTGCACCGGGGACCAGGCGAATCCCCGGAACTTTCGGTGCTTCTCGTTCCGCTCAAGGACGAACTCACGGGAGGTGTGAGATCGCAACTTCAGATCGTGATGGCAGCGGTCTCGCTCGTTTTGCTGATCGCCTGTGCGAACGTGGCATACCTCCTGCTTGCTAGAACTCGAAAGCGGCAAGCGGAATTTGCGGTGCGAGTGAGCCTAGGGGCAGGCAGAGGCCGCCTGATGAGGCAATTCATCACGGAAAACCTAGTTCTCGCAACTCTCGGCAGCATTACCGCCCTGATACTTTCGGTGGCCATCGTCGGGTTGTTCGAGCGCATGAGCACTCTTCCTCGAAGCGCGTCCATCGGTGTCGACATGTACGCCTTGCTGTTCGCTTTTCTTGTCACGGTCCTCACAGGTTTGCTGCTTGCGCTGGCACCATCCGCCGTATCTTCGAAACTTGACGTGATCACCAAATTGAAGGTAGGTCGGTACCAAGCTGGAAGTATCGCCGGCCCGCGTTCCAGCTTGCTATTGGTTTCTGAGATTTGCCTGGCCGTTGTGTTGTCCATTGCAGCCGGCTTGCTCTTGCGCAGTTTCCAACAGGCAGAACGTCTCGATCCAGGGTTCCTTCCTGATCATCTCCTGAGCACATATCTGCGCACCAATGATTACGGCGCTGGGCGGCTCTTTTTCCCTCAGTTGGTCGAACAGACAGCTGAACTTCCGGGAGTGAGTGCAGCCGCGCTAGGGAAGTGTATGCCTGGCGTATATGCGCCCTCGGCGGCTCTAACTTTTGGTGACCGCCCGAATGACCCGCTGGACGTTCCGACTGCGGAGGCTTGCTGGATCAGCTCAGATTTCTTCAGGGCGATTGGCACCCGTTTGGTGAGTGGTCGGTTCTTTTCTGCGCGCGATGATGCCAGCGCGCCCCCCGTCGTGATCGTCAATCAAGCATTAGCGGAATCCTACTGGCCCGGACAAGATCCGATCGGCAAGGAGATTGGGGTTGACTATGTCGGAGCAGGCCGAAACACAACAGGTGCCCCGCGCCTTCGACAGGTAGTCGGCGTCGTTGCAAATGTAAAGCAGAAAGGCCTCGACTTGCCCGATGAGCCAGCCCTCTACACACCTTACCTGCAAGACGAAACAAACCATGCCTTTGCAGGTTTTAACCTATTCGTTCGCACCATTGGCCCGCCTGCGTCAGTCGCGGGAACCGTTCGTGTACTTGTCCACTCACTTCGGCCAGACCAACCGATTGACGTCTTGCAGACAATGAACGATGCCTTATTCCGAACACTCGCGCCACGGCGCCTCAGCCTCGTTCTCGTCGGGTCGTTCGCAGCTTTGGCTCTGTCGCTATCAGCAATCGGAATCTTTGGAATGATTGCCTATGCGGTCAGTCAGCGCACACACGAGTTTGGCGTGCGCATGGCTTTGGGTGCACGGCGGCGCGATGTACTGCAGTTGGTCCTTGATGAGGGCTTTAAGATCGTGACGGCGGGCGTCTTTGCCGGGATCGCTGCCTCGTTCGCTCTTACGCGGTTCATGCGTAGCTTGCTCTATGGGGTAGGCCCGAATGATCCATTGACCTTCGCCGTCGTTGCAGTCTTGTTCGCGCTAGTCGCGCTCGCGGCATGCTACGTTCCGGCGCGGCGTGCGTCCCACGTCGATCCCATGACTGCTTTGAGGTACGAGTGAGGAGTCATGTCCCTGCTGCGAAACATAGCGAGCGGGCTTCAATCATTGTTCCGAAAAGAGCAGGTGGACCGGGAGTTGGATGAGGAGCTTCGCGCCTACCAGGATATGGCGACCGAAGAAAAGATTAAGGAGGGGATGAGTCCAAAGGATGCCCTTCGCGCTGTGCGCCTGGAGCGAGGCAGTCTCGAAATTACGAAGGAAGTCGTGCGTTCTGGCGGCTGGGAATCTTTTGTGGAGACGTGTTGGCAGGACTTGCGTTTTGCTCTCCGCATGCTACGCAAGTCTCCCGGCTTCACCGCCGTCGCCGTACTAACTCTCGCCCTCGGCATCGGCGCCAACACCGCAATTTTTTCGCTGCTGAACGGCCTGGCGTTGCGAGACCTTTCTGTTCCTCATCCTGAGCAACTCGTGCGCTTCGGGGCTCATGTTCCCGGCGATGATTACGCCGCATTGTCGTTGCCCATGTTTCAGGAGCTTTCCCGCGGACAAAAGGTGTTCTCCGGGACGTTTGCCTGCTGGCCAGATATCGTCTTCGACGCGGAGATAGATGGCTCACTCGCACGAGCGGATGTCTGGGGCGTTGACAACAACTTTTATCGCGAACTGGGCGCTGTTCCGGAAATTGGCCGATTGTTCGATTCTGAGGACGAAAATCTGAGTGCCAACGCAGCCGCGCAAGTGGCCGTGCTCAGCTACGGCTTCTGGCAGAGCCATTACGGGGGCGCGGCGGCCGTTATCGGCAAAACTCTCAAGATCGACGGAATTCCATTCACCATCATCGGCGTGACGCGGAAAGGGTTTACCGGACTTACCGCCTACATGGAAATGGGCGTAACGCTTCCGCTCCCTGCAAGGCAACTGTTCGACGGCGAGCCAGACATGCAGAAGTATCTGCAACGCCGCGCTGCGCGCTGGTTGCAAGCGGCAGGGCGGCTCAGGCCTAGCGTTACGCTCGAACAGGCGCGCGCACAGCTTGGCTCGCTGTGGCCAGGGATTCGACAAGAGATGGTTCCTCCTGACAAGACATTTGCAGACCTCGGCCGCTTTCGCGATCTGCAGCTCAAGGTGGAATCCGGCGCAAGCGGAGAGGCGTCGTTATTGCGTAAACGCTTCTCCCAACCGCTTTACATTGTGCTGGCGATTTCCGGCCTCGTCCTGCTGGTTGCCTGCGTCAACCTCGCCAACTTGATGCTGGCTCGCGCCGCGTCACGGACCCACGAGATGGCGGTGCGAGCCGCATTGGGAGCGGGCCGCGCGAGAATCGTCCGTCAAATGCTGACGGAGAGCGTCATGCTATCCGTAGCTGGGACGCTTGCCGGATGGGTCTTTGCGCATTGGGCCAGCCACGCCATTTCAGATTTTATTCTCGGAGAGATTTACAGTGTTCCTGCAGCCCTAAATCTTGCGCCGGATTGGCGAATCCTGGGATTCGCAGCAGGGATGGCAATACTCATGGGAGTCTTGTTTGGGCTAGCTCCAGCGTGGCGTGCCACTCAAGAAGATCCTAACGCGGCCCTCCAGCATGGTTCTCACACATGGGGAAAAGGAACGGGCCACCTCGGCGGGCGGTTGATCATCACGCAAGTCGCGTTGTCGTTGGTATTGCTGACGGGGTCTGGACTTTTCGTACGTACACTGAAGAAATTGCGCGACGCTAATCCGGGTTTTCGAACGCATTCGCTCCTAGGCGTGAGTCTCCATCCGAAACCGAACGGATATAAAGACCTGGATCTTGTGAATTATTACCGTCAGTTGACTGATCGGATTGCAGACGTCCCGGGAGTGGAATCCTCAGGAATGATGCGCGCAATATTCGGTAACGTACTCGAATGGACTGAAAGAATACGAATCACCGGGAGCGACGCAGAAGGACTTGAAGCTGACTTCGAAATGGCCACGCCGGGGTTCTTCGAAACGGCTGGGATAACCCTCTTACAAGGCCGTAAGTTTGAATGGCAAGACGACGACCATGCGCCCGGCGTAGCCATAGTGAGCCAGAACTTTGCCCAGAAACTCTTCCCAAATGACAACGCCCTCGGCCAGCACCTCGATGTCATGAACGCGCGGAACTGGCGGAATCTGCAAATCATCGGCGTGGTCAGCAATGCCAGCCTGTACGACATTCGTAAGGCGCAAACCCCGACGGTGTACCTCCCCTCGACGCAATACAAAGACTTCATGGGGTGGCCCGAACTGCTTGTCCAGACAAGCCTGCCGCCTGCCGCAATAGCGGATGCACTGCGACGAACGGTTGAATCGCAGGGACGTGAATATGTTTTCTCGATCAAGACGGTACGGCAGAACATTGACCGCTCCATTCTGCAAGAGCGGGTTACCGCCATGCTCTCGACGTTTTTCGGCGCGCTGGCGCTCTTGCTTGCGGCCATTGGGATTTATGGGCTGATGGCGTATGCCGTGACGCAGAGAACGCGTGAAATCGGCATACGCATGGCCTTAGGAGCGAAGCGGTCAGGTGTTCTCCGGATCGTTCTACGAGAAGTGATTGTGCTCGTGGTGACGGGAGTGGGAATTGGACTGCCGTGCGCACTCGCGGCCACACGGTTGATTGGTCACATGCTGTACGGGGTCTCGCCGAATGATCCCGACACCCTGGCCTGGGTTGTCGGTGCGTTGCTTGCGGTTGGCCTTCTCGCTGGATATTTGCCGGCGCGGCGGGCGATGAAGGTCGATCCGCTCGTGGCCTTGCGTTACGAATAGTTTCACCGCCGGCTCTTTGACCCGAGTCTGCCCCTCATCTCGATTCTCACTGATTTTCGGTAAGCGACCTTTTTCTGCCGCTCATTTTCTTGGGCACTGCTTCGGGCCAATTCCTGCGCCCGGCAGCTTCGCGTCTTCTGCTTTCCGTCCTCCCCATAAAGCACCCGCTCGCCTTGGGAGCAGCGGCCTCTCGCGTCTGGGTGCCCCAAGAAAATGGGGCAAGAAAAAGGAGAAAATTCATGTCTTACCTATGTTAAGCGGAATAGGTCGGGGCTACAGTTCGCCCGCTGACGTTCGCGTCATTAGAGCATAGCTGTGTTTCGATGGCCACTCCCCGAACGGAGGCCTCGGAGGCCTGCGACGCCGTAGGCGGCGCGCTTAGGCCGAAGTGGAGGAAGTGGCCATCGCAGGCTATTAGGCGGGGTGCCCGCAAGCTCATGATGTTGTAATAAGAACCGATTGCCGGTCATTCGCGCGAAGGATTATTCGTATCTCAGGGCCACCATAGGATCAACGCGCATCGCGCGTCGCGCCGGAATGTAGCAGGCGAGAAGCGCGACGAGCGTCAACAGAATCGCCACAGCTACAAATGTTGCCGGGTCGGTTGGCTGAATCTCGAATAGCAAACCGCGCAAGAATCGCGCTAGGGCCAAGGCCCCGCCGAGTCCAGCAAGAGTGCCGAGGCCAGCCAGCACGGCTCCCTCCCGGACCACCATGCGCAGCACGTCACCTTGCCGCGCGCCGAGCGCCATACGGGTACCGATTTCGTGTGTGCGCTGACTTACAGAGTGAGAGATCACCGCATAAAGTCCGAGCATCGCCAACAAAACAGCGGAGAGCGCGAAGAGCGTTACAAGCGAGGTTTCATAACGGCGTGGGGCTTCAGAGCGTGCCAAGACCGTCTTCAAGGTCTTCTCGTGTGGGATGGCAAGTTGCGGGTCCACACTCCAGGCCGCTTCGCGAATAGCACCTGCCGCCGAGGTAGGATCCATTTTTGTGCGAACGACGAGGGTTTCCGAGTCTTCCGAGTATAGCCAGAGAGGGAAATAGACCGCCAAAAGAGGCGCTTGATCGGACTGAGCCCGAACATCCGCAACTTCTCCAACGACGCGACACCACTTTCCCGCTTCGAAACTGAAATTGCCGCAGAAAACGCGCATTCCCAACGGATCGCGCCCGCCGAGAAGTTTTCGCGCGACGCTTTCCGAAACCACGGCTACAGATTGACGAAGATCGTCCTGCGAAAACAATCGGCCCTTAATCAAAGACAAACCGATTGCATGGAAGTATCCGGGGCTGACGAACCTGAATTGCCCACTTGGCAGTTCTGTTTCTGGAAGTGGGATTTCCTGGAAATTGATGCCGTCGCCCCAGCCCTCGCCTTCGAGGGGAACCGCGCTGGTGAGCCCTGCGCTTTCGACCCCCGGCAACTGTCTGACTTTTTCCTCGATGGAGGCAAAAATGCGATTGCTTTCATCGAATACTCGCCGCATGTCCTGCGGGGTTTGAATTTGCGGGGCCTGGACATGCGCGACCAGGTCAGCTGTGATCACATGCTCCTCGTTCATCCACTGATTGGCGAGCACTACATGGCGCAAGCTCTCAATGAGCAGCAAGCAAAGCGGCAGTATGGCCGCACACAGGGCGATCTCGCCAATTACCAGCCCGGTTCGCAGACGGGCCCCCTGTCTGCTGACGCTCAACATCGGCCCGGAGGACTTTAATGCCTCGGCGAGTTGGACTTTGGTAGCTCGCAATACGGGCAGCAAACCGAAAACCAACGAGGCCAAGATTGTGACCGCAACAGTGAACCACAGAACTGTCGAATCCAGGCGTATTTGATCCACGCGCGGGATGCCGATAGGCGCATTTCTCACCAACAGCGATAATCCAACCTTAGCGAGGATCAAGCCGAGACACCCTCCCGCCAAGGCTAAAATGAGCGTTTCAGTGAGAAATTGCCCCGCCAGACGCCAATAGCTGGCTCCGAGGGCCGAACGCAGGGCCACCTCTCGCACGCGCTTGCTATTTTTCACCAGCAACAGATTCGCCAGATTGGCGCAAACGATCAGCAGCACAAGCCCCGCAGCCATTGTCAGCATCCAAAGCGCCTTTTGCGTTGGCCCGACGATCTCCGTTTTGAGCGGTGTGAGGACTGCATAGAGACCGAATTTGCCTCCCCTATCTTTCTCCGCAATTCGGGCTTCGATGACATCGAGCTGCGCTTCAGCTTCGCGAGGAGTGACGCTGCCTTTGAGCCGGGCGATCACGAAATGATTGTGCATCCCAATCCCTGGCCGGGAATTCCATTCCGACCACACGAAAGGCCTCATGTATTCCGGTTCATGGGCTAAAATCTGGGGAAAGATGAAACTCGCCCGCAGGACGCCTACAACCGTCACGCCGCGGCCGCCCAGGTTCACAATCTTGCCAAGGATGTCAGGATCGGAATGAAACTGCTCGCGCCACAATTTGTTCGTCAGAATGATTTCTGGCCTGCTGCCGGCTCCGTCTCCCGCCAGAAACGCCCGTCCCATCTCCAGCTGTGCGCCCAGTGTCGAAAAGAAATCAGGCGTCACCGCGGCGCCGTAAAGCCATTGCGGATGCCCCATTCCCAGCAAGCTCCCATCCGTCGAATCAAGCAGAGTCATTGCCGTGAAAGCATGAGAATCTTTCTTCCAAGCTAGAAAATTTCCTCCGTTCACCGCCAGTGACGGATCAGAGGAGATCCATTGGGGCACTACCTCGTGAATCGCATAAAGCTGGCTTGGCTCAGCGTACGGCAACGCCCGTAACAAAACGCCGTTCACCATGGAAAAAATCGCGGTATTGGTACCGATGCCGAAGGCGAGCGTGAACACGGCGACGGCGGTGAAGCCGGGGGATTTGCCAAGCATCCGCAGACCGAACTTCAAATCTTGAGCGAGGTCGTGAATCCAACCTACGCGACGGGCATCGCGACATTCTTCTTTGCGTTTTTCGAGCCCGCCCATTTCGAGCAATGCTTGGCGACGCGCTTCGTCCATGGGCACACCCTTGGCGAGATATTGTGCCGTTTGCAGTTCGATATGGTCCCGTAGTTCATCATCCAATTCCTGGTCCACTTGTCTTCGGTGAAATAACGAGCGCAATCGCAATGGAATCGTGAACAACCAATGCTCCGGTTGCATACTCCGACACTCCTTTACTCGTACCTCAAAGCGACCATCGGATCGATTTTCGTCGCCCTTCGCGCCGGTACGTAACAAGCCAAAATCGAGCTGGCCGCCAGAACTGCACTGACGCCAACGAAGGTCAGAGGATCAGTCGCCCGGACGCCATAAAGCAGGTCGGTCATTAATCGCGTTAAGAGCAACGCTGCTGCGATTCCTATCGCCAGCCCGAGACCGGCCAGTGCAACCCCTCTGCCCACCACCAATCGCAGCACGCTTCCGCGCTCCGCACCCAAGGCCATACGCACGCCGATTTCGCGAGTTCGTTGCGCAGTCGAGTACGACAGCACACTGTAGATCCCTAGAGTCGAAAGTGCCAGCGCTAGTCCCGCGAAGGACACCAAAAGCGCCATCACCATTCGTTGCTGCGCGATTGACTCAAGCGTGATCTGTTCCATCGTCTCGACGTCTGTTACCGGTACGTCTTTGTTGATTCGATGAATTTGCTCGACCACCGCTCGGATTACGCTTTCGGGTTTCACGCTCGCAGACGTGCGCACCACCAAATGCTGGGGCCCCTGCATCAACCAGGGATACTGCCCCACAGGTACATACATCTCCGAATAAATGCCCCATGCCGCTCCCTGGCTTAACACGTCTCCAGCCACTCCGATAACAGAAAGCCACGGGGCGTCGTCTCCCACCCTTAACTGTTTGCCAAGCGGATCTTGTCCTGGCCAGGAGGTCCGAGCCAGCTTCTCATTCACGATCACTACTCGCTCGGCGCTCTGCGTATCGTGATCGTTGAAACCGCGTCCTCGGTGCAATGGAATCTGCATCGTCCGGAAATAGTCTGGCCCCACGATGACGTAGTTTGCATCCGGCACTTGTCCGACTGGAGGGTTCGGGTTCTCTGCCGTGGTGAAGGATTGTCCGTTCCAGCCCGTAATCGGCACACCGCGCGAAACGCTGGCCGCTTCGACTCCCGGCAATGCTCCAACACGTGCCACGACTTGCTCCCAGAATTGCGCGCGCGACCGGGGCTCTTTGTAACGATCGCCAGAAAGCGGCGCACGCAAAGTCAAAATGTTCTTGGGGTCGAACCCCAGATTGACATGAATTAGCTCCGCGAGAGTCCGCACCATCAGTCCAGCCCCAACCAACAGGACCAGGGCAAGGGCGATTTCAGACACCACCAACGCACTGCGAAAGCACCGGCTCTGCGGACTCTGCAGAGAGCTGCGCCCGGCTTCCTTTAGCGTCTCGATCACCTTCGGTTTGACACTTTGGAGGGCGGGCGCCAACCCAAAAAGAAACATAGTGGCAATGAGTGTGAGCATCGCGAATCCAAGAACGCGCACATTCGTTGTTCCCGCGGCCAGGTCCGGCGCAGCTCGCAGGAGTGTGTCTGGTGCCAAGCCCGCTAATCCTTTGCATAACCCGCTGGCCAGCAAAACACCGATGATCCCGCCGGCAAGGCAGACGACCGCGCTCTCTGTCAATAGCTGCCAGACGAGCCGTCCCTGGCTGGCTCCCAACGCATTACGAATCGCAAACTCGTTGGCTCTGCCAGCGCCGCGAGCCAACAACAGGTTGGCGATGTTTGCGCACGCAATCAGAAGAACAAATGTTGTGGCCTCTATCAACACGAGCAGCGCCGGACGCGTATCCGCCGAACTGTTGGTTCGGAAGCTCATCACCTGCGCACGCCATCCATGGAGGTCGGGATAGACGTTTTCGAGGCGCATGGAAACCGTGTCCATTTGCATGGGGGCCTGTGCTAGGGTCGCGCCGGGCTTCAGCCGCGCGATACCGAAGTAGTCGTTCCACGTGTGCTCGGCTGCGAGACCTATGCCAGAAACCCACATCCCTGGCACTGAGCCGTACGGCGAGGCATACAAATGCGACAAATTTGCAGGCATAACGCCGACGACCGTGTGAGTCACACCATTCAGAGTGATCGAACGGCCAATCACGTTTTCGTCTTTGCCAAAGCGCCGTTGCCAAAGCCCATAGCTCAGAATCACCGCGCCCGGCTCCCCAGCCTTGTCTTCTTCAGAAGTAAAATTTCTGCCGCGATATGGCGCCACGCCGAGCAGCGGAAAAAGATTGCTCGTGATTGTTTCGCAAGGATCTTCTTCCGCCTCGCCCGCTCCCGTCAGCACACAAGAGCTTTCCGTGTAGGCGGCGAAATCTTCAAATGCTTCTGTTTGATTCCGCCAGGCTAGAATCTCCGCTGGTGAGATCGGGTTTCGACTCCAGCCTCGCGGGGCGTTTTTCTTGAGGATGAACACCAGGCGATCCGCATTCTTGAAGGGCAGAGGCTTGATCAAGACGGCGTACACTGCCGAAAAAATCGCGGTATTCGCGCCAATCGCCAACGCAAGCGTAAGCACTGCAATTGATGTAAATCCGGGATTCTTGCGCAATATGCGCAG
>WNGI01003546.1_pt1 | contig 13790 bp, 10 predicted proteins | sample 5400621 | NCBI WGS metagenome assembly WNGI01 (sample SAMN13153374, study PRJNA577476) | soil metagenome | isolation source: 20 cm soil or saprolite under Garry oak tree replicate 1 | place: USA:California | collected 2016-06-15
TCATCATCGATCTGAAAATTGGAAAATTCACTCATTCCGATGCTGGGCAAATGAACTTGTATCTAAACTATGCCCGTGAGCATTGGACGCTAGCCGACGAGAACCCACCCATCGGACTTATTCTAAGCTCCGAAAAGAATGAAGCTGTCGCACACTACGCATTGGGAAATCTCCGAAACAAAGTGCTCTCCAGCGAATACAAACTCGCGCTGCCGGATGAAAAACGGTTGGCGGAGGAAATGGCCAAGATTCGGAAAGCATTGCATGAGTGACAATCCCAATGTGCGAGCAACGCTGGGGGGATGCGATCCGGGTTTCTTGCGCACTTCAACAACCTCTTCAACAAGACAAACACGATCGCGCCAGTCTAGAAATAACTGCAACGTATTTTCGGTGACCGACGGCGCGGCGCCACGCCAGCGGGACTGGGCCACTGGCGTCATGCGGCGGTTGGCCGCTCGAAGTGTCTAGAACAAGTACTTCAGGGCGAATTGAATCACGCGTGGATTCACGGAAGTTCTGTCAATCACCCCGAACGTGCTGCCAACATCGCTCGCATCGGTATCGGACGGTATGGCAAATTGCGGGTGGTTGAAAGTGTTGAAGAATTCTGTCCGGAACATTAGCGAGTGGCCCTCGCGGATGCCCCGGAACGACTTGGATATGGACATATCCCAGTTGGATTCGCCTGGGCCGAGTACGTTGCCGAAGGCGACATTGCCGAAGCCAGCTCCTCCTCCAACCCCGCCTACAACTCCGACCGTTGGCACGGAGCAAAAAGTTGCGGAGTTGAACCAACCATCGCCGCCGTTCGCGCCATTCGTCACACGTTGAGTAACGCTGCCTGAAGTGGGGATGTTGGCTTGCCCCATGCCAGAGCAATATTGGGCCGGTACGATTTGTGCCGCTCCTCCGGCGATCCCAAAGATTGCTCCGCCAGAACTATCATTGATGTCTATCGGCTGGCCGTTCTGAATGACGGTCACTCCGGACCAGGTCCAACCGTTGGCTACCGCGCCCAAGAAACCTTTGCGCTTGCCAAAGGGCAGGTCCCAGACGTAGTTCACCACCAGTCGCTGCGGTCGTACGAAGTATTCGGGCGCGTACTGCTGGACAACGTATGGGTAGGTGTTGATGCCGACGGGATTTTGCTCGAAGCCGCGAGAAAAGCTGTACGCCGCCTGAAGCTGGAATCCGTGCGACATCTGCTTGCGCACAGTCACTTGGAGGCTGTTAAATTTGTAGTTGGCGTTGGTCTGAAGCTCCTGAGCGCTCGCTCCTATGCCGAGGATCGGAACGCGAAGAAAGACGTTTGTCCTGGTATTGACCGCATTGGAGCCGGTCAATCCTGTGACCTCACAGCTTGCACACGGGGCGCCCACGCCCGCCAGTTGCGCAACGTTGTACGGCGTACTGACCGGGGATCCATCGGCGGTCGGTCCGTTGTTTTGCGCGCCAGGAGTCGCCTGATGGATGCCATGCGACCCGACGTAACCGACTTCGAGCACCCAGGTTGGCAGGAATTCCCACTGCGTGTTCAGATTCCATTGGTACGTCACCGGAACCGTCAAGTCCTGCTGCCACGCCGTAGGTGCGAGGTTCGAACTGCAAGGCGGTGCAAGACAGGCCGCCCCTGGATTGTTTGAGCCGCAGAAAGCGTTGCCCTGGTTACAAATGGTCGACGGGTCGACCCAGCGAGGCACAAACCCAAAGTCGCCTGCCTTCGTCGGGATGACTCCCGGCGGGATGGCCCACGGATTGTATAGACTAGCGGCGGGCGATCCGGCAGCGGGGGGCCCATAGACAGGATTACTGCGAGCCATCGGGCTTGCCGTATATTGCCCGGAAATTAGATCGTAGAAATACCCCGCTCCGCCACGGATGACCAATCGGTTGCTGGATGTGGGCTGCCAGGCAAATCCAACCCGGGGAGCAAAATCGTCAAGTGGAGCGTTGTGCCGCATGGCATTCGGCAGATTGCTTTTGTAAACCCCTGCCGGAACCGGACCGGAGTAATTGCTAGGGAGCACGTAGCCCGCCAGACTCGACCCTGCGCCACCTGGAGCAGGGACTAGCGGGTATTGCACCGCACCCGCTAGTGATGGCCAGAAGCTGCTGAAGGTTCCGCGCGCTTCAGTCGGGAATTTGTCCAGCTCCCACCGCACTCCCATGTTGACAGTAAGCCGCGGGGCGAGTTTGATGTCGTCTTGAACGAAGCTATTGAACGTGAGTTCGCGAAGATCGTATTGGACCGTGGGGTTAGCGGCTGTTGTGCCTCCCACTCCTGTAACGTTGCTCTTTAATCCAGCACCATTACATCCGTTTGGATTGGATGCACTGGGAGCCACGGCCGCACCACAGGCGCCTGCCCGCCCGATGAGGAAGTCCTGGAACGAGCTGAAAGCGGGCTGTCCCACCGATCCGGTATTGGAGATGGCCGCAACTTGAACGCGCTCCGCCTCGAAACCCGCCCGGAACGTGTGTTTGTCGTGGGTCCAGGAAATCTGATCGCCAGGCTCGAACTGGTTTTCACGGAGATGCGAACCGAAGAAGGGATGCGTGCCGAAGTCAAAGTGGGTGCCAGAGGGTCCAATGTTGATATACGAGAGATTGTCGACTCCCGGAGTGAAATCTTGAATGCCTACCTGCGAGTTGTGGAACAAGACCTCTTCGCTATTGACGGTGACGTTGCGCTGGTATCCCATGCGGACTTCGTTCACCAGATTGTTGGAGAGAATCGACGTGAGCTTCAGGATGGCCCCGTGGTTGGTCTTGGCCGTCGAGACCGTGTTGCCCGGCACGGCATTGCCCGGTTCCAACGCGTTCACAGCGGGGAAGTTCGCATTGATGGGATCGCGTTCATAGACGTAACGCGCCGACAGAGTGTGTTTGCTGTTGATCAGGTAATCGAAATTCCCTAAGCCCTGATGATCCTTAAAGCCGGCGGGGTTGCTGAAGGTCTGCGACGCACACTGCGGGGTGTTGCACCCTGGCGGGCCGGATGGAACAAAATAGTTGCCGTTAGGCAATTTGAGCTGGAGGATGCTGATTGCGACCGGATTGATGTTGTGCAACGGATCGGTGTCGCCAACTGCTCCTGGACATGTCACTGATACGCTGCCCGTCGTCTTTGCCTTGAAAGGGGGAGGGCACTCGTTAGTCGCCAGAGCACTTATGAAGGCTTGCGCGGGCGCATCGCATGCGGTCGCCAATTGCGTGCCATACCAGCCTGCGGGTCCGCAGGCGCCGCGATTGCCAGCGGGAATCGGAGGTAATTTAACGATGGAGGAGCTGAAACTGGCAAGTTCGTTCTTCTGATCGCTCTCCTGGTAGTTCACGAAGAAGAAAAGCTTATCCCTCTTGATCGGTCCGCCCACCGCCCCGCCATAGACGTTGGAATTCAACACGGGGTTCCTATTGGGCAGGCCGTTCGTCAACTCGTTGCGCTTGAAGAACCACTCGTTGGCGTTGAGAGAAGTGTTGCGGAAGAATTCAAACGCGGTCCCGTGTAGCGTGTTGGTTCCGGACCTGGTTACCACATTCACGTTGGCGCCGGGATTGCGTCCGTAGCCGGCATCGTAGGTCGAGGTCTGGATCTTGAATTCGGAGATGGCATCCGGGTTGGGCATCGCAAAGGTCCCATTCAAGGTGCCTTCCGTGACGCCGCCAAGGCTCATCCAATTATTGACGGGCACTCCATCCTGCAAATAAGTGTTCTGGCCGGTGGCCCCGCCATTGACGGATATGTTCGTCGCGCCCTTGCCAATGGTGGTCGCGTTGCTTACGTTGGCGCTGGCTCCGGTCGACATGGCCAAGAGGTTTGTGTAGTTGCGCGTGTTTAGCGGCAGTTCCGTCACGGTTCTGGAATCGGCTATCGTGCCCAGAGCCGAGCTGGTAGTCTGAATGGTTTCTACCTCGCCCTGTACCATGACCGCTTGGGTTTGAGTGCCCACTTGCAAGACGCGATTCAAGACTGCCGTCTCAGTCACATTGACCGTTGCGGAAGGAATCTCAACCGCGTTGAACCCGGCATGTTCAAACTTCAGCTGGTAGTTGCCCGGCGGCAGTAAGTTAAACTTGTAAGAACCGTCCGGCCCGGTCGTTGTGGTTCGTACCTTACCGGTGTCCGCGCTGGTAGCCGTGACCATGACGTTCGGAACCACGGCACCCGTCGAATCTGTAACTGTGCCTGTCAGCGCGCCGGTCCCGGCAGTTTGGGCCAAGAGAGAAGATCCGAACAGGGCCAGCAAACACACCACACCCAACACACCAGCGACACCGCGCCGGTTCCTGAACATGTTCTCCAACATCGTCCACCTCACTCTATTTGTTTTTTTCCGGCAGACCTCGAAGAGTTGCGATTGCTGCTACCTGGTGTCCCGGGGGCCGCGCGTAGCGGGGATGCACGTGTAAGCGCATCCGCACGACGCGTCCAATTCTGCGGTTGCTCATACCACCCACGTTAGGAGCCGTCAAGCGTTATATTGAATCGGGAAGCGATCACCCTGGGCTCGGTGAACGCGACCCGTAAAACCACCGCTTCGTACCGCAATGGTCGTCAAGGAAGGTGAGCGAACTTCGGATCGAGTTCTGAATCTACTGGTTCGGACGATCACATCCGAGGCTGTGTCCTAACTCGCATTTTGGCTGATCTTGTTCGGTTGGCTTGACGAAATGCTCCGTGTCGCGTGCTTCGCAAAAACTTTCGAATATGCGGTCGTCCGGAGGCACGCCGAGCATGAAGTGTCGAGCAGTGAGCACCCAGGGTTTCGTGAACATCACAGGGTCATCCACAGTGGCCTCATAGACGATCATGTTTCCATGGCGGGTGTAGCGTTCAGTCACGTGCTCTTGATCGCTATGAATCAAAGCGTGGTGCTCGACAATTTGGTGACTACCTCCCTCGCCCGGCCCACCCGGTTCGGAGTGCCCCTGGGATCCGCCCAGCCAGGTTTCGTCGTTCAGACCGGTCACGTCAACGACCAGCGTGTCTCCTTCCCAGTGGCCAATCGAGTCTCCTAAGAACGAGCTATCCAAATCTTTCGGATGCGGACGTCCATCGGTGTAGATGATGCGATAGGTTTGGCCAATGAAATTGGATTCGTAGAGAATCACAACCATTTTGGGTGTCTGAACGAACTGCAAGGGAGTCATCGATGCGCGCGGGACGCCCATGGGTTTGCATTGATATTCCGGATCGTCCCGTGTTGTGGCGCCGTACTGACTGTTAAAAATAGCCTCGACCTTTGCCGCATATTCAGGCTTGTAAGGAGGCTGATTGGGTTCAGGCCAATTGTATCGCGGTCCGTTGGGATTCCTCTTGCCCTGAAACCTAAATTCAACTGTGCCGTCCGCTTTCGTCTGTCCGCTATTCGGGAATGGGTTATTGTAAAATCCTGTCAGATCTGGATGTCCATCTGGAGAGCGAGGTGTTGGTTTCTTGGCTTCAGCCAGTCCCAAGTAGAACTTCTGCAGGTCCTCGTTGGTGGAACAGCACACTGCCTCGCGAGATGGAGTTCGATTCTGAGGAGCAGCCGGCGCTGAAAGTAAGGCAACGGCCGCCACGGCTACTAGAGCAAACCTCCAGACGATGAGACGAGATTTCATGCTGAATCGCCCTCCTCAGCGTTGGTATCACATAACATCCGTGCGCAGGCTGGTGCGCACGTTCAAAGGGACGGTGATTTCAGAAAAGGATTGTGTGCGCCAGATTCGGCCGCACATGGACCAAACAGGGCGGTGAAGCGGTCAATACTTGTCATAGTTTCGTCCCGCCACTATAAGTAAAATTTCATGGCCATCCGAATATCGGATCTTGTTTCCCGAACCCAGGCGCTTCGTACCGTCCTTTGCGACATTCGCGAGGACGGTAACCTGCTCTCCGATCTTGAACACTTCCTTCCGCACCCCGGCTCGATGCAGCATGCCCGGAGGAAAGGTCTGAAAAGACCAGGTCTCCACGTTGCCGTCTTCATCTTTTGCATCCACGTAGAAATAAACGTGAGGGTTCGTCCAATCGACGTGCGTAAGCACGCCTTTTACTGTAAATGACTTCCCCGGATCGAATTCCGCGGTGAACGAATGATGCGCCAAAGCGGGTACAGCTTCCAATGACAAGCCGAGGAAAGCTACCAGAAAGGCGACCCTTGGTCTCATGGTTGTCGGCTCCAAATCAAAAAAGTGTTGCCATCATACCGCACCACTTCTTCTTTGAAACGAATGCCATTTTTGAAAGGTAACTTGGGTGCGCGTACCTAATCACATCCACAGCTCAATCAAATGTTGTGTCGGTTCGCGGTGCGCAAAAGTCGCAATACACTGGGCCGATGGTAGTCCAACTCCATCATTGATGCAAGTCTCTGGCTACTGATTACATTCTTCGGTTGGTGAAGCAAGTTGTGCGTGGTTAAAGGTGTTGAAGGTGTTGAATAAGTCCGCACGAAGCAGCACAATGCCTTAGGCGCAAGCGCTACAGTTCATCCCAGATGATCTTTGTGAGAGGGGGCTTCCCAAATGAAATATCGAAGGACGTTTCTTGCATATGGGACTGTAATGATTCTCGGCCTAGCCGCGCTTGCCCCTTTGGCCCACTCGCAAGGGCAGGCCACACCAATGCGCGTTAATCCTTTGGGCCAAGACGCTTACTGGATCGAGGGAGGAGTAGGTTCCAATGCGGGTGTGATCATCGGCAAGGACGGGGTGATTGTTATTGACGCCAAACAAACGCCGGAGTCGGGGAGAGGAGTGCTGGCAGAAGTCGCAAAGCTCACGCCCAAGCCCGTGACCCATGTGATCCTCACTCACAGCAATCTCGATCATGTGGACGGTCTTGCGAGCTTCCCCAAGGGTTTGACAATCGTTGCTCAGGAGAACTGCAAAAAACAGATGGAGAATCCTCGCAGTAATCCGCAGAACATCGACCTGCGTGATTACCTTCCCACAAAAACTGTAAAGGAAAAAGAATCGCTCACGATTAACGGCGTGCGCTTCGAGCTTCTACATTTCGCGCCGGCGCACACAAGCGGTGATCTGATCATTTATCTTCCAGACCAGAAGGTTGCGTTTACTGGCGACATAACGGTTACCAGGCTTCCCTATCCTCTCATCCATTTGGAAGACAATGGTTCATCGGAGGGCTGGATTGAAAGTATGAAGGGAATCGTTGCCCTCGACACCGATATCTTTGTCCCCGGACACGGTGGAGTGCAAACGAAAGCCGAACTGCAAAACAGGCTGGCGAATACGGCAGCGAGGCGCGCGAAGATCAAAGAACTGGTCGCACAAGGCAAAACCCTCGATGAAATCAAAACAGCTCTGGGCGAACCCGTGACGTCACCGGCCGGTGGCCAGGGCTTCGCGAGCTTTACCGAAGTCGTGTATAAGGAACTCTCAAAAAGCTAAGCGCGTTTTTCTAATTTGGCGTTTTTGCCCAGGTTTCCAAGATTAACTCTTTCCGAAGTTGCGTTAGAAAGTTTGCGGAAGCCAGCTCGGTATGTCACATGAGGAGAGGATAGCTTTCCACTCTGAGTGCGGCTTTCGCGGTTTCGACAGTCAACAACCACTTGTCTCTTCGATTGCGATCTTATAGAACAATAGCAGCGGTTTTTTTCTGTTCTTCAGGCCGGCAATCCACCAGCGGCTGCCTCTAGCGAACTGGTGTCGATTTCCCCGATTTAGTCTGTTTTTCATTCAGTTCTTTGTATTGGTTCACTTCTTCGTTGTGCGTGCAGTAGTATTCGAGCAAAGGCTCATGCCCCAGCGACCAATGGCGAACAGATGAGGTCCAAGGCTTCGTCAGCACCATCGGATCCTCAATCGTAACCTGGTAGTCGAGATGGTTCAAGTCGGGACGGGTGAGACGCTCGATCACGTGCTCCTGATCGCTGTGAAACCACCCCGAGAAGTTGTTCCAGGTTCTCTCGTCGATTGCGACTGTGTCGATCACCAGGGTATCTTCCTCCCAGTGTCCGATGCCTTCCCCATTGAACGTCGGATCCGCATCTTTGGTATGCGGATGCCCATCCAGCGGCACAACTCGCCAATTGTTGTTTAATTCGTCCAGCTGCACCAGTTGCCCCGGGGTCTGAACCAACTGTATGGGATACGGGTTGATCAAAAACATACCCGGAACACCGCGCGGCAAACAATTCACAGACGCTCGTCCGAGCTCAACTTGCACATCCGACATCTTGACTTTCGCGGCCGCAGCGGGCTGAAACGGAGGAGGCTCCTCTGCTTTGGGATCGAATTCTCTCAGTGCAGGGGGAAGCCCCCCTTCAACAGTTTTCCCAATCAAGCCATGGAACCAGACCCCGGACAGGTCGGGGTGTCCGTCTGCAGTGCGAGGCGTCGGTCCGCCCTTCGGCAAGGCCCTTGGTGGGGTGTGTTCCGCTTGTTGACCGGCTTGCGCAACTTGGCTACTAGCCGGAGCAGAAAGCAAGCACAAGGCCGCTAGCGAAGCGGCCGCATTCGCGACGTAATGGCCAAGGCGGAAGTGCATTTCTTATCCTCCTACTAATTCAAGCCCCAAGGATGAAAACCTCAGCGGGTTCCTGCCGAATTGCGCGTTCGGCAGTCTCCCACGGATGCCCAGGATCTCACTGCCTGTGCGGCCGCCCCACTTCCCCGGGGTCTCTGCATCATTTGCTAGTGTGAGCCCGATAGGAATCCTGAGGCGCCGCCTGCCCGTGTTCCACATCCACTCCAACGACATGCACTCGGCCATCCGGCGTCGTGAGGGTCTCGGCCGCGGCCCTCGGCCCGCCATTCTTGGCCATGCACGCTCTGACTGTCAGAGTCTTGCCAATGTTTTGAACGAAGTCCACCCTGTGGGTTCCGTTCCTTTGCAACGCGGGGAGAGAATGACCTTCGAAAGTCCACGATACCTTCTTACCGCTAGAATCCGTCTCGTCCATGTAAAAATAAATATGCGGGTTGTCCCAATCGACTTTCGTGAGCGTGCCCGTGATGTCAGCGCACTTGGACGCATCAAATTCCGCCTGATAGGAGTGATGGGCGAGCGCCGACACTGCAGCAACGAACAGGCAAAAAACCAACATCAGAACACTGTGGAGGGTGTGCTTCATGGCCTTCACCTCAAAAGGAATCGGTCTCGACCTTGTGGACAGGAGCGCGGACTCGCACTCTATCACGGTCGAACAATGCCTTCAACCGCAATCTCCGATTTTGTCAAACCTCTTTTAATATGTCCCCTTCCTTACCTCTTATCAATGGTGTCCCAATATTCGATGAGGGATTTGCTGTAAGCGCCAGTGGGAGAAGAATTTGATGACAGAAAGGAGCGGAATCGATTTGAATTCACGGTTAGGTTAACGCCATTCCAGACGTCGAGAAGGGATGGCACATAAAGTCGGGTCGCACGATCTTTGCGCAAGTGATGGATTTTCTCCCGCTGTCGAGTTTCGCCGGTGTGTCGAGCGCTACCGAGGCGATTACAACATCCAGAGTTTCTCCTTTTCGGATCAGTTTCTCTGTTTCGGCTTCGCGCAACTCACTGGGTGCGAAAGTTTGCGCGACATCGAAGCCTGTTTGCGCCTGCAACAGGCGAACCTGTATGACATGCGTTTTCACGGCCGCATCTCGCGCAACGCGCTGCTGCACGCCAACGAAACGTGCGACTGGCGTATCTTTGCCGAATTCGCTCGGATACTCATTGGGACGGCCCGCGAACTGCATCGCCACGAACCGTTCCGGCGCGTGGAGTTGGCCCAGACGGTCTATGCACTGGATTCCACGACCATCGATCTTTGTTTGTCGATGTTTCCTTGTGCGCAGTTCCCCCTCATCGTTTCTTTGCCTCACTCATGCCGGTCCATTCGACGCATACAGTCGCAGTTGCAGGGAATACAGACGTGATCACGGGTGTGATTAGCCTTGTGCCAGTAGAAGGTGTGACGGTGCTTGTAATTGTGGCATTTGTGTTGACCCTATTCCACCAGGCCAGTGCTGTGGAGTTAGTTGTGCGGTCGGAGACCTTGCTGCGGAGCAGTTCATCTTGGGATGGTGAGCCTTGCAAATCTTACCAGTCGGTCCAGGCGAATTTGCCAATACTGAAAAGTATTGTTCCGCTATACACTAAACTCGAATGGCACAGTCATTCCGCGCCAACGCTGCCTGTATCGTCGCCGGAGAACTCACCCTTGAGAGAAAAAAAGATGGAAAGAAGCAGCATTTCACTGCTGGAGAGGCGCTTTCCGAGAGACGGTTGACACACTCGACAGGGGAGTAGCAGGAAATGAACCCGTCATACTTATTGCCTTTCACGCAGGAAGCTCAAGTGCGCCTCTCACCCCGTATCCGCGGCGTTGAATCGGCTCTCTGTTGGCCGAATTGGAGGGTTTGTGATGGTGCGAATGCTTTCTGGCGCCTGCCAGGGAGGCAGGTGCTGCCATCCAGCAACCAGTGACGACCGTTTTGGACATTTCAAGACGCACATCTCTCATATCCAGCTCGACGAACGCTGCAATTCGTGTTTGGAATCAGTGGACAGGCCGGATGTTGAAATTCTTGGTAGGAAGAGCGCACCTGCTTTTTACGCAAGGAGGTCGATTTCCAACAATTTAATGTTAAAAGTGCTCCTTGTTTTCAGCGATTTGGATCTCTGATGATTGTGCACAGTGGCTCAAATCGGCCCTATTTTACACAGTTCGCGCACAATGGGAGAAAAAATCAGAGATTTGGAACAGAGACGAACCGAGTAAGTGCTTCCCAATCAGAAAGAATTGGTGGACGTGGCCGGGATCGAACCGGCGACCCCCTGCTTGCAAAGTAAATGCGGAAATACTATGTGGTTGCATCGTCTAGCCTTTACCTATGTCTTGCATCACGGTTTTGCATGGTGTTTGGCAGTTATTGTTCCCATTTTGTTCCCATTTTCTGAGAACAATACCGTCGAACCTGGGCTTAATCGATACGTGACGAGAACCCTTCGGTTAACAGCCAAGAAACTAACGTAATCTGAACTCGCCGGAATTGGTGCGAACCGAGGGAAATCAGCAAGTTGCGATGAAGCGGGACGAATCACGTTCTCCTTCTCCATTCAGCTTTCGTTCGCATTTTGCCACCTTTCACCGCTATGGGTGTTCCGTTTTTATGAGGGCGCGCCTGCCCTTTCGGAATCTGAGTCAGTCGTCAAGGCGGGCTTCGAATCCTGCTAACCTTGCTTGGCAGGCAGATGCATTTTCCAGCTGTGCTACCGGCGCGGAAAAGGTCCAGGCAGCAGCACAAGCCACTATTGTCGTTTGCGGTAATCAACATCTCGTCCGTTCCCCGCGCTCGAATTCGCGAGTGTTCTACTGCTCGTAGGCGCCGATGTCGACAGTACTTCCACGCACGCGCGGATTGCCAGCAAAGTCTAAGGTACCCACGACCGTCGACCCCAGGTCGATTCCTGCGTTGACTGCCGGTGAAGTCGGCTGGATTTGCAGGTTAGGCGTCGTCAGGCTAAGGAACTGCGGATCCGCATATGGAGAATGGTTATCCTTCCCGGTCGCTGATTGATAGGACGAGAAACCAATGTGGTCCGTACCATTCCAGAGAAAGTCTGCCATAGCCGAATTCAACGAGGAGTCATAGAGGTTGTAATCTACGTCCGCCGGATCGGGCTCGCTGTTCGTGTAGTTGTTGATGAATAGCCCGCGTGACGAGGCATAAACAATATTGTTCTTGAAAACGTTGTTGGTGGCGTAGTACTGGATCTGAAATTCACCGCTCCCCGTGTTCTTCGTATCGTTCTGGAACAGCGTGTTATTGACAATCGTGCAGTGGTCAGTGCCGCCCACGTTGCTGGCGTATCCTCCAATCGTTATGCCGGTCGAATTCGCCGAATACACTAGGTTGTTTCGCACGATCACAAAGCTAGTTACATGGCCCTGGCGCTCGCTGGCCGCCTCGATGCCGATGTCTACGTTATGGACCAGGTTGCGCTCAATGACAACCTGAGAACCGCCGTCCACATAAATACCATCGGCATCATACTGGTTTCCCTCACCAGGATTGTTTATGGCTGAAATGTTGTAGACGGTATTGCCGGTGACCGTGCCGTTGCGCGCGTAGTCGTACGCTGGGTCGGGCGAAACGCCTTCGAAGCCGATGATGTCGATGCCTATGTTATCGTTATCGTGGATGACGTTGTTTGTGATGGCGAAGTTGGTGACGTTTCCGTCCACGTTCACCGATTCACTGTTGCCGGTTTTTAGGTCATAAACCTGGTTGCCGCTGATCGTGACACTATCGAGGGAAGCGGGCGCTGCCGTGCCGTACACGGCAATGCCGAAAGCGTTGCCGCTGGTTTCTGAGGTGGTCACGATGTTATGAATCAGGTTGTTCAGTACCTGGATATTGCTGCCTGAGCCCGATATCCAGATCCCAGCCGGAGTGGCAGACGCGCTCGAGGTCTGGAAGTTGCGGATCTCAAACCCCTGGATGGAAATATAACTTTGATTCGTTATGTTGATCAAGCCTTGCTGGCCCGAGGTGGAAGGTACCAGTCCCGTGCCATCTACAATCGCCTGCTCACCGGGGAAATTTTGGAATGCAATCGGACCTGCTGTCGCTGACCCCGCTACCGAAATGTTCACCGATTCGTTGTACACGCCACCACGCACGTAAACGGTGTCACCCGCCTGTACGGAATTGGACGCGTGCTGGATGGTTCTCCACGGAGAGATGACCGTACCCGGATTGGAGTCACTGCCTGTGGTCGAAACGTAGAAAGCATTGCCAATGACTACCGTGATCGTGACCTGAGCCGAGGCCGACTTTGTGGTGTCAGCCTGAGACACGGCCGTCACCGTCACTGTGGCCGGACTCGCAGGCGCTGTGTACAGACCCGAACTGGAAATCGTGCCTACCGTTGCATTGCCTCCCATCACCCCGTTCACTTGCCAGGTCACTGCCGTGTTGCTGGTGTTCTGCACCGTGGCCGTGAACTGCTGGGTGCCGGCGGCTGCCACCGTCGCCGATATAGGCGAAATCGTGACGCTCACCGCAGTGGGCGCCGTGATCGTGACCTGAGCCGAGGCCGACTTTGTGGTGTCAGCCTGAGACACGGCCGTCACCGTCACTGTGGCCGGACTCGCAGGCGCTGTGTACAGACCCGAACCGGAAATCGTGCCTACCGTTGCATTACCTCCCATCACCCCGTTCACTTGCCAGGTCACTGCCGTGTTGTTGGTGTTCTGCACCGTGGCCGTAAACTGCTGGGTGCCGGCGGCTGCCACCGTCGCCGATATAGGCGAAATCGTGACGCTCATCGGAATAGGCGTCAGTGTCGTCGACAGGCCCGAACAGCCGAAGAGCCCTAACATACTCGTTGCCACTCCAGCGAGCCACGCGCAAGACGCCAGCAGGTCTATCGTTTTTCGTTTGCAACCACGGCTATCAGTTTTCATTCGACGCTAAACCCCAGGCAAGAGCTCCGCTCTTGAAATCTCAAGGACTTACGAACGTAAATGTAACAATGTTACGTGACCAAAAAATGTTGGACTGGGTCCTGTTTATGAATTGCAGACTAAGAGACTATTCTAGTATCGAGGAGCTGATCGCTTCTGCCAACAGCTGCTTGTGAACACAATTAGTACACGCCCCCCCTTTGTGTCCGAGCTCTGTTCTTGCGAGCACCGTCCCTCCCTGTCACGTGCCTTTGCGGTCGGCTATCCAATTAAAGCAGTGTCCTCATGCGCTTGCAGCTTGCTGCGTTCGGCCCGCAGTGGACTGGCCACGCTCAGGCGTAGGTCGAAGGCTACTTCGTCGATGATATCCGGCGGCAC
>WNGI01004921.1_pt1 | contig 13789 bp, 14 predicted proteins | sample 5400621 | NCBI WGS metagenome assembly WNGI01 (sample SAMN13153374, study PRJNA577476) | soil metagenome | isolation source: 20 cm soil or saprolite under Garry oak tree replicate 1 | place: USA:California | collected 2016-06-15
CGTACCCACCATCCCCTCTTTCTTGCAGCGCTCCGTCTCGGCGATCGCGTGATCGATATCGTACATTGAAACCAGCGCAATGCCATACAAGCGATCCGGAATTTTCTGGCAATAATCAATCAGCCAGTCGTTGTAGGTTCGAAACAAAGCTTCCTGCAGCGCCGCGTCTTCGACACAATACAAACCGAGTCCCAAGCTTGGATAGAGGACCTCAGCAGATACGCCGTCCGTTTCCATGTCGGCCATGCGCACGATCGGATCCCAGCCTCCTGGTCGTGCCACGGAGAAGCCGGCCCGGCGAAAATTCTCCAGATTGTCCGGACGTTGCCCCGCCATGAATAAGCCACCTACCGCTTGCGGTATCACTTCCGCCGAGCCAAACAACCAGGCGTCTTTCTTTTCGTCGAAATAGACTTTTGGCGCGCGTTCTTTGAGTGACTCAGGCATCCCCTTTTCCCATAGATCCGGGACTTCAATCACATGCGAGTCTGCCGAGATTATTAACTCTTCCATGGCCCCTCCTTTGGGCTATTTTCTAGCCCATAGTTGATCAAAAAATCCACTCTTTTCCATTTCGTCCAGATAACGGCTGTCGATCAATTCCTGCGGTTTGACTTTCTTCGCGCGCGGCTCAGTCTGTGCCATTTCGTCGAGAATCGCCTGTAGTGTTTCATTCTTGATCACTAACCGGGATTCCAGCGCCTTGATTTCGGCGTTATAGGCCGCGTCTAACACGGCTCTTTCGGTTATCCGCAAATACTTTCCTAACACCTTATAAACAAAGTCTCTATCTGTGTGCATGATTTTGGCTGCCTCCGCCATGGCGCGCATGAACTGGCCGATGACTTGAGGCCGTTTTGCTATCACCGAGCGCTTTGTGACGAAGGCCGTAGCGGCATACGGAATCTTTAAGTCAGGACCATAGACGACATATTGAAAACCGTTAGCCAGTGCCTTGGCGTCCGATGGAGGCGTCAGTGCGGCCGCGTCGACTTGGCCGGCCATTAGGGCTGCTAAAGCTTCCGGATCGCCGCCGCTTTGGATAAAGCTGAAATCCCGGTTGGGCTCCATGCCGAATCTTCGTAGAGCCTGTATCGTGAAATAGTGGGTGTTGCCACCGATGCGGCTGACCGCGATTTTTTTGCCCTTGAGTTCTTCCGGCTTCTTAATCGACCCTCCCGCCACCAGGCTCTGCGTCATCACGTTTTTCACGCCGCCGACAAAGACCACGTCCGTGGATCCCCGCACATAAGCGATGACGTTACCGATGCCGCCTGTCAACGTCATCTCAGCGTCACCGCCTAATAACGCAGCAGTCACGATACTCGAAGACGAAACGAACACGAGATTGAAATCCAAGTTGTATTTCTTGAACAAACCAGCTTCCTGGGCCATCCAGGGCATCGACTGGGACATCACTCTGGCGGAATAAATGGTGGTAAGCTTTTCCGCGGCCGGCAGCGATGCCGGAACGAGCCAACCGTAAACGAGCACCGCAAAGACGACGCATCGGAACATGGTGTGGTGTTTCCGAAGTCCGTTTAAAAATTTCACGACTGTCCGCCACTGAAGTCCCCCTTGGAAAAAGGGGGATTTAGGGGGATTTGTTCTGCCGGTCGCTCTGAAATCCCCCTTACCCCCTGCCAAAGGGGGAAATCGGGCACGGATCGGCGGAGGTTTCTTTAACGAACTTTATTTTAAGGAGACTAGCTCTTACCTCTTCGCCCATAATCGATCCATGAACCCACTCTTTTCCATTTCGTCGAGATAACGACTGTCCACAAGCTCCTGCGGCTTCACTTTCTTCGCTCGAGCATCGCTCTGCGCCACTTCGTCTAGAATCGCGTGCAACGATTCGATTTTGATCGCCAGCCGCGGCTCCATCGCTTTGATCTCCGCGCTGTGCAACGATTCGATTTTGATCGCCAGCCGCGGCTCCATCGCTTTGATCTCCGCGCTGCCTACGCCGCAACCAAACAAAAACAGGCGAACGATCCCCCTCTTCCATCTCCTCTGTCGCGGGGCAGAGAACAGAGGGGGCTGCGCCCGATTTTGTAAATAGCGTCTCCTTGTTACCATTCCGCTTTTTGCTCGTCTCTACGCCTACGCCCAAAACCTCTGCTTCCAGCGCTCGACCGCCGCCGGGTTGACCACGGTGTCGGGCAGCTTGCCTTCGAGAACCGACAGGATGCTCTGCGCCGCCATGCGCTGGCCGGCTTCGAGAGAGCCGGGATTATTGCCGATGATGTGCGGCGTCAAGATCAGCCGCGCGGGATCGACGGCGCGCAGTGGGTTGTCCATGGGGAGCGGCTCTTTGTCGAAGACGTCCAGTGCCGCACCGGCGATGATTTTTTCGTTCAAAGCCTGGATGAGATCGGCTTCCTTGATCGCCGGCCCGCGCGACGTATTCACGACGAACGCCGTTGGCCTCATGAGCTTTAGCTCCCGAAGACCGATCATGCCCCGGGTCTCTTTCGTGAGCACGACGTGCAAGGTGATCAGATCCGAATTGCGCAGCAGCTCGTCCAAAGAAACCATCTTGATCCCCAAAGGCGCCACCGTTTCCTGAGAGACGTAGGGATCATAGCCGAGCATCCGCATTCCCCACGCGCCGAGGCGCTTCGCCACGTTTTGCCCGATGCGCCCAACGCCGATGATTCCTACGGTTTTACCTAACATCAAGGTGCCGCGATGCTCCGGCTCTTTCCATCCGCCGCTACGCATAAACGCTTCGTTGTGTTTTAGCCTTTTGAACAGCGCCACCATCAGCCCCATCGTCGCCTCGGCCACGCCCATATAATTTTCCGGCGTCGGACTGTTGCAGCAGAGAATGCCAAGCTCGGTAGCGGTATCAACGTCAACGTTTTCGATGCCGATGCTCGACTTCACCACCGCCTGAAGGTCAGGGCAGGAATCTAATATATCTGCGCCGATGAATTCCCTTCCGGCCGCGAAGAGCACAGCGGAATCAGCGATCAGGTTAATCAATTCACGCCCATCGTAACGGTAGGATCGAAAATCATCGACCGATTTTCCCAACACCAGCTCACAGTCCGCCTTGCGCAACAAATCTTCCGCGAGAGTCAGCCGGGTCGGGCCGGAAAGACAAACTTTACGATTCTTCGAGGCCATACTTAAACTCACTCAGTTCAGGTTGTAGAGTTTCTTCGCCGTTTCCGCCAACAGCCATTTCTTCCCTTCCTCGTTCAAATCCTCGCGCCGGCTCAGGTGCCCGATATTTTCCGGGAACTCATTATCCCAATGGGGGTAATCCGACGCGAAGTAGAGAACTCTGTGACCCAAGACCGCAGCCGTGGGACCGATCAGCGGCTCGTAATCTTCCGCGTGCAGATAGATACGTCCCTCTTTGAAGTACTCGCTCGGTTTTTTCTTACAGTTCGGCGCTTCCGCTTTGCCGCGCTTCTCCCACTCTTCATTCATCCGGCCCATCCAATAAGGAACCCAACTACAGCCGGCTTCCATGAACGCCACCCGGAGCTTCGGAAATTTATCGAATACGCCGCGGAACATAAAGCTCGTGAGTTGTGACATTTGGGCGAACGAGTGCGACAAGGTATGAACCTCGATAAAGTAGTCAAACATCTCCCCGGCGAAATAATGGGGGCCGCGCACCGTCGCGTGCACGCCGACCATACAGTTCAGTTTCTCCGCTTCTTCATAGATCGGCCAGTAGTCTTCATGCCCAAGCGGCTTGCGCAGCCCGACCGCTGGAAGCATGACGCCCGGGAGTTTTAATTCATTGACCGCGCGACGTAGCTCCTTGACCGCTTCCGATACATTCTGAAAAGCAACCAATGCCACGCCTTTTAGTCGCGGGCTGACTTTCTGAAATTCCTCGGAAACGAAATCGTTCCAGGCCTTGCAAAGGGCGACCGCATAGTCGGGCTCGCGAATCCAACCGATGCTCAGTCCATTGGTCGGATAAAGCACCGCTGTGGAAACCCCACCTTTATCCATGGCATCGAGCCAGCTTCTGGCATCCTTGGCCCTCGTGCCCAGCGTTCCCCCGAGCGATCGGTCCCAGTTGTCACGCGGATAAAGCACCGCGCCCCGGTCCCGATACGGCGCATCCATGTACCCCTTCATTTGGCTGTCTTCTTCGGTAATGTGGCCGTCTGCATCAATGACCTCAAAATTTGTTGCCATTGCCGGTTCCTCCTTTGAATTGCGCTTTTCCTCTCGTCTACGCCCCCTGACTGCTATGTGTCAAGAGGAAGAAATGCGCAGCCGCGATGTGGTTCCTCGGAACGAAATTGTCAGTAAATTTGGCTTGACGCGGCGCGGTCTAGTTGACTAATAAGGTACTGCCGATGCTCGCGAAATAACGGCAAAAGACCGCACACAAGAAAATTAGGAGCACGCTGTGAAAATTTCATGTTGCTTGGGGTTTCTGTTAGTGTGGGTGTTATGGACTCGGACTCAGGGACCCACGACGGATGATTGGACCGCCGCAAGCGGCTTTCTGACCAAAGAACAATGCGAAGCCAATATGAAAGAAAAGCTCGACGTGTGGCGAGCATTCAAAGATGCGAAATTTACCAAGAACTCGGTGACCTTTACCGATAACAACAGCATGATGACTTTCCTTTGTTTGCCTGATACGGAAGACCCGCGAGTCAAAAGCAAGCGATGAGCGAATCAAAGATGTGAACAGTCAGGCGACGTCCGCCTGTATCGGCGATCCAAAATAATAGATCTCCGAGCGCTAGGCCGCATTATTTATGGTCAGAGGAAAAACTACGACACTGTGTCGATCGAGGGATGAGCCTGGAGGAGTGAAGGCACAGAGACGAACAGCTTCAATGCCGTCTTTGGTGCTTGGCTCGGCGCTCGCATTTTTTCCCAGGCATTCGCTGCAGTAACTCAGTTTGCAGGCCGCTCCAAGGCGCAGGCTCATTGCCTTCGCTCTGGCGGGCTCGCCCCTCGATCGCTGTCACGAGTGCATGATCCAGGCTACGCTCTGCCACGAGTTTTTTCGTGGCAAATACCGGTCTGTCAATCCATTCTTTTTATCGTAGCTCGATACCCGTCGCTTCGTCGCCTGCGGTCGGGTCAACGATAATGCCTCGCGCCACTAATATCGGCCTTGCAGCCGCCCGAAGCCTCGGGAGCTCGCGCGCGAAGATCACACCAGCCACGGCACAAAACGCTCCGCCTGTCGCGACCACCAGCGGGGCGCCGATGCGGTCCGCCAGCCACCCTGCTAGCAAGCTGCCAAACGGCGCCATCCCTACGAGCATCATTGAAAAAAGGCTCATAACGCGCCCGCGCATTTCATTATCGGCCAGAGTTTGCAAGGCGGTATTGCTGGCCGCGATCAGCACCATCCAACCGAAGCCTACCCCCATCAGAATCACGAGCGACAACCAGAAAACGCGTGAAACAGTAAAAACGATCAGCCCTAGCCCAAACCCTAACGTCGCGATGACGATGATGCGACCGAGTCCAAGTACGGTTGCGCGCTGCGCGAGGAAAAGAGCGCCGATGAGGGCGCCGAATCCAACCGCGCCCAGCATCATGCCCAGCGCATCGGCTCCGCTTTTGTGTATTTTAGCTGCGAAAACCGGCATCAGGGTCATATAGGGCATGCCCATGAAGCCGACCAAGCCCAGGAGCAGGAGAACGTCCCGGATGGGCACTGTGGCAAGCGTGTAACGGAGGCCCTCGACTAGAGAGTGCGCGATGGAAAATTGCCTGGCTGATTCATCCGACTTCTTCGGCAACTTCATGGCCAGCAGCGCCATGATAACCGCCAGATAACTAACGGTGTTGATCATAAAGCACGCGCCCTCACCTACCTTGGCCACCACGATGCCAGCCAAGGCAGGGCCAACGATCCGCGCGGCATTGATCATTGAAGAATTCAATGCAACCGCATTGGACAAATCTTTGGCGTCCACCATTTGATTTACTAGCGCCTGTCGAGCCGGCATGTCGAAAGCGTTGACGATCCCAAGCACGAATCCCAATAGAATGATGTGCGCGGGTTGAACCCAGCCCATGAGCGTTAGTAGGGATAGAAGAAGCGCTTGCACAAGCGCCGCGCTCTGAGTCAGTACCGTGACGCGATGGGGCGAATAGCGGTCGATGATAACTCCGGCAATCGGGCCGAGTCCGAATACCGGAATTTGCGTGGCAAAGCCAACGATGCCAAGCAAAGTCGCGGAGCCGGTGAGGCGATAGACCAGCCAACTCTGCGCGACCTGTTGCATCCAGGTCCCACAAACCGAGACGAGTTGTCCCGTAAGATAAAGCCGGTAATTACGATGGCGCAGCGACCGCCACAGCGGCGTGGCAAATGAATTTCTGTCGGACATGTGAAAAATGCGCTGACTCGGATGTTTTTTTGAGTGTTTGCGGTTTCGATTAACCTAGGAGAGGCCTCTTAAGGTGAATAACACATCCAGCCAGGCCGAGCTCATAGGCCCCTGCACTTGCTGCCGCAAAAACTTGTTTAATCATTTCACGCCTGAGAGCGCGGGCGTCAGTCTGAGATTTGCTCTCGTGCGTACTAAATCTTGGCGATGACTTCCTTCGCCATCCATTCCATGCGTTCGAGGGTTTCTGTTACGCTGGGTTGGCGCACGTCGAAAATCATCGTATCGACGCCGGCGCTTCTGTAGTCGCGGATGTCTGAGACAACTTCATCGGCGCTGCCGATGAATCGCCGGCGTTTGCCGGGAGTGGCCTGCTTCTCGCGATCAAATAGCGAGCCTTTGAGAACAACTCTTAAATCCTTAGGATTTCTTCCAGCTTTTTGGGCGTAGCCCGCAAGTGTCTCCAAGTCTCTAGCGACGTCCTCCGGTTCCAGCGGAATCGTTGGAACACCGCCAATAGGATGCCAACCGTCGCCTAACTCACCGGCCCGCCGCAATGCCTGCTTGCTATGGCCGCCGATCCAGATGGGGATCGTCGGTTTTTGAACCGGTTTCGGCAGAAAAATGATGTCGGAGAAGTTACAGTATTTCCCATCGAACGAAGGATTCTCCTTGGTCCAAAGTTCGCGGAAAGCTTTGATGTACTCGTCGGTCACGCGCCCGCGATCTTCAAACCGCGGAGCCTTAAGATTCTCAAACTCCTCTTTCATCCAGCCGACCCCGAGTCCTACGATCACCCTACCGTGCGAAAGAACGTCGAGGCTGGCGAGCATTTTGGCCGTGATAATGGGATTACGATAGGGCGCAATCATCACGCTGGTAGCAAGGCGAATGCGTTGGGTAGCGCCGGCAAGAAACGACATCGTCATGAGCGTTTCCAGGTGGTAGCCGGTGCCGGGGTATTTGCCATCCACCGTATAAGGATACGGAACCGAAATGTTTTTCGGGACGATGACGTGATCCGCTACGGTGACGCAGTAAAATCCCAGCGTCTCGGCCTGGCGAGTGAAGCGAATCAGGTCGTCTGATTTTACCGCCGAACTGGAAGCCGGCAGGTGAAGCCCGAACTGCATGCAAGCTATGCGGGTTGCAAATCGCCGATTTGTCTCTCGCGTCGCAGGACAATCGGATCGCCGACTCGGATCACGCCATCGCTGAGAATCGCGGCCTTGAGGCCGCTGCGATGCTCCAGGGCGCGAAAAATCCCCGGCAGCTTAGAAACCTTTTCCAAATGGCCGCAGGGTTCAAAGAGCCGGATGCCGCGCATGAGCACGCCACCTATAGTGAACTCTCGGTGCAAGAGATCGATCAACGCCGCGCCGCGCGTAACGATGTTGCGCCGGGTTTTATCGGCGAACATCTCACGACCTAGTGCATTGGCCGCCGCCTGCAGGGTTTCCTCTTCGATGAGGCTCACGGCCTTGTCGGGTCGATTCGCTGCCATCCAGGATGCGCGAAAAAACCGATCACCTTCCAGACCACGATCCGCAAAGGCGCGCACCTCGCTTACGAATTCCATCGGTCCAGACGGTTGTCGAGCGATGTACAAAGCAACGACGCTGCCCGGCCCGGCACTACTGCCTGACTTTACGCCGCGCCATACCTCGGGGGAAGTTTCCCACGGGAACGTTTGATGGTTTACCGACATGGCCCTGCTTTCTTTGGAGTGTTGCTACTACGATCAGATTGCGCTCTTAGCCAGCGGATTCACCGAAAAACTTACCCGGGATCACGACCGGCTCGACGTGGTGGTTCTCTTCGGACAGGGACGGAAGCGGTTTACCATCGGGACGAATGCGCATCTCTTCGCCGCCCTGTTTCTGGGCGCCGCCGCCGACGCGAATGACCATCAGGTTTCCCTTGCCGGTGTTCAAGTAACGGTAGTACGCGCCTCTAGGAATCATGACGCCTTCGTATTGCTTCACGACCAGCTCATTGCCCTTCTCATCGAAGACCGTCATCTCGCCTTCCAGGACAATGAAGGAATGGTCCTCATCGAGATGAGCATGAATAGCGTTCTCGCCGCCTTCGGCGTTGATCTTGGTGTGAATCCAGAGATTCTCCGTCTCGGCTAATAGATGCGTGATACGTCCTTTCTCGAGGTACGGCGTCTTCAATGAAAATTTATAGCTCTTGGGTTTCTCTTGGCTCTCTTTTCTGGCTGTGGCTTCCATCGTTTCTCCTCAAAGTTGGTTTATCGAGACTAAGCGTTTATTCCAGAAAGCTTCAAATCGTAGAGCTTGAGCACGTTTTCACGCACGACCTTGCTAAAAACATCCGACGGCAAATGGCCCAGCTCCTCGGCAATGACTTTCCGCGAATGAGGCCAGGTGGACGCCGCGTGCGGATAGTCATTCGACCACATGCAGGTATCGGATCCCCACCAGTCGAGCAAACGCCCGCCGGTCGGGTCACTAAAAAATGTCGCATAGACTTGTTTGCAATACTCGCTCGGCAGCTTCTTCATGGCGGGGACAGGCGCGCGCGGGGAATGACGAATAAAGTACTTGTCCCATTCATGAATGTGGAAAGGCATCCAAGCAATCTCGTTCTCGACATAGACGAATTTGAGGCGAGGGAATCGCTCCATGACCCCGCCGAATACGAGATCGAACAGCGAGTTCGCCGCGTCGTACAACTTCGTATTAACGGTAGCGCGATAGGTGTCGAGTCCTTTCCGTTCATACCGGCTGTAATTGAATCCGGTGAGTATGTGCAGGTTGACCGGCATGTTCAGATCCTGCGCGGCTTCCCAGAAGGGATCGTAATGGTCGCTGACAAAGGAAAGATGCGCCGGCGGAACCTGCCAGATCAGGCAGCCTACGAGACCTTCTTTCTTGCAGCGCTCGAGCTCCTTGATCGCGTTTTTGATGTTGTAGAGCGAAATCACCGGAATTCCGATCAGGCGATCCGGGTGCACCTTACAGTAGTCGATCAGCCAGTCGTTGGCGATTTGAAAACAAGCCTCCTGCAACTCGGCATCCTCAAGCGCGAACAAACGAAGTCCCAGCGTCGGGTAAAGCACTTCAGCAGACACGCCGTCCACTTCCATCTCTTTAATGCGCGCTCTCGGATCCCAGCCGCCGGGTTTTTCCCCCAGAGCTTTTCGAGGCGGATATTTGGGATACTTATCCTTCAACGATGCGGGCAGATTTTTCACCCACAGATCGTCCGGCTCCATGATATGTGAGTCCGCCGAAACGATGATCTCTTCCGCTATGTCGGCTTCTGTTTTGTGTGCCAACGCCGTTTGCGCGCTCATCCTGCAATCCTCCCGTTTTTGAAAGTGTGTTTCCTCAAGATTTATTCCTTTTTTGGCCGTTTGTCTAGGCAGACGCGCCCTCCGACGTGCCAAAGCCTTTCATAATTGGACATTGCTTGCCGCTTACGTTAAACCATTCTCAGACATGAGAGCAGACAAAAGAATCCTTTGCAGTGGCTTGATCGTGATAATTCTTTTGCCAGCCCTGCTCCACGGCGGCGAAGCTCAAAACGCGCTCGATGAAGGCGCCAAGTATTATCGCGCCGGCAAATTCAAAGAGGCGGTCAACGCTTACGACCGGGCGCTCAAGGGCGCGCCTAAATCTGCCGAAGCGTATCTGGGTCGGGGATCGACTTACGCCAAGCTCGGCCAGGCGGGCCGGGCGATCAAAGACTATGATGAAACCATTCGCCTCAACCCCGATCTTGTAGACGCTTACTACAAGCGAGGCGATGCCCACAATGAATCGAAACAATACCAGCTCGCCATCAAGGATTATGACGAGGCGCTGCGCCGCAATCCCAAGCTCACCGAGATCTACAATAATCGGGGATTGGCTTACTACAAGCTCGGACAATACGACGATGCTATAAAGAACTTTGAGGAAGCCTTGCGACAAAATCCCAAACTGACTGTCGCGCTTTTCAGCAGGGCCAATGCTTATTTTGCCCAGAAGCAGTACGAGCGTGCCATTAAGGACTACGATGAAGTGATCAAGCAGACGCCGAAATCGGCCAAGGCCCATTACCAACGGGGGGAAGCGTACGCCGGCCTCGGTCAGTTCGAAAAAGCGATTCAAGACTTCAACCAGGTCCAGAAGCTTGATCCGAAGCATCCCGAACTATATGCCAGCCGCGGCCTTGCCGAGCGCCGCCTGGGCAAGCATGAGCTTGCGGTAAAGGACTATTCCGAAGCCATCAAGCTCAATCCCAAAAACGCCGAAGCTTATAACAACCGCGCCAACGCCTACTCTCTGCTCGGCAAGTTCGACCTCGCGATTAAAGATTATGATGACGCCGTCAAGCTCGATCCCAAGAACGCTCATATTTACGCCAACCGGGGAGTGATCAAGCTTCGCCAGAAAAAAACCGATGAGGCGCAGAAAGATCTTCAGCGAGCGCTCGAGCTCGACCCAGGCCTAAAAGAAAAGCTGGATCCTTTGATGAGCGAGCAAAAGGTTGCGCCAACAAAACAGTGAAAGAAGCCAATGCTGAATCTTGAACGAACCCGTTTTATCGCGACGGGGTTTTTTCTTATGACGGCAACAGCCGTCTGGTCCGGACAAGCCGAAGAGACTCTTAACGCCGGTCTGAAGCTGCACGAGGCCGGCAAACCGAAAGAAGCCATTCGCGAATACGACCGCGCCATCAAAGCCAACCCCAAGCTCGCCGAAGCCTACTTCAATCGCGGCAACGCCCACTATGATCTCGGCCAAAACGAGCAAGCGATTAAAGACTACAGCGAGGCCATACGCTTGACTCCGAAAGACGCCGAGGCCTATTACAACCGCGGCAACGCGTATCGTCGTCTCAAGAAGGACGATCTTGCCTTTAAAGATTATTCCACGGCCATCAAGCTCAATCCGGAGGACTCCAAAAACTACGTCAATCGCGGCAGCCTCCAGTTCGATGCGAGACGATACGACTCGGCAGTCAAGGATTATTCCGAGGCTATTCGCCTCAGCCCGAAAGATGCGGACAGCTATTACAATCGCGGCAACAGCCTGCTGGCGTTGGATAAAAAGGAGCAAGCGATCGAAGATTACAACGAGGCGATCGCTCTAGATTCAAAATTCACCGACGCATATTACAATCGTGGCGTCGCCTACGCCGACTCGGGCCAGGGCGAAAAAGCCGTTGAAGATTTTACCGAAGTCTTGAACCTCAATCCCAAATCCGCCGATGCCTACTATAACCGAGGCCTCGCCAACGCCAAACTCGGCAAAGCTCAAGCGGCCATTGACGACTACAGCGAAGCGATTCGACTCAATCCCAAAGATCCCGAAGCGCCCTACAATCGCGGCCTCGCTTACCTTCGGATCGAAAAATACGACTACGCGGCACGAGACTTCAGCGAAGTGATCCGCAGCCAACCGCGCAACGCCGACGCTTACGTGTACCGCGGCATGGCCCGAGTCTATCAGGGAAAAGAAAAGGATGCCGACGGAGATTTCCAAAAAGCTTACCAGCTCGACCCAGGCCTAAGGAAAAAACTCCAACCGCTCGTCGACGAAGCGAAGGCTAAGGTGAAAGGGAAATCGAAGGAATGATTGCAGCCTCCAATCCTCATGACGTCACAACACGATGACTGAATCTCATCGGCGGCTTAAAATGATTGGTGCACAATGGCTGGCGGCGTGGTTCGATTAGCGCGACTGACGAGGCGGGTTCGTTAACTTCCCGCGACTTGATTCTCTTTGCGTCGCAATAATACTTCCCGTTGATCACGCAGCCATTTGAAGCGCAGCAAGTCATCGCCAGCCAGACGCTCGGTTTTCGGAATTTTGAGCGTAAGAAAATTCAATTGTTCGCCGCCGCGCAGAAATTCAAAATGAAGATGCGGACCGGTTGCATGACCGGTCTGCCCAACGTACCCGATCACCTCTCCTTCCTCCACCGATTTTCCCTCAAGGATGCCTTCCGCAAAGCGAGAAAAATGTGCGTAGCGGGACATGGTCTCTCCCGAATGGCGGATATCCACAACGTTGCCGTATCCGTTGCGCCAGCCGACGAACTCTACGCGTCCCCGGCCTATGGCCACTACGGGCGTTCCCGCCGGCGCGGCGTAATCGATGGCTTGATGCGGACGCACCGTGCGGTAGATCGGGTGCAGCCGGGCCGTATTGAAGGGCGACGAAATTCTTGCGTAACTGAGAGGCGCGCGTCGCAAAGAGCGCCGCAGCGCTCGCCCATCGCTATCATAATAAGATCCGCTGCCGTCGTTCGCGACGTAATAAAAAGCGCTGAAGTTTTCATCATCCACTTCCAGCTCGGCGGCGATAATTTTTCCCATGCCGCGCCGCCCGTCCGCGTAGCGAACCTCATCGAGCACCACGGAAAAAGCGTCGCTCCGCTGAAAATCCGAAAAGAAGTCGATGTCGTACTCGAAAATTTTCGCCAGATCCAGAATCTGCTGCGGCGAGAGGCCCGCGTCGATGCCGCTTTGATACAGACTGTCTTTGACCGTTCCGCGAATGACTCGGGTCTCACGAACGAAGGGTATTGCCTCGCGTTCCGCCAGCCAGCCGTCGTCGGTTGCCTTTACACGGAAGAGGCTATCCTCCACGACGAACTCGACCCCTTGCACCGTTTTATCTTCCGGGCTGAGAACAACGTTAACGTCGTGCCCCGCTTGAATCTTGCTGGGATTCAAGAAAGGCCGAACTTTCTCAATCATGGCGTGCGCCGATGGCGGCTTTAACCCGAATCGCATGACAACTGAAGCCAGAGTATCGCCCCGGCGCAATTTGACGCCCACCCGCTCCGGCTGCTCTGGAGCCACCGACGCGGCGGGTTTAGGTTCATCGTCCTTTTGTTTTGGATTTATAAACGGCGAGCACAGCACTAAAAGCAGGGTGGCAATCGCGACACCCGTGAAACGCAGTGCAGCGTCACCGAAGCGTTTTGCAAAAGACTCGTTGAAAAATCTCCGCTGTTTCATCTGGACGATTTAGCAATTCACTCTACTTTTCTACAAAATTATTTTGATAGGGTCAAAGAGAAAATGAAATTTTTTTAAAAACATCAGATTTGAAATGCGCCAAAAATGGCCGGTGATAATTTCTTTGAGATTTCTTTCGCTCGGTGTGAGCAGTAATTTGACACAAATCGGTCTCGTCAATTATTTTTGGCGTCATGGAATTTAAAATTGTCTCCACTCGCGTGGCCGTTCACCCGGTATCTCTGGCGAGCGCTCTCATGATGAAATCACCAAGAACTCCCTGTTCATGATGAGCCCCGTCGAAGCGAGTCAATGCGTTGCAAGAAGATCTGCATGTTGATAGTTTCACTGGCAACCCGGCGCGTGGAGCATACGACGAGGGGGAAACTTCCATGTCGAAGAAAGCTTTCTCAAGTATCGGATTGCAACTCGTCCTCGGCCTGTCATCCCTAAAGACTGGCCGAAAAAT
>WNGI01003547.1_pt1 | contig 13786 bp, 17 predicted proteins | sample 5400621 | NCBI WGS metagenome assembly WNGI01 (sample SAMN13153374, study PRJNA577476) | soil metagenome | isolation source: 20 cm soil or saprolite under Garry oak tree replicate 1 | place: USA:California | collected 2016-06-15
ACATCAAAGAAACAGAGCTAATCACCCACCTTTGGCTTGCTAGCGTCCTTTGGCATTTTATAAGCCTGGGGGGAGGAAAGGTCAGAAACGAACCATCAACAAGTTCAACATGAGACATGAGACACGAGTAAATGACCGAGGTGACACAACCAGCGACGAGGAGGTCGTCTGAGAGCGAACACAGTGCCCGACGGGCACGATCGACGCGACGCGTCTCGGTGCCAAACAAACAAAGCGCGTGCGCATATACCAGCGCTGAGCGTTGGAATCAGTGAACAGGCGAGTTCCACACCCTTATCGATTTCGAAGGGTGTAGAGGGGGCAAAGAGAACGAGAGAGAAGACTCACTAACGTTTAGAAGAGTGGAAGGTGAGTGGAAGAGATGAGTGGTGAATTGAGGGGGGGCACGGGAAATGCGCGCAGTACAGCTGGCTGGGGCAGTAGTGACAGTGGCCGACGCACTGCCCTTGCGTTTTTGGTGGTGGGAATTTCCTGTGCCGGTTGATTCAGTGCACGGACGCCTTTCTCTCGGCCCGCCCGGCCGAACCTCCGGGAACGCCCACATGACGAACTTGTCTTGGTGCACCATGCCCGAGTGCCAAGTGAGATAGACTCGAGCAATAATTTTAAAAGCAACAGGACAAGAATCCCGGCCATGCAGCTGGAGGTGAGGAGTCCAGGGTAGAACCATCGCGGGATATCATGTGCTAGTGGAAACTGTTAATCGAATCAACCCGCCCTGGGTCTCTCGTAATCGCAATATTGTCGCGCACTCTGACGATATCTGAGATGTTGAGAGTAGTAGTACCGTCGGAGCAGAACGCCATCACAAGTATTGAGGGTGTTCCCACGGGAACAGAATATTATAATTAACCTTGGCGACACAACACTAACGGGAAGGATTAGTAGCATAATGAATTCGCGTTGGCACGGCGTGCCTGGTTCTTCTTCTCCCAGCATCGCTTTCGACTTTGACAAGGTCGCTGGTCTCTCAAATTCTGACGATCAGGACACCGATATGTCCAGCACTCGCAGCTCCAGCCTCAGCGATGTCCCAGAGGATTCTCCAGTTCCCCCTTCCTCCTCCAGGTCACCCTACTCCCATCCTGCACACGCCGCAACTTCCTCTTCATCCACCTTCGCCGCAAGGAACGGTTCAACTACCCCAATAGTAACCCTACCTTCCACTTCCCAGTCACACGTTGCAGGCCCGTCAACCCACCGTATTCCCGTTGCTTCGCGCAAGACCAGCTCTCGTAGTTTACATCGGTCCGTTACGGAATCAAATCCACCGCCTTCTTTAGCTCCCAGTGCTTCTGCAGGTTCATCCAATGTTAGTCAAAGCTTACGCCGGAACGTTTCAAATGGAAGCAATTCTTCTCTCTCTGCAGTCACGACGCTCGGAGCACGTAGTCCACGCGTCCAGCCCCCGCCTCCCAGCGCTATTTCGTCGCCATCATCGCAGGAGAACGTCACAAAGCGTACTAATCCCCGTCTTCCTCACGACAAGGATGCAACGCCTGCGCCACCTACGGCGATGTACTGGAGCAAAGCTCCCGTATACGGCACCATGTTAAACAGGCCAGTACGATCGCATAGCGTTACACTGGTGGATACAACAGCATGGCTCCTGGGTGGATGCGACGACCACGATTCGGCAACGGACATTTTTTGTTTCGATATTGGTGAGCCCTTCAATCCACCCTTGCCCATCTGACGTGTTGCGGTGCTGACACGCCCCTCTGACTGATTTTCCCAAACAGAAACAATGCAGTGGACGCATCCAGGGACACAAGGCGACCCGCCACCTCCTTGCAGGGCGCATACATGCACCCTGTTTGATCGTAAACTGATCGTGATTGGTGGAGGTCTAGGACCCACTTATTACGACTTTATATTTATCCTCGACACCACCAATCGATGTTGGCACAGGCCAACAGTAGCGCGAGAACCAGATGCTCCGCACCCGGTTTCTCGAAGGGCACACACAGCTGTGTTTTATCAGGGATTGATATGGGTATTTGGAGGAGGGAATGGTATGCAAGCATTGAATGATCTTTGGACGCTCGATGTGTCCGCATACCTAGGATACAGTGGAAAAGACCCAAAACCGGTATATTGGCAAAAAGTAGAAACAAAGGGAGAACCCCCAGCTCCCCGAGGATACCATACAGCAAACCTAGTCAGCAATTATATGGTTGTTGCTGGCGGAAGTGATGGTTTTAATTATTTCACAGATATATGGCTTTTGTCCCTTGGTGAGTTGGGTGTATGTGTTGCGTTCCGATACTAAAAGAGGCTTCAAGATGATCTCGAATGGAAACAACTGAAAATGGTTGAACAACCTCATAAATTGTTGGCGCACACGTCAACACAAGTTGGTTCCTACCTGTACATCATTGGTGGGCATAATGGAGAAAAGTATACATCGGAGGTGTTACTCTTCAATCTCGGTATGTCTGTTCCTTTTGAGTCAGCGTAATGATGTTTATTCACGCGCCCAAAGTCAACCTCCAATATGAAAAACGGGCTGTTTACGGCAAGGCACCAAATCCCCGTGGATACCATGCGACAATTCTGGCTGACAGTCGCTTATTTCTATTTGGAGGATACGATGGGATAACGTCATATGATGATGTGCATATTCTTGACCTTGCGGCAAACGCGTATCTACCCCAGGTTACCAGTTTTACGATTGACGCGCCGTAGAGTCAATATTGACAGGCGCACGCGACACTCATCAAGATGCTTTTGTTTTGACCCCTTCTGTGCTAGTTAAATAGTTAATGGTATTGTTCGTTCAGCCTAATTACCTTGAAAAATTACACCGTGTTATTATCCGATCGATACAAGGAAGGGTCTACAGAAGTGGACATTGTATTCCAACACATGCCACAAATTAAGCCACTGGGATCATAAAAGCCGATCAATGGGCCTCTGCGAGAATGCGAAATAGTGCTGGAGGGAGACTTGTCGAAAATCCGGGGCCTCACCGGATGTCACAACGCATTTCCGGGTCACCGTATGGGAGAGTGGACATTGCGACGTAAGAACCGCATTGCGATGCATGAAATAGTCATCGAGTCAAGTTCAGGTTCTGCTCGGAAAAGATTATTGAACTGAAAAGTCGCGTGGTCGATGGCGGTTTTATCCCCTTGGACTACCAGAAGGATGGTAGACGAGCTCTGAGCTAGGCATAAATCTGCCTAACGAGTCTATTCCATCTGCCTCGACTTTTGCTCGTGGCGGAACCAGCTTCCTCAAGGATGGGAACGAACAGTCTGTCCGGATGAGGATGAAATGGTCACCAACGACAGCTGGAGCGAGATAAATCAAAGTACGGGACAAGCGATGTCGTCTTTCTGGTTGACGCGATGGCATATCCACGGCTCGTATCATCCCAACCGAAGAGGCGGTGTGGGTAAGTCATAAGGATAACGATTCCTATTTCTAACGCTCTTTAGTAGATGCGACACAACGACAGGAACGTGTACTCTTTATCGAACAAAAAACAGCCCGAGAACGATTCTAGGAACCTCTTCGCCCTCCGTCAGGACCTGCGTGCATTGTTTTTTGATCACGGAAAGTGGGTGGTCGTGCCCGAGGGTGGCCAAATGGTCGTCCATTTCATCAGTCAAAGCTACGAGGCCGCCGCACTCTATCATAATCGAACGTTTGACACCACACAGTTGTCACATGAGTTCCTCTTTGCTCGCTTTGCATGGACAATTATCGAACAAGCAAAGTCGGTCGTAAGAGCTGGGCTTCGCAAGCGATTCCGCTTAATCGTCCCAACCTCCGAATCAGCGGTAAATGAACCCCAGGTAGAATCAGCTCAAGGTAGCGTTGGTACGAATCGGAAAGAGAAGAAGAGGAAGGCCGAGGACGCTGCCCCATTGGATGTCAATGACTCCCAAGTTAGCGAAGCTCGGGAGTTGGAGGAAGATCTCAGATTAGCAAAGAGGATCGCCCCTTTTTTCTGTAAGTCTGTGATGCCTTCTGTGCTTCGGCAACTCACTTTATCTTCGAAGTTGAAGAACCTGACGTGCGAAGGGACCAGTACCATACTATGACGTGGTAGGGTATCGTGGAAAGGAGGAAGCGTGAATATATGGATACTCACCCGAACATTCGCGCACGGAGTGTGGCATGTCCCAGTCTCTGTCTGACAACTCCGACTCGGGAGGAGAGAACCGTTACTTCGATTATGTCGCACCAGATCCGACCACGTTTATATATAAACTACCAGTGAGTCTGCGGAAAAACCACTAGTTTGGGCGTGAACTTGCACCTAGTTTTGCCAGCTGTGATAGCTTATGAACAGGACGTGGGTGGCCGGTCACCAGTCGGAGTCGCGGCGGACGAGCGCGCCGAGGCTGCTGACTCGGTGGCTTGCGCTGTGTTGTCGTTGTGCCGTCGATGGGTATTCACGCGCCCAAAGTCAATCTCCAATATAAAAAAGGCTTGTTTACGGCAGGGCGCCGGGTCCCTGTGGATACCATGCGACATGGCTGACAGTCGCTTATTTTTATTTGGAGGATACGATGGGATAACATCATATCATATGATGATGTATCTCCTCGACCTTGCCTATCTACTTCAAGTTACCAGTTTTACGATTGACGTGCCGTAGAGTCAGTTGGCAGGCTCACGCTGGATGAAATATGCATTAGACTTTTGATTAGGTGTATGTGTATCATTCTGGAGATTCTTACAAGGGCATTTGTATGTGTCCCGTTCATAACCTTATAAGCTATTGTGTTTAGAGAGTTTTTGGATAACTTCGGCCTTTGTGTTACAAAGTTATGCGTTGGCATAGTTATGGTAACCAAAAGGTACAATATGCCTCGTGGTGACGTGAGCACATACGGCAACGGTGAGAAACTCGCTGCCCCGTCCATAACTTTCACAGGTCATACTGATACATGAACGGTTGACTACAATATAAAGCTATAGAAGAAGCCCGCATGACATTCCACTTTCTTTCCCTCGTTTGACATCCACTTTGCTCTGCGGTCGCCGCCTAGTGCGCTTCTAGCAAAGACTGCTTGCTCCGACACTGGTGTCGCCTTCTACTCAAGTCTACTTGACTTCATTCAGTGCAGGGCATTCTGGTACCTTTCCTTTCTTCGGTTTCTAGGCTCTTTCGAATCGATATCGGCCATGTTCTGTCGTAAATTCTGTCTCTTCCTTGTTACTGTCGCTCTTTCGTCTTTTATCGCGCAAGCCGCGCCTGCTTCCGGTTCGGTGCGTAAATATACTCTCCTGTTGAGCCTATGATAGTAATCAAGTTGTCCTTTAGGATGATGGTGCTGCCAATCATATGGTTACCGTCGCCAACAGGGCATCTGATGGTACGAATAATGGTGTTCGGTGAAAACGTCCCAATTGAGATCCTTTGTACAGGCCAGAATGGTTTTTGGTCGAATCGCAAAAGAGGCAGCCGCGGAGGTCGCAACCGGGGAGGCAATACTGGCCAGACTTCTACAAGCGGTAGGCAACTATTATTAGTTGATCTTGGTATAAAATAACAGCTATCATAGTAGCCGCTAAGACCCAAAGTGCCTCGGCCACGGGTGCTGCTGCCACCGCTAGCTCCACTGCCTCGTCTGGAAATGGCAAAGGAGGCGTGAATAGTTCCAACACTACTTCCACAGTCGCATCGGGCGGGAATGGTTCCAACACTACCTCCACAGTTGCATCAGGCGGGAATGGTTCCAACACTACCTCCACAGTTGCATCTGGAGGCGGGAATAACTCCAACACTACCTCCACGGGTGCATCTGGATCCGGCGCTAGCACTGGCAATCCGCAAACCTCTCTGAGTACGTTCTTTCAATAACCTCGTCAATCATAACTAAAATACTCTCAACAACAGCTCTCGATCCAAGTGTCATTTGTACGGGTTTCGAAAACAACGGTCAGGGCGTACCAACGGCCGGTCAGGTGGCATCCTTGACGTCTAGCGACAACTTTATCAATTTCTGCTTGACCTCAAAATTACCCCTTACAAACGGCGCGCAGGTTGCTGGAGGTTCGTGTAACCCTGCACCCATGGGTCTCATCCCATCCGCCAACAACATGCCTTCATCCAAGTTCGTCTTCCCCTCCAACTTTGCCACTATCCAAGCCAACACGGGCTTCACCGTGCAAATGGCAATTCAGGGCATGGAGACCGGATTCTTCGTCAACGCACAGCAGAACTACTTTGCAGCGCCGCAGCAGCTGAATGCACAAGGCCAGATCCAGGGCCACTCGCACGTCGTGATCGAGGCGCTCTCTTCGTTAAACCAAACGACACCTACCAATCCTCAGAAGTTTACGTTTTTCAAAGGCTTGAACGCAGCGGCCCAGAACGGAATTCTGACTGCCGATGTTGCTGGCGGTTTACCCGTTGGCACTTACAAAATATCGTCCATCAACACGGCTGCCAACCATCAGCCTGTTCTTGTCCCAATAGCACAACACGGATCCCTCGATGATGTCGTTTATGTGAGTATCGCGTTTCCCCCTACCTACCAAGTATCATACTGAAACGTCAATGGCTAGTTCTCTGTTACACAAAGTGGTAACCCTGCTTCTGGCTCTACCGGTTCTACCGGTTCAACGTCGGGTTCCGGTACGACACCCAGTGGAAATAATTCAACATCTAGTGCTGTCGCTTCGGCGTCAGCCTCAGTCAATACACCGGCAAAGAGCGCCAGCGCCAGCAAGTCCGTTGCTGCAGCAGGCGCAACAGCAACGGGGAAGAATTCTGGAGCAGGAAGCGGGCAGAAGACAAGTAGCAGTGCTAGCTCTGCGAGCACAAGCACAAGCACGAAGAGTGGAAGGACTGGAAGAAATGGGGGCAGAAAGTAAACTGCATAGGAAAGTCATAGTATAACTTGAATAGCCCACCCTTGATTGGGTTGGGGATGAATACACATGGAAATCGTTCAGCGTTCTCTTTTGGTGGATCGGACAGTTGACTGTATCCAATTCACTTCCATACTTGTATTCGAATTCTTCGTACCCAGTACATAATCATTCTTTTCGGAGCAATCAAATTTGGATGTCGAACATACAAGATTCAATAGACTTGGCTACCAACGTGCTCGTCAAGGTAACATTGGAATGACATGATTGACGTGATTGACGTAACGGTGGTATACAAGGGTAATATAAAACAACAACAGAAGGCGACAACAGCCGAGCCAACCTAAATCCGATAGACAAGAAACCGATCACAGGAGTCCAATAATAATGGGGACGAGAAGTAAGAGAGCAGCCCCGCTAGCAACAACCTCATGTTTCGCAGCAGCACCCGTATATTTTGAGCTGGCAGCGGTGGACGAGGAAGTGCCGGTAGCGGAGGACCCAGAGGACGAAGTTGCTGGTGTCGTGTCCGTGGCAGCATTAGCCAAGAAGGCAGTAAAGTTCTGCTGACTCGTAGGGTTGATGGCAAACACGGCTCCTTGTTGACACTCCCCGCTCGCCCCATCATAGTACCTGCGAATAAACATTACATTCAGAGCCCCGTGGTAATGTCAATATCGTTTTAAAGAAACAACGAACCATGCTGAAGTGCTATCGCTGATCATGATCTCGACTACTGGAAGACCAGGCGCGTCGAGGGCTGTAGAGTTAGAGATCTAGGCCTTCATTAGCTTCCAGCGTAATGATCCGACGAGACTGGAAGAGTAGCTACCGTCTGAGCACCGCTGTTAAAACCGCCATTGGGGGTGCAAGGGTGCTGGAACGTAGACTCTGTTGAGGGAAAGGGATTAAATCGCTTGAACGAGTGCTACATCGCGTCACTCACCGACGACACTGTGGGTACCACTCTGGAACACGAAAGTGATGATGTCACCGTTGGAAGGAAAGATTTCGGTTGGGTCAAAACCTATGCCTTTTTGCCTGAAGATCGCGTGGGGTCAAGAGGACAGAAAACAACAGCCCAAGAGATTAAAGAACGAACCCAGTAACGGAATTCTTTCCTAGATCGACTGTGTACGTGAAACCAGTGGCGAAGGGCACGAGGCAGAAGCCCACGGAAAGCGCCTTGAAAAGCGAGAGCATCAGGGGGTTCGTCGCGAAACGCGATCGTTCTCGAGTTAAGTTGGATGACCTGCTATTTATATTTTGTTCGCCGCTCTCGGCCCACTTTAGTAGTGTGTGACATGATCGATTGATCGACCGATTCGTCCTGTCCGTTAATTAGGCGTTATTCTTGCACGTCAAGTGGACAATGAACTAGCAAGTCCTTCTGTCCATCCTCAACTACATAACAAATAGTTGTAGCCCGGACGGCCGCTTGCAGCCAGTAGGGGCTTCTCCGTGGCGAGAGAACTCGATGCAAGAGGTGGTTGCTAGTCCTGAACGGCCTGAACAGCAATACACCTGCAAGTACATCCTCTGAGAGATAGTCCTGACCTCTAAGCCACATTTGCCAGCGTGCTCAAAGAGAGATGCCCTCTTCGAATGCTGTATATTGAAACTATAACTACTTTGCGCGCCCTAAAACAATGGGCTAGAGGCGATGTGCGATATTCAAATCATAACCCGGGATGTCAGAATTGGCTAGCTGATGAGCTAGGCAACCGATTCATCCCAGCATTTCGTGAGCTGCTTCCTTGAGGACCTAGAGTACAGTTGATTGACTGCTCCAGATCATCAGTTGCATATCTGTGCAGATATTAGCGAGATATTTTAGGCAAGGAAGTCTGTCGCGTACAAGCCAATCTTCGAACGCGTCTCGTCGATTAAAAGCCACCGTGTTGAGGACGAATGTAGGTGCAGCCTACTCGTCTTCATCCGCAATGGCTTCAGCCTTCCGCCGTTCTTCCCTCCTCAATCCCTTCCCATTCCGCCACCTCTCATTTACAACTTCCACGGGGTCCATCCTCACTCGATCGAGTAGAGGAGTATATCGAGTCACCCGCTTGTACGTCCCTCCTCCTAGTGGTATCTGCATCGGTTGCTTCGTAGGCTTCGTCGACAGCGGGGGATGGGCAAGAGGAAACACCTGAACCGGGCGTGGATGGTATAACTCCGCGGCAGAAAGGAAATATTGATTAAGAGCGCTAAAAATCTTGGATCGCTCCAATGTAGATTGGAGAGCGCGACACATCCCTCCAGTATTGTTTTCTAGGCTTTCCTGGCGTTTTTGCACATCTGTATGTCCGTCGATTCGCCAATCGACATCCTCTGGTTTGTATGCGCAGTCCCATAACATTAGCGGGAGTGCATCAGCCATTTGATATTCAGGCCGTCGGTCTACGACTTGTAAAGGGGGATCCATTTCGTCAACGACACGTTCTGCACCGTCCGCGACATTAAGAAGGGATGTAATGACTGACGGTGGTTCGAGTCCTGCTCCGACGTGGAAAAGAATGGCCATGATGTGTCTAACTTGGTGGTACAAGAAAGCGCTCCCAACGAGGTCCAGGACATAAATCTCGGGACTGCTCGCATCAACAGGCGTGATATCGACCGAGATGATTTTGCGCTTGAACATTGTGATTTGCTTCGCTGGGTCAAGCTTACAAAGGTTGCGAAAATCGTGTTCTCCCACTAGGCGAGAGGCCCCGGCCCGCATGAGATCGATGTTTAATCCTTGTGAGGGAAAAAAGTACTTGTAATGACGATGGCGACATGAAAAGCGTGAGGAAAAGTTGGGAGAGACAGGGGACCATGCAAAAACGCGGATCGTAGGTGGGAGGATACGGTTGAGTATGGCGACGTAGTCGTGCTCGGGTTTGTACGAGCCCTTGGGCTTTGACACGGGGACGGATGTAGTAGTAGGCGATATGTCAAGAGAACCAAGTTTTTCGTCTACCGATGCTGGCTCTTGATCAGCCGACTCGGAAGGCAAGCGTAGTGGTTCTGCTTCTTGGTCGACCAAAGCACTACGCACCCAGAGCGATACCACTTGTCCTGCTGCGCTGACTCCCCTATCGGTTCGACCGCATTTCTCCCATCCACATCCTTCGAAGCCAGCCTCTGGATCAACTAGTTTTGCCATCGCGAATGCGTCAAACAGGACGCTCTCTACCGTCGGGAGAGGGGTAGGTAGGGTCTGGTATGCCAAACCATTGTATTCCCATCCGGAGTAGCAGAATTTGAGAGCGATCTTGCGTTTTGGGTATGAGGAAAAATCAAAGTCTTTCCGAGAGTCTTTCTGCGGCTTTTCAATAACCTGAGGGTCCACCGGAGGATTGGATAATTTTGACTCGAGGTGCGCGATGTGTTTGATGAGATCTTCGCGTGTCCACTGGTCATAAGCGCCGGCCATGTCAAATCTTTTGGTCCTAGAGCGTACGAGTGAGTGTCTGGAGCTCTGAGGTCGAAACCTGAACAGAGTCAGAAATCTCATAAACTTTGGCCAAATTTAGCACATCCACTTCTGGACACCAGCTGCTCAATTGATGACGACGCTCTGGGATTTGTCGAACAAATTATGTATTTCTTCTACATTTATACAGACGGCACACTGATATAACGGGCCAGTTGAAGTGTAGGTCTATACAGTGTGAAAGCCTCCAGCGGTCATTTCCTGATGCAAAATATAAGAAAAAAGACAAGACAAGGATAAAATCAAAATCAAAAAGAGAAGAATCGTGACAACCACAGGGTCGAACAATTCAGTAGCGTCGGATTCAGGTATTGGCCACTATAATCAAAGGTGAGTATGTAACTCTAGGGGCAAACGTGTTACAAACCACGGAACGATGGTCATCTGCACTGATATCAATGTACACGTCTTCCCAGTGTACGAGTGACATGCATTGCTTGAGTGGATAAATGCCATCGGATGGACACTTCAAGTGTCTCTTGAAATATGGTGCAACAGCCTACAACGCGTAGTCGTTAAGCTTAAATCGAATACGGTCTCTTTCAGCTATACACCAACTTTGTATCCATTGACCTGAACGCCATTAGCAATGGTCAATTCAATTATCAGCCAACTCACGAAATATATCCATGACATCAATGAATTAAGGGTATCTCTTGCGCTGTAGTCACGTAATCTGACCAATTCTGAAGAAGTATCTAAGTTGTGAACCGCATCAAACGCAGCCAAGACGCACTTCCTCGGAAAAGAATTCCGGGACTTAGTTTTGATTCGCAGATGCCGAACATTTGCCGGATATTTGGGTGCCTAGAGTAGTTAAGTGACTGAGAAATGCACACGATGAATAAAGACGTACTTGTAACGAGAAAAGGCCTCCAAATCTTTTCGAAACATCTGTGGTTAATTTTGGTGCTTGTAATGGGTGCACGACGATAAATGCTCTATAGACACGTACCGTCAATGCATCGTTTCCACAGTATCTTCGAAACGTATAGATGTCTGGTTTACCGTCAACCTTTACGAATGATTCCTCTGTCATTTGGTCATGATCTTCGCTCAGGAGACTCTCGATTGAATGTATGTCGGCGGTTTTGTATTTGTAATACTAGGCAAAAAAAGATGGTTCAGGCTCTGTATGAGTGAATCGTTGGGAAAGCATACGTCGGAGGTGTCGATATCCTCAAAAACACCGTAGGCTTCATTGTGGCCGCTTGCAACAATACGACGAGTATCAAGGCCGAGCTGCACCTGGAGTTAATGTGAAAATCGTACGTATGCTGTAGGAAGTCAGGGGATAGTCGCACCAGGAAGTTCAGACGTAGATCATCCATACGCTTAACGCAATCTGTATTCAGATGACTCAATGCGTCCTTGTGTAGCGTCCGGTTTCCAAGGGATTTGTGTGATTTATTTAGCACCTCGTCTATTTCTTCCTTCATTGTCAATAAGCATCTCCACGAAGAGAGCGCATCAGCAATGACCAAGCACAATGTTGACAGTGGCTCTCACGAGTTGAACTCATTAAAAAGTTGTATGAATTTCGCATCCTTGCTCACTGCTTCTCCATATGATTGTATCTGGTCGTTCAGCAACTTTAAAAGTTTAGTGATGGCGGTAACCAAGCCTCGAAGGTTTGTTGTGTTGTTGCGCACGCCCTGTCGTGAGACACTAGGTAAACGAGCTTCACGACTGAAGGTTGACATACTTGAAAATCTTTCAGTATGACGTTTAAGGTCTCAGTAGCGGCCTTCAGAGGCGGAAAGCTTCCACCTAGTGCGGAAGCAACATTAAGCGCCCGAATAAAGTTGTCGATCCATGTGTCTGACGCGCCAGTACACGGTGAGCTTGGGGAATCATTGCGTTCGCCCCCCGTCACTGAGGAACCTGCTCTTCTGACGACGAAAAGCTTTGTCAGTTTCTGGAGGTTCATGGAAAAGCGATCAGAGTGTCATAGGTGAGTACCTTTCTTAAATATGTTGTCAGCGGACAATGACATCAACAGCATTTCTACCTGACGTTTCATTTTTGGAATACTTACAAGCCAAGGTCAAGGCCGTCAGCTAAAAGTTGCTGTAGATGACAATCACCGCAACCTACCTGTCCATCAAGGAACAGTGATACCAATTTCAGCTACCCGCATCTTTTGTAGAGTAAATCTAATAGTGTGTATTTCTAGACTCGAAAGAGCTGGCATCGGTTTGAATAGAACAAAATGCAATACGTAACATACTACAGCCGTTGCGCATACAGCAACGCGCAATTGTGTGGGGCATGCCACTTCTTTCTTGCCTTTCTCGCCTTACTTCTAAATCTATCGCGATGGAGTCCAGCCCTTCTGCAACCTGTAAGCAAATCAAGTGCATCGCGATAGGAAGCATACCTTCTGATGACATTGTCGGCACAGACCATACCGCCGATCATTTTCTTGAGAAAAACCTGCATCTTCTCAGTTTCTCTCTTCTTCTTCCACTTGTCCCGCGCGGGACGCTGGTGAGAGGATATCCCGTTCACAGCAACGTGGAGACATGGCGTCATCCACCGAGTCTTAGTCCCAGCGAGGGAGTATTCGCTTTCGACGCGGGCGCGATCCAAAGAAACGTTGTGGCCCACAACGAGTCGGTCTGTATCTGGACCAAAGGGGATGAAATGGGCAGGCAAGGATTCGCCTATCAGCCACGGGGATACCCAAGCGTACCATGCGTTGGAAGACGCGGCTATGGCGATGACGGGGTATGGATGACCCTATGGTTTCTACGTCAAAAACAAGCATGAATTCCGGGATGCCGTCGTGATAGGAAAGGGGACGGGTTCGCTGAAACTGACGCCCCCGTGCTTGTAGTAGCACTTTGTCCAGCCTTTTTTACATTCGGATGTGTCTGGGAGGGGAGGAAGAGAGGCATTTGCGAGGTTAAGTGCGGGGTTGCGGTAAGGAGAAGCTGATGCGGTGGAAGTGTTCTGGAAGCGAGAAGTTGCCCTGTAGAGGAGGGAGAGAAAATGTCAAGAAAGTGAGTTACAAGATGGTCGCGAGAGACTTGGATGGTGGACGCGGTGGAGAAAGTTGGGCGCGTAAAGCTGGAGAAGTAGTTGTACGTTGCTTTGGTTTTGGTTGGAGGGCGTTCGAGTCAATTGTGTTGAGAGTGCACGCAGGTACTTACGGCTCACTCAAATTGAAACTCAGTTAGGTACTGGTCGGACCCGACACAGGTTCACCTCTTTGTACAATTGATCTCACTCCTCGAAACAGAATTGCATCGCGCTCGCTCAACTTGTTGGCGTGGAGAGGCTACCCTTCGTCTCATTCCAGAGAACGCCGTTGGATATTGGATACTTCAACCAAACATGGATACAAACCTCATGAACACCATATCCCCCCATGCAACTCAACCAGAATCCGAATCTTTTCTTCCCAGATGAGATCGAACTGAGCTGGAAAAAGAACTAGCGAACATGAAG
>WNGI01005300.1_pt2 | contig 13786 bp, 16 predicted proteins | sample 5400621 | NCBI WGS metagenome assembly WNGI01 (sample SAMN13153374, study PRJNA577476) | soil metagenome | isolation source: 20 cm soil or saprolite under Garry oak tree replicate 1 | place: USA:California | collected 2016-06-15
GGCTGTCGGGTCTCGGAGCTCGTGGGCCTCGATCGAGCGAAACTCGAGCTGGATCGCCGCGCGCAGGCGCCAGCCGACGGCGTGCGTATCGGCGATGAGGCCACGGTCTTCGGCAAGGGCAGCCGCTACCGGCGCGTGTTCCTCAACGTGCAGTCGCGGCGCTGGCTCGAGCGATACCTCCGAAGCCGCAAGGACCGGGATCCCGCACTCTTCGTGACCCGCCGAAAGAAGGCCGACGGGTCGTACTGCATGGGTGTGAAGATGGCGCAGACCATCGTCGCCGAAGCCGCACAGCGCGCCGGGCTGACCGAGAACGTTTCGCCGCACTGGCTCCGGCACGCGGCGGTCACCAAGTGGGCGAAGGAAGTCAGCGTGCCGTTCGCGCAGCGCCTCGCCGGTCACCGCAACGTCGCGACGACGAGCCGGTACCTCGGCAGCACCGACGCTGAGCTCAAGGAGCTCTACAAGAAACGCTTCGGCTGAGGGCCTCCGACCCCTACGATCGCCCGGTGCGACGCCGGCTCATCGACCATGAGGCGATTCGCAAGCAGATCGCCGGCAGGTGCTTCATCTGCGAGATGCTCAGCGGCAACCCAGAATATGCGCACAACCTGGTCTACGAGGACGACAAGACGGTCGCGTTCCTGAATCGGTATCCACCCCTCTACGGGTACGTCCTCGTCGCGCCGAAAGAACACCGCGAGCAGGTCACCGGCGACTTCAGCCGTGATGAGTATCTCGCGCTGCAGTCGGTGATTCACCGCGTCGGTGAAGCGGTGCGCCGCGTCGTGCCAACCGCGCGGCTGTACATCCTGAGCCTCGGAAGTCAGGAGGCGAACAGCCATGTCCACTGGCATGTCGCGCCACTGCCTTCTGGCGTGCCATTCGACCAGCAGCAGTTCGCGGCGCTTGACGCGAAGGTCTACCTCGATCTAAGCGACGAGGAGATGGCGAATCTGGCCGCACGGATCCGCCGAGGAATGGAGGAGAGTAGCCCGGACAAAAAGTGAAGGCCTTCCCACTTGCGTGGAATGGCCTCCATCTCCAGCTGTCGGCATAAGCGATGCCAGGCCGATAGCCCGAGGCGGCGCGGGAGAGTTCCTCCCGCGCCGTTCGATTGCTAGGGCTGAACGGTCGTGCTTGCCGTCGCCGTGTTGTTCTGGGTGTTCGGATCTGGCGGTGACGCCGCCGCTACGGACGCCGTGTTGGTGATCGTTCCCTTGCTCGTGGGTTTCACGACGAGGGTGACGGTCACCGAGGCCCCGTTCGCCATCGTGCCGATGCTGCACGCCACAGCAGTCTTGGACGGTTTGAGCCCGCACGATCCTTGGGTCGATGACGCCGATCCATAGCCGGCGTTCTTGGGTAGCTGATCAGTGACGGTGACGCCGACCGCGCGGTCGGCGCCGTTGTTCCGCACCATGATCGTGTAGTTGAGGTTCTGCCCGACGTGCGCCGGGTCCGGTGAGTCCGTCATCGTTATCGAGAGATCCGCTCGGCACGTTTGGGCCACGTTGTAGTCAGCCCCGTAGTTGGAGTCCGGCGCCCGATCGGCCCGCGCGATGAAGCGGAGGCCGGTCCCTGCAACGAGGAAGGCCCCGGCGGTGTCGGCGAACGGATTCGTGAGTGTGGCGCCGTCCGCGGGGCTGCCGACGTCGGCCCGTGGCACGTGGATCACGAACGTGCCATTGGGCCCCGCATTGAACTCGCCTGTCGCGGCGTGCCGGCCGGAGTAGCTATCCGCGCTGACGTTGAAGGTCCCGTCGCTGAAACTCGCAACGGTCTTGTTGTCAGGACCCGTTGTCGTGGCCTGGGCGAACCACCAGGTGGGGCCGCCGGGGGCGTTGGCCGTGCCGGCCTGTTGCCAGTAAACGGTCCAGAGTGCCGAGAGGACGTTCGGGTTCGCGGCCGTGGGCGGCGCCTCCAGATCCTTGATGGTCAGCGTGATATCGATGGTCGCGCTCCCCGCGCTCGATGCGAAGGACGCGCTCACGATGTCGAGCTCATCCATGTTCTGTCCCGATCCGCCGGGGTAGTTGTTCGGCGCGTCGTTCAGGAAGTCGAGGATCTGTGGCCCAGGGCAGGTGCTCCCCTGGGGAGGCGTTGGCGGAGGTGGCGGTGCCTTGCAATCATTGACCAGAGCCGACCCGGTGGTTGCGCTGGCTCCGGTGCACTGACGCGTGAAGTAAAGCACCGCANGTTGGTCGGATCGATCGACACCTGGAAGAAGTCGAGAAGCGTCCGATCGCGCGGAGGGTCGCTCAGGTTGCAGCCCAAACCGTCGATGCAGATCGGACCTGTGTGGATGACGTGGTCGCTCGCCTTGAAGACGCCCCAGGTCGCCCCGCCGTCGATGGTCTGAGCCATGTACACGTTCCACTGGTTGTTTGGGTCGTCCTGCGGGCTGGGCTGCGCGCCCGCGCCGCCCTGCGCGCCGAAGAAAACAACGTCGGCGATACCGGACTTGCCGGCATCGGCCCACGGCATGATGGCCGTGTTGACGCCGGCTGGGTTCGCGATCTGGATCGGCGCCGTCGCGGGGTTCCAGCCGGTGCCGGTCGGATCGGACTTGACCAGGATGTGGTTGCCATCCGTCCAGATCGCGTAGACCCGACCGCCGGCATCGACCGCGGTGATCGGGAAGATGCGGTCGTATCGCGCCCCGAGCGGACCGTGGTAGACCTCGTAGTTCCGCCAGCTGATGATCGGTGCACCGGGGGCCGGCACATCCGTCACGGTTCCGACGGCCTCATACACGCGATTGAAGTTCCCGGTGGCCGCGAGCCCCTGATTGATGTTGTCTTGCTCGCTGTCAGGAGTCACGAAGATGGAGTAGAGGGTGAGCGCACCTCCGGCGGACCTGCGGGCCACGATGTTGCCCAGTCCGTTTCCCGCCGGGCCCGGCGGGGAGTTGAGCGAGCCCTGCCACTGTGCCTGGGGCACGTCGAGGGGGTTGATGATCGGGCCGCTCTGGACATACGTCTGTCCGCCGTCTCTCGACACCCCGAGCTGGATGTCGATGATGGTGACGTCGTGGTACGTCATGTAGACGTCGTCGAACCCGAGGTTGTTGAGCCTGGGGTCGGCGGTCATCCACATCCGGTCGTCACCGGCGATCTGCTGTGAGAACGCGTTCGGAGGTCCGAACGTCATTCCGCCATCGTTCGACTTGCCCGTCGTGATGTTGGCGAGCGTCAGGCTCGAGTAGGCGAGGTCGTTATCGGTTGGCGTCCCGAAACCGGGTAAGGTCGCCGTTTCTTGCGGCCCGATGGCCCAGTCGCAGTCACCGCCGCCGGCCGTGTGGTCGGGGAAGCCAAGGAAGCTCGACGCAGACCCATCGTGCGTCACGCGGAAGGCCTTGCATCCAGCCGGTACGCCGATTGGAGCGATCACAAAGGACCGGCCGAACCTGTCCGTCCTGATGCTCGGTTCCGCAGCGCTGCTGCTGCCCGTCAGCAGGAGGTTCACGTTGAATGTCGCGGCAGGCGGGGCCGCGGCGATGCTCGCTGTTCCGGAGGAAGGGGCCGCGGCATCGATGGGACTCGCGCCGAGAGAACCCACAGAAACGACGAAGAGGATCAGAGCAGCCGATGCGAGAGCGCGGACTCTGGATTCCCGGGCACGCAAACCACGCATGCAGGTACCTCCCGTTTGACGGATGGTTGGGGCCTCGCGACTTCACGAGGCAGGCGTATCGCTGCATGACGGGTGCCATGCCAAGGGCGCGTTCGCTCCCCCGCCGATGGTTCGGGCGAGCACGAATCCGGTAGCGCTTGAACGGCTGACCGGTCTCGCGAGTACGACAGGCACTTAGAAGCCGAGGTCCGACGATCCTCGGCTTCTACGCGCTACTGGTGTCTAAGCAGGGACCATCGCCGCGATCGGACCGCGCGTCTTCAGTGACATGTCCTCGACGACATCGAAGACCTTCGTGGTGATCTCTTTGAGGGTCGGCTGCTGCTTGAGGCCGGTGACAATCTCGCCGCGGAGATAGGCATTCAGCGTGGCATCGTCCTTGAAGAGATAGACGCCGCCGGCCTCGTGAGCCTTGTCGTTCAGTATCCAGACCTTCCAGGTGAGACCGGGGACGGCTGCGATCGGATCGGCGAAGGGAGCAACGAGCTTCTTGTAATCGTCCGCCGACTGCGTGAACTTGAAGTTGATCTGCAGGATCTTCTGGGACATAGCTTCCTTCTTTCTGCGCTAGGCACGTGCGAATGTCTGCCTCCCTCAGACCGGGCGTTGGGGAAGTCTGCTCCGACAGCGCGTGCGGACATGACCATCTCGTCATCCCGCGAAACAGCTAAGGAAAAGGCCTCCCGAGCGCCGGCTCAGCCTTTGAACGGCTGGCCCGTCTCCACATCGGGACCGCTCAGGTCCGCGTCGCGGTTGACGCTGCGGAACGCCTTCGCCAGCCACTGCTGGAGACGTTTGGTCCAGGTCAGCGGCTCGTACGCCTCGAGGTGCTGGTAGATACGGTCGAGCTTCGCGCGGTCTGCGTCCGTGAACATGTCGTCCTCCTTCAGTGCTTCAAGAGCGTCGCGGACGATGCGATCGAGGTCGAGCGATCCGGGGCATTCCGTCGGCACGATGGCGTGATGCGGCAGGACCGTCGCGCCGACCCGGAGGTCGAGGCGGTGTCGGCTTGCGATCTCGGCATGCAGGCGCGCGGACGCGGCGTAAAGCGCATCAGTCGGCGCCATCGCCGGGCCGGCCTCGTGCTCGATGCCGATCGAGCGCAGGTTCACGGCGTAGACGCCGGCGTGGTACGCGGTGTCGTCCTCGCTCACGAGCTGCGTGATCCGGCCGTCCTGGCCGACGACGTAGTGCGCCGACAGGATGCTCGCGGGATTCAAGAAGCGGCGTATCGCGGCCTCGAACATCACGACCGTCCAGTGGTCGACGATCAGAGTGACCATGTTTCCGTCGCGGCCCACGGTGTAGTTGCTAGATGGGACCGGTCCGCGCCATTCGATGCCCAACTGGCTCCTTAACGTGAGAGTCTGGGTTGTGTGACCCGCTTATTGGTCGTTGCGCTCGTGCTTGTCGCCGCCTGCGGGAACCCGGGTGCGGTCGTATCAACCCCAAGCGCCAGCCCGTCCGCCGCGGTGACAGACTCCCCCACGTCGACCGCAACTCCTACGCCGTCGCCGTCACCAACGCCCGGTCTCATGCCCATCTTCGACGCGCATCTTCACTACAGCCGCGAATCGTGGGCGGCGTATCCGCCCGAGAAGATTGCCGCGCTCATGGACTCGGTCGGTGTGCGCTCCGCACTGGTCTCGAGCGCGCCCGACGAGGGCACTTTCCGCCTGAAAGCGCTCATGGGCGACCGGATCATTCCCATGCTCGGACCGTACCGGAATGGCGCCGATGTCTTTTCGTGGGCGCGTGACGGCACGATCGTCGCGTATGTCCAGTCCGCGTACCGGCCTGGAATGCATCGCGGGTTCGGCGAGTTCCACCTGAACGTCGGTCAGACCGGCCTTCCCGTCGTGAAGAGCGTGCTCGCGTTCGCGGCTCAGGAGAAGCTCTTCCTCCAGCCGCATGCCGATGCGCGCGCGGTCGCCGAGCTGCTCGGCGTGGTAGGGGCCGACAGGGTCGTGCTGTGGGCGCACGCCGGCGTCACGGCGACGCCAGACGAGATCGATGCATTGCTCGCGAAGTGGCCGCACCTGTGGACCGAGCTGTCGCTCCGCGACGACATCGCACCACAGGGAAAGCTCGACCCCAAGTGGCGCGCGCTGCTGGTGAAATATGGCGATCGCTTCATGGTCGGTACCGACACGTGGACCGTCGGCGGCAGTTACACCGGGAACGAGCGCTGGGACCTCTACGCGCAGATCGTTGGTGGCATTCGCGCGTGGCTCGGACAGCTTCCGCCGGACGTCGCCGAGGCAATCGCGCACGGCAACGCCGAACGCTTTCTCGCGCAAGTGTCGCGCTAGGCCGCCTCCGCCTCCGGCGCGATCTCCTCGAGCGAACGGCCGCGCGTCTCCTCGCCGAGGAGCGCGACCGCGCCCGCCGTGATAACGAGGAGCGCCATGAAGATCGCGAACGTGCCGCTTATCGGGATAGCGGGCACCAGGACCGGCGTGAGGTATGGCCCGATGATCCCGCCGACGCGGCCGACCGCCGCCGCGACACCCGCGCCGGTCGCTCGGACCGAGGTCGGATAGAGCTCGGGCGTGTAGGTGTAGACGACGCCCCAGGCGCCGAGGTTGAAGAACGAAAGCAGCGCGGCCCACAGGAATGCATCCGTGCCCGTGCCGGCGTTCCCGAACATGAAGGCGGAGGCCGCGGTGCCGAGCAGGTACGCCACGAGCGTCGGCTTACGGCCCCAGCGTTCGACGAGCCAGGCCGCGCTGAAGTAACCGGGGACCTGCGCGAGCGTCGACAGGAAGAAGAATTCGTTGCTGCGTACCTCCGATAACCCGCGGGCCGCGAGGATCGACGGGATCCACAGGAAGATCCCGTAATACGTCAGCACCACCCCGAACCAGAGGATCCAGAGCATCGCCGTCCGCCGCGCATACCGAGGACCGAAGAGCTCGCCCAGGCGCGTGCGACCGGCGCGTGTCGGCGCGATCGCCGGCGCAAGAGTGAGGAGTGCTCCCCCACCCGCGCGCTCGACGCGCCGGACGACCGCGTCCGCCTCGGGAGCGCGTCCGCGCTCAGCGAGGTAGCGCGGCGATTCGGGCAAAGCGCGCCGCAGGTAGGCGACGTACAGCGCCGGCAGCGCACCGACCGCGAAGCCCCAGCGCCAGCCGAAGTTCGCGACCACGGTGATCGCGACGATCCCCGCCAGGATCGTGCCGTACGCCCAGAACGACTCGAGCAAGACGATCATCCGGCCACGCTGCGCTCGCGGTGAGAGCTCGCTGACGAGCGTCGCGACGACCGGAAGCTCGCCGCCGAGGCCGAGCCCGGTGATCACGCGTGCGGCAAGGAGGGTCTCGAACGTCGGCGCGAGCGCCGAGAGCGCGCTGCCGATCGAGAAGACGACGAGCGTGACCGTGAAGACCGAGCGGCGGCCGTACCGGTCCGCGAGCCTCCCGGCGACCGCGGCTCCGAGGAACATGCCGACGAAGGTCGCGCTCGCGATGAGGCCGACACTGGACGGCTCGAGCTTGAACTCACTTCGGATCGGCGTGAGGAGAAAGCTCAGCATGAGGACGTCCATCGCGTCGAACATCCAGCCCAGACCTGACAGGATGAGCAGGCGCCAGTGGAAGCTGTTGAGCGGGACGCGGTCTAGTCGGGCGACGAACGTCTCGGTCGCGGCGCTCAACTCCCGAGGCATCCCTCAGCGGCGAGTAGCTCGGCGTTGAGCACGGACCCGCCGGCCGCGCCGCGGATGGTGTTGTGCGTGAGCACCACGAACTTGATGCCCATCGCGGGATCCTCGCGCACGCGGCCCACAACGGCGGCCATGCCGCGCTCGGTGTCACGGTCCAGCACCGGCTGCGGGCGGTCGCGCTCGTCGCGCACGTGGATGGGCCGCTCGGGGGCCGTTGGGAGCTTGAGCTCCTGCGGGCGGCCGCGGAACTCACGCAACGCGTCCTTCACGCTCGCCGGCGACGGCGACCCGCGGAGCGTGATGCTCACCGTCTCGGTATGGCCGTCGCGGACGGACACGCGGTTGCAGTGCGCGGAGAAGGAAAACCCCGCATCGAGGAAGCGCTTTCCATCCCACCGGCCGAGGAACTTCTTGCTCTCGCACTCCATCTTCTCCTCTTCCTCGGAGATGAAGGGGACGACGTTGTCGAGCGCGTCGAGCGACGCAACGCCGGGATAGCCGGCTCCCGAGATCGCCTGCATCGTCGTCACGACCGCGCGCTCGATTCCGAAGGCTTTCTGGAGGGGTGCGGCGGCGAGGGCGAAACCGATGGCCGAACAGTTCCCGTTCGTGACAATCGATCCGGACCAGCCGCGCTTGCGTCGCTGCACATCGAGCGCGTGCATGTGCTCCGGGTTGACCTCGGCGATCAGCAGCGGCACGTCGTCGTCCATGCGGTGCGTCTTCACATTCGAAAACACGTGGTGCCCGGTTGTGGCGAGCGACGCCTCCCACCGCTCGGCGGCCTCCGACGGGAGCGCCGAAAAGCAGATCTCCGCGTCAACGTCCGCTGTCGTCGCTTGGAGGGTCATATCGGCGACGCCTGCCGGCATCTCGCCGGCCCAGTGCCACGGGGTGACGTCGCCGTAGCGCTTGCCGGCCTTGCTGTCGCTCGTGGTGAGCGCGCTGATCTCGAACCAGGGGTGACCGGCGAGCAGGCCGATGAAGCGCTGCCCGACCGTGCCCGTGGCCCCGAGGACGGCAACTTTTCGCTTGCGCACGCGCCTAGTCTCGCAGACCGCGGCCCAGTGGCCCGTAGCTCTGGAGCTGGTTTCGGGTCAGGCTGGCGTCGCCGCGAGCCAGCGATGACGATCGTCGATCCAACGGCGTAGCCGGAGGCCCGCGGCAGCCAGATCGGCGAGGGTCTCGTCGTCGCTCAGCACGTACCGCCCTTCGATGCGAATCCGCCAGTTTCCGCGGTCGCCGCCGTCGTACTCGACCGACTGCGAGATGAGCGGACCTTCACGCCGAACCTCGGACACGCGGATGGTGATCCCCGCGAACTGCCGCTCGGTCGGGCGCGGGTCTACCCCGATCTCGGGGTCATACCGCTCGACGAGCACCACGCCACTCGGCGCGACGTGACGTCGGCATGCGGCGAGAAGCGCGAGGCGGCCGGTCTGATCTGGGCGATTGATGAGCGTGCTCATCAGCAGGACCGCCCCGAAGGTCCGGTGCAGGTCGAGATCCTCGATGCGCGACAGGATCGTCTCAGCGCCTTCGATCTCGCCGAGCATCCGCTCGTCGAAATCGACGGCGGTGACGCGGTGCCCCAGCCTGATCAGCGGATGGGTGATGCGACCGGTGCCGCACCCGAGGTCGAGGATCGTCGCCCCCTCGGGAGCTTCGCGATGGATGAGCTCGGGCTCGTCAGCGGGCTCGAGGATCCGGTACAGCTCGAATGGCGCGCCTGGATCGCGCATCGCCGTTCAAGTGTGGGGGAAGCCCAGCAAACCGGCTAACGGCGGGCGCGTTCCTGCTGGTTCTTTTCGCCCGCGCGCGACCACGTCTTGTCGCTTGCGCGCTCGGACGGGCTGCTCGCCTTTCCGGCCTTCGTCTGCACCTTGGGAGCGCCGCGCGGGGTCTTCGCACCGGCCGCGCGGCGCTCTTGCTCGGCGGCAACGGACTTCGTCGGATCGGGCTGCCCTTCTTTGGTGCGGTACGCCTTGGGATTCGAGTCGCTGCGCGCGACCGCCGCTCCCGTGCGCTCGGTCCTCTCGCGTGCGACCTTGGCCTCGCTGCTCCCGGCGGCCTCGTTCACTTCCTTGGCTGTGATCGGCATGGCTCGCCTCCCGCTGTTCTCTCCGGGTATTCCTGCAACGCCGCTGCCAGCTCAGCCGGCCCCGCGTACCAGGCTTACCAGCAGAGCGGGCGTGATCCGCTGCGCGCGGCTCACGAGGGCGCCCTGCCCGTCCAGGACCCGGTAGCCGTTCGCCAGCGGCGTCACGTTGTCGGGCACCACGGAGCGGACAACGTCACCGTGCTCGTCGAAGACCAGGTAACTGGGCGTGTACCGCGCGCCGTAGGCGTCCCCGATCGCGCTCCCGGCCTTCGTCGGCAGCTCGAGCCGTACGACCTTCGCGGTGCCGCGCAGGGTCGTCGCGGCGAGCCTGCTGGTCTGGCGGTTCGACATGCAGATCAGGCAGAAGTTCGAATAGAGCTCGACCACGACCGGGCGCCCGCCATGTCTCAGTCGGTCGAGGTCGTCCTTCGAGCGAATATCCGCGCGCCCGGGCCGCAACGCGAGCCAGACCCCGCCGAGCACCACGAGGTCCAGCGCGAACGTGACCACCACGGCGGGCAACGCGGCGGACCCCAGGGGGGCGAGTGTTATCGCAACTCCGATGACGGTCGGGACGAAGACGGCAGCGACGACGATGAGGAAGCTGTAATGGTTGAGCGTCCTCAGCGGTGAAACTCCTCGTGGATGAGACGGACCGCTTTCTCGCGGTCCTTCTCCATCACCACGAGCGAGATGTTGAGCTCGCTGGACCCCTGCGCGATGGCGACGACGTTCACGCTGGACCGACCGAGCGCGCCGAACACCCGTGCAGCGACGCCGGGCGTTCCGCGCATCCCCTCCCCCACCGCGGCGACGATGGCCACCGGCCGCTCGACGTCGATCTTCTCGACATCGTGACGGCGCAGCTCCGCGTTGAACATCTTCTCGAGCGCTTCCTTGAGCCGTTCGGTGGCATCGTCGGGGACCACCAGGCAGATCGAGTTCTCGCTGGAGGACTGGCTGATCATCATCACCGAAACTCGTTCCGCCGCTGCCGTGTCGAACACGCGCGCGGCGAAGCCGGGAACCCCGCTCATGCCCGCGCCCTGGACCGTAATGAGGCCCAGGCCGCCGAGCGACGTCGTGGCCTTCACGACGCTGCCGTCCTGTGGCGTGTCGTGGGTGATCGTCGTTCCTCGATCCGAAGGCGCGAAGGTGTTCAGGATCCGCACCGGGATGCCGGCCTCCACCGCCGGCAGCACCGTGCGGGGGTGGATCACCTTCGCTCCGAAGTAGCTGAGCTCCGCAGCCTCGGCGTACGAGAGCGAGGCGAGCGGTTTCGCGCTCTTGACGAAGCGCGGGTCCGCGCTCATCAGGCCGCTCACGTCCGTGTAGATGCGAAGCTCGTCTGCCTCTGTTGCCGCGGCGAGGACGGCCGCGGAATAGTCCGAGCCCCCGCGGCCCAGCGTCGTCGTGACGCCCTCGACAGTCGAGCCAATGAATCCGGTCACCACGGGGACGACGCCGTAGTCGAGCCGGGAGACCAGCTCCTTGGATGCGCGCGCCCGAGTCTCCTCGATGATGGGATTGGCGTGGCCGAACGCGTCGTCGGTGATGATGAGACCCTCCGCCGACAGGGCCTCCGCCTTCGTCCCCTTGTGGTCGAGCACCGCCGCCACGACCGGCGCGGAGACCCGCTCGCCGTATGAGACGATCGCGTCGAGCGTGCGTGGAGTGCACTCGCGCAGGATGGCGACGCTCTGAAGCAGCGCGTCGGTCCGTTCGGTCAGGTCGGCGATCTCCTTGAGCACGTCCGCGGACTCGAAACCGAGCGCGTCGGCGATAAGGTTTCGGTGCGCCGCGGAAAGGGCTTGAAGAGTGTCCTGGGCGCTCTGGGCGTCGCCGCCCTCGGCCGCTCGCGCGGCGCCGATCAGCGCGTCGGTGGTGCCGGCCGTCGCCGAGACGACGACGATGCGCTCACCCTTGGTGGCCTTCACGATCTCGGCGACGCGCAGCAGCGCCGCGGGTGACGCAACCGACGTGCCACCGAACTTCAGAACAGTCCGGGGGGAGGAGCCCCCACGATTCATCGCATTCCTCGCGCGATCTGGATCACGTCGCCGAGTATCGCGGACGCGGTCGCATCACCCCCGGCGCCAGGACCGCTCCAGACGAGGCGCGGGACGAGGTCGCCCTCGAGCGTGATCACGTTCGTCGGCCCGGTCGCCTGCCCCTCGAGCGAATCCGCGGCGACCTCCTCCGGTCCGACGCGGGCCTTGGTGGCACGTTCGCCGAAGTCGGCCACGGCGAGGTACCGGATACGCGCGCCGCGTGCTGCGGCCCCAGTCACCTCGGCAGCCGAGACCCCACGCAGGCTCGCCCGCCGCACGTTGTCCGGATGAAAGTGGCGGCCCTCCAGGATCGAGATCAGGATCGCGAGCTTGTACGCGGCGTCATGCCCGTCCACGTCGCTCGTCGGATCGGCCTCCGCGTAACCCGCCGCGGTCGCCTCGGCGAGAGCCTCGTCGAAGGACTTGCCGGCCTCCATGCGCGAGCAGATGTACGTCGTCGTCCCGTTCAGCAGTCCGCGGAGCACCCGCGGCCGGACCGCGCCGAGGCCCCGCATCCCCGCGATGACCGGCACGGCGGCGGCGACAGCGGCCTCGAAACGCAGCTCGCGCTTGGCAAGGCGCGCCGCTTCGTGGACCGCGTTCCACTCCTTTGCGACGAGCTCCTTGTTCGCGGTGACCACATGCTTCCCCCGCTCGAAGGAGCCAAGCACGAGCTCGCGCGCGGGATCGGTACCGCCCATCACCTCTACGACGATGGCGACGTCGGGGTCGTCGAGGATCGCGTGCGGGTCGATCGTGACCGGCACATCGCCGGCGTCGCGTGGGCGCTTGGGGTCGCGCACGGCGGCGGCGACGAGCTTGACCGGGCGCCCTGCCGCAGCGTCGATGCGTCGAGAGCGGTCGGCGAACGCGCGCGCGACCGCGGATCCGACCGTGCCGAGCCCGAGGAGACCGACGCCGAGCGGCTTGGCGCTCACGCGAGCGGGAGGCCCCACGCGACCATACCGACTACGTCGAAACGGATGCGATCGATGTGGTGCCGCGAAAGGACCGCACGCGCGTCGGATTCGAAAGCTTCAGCACGCTCGCCAAGCGTGGCTCGGGAGAGCGAGCTGGTGCTGGCGAGCATCGCCATGTAGTCGTCGACCGATTGCTCGAAGGGCACGGGCCTGGTCCGGTGATCGCCCTCTCGTGCGAAATGGCCGGAGCTTTCGAGTTTCGTGAGGAGCGCGGCAAAGTCGTCGTGATGGTCCAACGCCGAGTGTCGCTGAATGACCGAAACGAACTCGTCCCGGTACGGCATTTGAGGATGCACGTTTTCCATGTCCACGATGGCCAGACGCGCTCCGGAGGCGAGCGCGGCCCGAAAGCGCCGCATGACGACCTCCGAGTCCATCCAGTGGATGCTCGCCCCCGCGGTGATGAGACCGTAGGGCGGCGCGAGTGGAACGTCCTCGGCGCGTCCCCTGATCCAGCGGATCCGCGCGTCTTGGCCGGTGAGGCGGCGAGCCTCCCGGAGCATCGCCTCGGAGGGATCGATCGCATCCACTCGGGTCGCGAAGGCAGCGAGTCCACGTGTCAACGCGCCGCTTCCGCACCCAGCGTCGAGTACGGTCCGCGGTGCGACAAGAAGACCCTCGAGGACAGCAAAGACCTCGGCCGGGTACGGCGGGCGATGGTGATAGTTCCGCACCACATCTGCGTCGGCGAACGCCCGGCCGAGCTCCCGCGGGTAGTTGACGCTCATTCGATCGCCTTCTCCAGCAGATCGAGGGCGGCGCCGACCGAGGCGAGGCGATTGCCCTCGCGGTCGTACAGCCACTGGTGCTTCTTCACCGCGCTATAGGCATCGCTATCGACGGCGACATATGTGAGCCCGACCGGTTTGCCCGGCGTGGCCCCGCCGGGTCCCGCGATACCGGTGACCCCGAGTCCGATCGTCGCCCCCAGGCGCGATCGGGCGCCACGCGCGAGCGCGCCCGCGACGACCGACGAGACCGCCCCGTGACCGTGGATGAGATCCGGCGCGACGTCGGCGTAGATCGTCTTGGCCTCGTTGGAGTACACGACTGCGCCGCCTTTGAAGTCCTCGCTCGATCCGCCGTGCGCGGTGAGAACGCTCGCCAGCAGGCCGCCGGTGCAGGATTCCGCAGCCGCGACGGTCAGCTTGCGGCGGCGCAGACGCGCCTGGAGGGGCTTCATGCGCTCCTCGAGCTCGGCCAGGGTCGGCGCCCGCTTAGGCGGCACGACGTACGAGCATGACGCCTGAGAGCACCGTGAGCGCGACAGCGGCTACGAGGAGCGCGCTGGCGGCGGCCGCGAGCCCCACCGACGGCCACGCCAGGCTCGCGAGCAGCGCCGCCGTGGCGATGG
>WNGI01014818.1_pt1 | contig 13783 bp, 17 predicted proteins | sample 5400621 | NCBI WGS metagenome assembly WNGI01 (sample SAMN13153374, study PRJNA577476) | soil metagenome | isolation source: 20 cm soil or saprolite under Garry oak tree replicate 1 | place: USA:California | collected 2016-06-15
ACTCGAAGCGCAGAATAAGCAGGGGAAGGCGTAATGGAAATCATCCTGCTTGGCATCTACGGCTTCTTCGTCTGGCTCATTTTCTTTAAATTCAAGTGGCTGCCCTGGAATTTTACCACCCAGTTCATCACCATCACGCTGCCCATCGTGGGAATGATGGTTCTTTTCCTCCTTCTGAACATCTGCGCCCCAGCAACTAACGATGTGCGGGCGATGAATTATGTGATCCCGATAGTGCCGCGCATAACCGGTCAGGTTACCGAGGTGCCGATTCAACCAAATCGGCCGATTAAGAAGGGCGACGTGCTTTTCAAGATCGACCCGGTGCCCTTCGAGGCGGCGGTAAAGGCCGCCGAGGCCACGTTGCAAGGAGCGAAGGATCAACTCAATAATGCAACGAACAAGAAAGCGTCGCTGACTCCGCGAATCGACCTGGCGAAAAAACGGGTCGAGCAATTTACAGCACTCGCCGCAACTGGGGCCGGAAAACGTGCGGACCTGGAGCAGGCGCAAAGCGACTTGGGCAATCTCCAAAGTGAGTACCTTGCGGCCGACGCCACCGAATCGCAGGCCAGAGCGCAGATCGCCAAGTCCGAGGCCGACCTCATCAATGCGAAATTCGACCTCGAGGGCTGCGTCCACGTTGCTCCCGCCAACGGTCGCGTTGCCAATCTTTCACTGCAACCCGGCGTGCGCGCGACCCAGTTCGCGACAATGCCAGTGATGAGCTTCATTCAAGAGGACGATCCGTGGCTGCTAGCATTCTACAGGCAAAACGAACTGCGCTACGTCGAACCTGGCGACGAAGCGGAAATCTTTATGAAGGTGTATCCGGGCCGCATTATCAAGTGCAAGGTCGATTCCATCCTGTGGGCCACGGCGCAAGGTCAAATGCCGATCGGCGGCAACCTCCCCAATACCGCGCCCGTGACGGCGCCAGAACAGCGCATCGCAGTGCGACTCCTCACAGAAGGGAAGGATAAAGACGTCTTCCTCGCTACTGGGGCCCGCGGTCAGGGAGCGATTTACACGAACGATATTAAGGCGATCCAGATCCTCCGTCGCGTGATCGTCCGCATCACGGCCAAGTTCGACTGGTTCGTCATCAAACATCTCTCCGCTCTCTTCGGCGGCCACTAGGATGAAACGAGTGAACGCCCTGCGCTCCACTCTGCTTCTCACTAGCGCCAGCAGCCTCGTGCTGGCGGGCTGCGCGGAATCGGCCCGTGCGCAAATCCCGGGAAGTTGGGCCGGGCCGCACCGTAGCGGAACCGTGGTGCCGAACTGGATTCGCACGTTTCACGATTCGGAACTGACGGCCCTCGTCGCGGACGCGATCGAGCGCAATCCCGATCTAAAGGCCGCCGCTGCGCGCGTCGAAGCATCGCGCGCTGCTGTGCGCATCGCTGCAGCATCGCTCTATCCTCGGATCGCCATGAAAGGACTGGGCGAGCGCCAGGGGCAGCATCTTAGCGGCGACCTCGGCCGCAACATCAACCCGCCGGACTTCGGGAGCCCAGGAACTGAGAACAGCGGCGGCGCCGGTCTCGACACCAGCATGGATGACACTTCAAGGCGCTGGGTCTATGGAATCGCTGCTGGTGCGGCATGGGAGGCCGACGTGTGGGGACGGATTCGCTCGAAGAAAGCTGCAGCAAAAGCTGAAAGCGAAGCGCTGGAAGCCGACTACGAATTTGCGCGGCAATCACTCGCCGCCGCAGTGGCACGAGCGTACTTCACGACGATCGAGGCTGCGCAACAGGAAGCGAATGCGCAGGAAACACTCGACATCTACCAGCAGTATTCGAACGAGCGCAGACAATCCGCGCGATCGAAATCGTAACCAGCCACTATCCCGCTGGCAGATTTGATGTGCGACGATCCTTTCCCCGGCAACCAAAAAGCGTGCCCGCGGGCCTGCCCGCGCAATTGCTCGAACGCCGACCAGACCTCATTGCCAGTGAGCGCCGTTTCGCCGCCGCTTTTCATCGGGTAAACGAAGCTCGCACCGCGCGTCTGCCGCGCTTTGTGCTCAGTGCCACCAGCGGGCTCGGAACCGCGGACCTCGACTCTGTCGGCTCGCTTAGTGCCCTCGTCTGGACTTTTGCCGGCGGGGTCACTCAACCGATTTTCTTCGGCGGAGAACTTCAAGCTGCGCAAGATCTTCGCACCGCCGAGCAAAAAGCCGCGGCTGCGAGTTATGTGTCCCATGCGTTGCACGCGTTCGGAGACGTCGAAGACGCGCTGGCCAACGATTACTATCTGCGCCAACGCGAAGGCGATTGACTCAAATCCGCGCTTCCCGACTCCGCGAACGCGTAAACTTGTACCTGGCCCTTGGGGGTGATTTCGATGGAACAGGCGCCCCGGGAAAATGACCTCAACACTTTTCGGCGGGGGTGCCACAGCAGATTTAGAATAGCGGATCGCCGATAGAAAGAATTAGCTAATGCGTACGATTACCAATAATTAAGCGAACTCGTTATGCCTGCATCGGCTAGTGCAAGAGTGAAGAGAAGGAGAAGCATGAAACAGGTACTACTATTAATAATAGCCGGGCTTGTTGTGGCAGGCTGTTGTTCGACGCAGAATGAAGTTCAACATTTATCCACTTCCGATCTGCAACTGCGGCGCTACGAACTCATGTATTGCTTGAGCATGACGCGCCTGAGTTGGCACAAGCGACCGTGGCAAAGCAACGCTTATGATGACGTCAGGGCCGACCTCGAAGAAAAGGAAGCCATCGAGCGAGAAATTGCACGCCGCGGCGTGACAGCTTATCACTGGCCCCCTTCGGCGACATACCAATACGTACACGATAATTGTCATTGCCAATGTTGGGTTGTTACCCTCTGAAATCGGTAAAGAGAGAGCCTTATATCAAAGACAAGAGGGTTGGTTTTACCCGGCAAGGAGAAAAAAATGAAAATCGATCTTGAACGCCAGGAGAGAAGTCCTCAACTCGGTTTATTGAATGCGCACGATTACTAACAACTATCGAGATAGTCATCTGTTAAACCTGGGCTCCGGCGGCGAACGCGGTCCTTATCTCGTGACTCAAACGGGCGTTTCCCCAAACGATCCGCTGCCAAAAGAGCGAATGTTCGTGCTTCGTCCTGATGGGCGCTGGGTCGACTTCAATGCTTATGCGTGCCAGGGCAAGCCCGAAGCCATGGACGAGCTTGTCTTTTCCACCACGACAGAAGTGATGGCAATGTTCGGTAGATTGATCGGCCGACCTCAGGTGCTTGATTTGCCCGTTGACGAGGAAGGACTTAAGGCGTGGCTGGAGCGTCAGAAAAGCGGCGACCCCTTGCAAGCGGCTCGCGACTGGGCAGTCGGATACCAGGAGCGGCATCGCAAAAAGCGACGTGGCTAAAGCGACTCGAGACCATGGGAAAGGAGATTGCCGCGACGAACCAGACGCCCGCCAGGTTGGAACAGATTGGTTTTGACTTACGAACGACGGGTCGCGGTTGGTAGTATAATATGTTTCCGGCCTTAACATGGCTGCGCGCCTACCAACCCAGGTGGCTGCGAGCGGATTTAATCGCGGGTGTTACACTTGCCGCCTATCTAATGCCAGCTGGGCTTGCGGATGCTTCGCTTGCTAATCTGCCGCCAGAAGCAGGCCTGTATGCATGTCTTTTCCCCGGCCTTGTTTTTTGGTTGTTTTGCAGCTCGCGACACACAGCCATTACAGTCACGTCAGCTATCTCGGTGCTCGTAGGAGCATCGCTGGGCGATCTCGCTGGAGGCGACCCTTCGCGATTCTGGGCTTTGGCGTCGTGCACGGCTTTGATTGTTGGCGTCCTGGCTTTTCTCGCCTGGTTAGCCAAGGCGGGAGTAATCGTCAACTTTATTTCTGAAAGCGTTCTTGTCGGCTTCAAATGCGGTATCGCTCTGTTCATCGCCAGCACGCAGTTGCCGAAGCTCTTCGGGTTCAAGGGAGGGCATGGCGATTTTTGGGAACGCTCCAGTCATTTCTTTTCACACCTGGGAGAAACAAACGCTTCATCGTTGCTGCTCGGTGTGGCTGCATTCGCGATGTTGCTGTTGGGCAAACGATTTCTCAAGAACAAGCCAGTCGCCCTGTTCGTTGTCATTGCTAGTATCATCATTGCTTCGAGCATGGATCTCGGCAGGCTTGGTGTGAAACTGCTGGGCCAGGTACCACAAGGGTTGCCTCCATTCGGGCTTCCAGCAGTCCACATATCCGATCTTAATGACTTGCTGCCGCTCGCGCTGGGTTGTTTTCTTCTCGGCACGGTGGAAACGGCCGCCCTTGGTCGCATGTTCGCTGTGAAGCATCGGTATCGCTTCGATCCGAACCAGGAACTGCTCGGCATTGCCAGCGCAAATGTCATGGCCGGACTGGGCCATGGTTTTCCCGTCAGTGGCGGCATGTCACAGTCACTCGTCAACGAAAGCGGTGGCGCTCGCACGCCCTTATCGGGATTCATTGCTGCACTGCTAATGTTGCTAATCGTGTTATTCGTATCGGGTGCGCTGCGTTATCTGCCGCAGCCGGTTCTCGCAGCTATTGTGTTGATGGCAGTAACAGGTCTCTTTAAATTATCAGCACTTAAACATTTCTGGCGCGCGGATCGCGCTGAGTTTGTAGTGGCGCTTGCAGCGTTGCTCGGCGTGCTCGGCTCGGGTCTGCTCCGAGGCGTCATGATTGGGGCCGTCATTTCACTCGTGCAGCTGCTTCGCACTGCTTCCCGACCAAACGTTGCGTTTCTCGGCCGGATCCCGGGAAGTCGCCGGTTTTCGGATCGCGCACGGCATCCGGATAATCAATTGATTTCAGGCATACTGATTTTTCGACCCGAATCTGGTCTGGTCTACTTCAACGTGGACCATGTGTGTAAGACGATTCTTGATGGGGTAAACGCCGAGCCAAACGTTCCGAAGCTCGTGCTGCTCGATCTCTCGGCTGCGCCTCGCGTGGACCTGCAAAGCGCGCAGGCACTCGGCGACTTGGCCAGCGAAGTCGCAGCCAAGGGAATCCAGTTTCAAGCCGTTGAAGCACGTTCATCCGTGCGCGACCGGCTCCGGAACGAAGGTGTAGACGCGAAACTGGGTGGCATCAACCGTTTCACGAGTGTCGCGGACGCGGTAGAAGCGTTCGAGACAAATCGCTGACTAACAATGAGAACGCTGACGACGGGATGATCGCAAAATTATTGATTGCCTCGAGTCTGGTTGCGATCACCGTTCTGATTCACGCAGCTGGGCTCGGAATAGTGCTCAGCCATGTGTTGCACTATAGGGTGCGGCCGGATACACGCTTCTGGCCAATCACATGGCTGCTGATTCGGATCGCATGGTGGCTTATCGTCATTCACGTAGTTGAGATCGCCGTCTGGGCGCTGTTTTACTGGTGGGAGGGATGTATGCCTGATGCCGAGGCGTCGTTCTATTTTTCCGGCGTGACTTACGCTACCCTCGGTTACGGCGATCTCCTGCTGCCTGAAGGATGGCGGCTGTTCGGACCGCTTGAGGCACTCACTGGCACTCTGATGTGCGGGCTGTCGATAGCATTTTTCTTCGCTATCATCAGCAAAAAGATCTTGCATCGTATGGATGAAAGCAGCCAGCCCTGACCGCGTGAAAACTCGAACTGATCTTCCGGCGACGACCGAGCGAGAGAGCCAGGAAAGGAAAAGATGGGTCGAGCCTGTAGCAGCTTTGCTTATGGCGCTGGCGACACTCAGCACGGCGTGGTGCTCATTTGAGTCAGCAGCGTGGACGCGGAAAAGCAACCGGCTGATGAATGAATTTAATACGCTCGAGCGCAAGGCGGGCCTGCTGACGATGCAGGGAACGCAACAGGCAACGATTCATGCCGCGATGTTTATGCAGGTGCTTGCCGCGCAACAGGCGGGCAACGAGAAACTGGTGAACTTTTATGTCGAACGTTTTCCGCCCGATGTGCGTAAGGCTTATGACGCCTGGATAGCACAAAGGCCGTTCGAAAATCCGAACGCCGATCCTCATCCTTTTGTGCCGAAGCTTTACGAACCGCGAGGGACGCGTGAAGCCGCCGACGCCACCGCAAAGGCTGCGACCAATCAGCAGAAAGCAGGCGCCGCCGGCAGTATTTCCGGTCAATACCTCGCGAACACTGTTTTGTTCGCTACGGTGCTTTTCTTTGCCAGCGCTTCGGGAAAATTCGAACAGCGCCGTGTCCGTCTGGTGGCATTTAGTTTCGCGACTGCAGTTTTCATTTTTGCCGTTGTTCGCACGGCCATGCTACCCATTTGAAGATCCATGAGCCAATCCGTTCGTACCGGCCTGACAAGTGAGGAGATCAAACAAGATTTTCGGGACAATCTGCGTTGCGGGGCACTGTCACCGAATAAGACCGCTGACGTATCGAGTGATGACAGGAATGAGTTTGGCCGGACTCTCCGTCACCGCTGGGTGCGACGTTAAGCGGTGCTGAACTTCCATCAGTTCCAACCACAACATGAGCAAACAAAAATCATCCTTCGGACAATCCGACATCGTTCGTCTCAGTGACGAAGATGCGGCCACCGAACTCCTCGAACGCGCAGTGACCGGTCTGTGGGAAGTTGTCAATGAGTTGACGCGCTTCCGCCGCACCACACGGCAAAACTATCGAGTGACCATCTTCGGCTCCGCGCGCCTGAAGGGGGGTACGATCGTTTACGATCAAGTGAAACAACTCGCGGCGGAACTTACGAAGATGGGTTGCGACATCATCAGCGGTGGCGGCCCGGGTTTAATGCAAGCGGCGAATGAAGGTGCGCACTCGGTTGAAAAGGCAACACATCGCTCGGTTGGCATCCGCGTCCATTTGCCATTCGAGCAGGAGGTAAATCCGTTCGTTGGCCAGGCCTACGAACATCGCACGTTCTTCTCGCGCCTCCATCACTTCATGATCGTTTCCGATGCGTTTGTCATTGTGCCTGGCGGAATCGGGACGCTGTTAGAAATGTCGCTTGCGTGGCAGCTCCTCCAAGTCCGCAAACTTTATAACACGCCGCTGATTCTGGTCGGGAAAATGTGGGCCGAACTCGTCGATTGGAGTCGCCGCTCGATGCTCCGCAAAGGCATTGAACTCGCCAGCGAGATCGATTTCACCATCCCGCATTGCGTAAACACGATCGATGAAACGGTCGCGCTGATCCGCGAGAACCGCGCAGCATGGCTCGCCGCGCAGCCCCTGCGAAATAGCCGACACGAGTCCCGTTTTCGATAACGTAGAAGCGGAAGGCCCGGCGCACCGCACCGATTAGACCTTAGTCTCATACGCCGAAGGTCTGGTTCGTGCTAGAATATCGCGTTGCAACTCGGATGAAATGAACATCACGAATTCTGCCGCATTTACGCTCGAGCAACACGGTCTCACCGTTGGTAACGTTCATCACAATCTCCCGCCCAGCGCGCTCTACGAGCACGCGATTCGTTACGAGAAAGATGCGAGTATAGCCGAGAATGGCGCTCTGGTCGCCTACTCCGGCGTCAAGACAGGGCGATCGCCAAAGGATAAGCGTGTACTCAAACATCCCGATTCTGAAAAGGATGTTTGGTGGGGTCCGGTGAACATTCCGTGCGACGAGCGCACGTTCCAAATCAATCGTCAGCGTGCGCTCGACTATCTCAACACGCGCGAATGGCTCTATTGCTTCGACGGGTTCGCCGGCTGGGACCCGAAGCATCGCATCAAGGTTCGCGTGATCTGCTCGCGGCCGTATCACGCGCTCTTCATGCACACGATGCTCATTCGTCCAACGAAGGAGGAACTCGCCAGCTTTGGCACACCCGATTTCGTCATCTACAACGCGGGCGCGTTCCCGGCAAATCGCCTCACGACCGGCATGGGCTCGACCACGAGCATCGACCTCAGCCTCGAGGATAAGGAGCTTGTTATCCTCGGCACCGAATACGCCGGCGAGATGAAGAAAGGCGTGTTTACCGTGGCCAATTACTTTGCTCCAAAGCGCGGGTTGCTCTCGATGCATTGCTCGGCCACAGCGGATAAAAAGACCGGCGCGTCGTCGCTGCTGTTCGGTCTCAGCGGCACGGGGAAAACCACGCTGTCGGCAGATCCGAAACGTCATCTCATCGGCGACGACGAACATGTTTGGAGCGACGACGGTATCTTCAACATCGAAGGTGGCTGTTACGCAAAGGCGATCAACCTCACGCCGGAAAACGAGCCGGATATTTTTCAGGCATTGCGCTTCGGCGCCGTCCTCGAGAACGTCGTCCTCGATGAAGATCGAGACGTCGATTACACCGACACGAGCATCACGGAAAACACTCGTGGCGCGTATCCGATTGAGTTTATTCAGAACGCGAAAATTCCCTGTATCGCGGGTCATCCGACCGATGTGATTTTTCTCACGTGCGATGCGTTTGGTGTGCTGCCGCCGGTGAGCGCGCTCTCGCCGGCGCACGCGATGTATCATTTCATCAGCGGCTACACCGCGAAAGTCGCCGGTACCGAAATAGGCGTCACCGAGCCGCAGGCGACGTTTTCACCCTGCTTCGGCGGACCATTTCTCGTCTGGCATCCGAGCAAATACGCCGAGCTGCTTGCCGAGAAGATGCGCAACCACAAGGCGCGCGTTTGGCTCGTCAACACCGGTTGGGCCGGCGGCGCTTATGGCACCGGCAAACGCATCAGCCTCAAAAACACGCGCGCCATCATTGACGCCATTCACAGCGGCGCGCTCGCCACCGCAAAAACTGAGCGCGATCCAATATTCGGTTTCGACATTGTTATCGAGTGCCCCGGCGTGCCTGCGGAAATCCTGCGTCCGCGCGAAAGCTGGGCTGACAAATCTGCTTACGATGCAACCACGAAGAAACTCGCCGCTCTGTTCAAAAAGAATTTCGAGACGTACGCCGCAGGCGCGAGCGCCGAGGTGAAAGCCGCGGCGCCTGTGGCTTGAGGCATGACTTGGGTCTTCGAACTCCACAAGACACGGCCGATCGCACACGCGATCTCTGCGCAAGTGCTGGCAATCGTTCTTTTCCGATGAACATACCTACGCTTGGCGAAGCGCGCTTCCCCTACAAACTGAGTCATACTATCAGTGATGATGTTCGAATTCCTGAGCGAATTGAAATCGGCGCTGATTCGGGACTTCAATTTGAGTTGGCCGGCCCGCGCGCGAAGCTTTTCTTCGATCCGAGACAGACGCGCGCCGGCATCGTAACGTGCGGCGGTTTATGCCCCGGACTTAACAACGTCATTCGCTCACTGTTTCTCGAACTGCATTACGGCTACGGCGTCGCTGAGGTAGTCGGCTTTATTGGCAAAGCCGTCAACAATCTCATCACACGCAATGTAAACATCCTCTTTACCGTCGGGGGCGATGGCACGCAGCGAGGCGCCAACGATCTTTACCAGGAGGCTCGCCGCCGCGGTCATGCTCTCTCGGTCGTGGGTATACCGAAGACTATCGACAACGACGTCGGTTTTGTTTCACGAACCTTCGGATTTCTGACAGCCGTGGAGGAAGCGGTGCGCGTGCTCGATTGTGCGCACACCGAGGCGTTCAGCGTACCGGGTGGAATTAGCGTAGTGAAACTCATGGGGCGCCATGCCGGCTTCATCACCGCGGGTGCAGTGGTCGCCAGTCAGGACGTAAACTTCGCGCTGATTCCTGAGGTCCCATTTGATCTCGAAACATTCCTTTCCGCACTAAAGAAGCGAATGCTCAACAAGTCGCACACTGTAATTGCAGTTGCGGAAGGCGCAGGCCAGGATTTGCTAAGAGCGGACGCGGGTAAGCGCGATGCCTCCGGTAACATAAAGCTCAAGGACATCGGTCCGTTCCTGTCTGAGAAAATAAAGTTATATTTCCAAAACGAAGGCATCCCGGTCGTTATTCGTTATTTCGACCCTAGCTACGAGATCCGAAGCAGGGCCGCGAACACCGAAGACGCGTTGCTATGCGATTTGTTTGCGCGGCACGCTGTCCATGCTGCAATGGCTGGTAAGACCGGCTTGGTCATCGGCTTCATCCACGAGCGTTTTATTCATGTTCCTATCGAACTCCTTGCCACGCACACAAAGCGTCTCGACCCGACCAGCGGCTGGTGGCGCTCAGTCCTTGCTACCACAGGTCAGCCAGCAGAATTCGGTTGCGCTGATAAACCTGTGACATGACACAAATTGAGTCCTTGATGCGCCGACCACCCCTGGCGTTCTGAGTAGGATCAAGTAGATAAAGAGGCGACCATGCCAGTGGAAATGAAGTTTACGGCATTGGCGGATTCATTGAACGTTGCACATCAAGAAGCGCCTGTATTGAGCGACTGGACGAATAGGCCGGCCACAATGGAATTGGGATTTTTCTGTCCGACAGTCTCCGCTTCCGCCCACAGTTGCTGTTGAATGTTCTCTGACTGGCGTATTCCTTCGGCAGCATTACCTGGCCGAACGGCGTTTAAACGAACGCCCACTTAGTCTCGGAGGAGTGCTCGGATTTTCTCGCCCTGCTCGGGAAGCATGATGCCTGCACGCACGTAGGTCGTCCCAATCGCGTTGGCCTCATCAAGCAGAACTTGCCTCCGCGTGTCGAATCGTGCGGCTGCCAACCCAAAAGTGAACGCAAGAATGAACGCGAGCAAACCAAGCATGGCGCCGACCATGGTGCCGAGCGGAGCTTCCTTCTCCTCCTCGTGTCGGCTACGCCGATATTTTCCTAACCGGTAGTCACACTCGACCGAGAGCAGCACGACGATCAAAATAGAAACGAAAAGGGCCCAGAGAGGCAGAACATCGATCGGCGCATCAGTCTTCATTACTATTCCATGTTCACATGTCTGACTCGCCACTGTGGATATCCTTGCAGGCCAGCGGCATCAAGTATTTTGGTTGCAGTCGCTCGTCAGCATCCGTCTTTTCGCAAACGAGCTCCTTACCGACGTCTTCGCTTACTTTCGGTATTGCATAGACAGTCAGCTTGTTGTTGAAATGTGCCATGACCATTCTCCATAGAACGGGTCGATGCATTTTCGTTCTTTCCGTTCTCATTTTGACAGTGCCTGTTGTAACAGGACAAAACAAAAAGGCCGGTGTAACAGTTTCGTACGAGAGTTCTGGCAGCTCCCGAATCGCCCGCTTTACAAACTCGAATTCGTATCCGGTCCGAGTGGAGTTCTCATATCAGGGGACACGAGCCCGTGGTTCAGGCGATGCGTCTGCTGAAGATGCAGTTTTTGTAGCAGGCAATTTTTCCGCAACGTATGGTCGCCCTGGGATTTCCATCACGTCGGTCCGAATCAAGGGGGTTATGCGGTCGGACTAACACTTCCACCGACGTCATCCAGCTATGGTAGTGTTCGCTGAGAAATGCGAACAGAAATCGCTACCGCTCATTTCGCGAAAGAAAATACGATGCCGGAATTCCAGCAAGAACCACCACGAGCGCGAGGAAGGAAATCTCAGGCGCATGCCTGATGAGAAAGAAAGGCACATTAGCCGCGGCAATGAGTGAATGAGTCTTTTGCAAAACAGTATCGAGATCCGTCGCTGCCAATCTCAATGGAGGCAGATCTCGGTCCTGTGAAATCCCCGGGCCTTGGCAGAGAGCGGGGTGGCCGCGAGCAAAGCGTACGCTGATAGAAAGAGGTAAACGCATGGCCGCATGGTTGGTTCCAACGTATGGCGCCTAAGGAGGCGTTACCTTACGCTGTCCTTCGCCTGAGGATCGCCACGGCTGCTCCGGCAATAGCCAGAACGACCAGTATAATCACTGGCTGCGGCAGGGTGTGCTTAGCTGGCTGAGGTTTGGGGCGGTTCGCAAACTCGATTGGAATCTTGAGTTGCGGTACAGCCACTGTTCTGGGGTCGAAACGCCACTGTGAATACGCTTGCAGCGCAGCGCCATCAAGTTGTTGATTTCCTGTACTTGTCAGCATCCGCGCACCGGTGACGTTGCCTGTCTGCTTGTCGATATTGACCAAAACAACGCCTTTCCCCGTGAGTCGCTGTTTTGCCCACTCGGCACGGTAGACGGGCTGGGGCGTGTAGATCGCTCTAGGCGGAAGCGGTTGTTTTATCGGACCTGGCGACTGGGCGTCTAGCGATGAAACAGAGACAAGCGTAATAACGAGGAGGAAAAGCACCTCGCGCAGTAGTGATCGCCATTTCCGCACCCATGGGGCTGCGGTTGTGATCTCAATTACCGCAGCGGGTGAGGAACGCTCGTCCATTCGAGCAATTGCGGCGCGCGCGGTCAAATGACGGCGCGCGCAAATTCATTTGTCAGGCAACGCGCCTCATCTCTGGAGTTGCATATCAACGCCGCCACCAGTGGCGGTGACGTCAACGCCTTTTTGCGCGGAGGAAAGCGCTACAATCACACCAGCTTGATTTGTCATCGTGGTGCTTGTTCGTCCACCGCCAGCAGTGACGCCGCGCATCCCCTTGGCACCTACGTCATAATGACCGTTGAAATCTTGAAGATGCTTCAGATTATAAACCTTGCCGAAAGCGGAAGCTTTAGTAATCCCTACCTTGCCTACAGACAGTCCTTTTACCTTAACTGGATAGCTTTTGCCTTTGTAGGTGAGCGTCCCCGACCCCCAGCTAAATCCGATCCCGGCTGCGAAGGATCCTCCGCTAAACCGCAGAGTTGCGTCGGATTTTCCTTCGTGGCTGGCGGCAATGGCGAATCCCGTCATCGCGCTCAGGATCAACAGAAGAATTACAATTTTCTTAACATTATTCATGGTGGTTATCTCCTTCGATTTTTGTGTTTGGCTGCAAACTAGCGCCTCTCTCCAACGGCTCTCCATTGGAGGAAAGTCCTATTTGCAGATCACCGGTATCCCACAACGCTTGTCGTAATACAAGCTTTCTGTCTATCTCGATGATGTGACTAACGCGCAACAATTGAAATCTTTGCGCGTCTCGCGAGATCGACAATCGCATCGCGCTCGAGCAGCAAAGTCTTTCCAGCTTCGACCGCGATCACGCGCACTCGTGCTTCGGTAGCGATGCGGATTGTTTCGACTCCAATCACTGGTACATCGAAACGCATGTCTTGGTTTGGTTTGGCGACTTTGACAATGATGGCACCCTCCCGTGCCAGCCCGCCGCCGCGCTTTATGGCCTCGTTTGTTCCTTCCAAAGCTTCAACCGCAAGGACGGTTCCATTCTTGACCACGACCGTCTGCCCAATGTCGAGTCGGGCAATTTCCTTGCCGATTTTCCAGCCGAAGTCGACATCGTCCTCTTCCTGCCGTGATAACTTTGGACCAGCAATTAATCCTGGAGGCGCCAGAAAATTCTCGAGAAAGGTTGTCGCCGGCAAAAGGTGCACATCCACGTTGGCCAGTTCGTCCGCGATTGCCGCAAAGATGGATTCGGCGTTGCGTTCTTTAAGTTTGCCCAGCAACATCAAGGCTTTCCAATCCGGACGCAGATCGAAAAGATTTGTCGGAGCGATTTGTCCGGCCATGATTGCGTGATGAACATCTTGCGCGCGAAAAAATTTCAGGAACCGGTTCAGTTGTCCGACGCGCATCCATTCGAGCAGATCAACATGCTGCTCCAGAGCTGGATCAGTCTCGCCGGTGAATGCCGCCGCAATTATTTTTTTCACACCCGCTTTTCGCGCACCTGCAGCGAGCAGCCGTGGATAGACCCCATTGCCGGCAATGATTCCTAAAGCGTGTAGCGGTGGCTGGGGCAAGCTTCTAATCTAATATATGCAGGCCGTCGCCGCGGCGACCGCCTCTACAATTGTTAACCTTAGTGCCGCCGGCGCTTGACGTGTAACTGGGCAAG
>WNGI01008471.1_pt1 | contig 13778 bp, 14 predicted proteins | sample 5400621 | NCBI WGS metagenome assembly WNGI01 (sample SAMN13153374, study PRJNA577476) | soil metagenome | isolation source: 20 cm soil or saprolite under Garry oak tree replicate 1 | place: USA:California | collected 2016-06-15
GTCTGGGATATCGTTCTGAATCGCTGTTTGTCGCATTCGGGGTCGGACAGTAGCTTTCAAGAGTTATATCGGATTGTAGTTGATGGTGCGTCGCAATTGAGTTATATGACGATATGTTGTTAATGAACTGCAGAGTCGTTGTTCGCCGCTACTTCGTCCTCCGAGCGGAAGTATTGGGGATTTCAAGTTTTCAGAAAGGCACTGCCCCTGGTCACTCAAACAACTGTGCCAATGCTGTTTACAAAGAATTTTATGCGAAGCTGGATCAACCACTTGTCCAACCATGATCGATATTTGCATAAAATCGCAAGACAAGCTGTACGCAAGCTTTATTGACCGTAGATCAGGTTTTTTTGATGTTCAACTGGCAGGCTCTGGATGTCCAAACATTCGTTCAGAATAATCCGCAGCTGGGATTTTCCCTGATTCTTCAACTCACAGGCACACATGGGCACCAGCAATTTGATAGGCTCACAAAAACCAAGACTGTAGAATCGATCCTGGCGGCCATGGATGAATCGGGTATCAACACTTACATAAACCACCTGTATTCGCAATTCAATGAACTGGAGGGTACCAAAGCGTAAGGCGATTGTCCACTTTCATTGAAACGCAGGACTGAAAGGCGTAGCTCCGATATCTCAGCTCTGGCCTCGAGAAGAGCATGGATCATCGACCAACTCGGAGGTCTCATTCACAATCCTTCGGTTCCAAAGGGGGATGAATGGATAACTTCGATCTTGGACTGGTTGACCGTACATAGCCTTTTCGTCGTGAAGAAAAAATCCAGTAAAAGTACGATCGGTGCTGTGCGTATTCCATAATTCACCCTTTTATATCATCAATTTAATACAAGTTATGTCTCAGTTACACACCGTGCCGCAACCCGCGCTCTCAGATGAACTTCGTCAGACATGCTGCAACCGCCTTTTAGCTAGCCTGAGTGATCTCAGTTCACAGACAACAGTTGTTAAGACGGGTACGTTTGCAAATCCGGGGAGCTTCGGCTCGTTCTCAAAAATTTTCAGATGAGAAGTCAACAAGATCGGTCGGGGTTGCCACCGATGGCAAATTCTGGATATCTAAGGTCCTCAAGACAATCGACCAATTAGAGGCGGATACTAAGCACGTTATATTGCACACGAAACCATCATCAGGAGCCCGGGAGCTGTACGCAAAAGCTCGAGAGGCGTTGTCGCGCCTTTTGCAGGTTCGTATAGAAGATTCCGCTATACCTTGTACTCAGTAGCGTATAGGTCAAGTCGCGCGATACTGCTCAAGGCGCCGAATTACTTTTATCAGCGACCTTATTACAGAGCTATTGCAACACTAGTTTAAAAAGTAGCTCAGAAGAACTTGAAGTGCGAGCAGATTTCTCTACATTCATATTACATTCTATTTACTCGAATTCAGGCTTGCATTGATGGCGTTGCTCGTTTTTTCCCCTCTGGAAAGAAAGACAAAAAGTCTCGAGAATCAGACGGTAGAACGGACGAGTCAACCCCCGAGCCAATTGACATACTTGTGGACCTGATCATTGGATTCATGGAAAAATCAACTGCTTACCTGCGGACAATTGGCAATCAGGCCTTTTCTTTACTTTCGGATGCTGTGAAAGAATCCACTATTGATCTGATATTGACGGTATGCTTATTCATTCGTGGCGTTGCCCAAGTTGAAATATTCTTCATGTAGCAATTGGAAAGACGCGACCCTTCAGAACTGCTGGATGACAACGAAGAAGTGGACGGAAGTGACGTCGACATGGATGACGACGATCACAGTGCAGAGTCGGAAAGTGAAAGCGAAGAGAGTGCCTCCATCTCAGGGGAAAGTACTCTTGAGGATGCTGACTTGGAACTTCGAAATAAAATTGAGGAAGCTCTTCGCTCAAGTGGGATTCAACCTGCAACAGAGGATGGCTCTGAAAGCGAAGAATTATTAGATGATGAACAAATGATGGCGGTAGACGAGCATCTCACCAATGTCTTCAGATCCCGCATTGATGGGAAAAGAAAAAGTCTGGTACCTCTCAATGTGATTTTCAGTAAGCTGATTGTTGGCTCCAGATGTCGATGCGCAAAGAGAGGCGACGCATTTCAAGAACCGCGTCCTCGATCTAGTTGATACGTTCATCAAGAGACAACCCACAAGTCCCCTCAACCTTCGTTTAATTATCCCTCTCATTGAAATCATAAGCAGTGCAAGCTCGGATGAGCGGCAACTAGCGGATAAAACGCGAGGAATTCTACGAACGCGATTGGGCAAATCCAAAGAAATGCCCTTGAATGTGGATTTGGATTACGCGAAAACCGTGCTGGACACCATTCACACCCGAGCACGCAAAAGCCATTCAGCAGAACTACTTCCTTCACTCAATCAGAGTAGTATATATCTCTCACGAATAATGCTGCATTATGATACCAAGGAGGCGCTGTTGGAAACTTATCGGCAATCGTTGGTCGACTTCCTCACGCGGAAGAACTCGACATTGAACTCGGCATTCTTTCAAGATTTTTTGCAGCGATTCCCTTCATCAGGGTGGTACCTCCGCGATGATCTGCTTGATTTATCTACGAAGGCCGTGAACACATACCGCCAATGTCAGGCCCTTCATCTAGTTGAAGTTTTGCTCAACTCTTTACCAACAGTATGCATTTATCGTCTCCATATTTCCTGTGATGGCTCACTTCAGTACAGGAAGATATACAACCAGACGTCGCCAAATTCCTGCAGAAACTCAATAAACTGCTTGTGACTGTCATCGAGAGTGCCTGCGACGATAAGGCGTCATTATCGGCAGCCCAATTGAAGTCGTTTTTAAAACTTGCAATGACTGCTATACGCCAATCCCAGCGACGTGACATTGTCAACGCCTGGAATACATCTGCATGGATACCCCTACGCACCAAATTGGAGGCCTCGGCTCGGTTTAAGTCATCTCTAGCGCTGCTGAAGATGTGCGATCAAATAACCCAAGCACAAACATCCAGGAAACGCGATGCGAAGGAAAGCAAATCGAAGAGGAAAATAGACACCGCAAGTACAGAGCAAACATCACCAGGCCCAAGCGCGAAGAAGAGGAAAAAATAGACAAAGTGACTAATAGGCTAAATTATCGTTCTCCAACGTTCGTAGTATATCTAGATCTTGTTTGAGCTCCATCATAGCACTAGTACTTCTTTGGGGATCATCCCACAAGACTTGCTTCAAAAGAAAGGCTATTTTCCGCATTCTAGGGAGAGACAGAAATTCAGAGGATAATAAGACCAAAAAAGCTACATACCTGTTCCGCTTTATTCTCTGCTGGACTTCAACCTTCATGATAGCTGCTCTGTTAGCCGCCACGCTTAATATTGATTCAGGAAGGCCTGCAAGCCTTCCGCATTCTATGCCAAATGATTCTGCGAGGGTTGAGCGGGTTGAGTTTTTTGAACAGAAAGAAACTAGATTACCTGTGACCAATCCTCGTACTAACCGATACAAAAATGTGACTTCACGTGTACCGTCGATGCGAGATCGTGATTCAAAGTCCATGTGGAGATTCTCCACATCTTTGGGAAACCGATGTTCCAAGCTTGCGGCGACCAAAGGGTAGTGGGTAATAAACAATGTCTTGCACTTAGTTGACTGTACGAGCTGGTGGAGGACTGCGTCCGCAATAGCCATCTGCGGGAAGATAGGTCTTCAGTATGCCAATAACGAATTCAACGTACTCCGTCGAATGTAGAGGTCCCGCGACCTAGTTCATCTAAGATGACCAAACTATTGCTGGACGCAGCACATAGTATATCTTTTGTTTCTGTCATTTCGATCATGAAGGTCGAACGACCTTTAGCCAAATCATCCGAGGCTTGGGGGAAAGAATTTAGCGGAGAAGGGGCAAATTTGCGTTGAATATCACCAACCTCCCATTCGGGTCAAGATTGTGTCTAATAGGCTCATCTTAACGGAAGTCGCTGGTACATAACTTCCTATTTGCGCCATAATTGCAATCAATGCAACCATCCTGACAGCTGAACTCTTTCTGTGCAATACACGATGAGTAGAACGATGGAGGTATGAATTGTACGAACCCTCCCATATTGGGACCGGTAATGATCTTACTCCCTGGCGAGCCATCCCCCATTTTGATTGAATTGGGTATGAAAGGGTCGGACCTCAGCTCTTCGATCATTGGATGGCGTCCGTCTATAATTTCCAGCATATCGGAATCCGTGAATTGGGGGCGCACATAGTTTTTACGAAGGGCGACATGTGCAAAACTTATGATGCAGTCTGCGATTGCAAGCTGTGTGACGGCATTTCTTAGGACACTATAGTGCTTGTAACACATCTCTCGCAGAAAAGATTGATATGCATTATGTGATTCCACCTGTTTCCTGGAGGTAAATGTACAATAGCCAAGATAACGTTGATCCTACCTGCAGCCTCTCTTTATACTGCGCGAGTTCCTCAATCTTCTTGATTATTTCAAGGGAACGATATCGTTCCCGGTATTTCGTCCTTGTAAAGCAATGTTGTACATATCCGCAATTACTGAATAAGATGTACCTACTTGGAATGGCATATCCAAGTGTCAGGGACTACCTGTCCACGCCTGACCTCTATTAAGTACTGAAACAACCATCAGGATCTTTTTTCAAAAAAGCTGGTAATGCTTGCCTCGTCGCCTGCGATAGTGGTCCACTGGAGAGAGGATTGACGCAGCAGCCTTCTTACTTTATAGATGTCAAAATGTGCTCAATTTCGTTACGGGCAGTCGGACCTGAGCATACCTTTGGCAAGCTCATCCATCAGTTCAGATTCAACATGTCGGATAGCCTAACAAGTGTCAATGGAAAACTAACTGTTATTAAAGAAACTCACTAATTCCATGTCAGCAATTGTAGGGTATCGTTCCGGATCTGTCCACAACTTCTCCTTCTGCCCTTTGGAGGCTCTATCTAGTGAAATAGCACTTAAGATCTCTTTTGTTGCACACTTAGCCTTTGGCAACGAGAAGATAATATTATTCAAAAGCGCGGACTTGAGCCCGACGTCCGACTGCTGTGATGTTTGATCCAAGGCGTTCGCTACCTTATGAAAAGCAGGCAAAAGAATTGCAAGTTCTTGTGGGGTACACTGAGAAGCCGTGATAGTCTAGTAATCGGGGAAACCTGGCTGAAATGAACTTGCCTTTCCATACTGAATTCTGCATAATCCTTTGGCGAGGTCCGGGAGTCCTTTAAGGGTATCGCGGAGGATATGCAATTGTTCAGATGAACTATCACAAATCTCTTCGACGGCTTCAACTCTTTCTTGTAGAACTCTGGACCATTAGATTAAAGCATAGGTTTCACAAACGGCATGACTTACCGTTTGTCAATGAGTGGTCTGGCAATCCATTGCTTCAACATGCGGGCACCAAATTTAGTTTTCGTGTTGTCTAATACCCATAGCAAGGAGCCTTTGACAGTGCCATCTGTTTCGTTTCGATACAGCTCAAGGTTGGCTAAAGTATTTGCACCCAATAACATATGAACCCGCGACGAGAATTTATCAAAAAATTTCGTTTCAAGCAGCACATCAGCAATGGCAAAGGCCTTCAGGTGCCTAATAACGTGCGCTAATGCAACCGTAACACATTTAGGAAAGTCAACCGCCGCTGCCAAAAGCTTTCCTGCATGAAGGTCAGACGTATTAACGTGAGCCAGAGCGGACGAGCACAAGACCTGCTGTGCAACTAATCGACTCTTTGCTGACGTAGAAGTCAGAAACAAAATCGAAAGCTTCGTCATAAGACATCATCCCGTCACAGGTCTCGACACGGATCTTGTTGCCGGTATCAGAGGGCCTGGTCCAGTCAGCTACACAAGGTGATGAAGACCGAGTTAAGAAGCCCGTACATTGAGACTAGGTGAGAAAGCAGTTTCTCCGTTGGTTCGCTGAGGCCTTCTGAGGGAAGGAGAAGTTCTGCAGGCCTAGTGTGTGCCAATCGTGTCTACTCTAATTAATAAACGATTTTCCATGATGTGATATTAACATTACCTCAAGCTCAATGCGCATAGGTGTATCTGAATCGAAATGAGAATGCTAACAGGTGTCATAAAGTGCATTTTTCACCCTCAAAATCATCCCAGACTACGTCGCCTGTACTTGGGCAAACTGTGATAAACCCTATTCGTACATCATTCTGCCTGTCACGACTTTGTTCCTCGACCAGACACATTAGGAGGGGTGGCGCAAATCGTTCGGTGTCATCCAAAGAACCCAGTGCATCCACATACCTAAGGCGCCGTTATTCCCTTTCTGGGTCGTGAATATGGAGACTAACGTTGCAGAGGTGTACAGGTGTAGTAGCTCTCTCCTGAATGGAGCATTCTTATTATCACCTACTTTCTTGAGTGCAGCAGTTTCCACTTGTCCGACTATACCGACCCTATAGCCCTGGGATAACAATCTGAAAACGATACTGTTTAGTTAGGCAAGAGAATAATGATTGCACGCCGTACTTCTTCAGGTGTACATCACGTCTATGAGTAGGAATGGATGCCACAAGAAAATTGCGATCAATGAAGGCAACTATGTTAAGCTCTTTGCTGGCAACCTTGCATTGATAGCGACGATTAGTCAAGATCGGCATTTCAAAAGGACTGACAACCTTTGCGTCATCACCAAAGAACCTATATTTGTAACCGACCTCAATCATGAGCACTGTCCCTGGATACTTTTTCTTAAGCTCTAGTACCTGTATTGTAATTGTAAATATGCACCAGCTGGTAGGTTCAATCATACCTGCATCTCCAAAGGGGTATGGGACTTTCCAATCTCCTGTAACTTGCCCTTTCTCGTCCGCGCAGCTGGCTCTCTGCGACTCCGAGAAGAAGGCTCTCTGCTTTCTTCCTCTTCACCATCGTCTTCGTCTATCGAATGAGTATCGTCCTGTGACAATTCTTTGTGCCACGAAGAAAGGTCTGTCTGGAGAAGTTTATTCTTGAATAATTCATGTCTCACTCTTTTGTTTTGGATGATTTCTGGGGACTCTACGTCGGTCAATGCTGATGACGTGAACGACCACTGGTCGAGCTGGGTTGTGGCACATTTAGGTTTCTTTGAGACATGCTGAAGCGAAGAATCATCTCCAGTAAGATCTATAGGCGAGATAGACCTCTTGTTCCCTTTCTCCGGAGCAGTTTTGAAGAAGGTAGATATGGTCGACTGCATGATGGTCAATGAAAGCGCCACAGACGCGACTCCAATCTGTGTGACGCGTCGCGTCACGCATCATTTCAAATGCTCCGGCATTTTCTGTCGTCTCGTTCACCCGCGACGACTGTAACAAGCCTTCTGCGATCTTCGGGAGCCGTTAGGCGACTGACTGCCGCAGCAAATAATGCCGTAAATCCGGAAACTAATGGTAATATTAATTCCGGCAACACACTTCCAAGTTCTGACTTACGACCAGGCGCCGAACCCACCTTGAAGCGGTTTTGGAAGGACGTTGGCATCGAGAAACGTGCAGAATCATACGCTGTTACCTTGGACAAGCGTCCTCTGAAAACTCCGTCTGGAAACGCTCTGTTGCTGCCCCATCACAAGCCTCTCATAGCTTCACTAATTGCCACAGAATGGGATAACCAAGAGAAATTGATAAAGCCACATGCATTGCCTATGGTACGAAGTCTGAACAATTAAAATGAGAAAAATTGTGACACGAGCTATAGACTTCACTAGCCGCGCGAGCGATTGACGCGTTCAAAGACAAGGAGACCCGTGACGGAATCTGTGCTTCATTGCTGAGATACCTGGATACGGATACAATATGGTAAGAAAAGAATCCATCCACTTGTATTAGTGATATGTGACGTCAATTCAGCTTCTATCAGGATCACCCATCGCACTTAGTTGATCTTCAAGCTAGGCATTGGGATCCGTTGCATGACTGGATTCAAAACACGTACGGCATAATGATACAAAAAACCAACTCTATCATTTTCAATTCTCAAACCGAAGATACGAAGCAGGAGCTGAAAATAGTTTTGAAAAGTCTTGACCAATGGGAACTAGCAGGTTGGTAACTATAATCCGTTCATTGGATAAACATCTGAGTACTTCAAGCGATGGAACGTGCGACCCTAAACACGAAATCGTTTATCATCGCTTTGGCGTTAGTGAAAAAACATATTGGTCCTGAAGAGGCATGCCTAGCAGCACATGTCGAAGTAAATAGTCAAATAGAGCGCTGGGGCGAAGTAGAAGACAGTGCGTCGATCAACCACGCTATTAAACCTCTCACTTATTATTTTCTTCAGCTCATGATGTCGATTATCATGATATTAGAAGACAACTTGGTAGTGCAGCGTGTCTTATTTCAGCATTTTGACGTTCTGCCGTGACAGACCGGCTGTGACAGCCGAGTAGATGAGGTTGCGAGACTTTTATAGTACCATGCCGCCTCTATCTTTGCCACAACAGTGGACGTATACCAGCTGTTGGTGCGAAGAGAACATTTATCTATTATGTTTGCACTTCCTAGGAGATCGCAATGCAATGAATGAGTGGAATATCCATGCCGTTTTCATTTCAAATCAGAGCAAGACGGTCAGTATGGCCCGTTATATTTGTACGGTAATTAATACGAATGAAGGTGGCATTGTGGAAGCAAAGAAGGGCCTGCTCACCCTCCTCGCCCGTGGTGTGGGATTATCATGTAGTACTGCTCCTTACATCTCGCGAACGAGGTCAAATCGATCAAAGCTGGATATATGATTTTGACACAGTCCTGCCTATGCCTTGTCCAGCTCAAGGTTATGTTACTTCCAGCCAACATGATTTCACAAATTCAATGTTCAAATATATAGATTATTTGGAGCAAGTCTTTGTGACGGGGATCGACGAACAATACGCCAGGCAAGCTGACGTCAATCAACCTTAGCTTCGCTGACGGGTATGAATAGTCTCTTTAGGATTGTTCCAGGAAATGTGTTTGTCGACAATTTTGCATCCGACCGAACCCACATGGTGCGGCGTGCATGGAAGTAGAAGCTATAGACTAACCACAGATTTAGCTTCGGGAAGGTACAAGCGAGTTTGTGTCTCCGCCACCCGATTACCCACCGATTTTGGGCATGGTTTCAGCGAAAAAAGGGGTTAAAATGAATTTAATGAGTAGTTTTGTGTGCATGAAGAACACCGAGGATACATTTGGAGAGGTGATGGACGTTGGAGAAATGATGCACTTTGTGACAGCATAACGAATGTGACACGAGCTGAATCCCGTATTCCCGGTTGCCCTCATGAGCTCCCATCCTTCCTCTTCCAACGGCCATTCTAAGCTCACAAATGGCGCCTCTCCATCGGACGCTGGTCATTCCGACTCATTTGACAACATGAGCCCCTCTGGTTCCTCTTCAGGGTATCCTGTCAATGGCTATTCGCAGTGAGTGGCTGTCAATCCCCCTTTCATGTAAGTTAGATCTTTCTCAGGCAATGATGATTCTAAATGTGGTTTATTAGAATTACGCGGATACCATACTCGTAAGTCAGAAAAATTAATGATCATCCGGCGGCTTTCTGAACCCGAATGACAGCATGTACATCAAAATGCCTATAGGCTCCATGCCATAATATTGTCTCGTTCCCCTTACCTCGCCCATCTAATGTCTACATCACCTCAAACAAGCGGTCAACGCGTCATACATGTTCGCTTAGATGATGAGCCTGAAGTTAGCCAGGAGGTAGGGATTATCACTGCGGAATGTATTCCGAGCGCTTAATTTAATCATCTTTCCAGGGCTTTGCCGTAGGTATATATTATTTCAGCAATCAGGCTAACGTCATGTTCACACTCCTTATGATAGCTTTGGGATACATGTATTCGGTTGTTTCGTTAAGCCTCATAAGGCCAGATAATGCAAGAGCAGTGCTTGCAGCTGGTTGCTTATTAGGCGGAATGGATGACCTCTGCCAATTTGCGTACGAATCTTGCAGGCGCTCAATAACTGTTGACAGTATTGGCGAATGGCTTAATTTTGTGGAATCCATCCCACCAACCGCAGACGGAACGGCGACACCGGATGTGTCAACCTTATCGGTCTTCGGGCAATATGCTCTGAGACTAAGAGACGATGTTTTTCACTTCCTAGTCGTCATATTGCCTGATACACTCGAAATACATAAACCGCCTCACGAGCAAGCAGGGCAGATGGGACGCGACCTTCTGCTACAGATATATGCCAGAGCCCCCTTCGAGCTATTCAAAGCTGCCATGGAGTCGCCCACGTTCCAGATTGGTAAGCTTTTAACCATTTCATTCCTTCATAAGCTCATCGTCGTTTTTCAGGATCCGACCAGGCTCGATTTAAATTCGCTAAAGAGGCTATAGAATTGAGAAAACAAGGCATTGCACGTGGTTCCGGAGCTGAAGAAACCGTTGTTCTTGCCTTTGGAGGAAGCAACTTTGGTGGAAGTGCAGTGCATATCACCAGAAAAATGCGCAAGCGTCCGTTATGGAAAGTAGGTTCGTAGGCTAATGGTTGCGTATATTGTTTTGCATTCTGCTATGTATCAGTCAAGCACTGCAACAGACTCTCCAAAATTGATGACTTCAAAACGATTGATCTTGCTGAGTGGTATACGTTGTACATCTCTTACTATGTATGTCATCTGGCATGCATCATGTTTGGTATCTTCATCATGTTCATACTACCCGATGATTAAGTGAAATTGTGTAAGTACAGCGCAAAATATATCCATAAAAACCAAGAGCCCTCGGGGATAATAACAATGATTCATGATTCAGCGTAGGTATTTTTGGTTCGGAATTTGACAGCAGAGAACGGGGAATCTGAGGTACTGGAAGTGATGGGGTATTAGAAAATGATTTAGATGTAGGCGACTTTGGAGGTGGTGGTGGTGTAGGTACGCGATCTTGAATTGAGCGCGTTCAAGGCATTCGGATCTAGTCCAAGATCGGATGCAGCGTCGAATAGTTATCGCAGAGCGGCTTCGTTAAAGTCTATGTTCATCTCCAGGGGTGCATTGCCCGCCCCTTTCTTGCTGCGAAAACGGGCCATAAACCCTTTAAGCCCTGGTCCAGCAGACGCAGGCGAAGCCACCGAGGCCTTAACTCTCCCGTTTTCCGTTGCGGTCGTGGGCGAAGTCAACTTAATTTGGAGGCATCATATACAAAGTCTTGACCGGGTCTGCGACTCATCGCCAGTAGCTGGAGCATTTCTAGCCCTTCAGCCTGAGGCCGCATCCAGAATGTTGTTCTCATCAGAAACAACCCTGCCTTCCTTTCCGTCCTTGACGACCTCATCGCGCCATTTCATAATATTCGTGTACCAGTCACCATCGAATCCATCCGCTTCCGCGGGACCATTATTACCGCCTCCGTTGCTCCCATTAACGCTTTCCCCGGCTTCTGTCCGACGACGCTTTCTAATATGGTCAAGACTACGCCATTTGCGACTCTGGAGTGTTATTTCAGTTGGAGTATTCCATGTCCTGAGCTCCAAGGCGAGGGTACCCCGGAACTGCCTCTCTAGCTTTGAACAAAAAACGTATAGACGTATCACCTGAAAATAGGGTCGGAGAGATCAAACTGTTGCTCGTGCTCATAGATGCAAACGATCTAAGAAAGTCTGAGTTTTTGGCAACTGATACATAACTATGAACATACCGAGTCGTCATTTGTCCAGTACGAAGAGAAAATTTGCACGCGGCCATGACAGGCAGTAGCCCCCATGATGATGGATGGCTTGAGTGAGAGAGCTTTCCGCTGCGCCTGTGCAGTGGCAAGCACCATGATTAGCTGGTTTTCATTGCACTTGTTATCATCCTTCTCGAATTCTCCAGCTAACCGGATGATTGAGAAGTCGTCTGTCTCCCCACCAGTGGACCAATACAGGTGTCGTAAAATCGTGGGGTCGCCTTGAAAGAAAAGCTGTTCTATTTGTATTTTATCACCGATGGTCCCTGAAGGAATTGTCACCAAGGCGTCGGACTGCGCATTTGAGTTGCAGAAAACGTACTTGAAGTCACAATGACGATCAAGCCTCGCACTAAAAGCTAATTCGATAATGTCGTCAATACTACGATGCTGAGTATGTTCTTTGGAGCGATTATTTGACCTTTTGCGAACACGACTGTAAGCGAAGGCGAGAGTGGGAAGAGCGGGTAGAATTCCATACTCGTCTCCTTCTACAGGGCAAAGTATCAAGGACCATGTACGCACGGTGAGCTGGAATTCGGGTTCGCTGTCTAAAAATGGTGTTGGTAAAGGACCCTACTTAGAAGTTATGAGTGATAGATAGGCATGCAGGGGATACTAACCTGAGCCAGAGTGCTGGGCACTTCTTCTAACTGATACAGCTTATCAAAGTGGTCTGTAACGTCTACCGGAGGGACCCTGATCTTGACACCATCCAGTCACGAAACAGAGAATGAAACCCATCGAAATCGCTGAGCAATACGAGACGACTCACTTCTATAGTGACGCACCACTGGGGCAGTCGGAGACCAAAGATGGGGTGGACATTGATCAGGTGGTAGCGTAAGGGTTCAAAGGAGATAAACGTGGATTCATCATACTTAGGAGAGGGCGTCTCATGACTCTGGCATTATTTCGAGTAAAAAGAACATGCTTCATTCCACATTACGCGGTGTCCCACAATAAATCATTCAATGGAACGTCCAATTCCTTTGCCAATCCCAACGTGTCCTCATATGATATCCCACACTTGTACATTGGCGGACCTTCAAGTCTGTCCGAATGTGAACGATGAAGTAACCACATCGATGCCAATTCTACAACCTGGAGAAGGGATAACATCAGCTCCAGTTGACCAATATACAAGAAAGGCAAAATGGAAAACCGATTCACCGAAGTATACACTCCAACTCTTGTTATCTCCATATCAGTATACTCTCCCGGAGTATGGAACACGTCATCCGCAGGTGCTCTACTCCCCTCTCCGTCAACATCATTTTCTTCCAACAAGCTTCCCAGAATCGCTATCAGCCTATCGAAAGGAAATGGTGTAGGACCAAGAAGCCGCTGAGGGACCTATTCCTCGCCATATATTAGAAATTGATAGTGAATTGAGCAAGGTGAAAGACTACCTTGGCTGGCCCGGTTCCCACTTTTGTCATAGTAGAAGCTCGCCTCTTTCGACGTTTCTTCTCATCCAGGCCTCTTCCAAACATTCGTACATCAGATTTGGCGGGATTTGTAGATGCCAAAAAGGCGGCTATCAAGATGAACTTGGACATGCGTGGAAGCGCAGAAAGACCGGCTGCCTGAGAGTCGGTCCTGTCATCCGCATAGGTATGTGCATAAGAGGTAACACGAGGGGTACAAGGAGTATAAGGAGTATGTGGTGTATGAGGAGTATTTGGGGCGGATGACCGGAGTGGCCGAGTTTTTCGAGGTGTTTGTGGTGTCTGATCCGCATTGATAACAAATTCACCTCCTGGCTTTACGGGCGACGAGGGACATGAAAAGGAAATAGAATCTGGATCAGGAGGTGACGAATTTAGATTAGCCCAAGCAGTTGCATTCGTGAAACGAGGATATAGTTCTTCCAGTGCGTTGGTCAAAGTAGGTTTGAACAACCGGCTGAGCTTCGATCGGGTATCTGCTGATGGAATACGAAGGTCCTCGTTCTCGTCGTCTTCTTCAACGTCTTCATTCTCACCGTCTTCGTCAATGCACATATCCTCAGTCTGGCCTGTTGCTCGCTGACGTAATCGTTCAATTCTCTGATTGTGTTCATCCAGCACGGGTCGAATGA
>WNGI01006538.1_pt1 | contig 13776 bp, 10 predicted proteins | sample 5400621 | NCBI WGS metagenome assembly WNGI01 (sample SAMN13153374, study PRJNA577476) | soil metagenome | isolation source: 20 cm soil or saprolite under Garry oak tree replicate 1 | place: USA:California | collected 2016-06-15
TCGAGCTGAACGGCGAGCCCGTCGAAGTCGCCTTCGCGCCCCACAAGACGCTGCTGGAAGTGCTGCGCGAAGACCTTGGTCTCACCGGCACGAAACACGGTTGCGAGCTGGGCGAGTGCGGCACCTGCGCCGTGCTGGTGGACGGGAAGCCCGTGCTTTCCTGTCTGGTGCTCGGCCTCGCGTGCGCCGGGCGGCACGTCAAAACCGTCGAGGGGATGGCAGGGGGTGGGACGCTGCATCCGCTTCAAGACGCCTTTGCCGAGCTCGGCGCCGCGCAGTGCGGCTACTGCACACCCGCCTTCCTGCTCACCGCCGAAGCGCTTCTCCTCGAGAACCCACGACCCACGCGCGACGAGATCAAGCAGGCCTTGTCGGGCAACCTGTGCCGCTGCACCGGCTACGTGAAGATCTACGAGGCGGTAGAGCTGGCCGCGGCCCGCCTGCGGGGCGAGGATGCGAAGCCCGCACCGGAGAGCCTGTATGGCTGGCGGTAAGCGCCCTACCGCCGCCCTGCGCGTGGTCGGCACGGCGGTCCGCAAAGTGGACGCGACCGCCAAAGTCACCGGCGTGACGCGATTCGCTGACGACCTCTTCCTCCCCCGCATGCTGTACGCCAAGCTGCTCCGCAGTCCCCATCCCCACGCCCGCATCACGCGTATTGATACCTCGCGAGCCCAGGCCCTGGCGGGTGTGAAGGCTGTGCTGACGGGTAGAGACCTGCCGATCCCCTTCGGGATTCTGCCCGTGAGCCAGGATGAGCATGCCCTGGCGCGCGACAAGGTGCGCTTCGTGGGCGACCCGGTGGCAGGCGTCGCCGCGGTGAGTGAGGAAATCGCGACCGCCGCGCTCGACCTGATCGACGTGACCTACGAGCCGCTGCGCCCGATCACGGACGCTGAGGATGCGGTGGCGCACCCCGAGCCGCGCATCCACGACTACGGCGACGGCGGCAACATCCACAAGCTCGTCAACCTCGAGTTCGGCGACGTGGACGAGGGATTCGCCGCGGCGGATCTGGTGCGCGAGGACCTGCTCTTCTTCGAGGGCAGCACGCATCTGCCGATGGAGCAGCACGCGGCGGTGGCCGACTGGTCTCCGTTGCCCGACGGCAAGCTCACGCTGTGGAGCTCGACCCAGACGCCGCACTACGTGCACCGCGCCCTCGCCCAGGTGCTCGAGCTCGCCCCCGCCAAGATCCGCGTGGTCGCCACGCCTAATGGCGGCGGCTTCGGCGGCAAGAGCGACCCGTTCAGTCACGAGATCGTGGTGGCGAAGCTCGCGATCCTCACGGGGCGGCCGGTGAAGATCACTCTCACCCGCGAGGAGGTCTTTTACTGTCACCGCGGGCGCCATCCGACGCTCATGTGGGTGAAAACCGGCGTGAAACGGGACGGGGCGATCACGGCGATGCACTTCAAGTCGCTCCTGGACGGCGGTGGGTACGGCTCCTACGGCGTCGCGAGCACGTACTACACGGGGGCGCTGCAGACCGTCACCTATGACGTTCCACGTTACAAGTTTCAAGGCGCAAGAGCGTTCACGAACAAGCCACCGTGTGGTCCGAAGCGGGGCCACGGCACGCCGCAGCCGCGGTTCGCGCTCGAGGTCCACCTCGACAAGATCGCCGAGCAGCTGGGGATGGATCCGGCGGAGCTGCGGCTCAAGCATCTCGTTCCTCCCGACTCGCTCACCGCGAACTGGCTCAAAATCGGCTCGATGGGCCTGGAGCAGTGCATCCGCAAGGTGATCGACGGTTCCGGCTGGACGCAGAAGTTTCGCAAGCTCCCCCCGGGGCAAGGCATCGGCCTGGCGTGTTCGTCTTACATCACGGGGGCGGGCCTCCCCATCTACTGGAACCCCATGCCCCACTCGGGCGTGCAGCTCAAGTGCGACCGGGGCGGGGGCGTCACCGTGTTCTGTGGCTCGACCGAGATCGGCCAGGGGTCGGACTCGATCCTGGCGCTGCTGGTCGCCGAAGTCCTGGGTCTCGATCCGTTCGACATCGCGGTCGTCACCGGCGACACCGACCTGACGCCCGTGGATCTCGGCAGCTACTCGAGCCGCGTGACCCTCATGACCGGGAACGCCTGCATTCAGGCGGCGGAGCGGGCGCGGGACCTCATCGCCCGCCACGCGGCGCGCAAGCTCCAAGTCCCGGTCGAACGCCTGGCGTTCGCCGACCGGCGGGTGTTCGACGTGCAGGATCCCGCGCGCGGGCTCGGGTTCGCCGAGGCCGTGCAGGCGGCGGAAGCGGCGGAGGGAACGATCGGCACGGTGGGCTCCTACACCCCGGCTGCCTCGCCCGGCAAGTACCGCGGCGCCGGAGTCGGCCCGTCACCGGCCTACTCCTACAGCGCCTGTGTCGCCCTGGTGGACGTGGATCCCGCAAGCGGAATCGTGCGGGTGCCGAAGGTCTGGATCGCGCACGACGTGGGCCGCTCGATCAACGCCACGACGGTCATGGGACAGATCGAGGGGTCGGTGTATATGGGCCTGGGCGAGGCCCTGATGGAGGAAATGGCCTATCGCGGCAACCGCAACGTCGTGCACAAGATCCCGAGCCTGCTCGAGTACAAGAGCCCCACCACACTCGAGATGTGCGACGTCGTCACTTACGTCGTCGAGGACCCCGATCCCAACGGGCCGTTCGGTGCCAAGGAGTGCGGTCAGGGACCGCTGCTCCCAGTGCCTCCCGCCGTGGCGAACGCCGTGTACGACGCGGTCGGCGTGCGCATCGACGAGGTGCCCATCACCCCCGAGAAGGTCTTCAAGGCGCTGCGCCGCAAAGAGAAGGGGGAAGCGCCGCGCTTCGGCCCGGCCGCGTTCCCGGACATCGTATGGCCGGATCCGATCCGCGTGGCGCCGCCCTGGGAGGGGGGGGACGGCAAGGCGGTCGGACCGTCGGACCGTCGGACGGTCGGACAGAAGACGCGCCCCGCGGGCTCGAAGCGCTGATGCTCAGGTTACCTTCGTTCACCTACCTACAGCCGAAGACGCTGACGGAGGCACTGGCCATGAAGACCGAGGCCGGTCCGGCGGGGAGTTACGTCGCGGGTGGGACCGACCTCTATCCGAATATGAAGCGCCGGCAGCAGGAGCCGCGCACGGTCATCTCCCTAATGAAGATTCCGGAGCTCCGGAGGTCGGACAGTCGGACGGTCGGACAGTCGGACGGTGATATCGTGCTGGGTGCGTCTCTGACCCTGACTGAACTATCCGACAGTCCGACTGTCCGACAGTCCGTCGAAGTCGTCTCTCGCGCTGCCGAGCTCGTCTCCACCCCCCTGCTCCGCAACATGGGCACGCTGGGCGGCAATCTCTGTCTCGATACACGCTGCAACTACTACGATCAGACCTACGAATGGCGCAAGGCGATCGACTTCTGCATGAAGATGATGGTCGCCCTGGGTGCGGAGTTCCTGCTGGTGGGGCCGAAGGGCGAGCGCGTGGTGCCCGCCGCTCGGCTCTACGCCAACGATGGCATCGATTATCTCACCAAGCAGCCCGACGAGATCCTCGCCCTGGTGCGGCTGCCGGCGGCGGACGGCTGGGACGCGGTATACCACAAGCTACGCCGGCGGGGATCGTTCGACTTCCCAGTGTTGGGCGTCGCCGTGTGGCTTCGTTGGGACGCGCGCCGCGTGGCGGCGGCGCGCGTTGTGCTGGGCGGCGTCGCCAGCCTTCCGCAGGAAGTCCCCGAAGCCGGCGCCGTACTCACCGGGTCGGATCTGTCCGACGAGGTGATCCGGGCGGCCGCGGAGGCGGCGTACCGCCCTGCGAAGCCGCTCGACAACACCGATTTCGATCTCTCGTGGCGGAAGCAGATGACGCGGGTGTACGTGAAGGCCGCGCTCGGCGAGCTGCGCGCGCGGCGGCCCTGACGCGCGTCACGGCACCAGCGCTTCGAGCTCCTCCCGCACCTTGTCCAGCCGTTCGGCGATTTGCTTACGGGTCGCTTCATCGCGCGACCGCCAGCCCGCCCGGTACACCGACTTGACCAGGCGGCCCACGGCGCGGTTCATGTCGGCCATCGCGCCGCCGAGCGCGCGTTCCACGGTGTCGTGGACCCGCTCGAAGATGTCGTCCACCACGTCCTTGTGCTCTTCCAGAAACGCGCGTCCCGCGTCGGTGACCTCGTAGATCTTCTTGCCTTCCACCTCGCGGGAGGTGACGAGCCCCTCGTCCTCGAGCAGCTGCAGCGTCGGGTACACGGTGCCGGCCGAGGGTGTATAGCAGCCGCGCAGTTGGTCTTCCAGCTCCTTCATGACCTCGTAGCCGTGGCGCGGCTTGTCCTTGAGCAGCTTGAGGATTACGTACTTCATGTCGCCGGACTCGAACCACTGGCGGCGCCGGCGGCGCGGCCCGGCCCAAAACACGCCACGAGGTCCGAACCCGAAGGCGAACGATTCCCATCCGAAATGGCGAGGCATGGCCTTTCTCCTGGTGACGATGTAACGGTAAGATATTATGGGACGATATATCTTGTCAACCGAGGGGTAACGTCCCTCACATCGGTTTGGGCCGGTGTGGAGCACCTTCCCAAGGTCCCATAAATTTGTCTTGCGGGGGCGAGGTCGTAGATTTACCGCCCCCCGGACAGTTGTCTATTCCTCAGTTCGCGCCCTGGAAGGAGATCCAATGTCTGTGCAGGTGACCCCCCACCCGAGCTGGGTGGCCGACCTGGATGCCACTCTCGACCCGAGCCGCGAGGCGATCCTCGACACGAAAGTGATCGTGCACGCCTCCGAGAACCAGCTGATCGACGGGAAGATTCAGAACTTTCTAGTGGCGTTCTATCCGATCATCCGGGACTTTCCGCAGTGGCTCCAGCTGCTGCTCGACCGCTCCCCCGAGGACGGCAAGGCCTTCTTCCGCGATAACATCCGCGTCGAGAAACGGCACGACGCCATGTGGCGCGCCATGGGGGACGGCTTTAACGTCCCGCGCGAGCGTTTCCAGGTGCCGGAGCCGATGATTCCGGAGGTGAAGGAGTTCCACGGCTACCTCACGGAGATGTGCCGCGGTGCCCAGTTCGGCTCCGCCGTGTCGGCCACGAACTACGCCGTCGAGGGCGTCGCGCAGAAGATCTCCGAGAAGGCGCTGCGCGGCCTGGCGAAGAACGCGAAGATCGGCCCGCGCGGGCGCTGGTGGCTCGAAGAGCACGCCAAGTACGACGACGAGCACCCGATCCACGCGCTCGAGATCGTCAAGAACTGCGTCAAGCGGGGCGAGACGCCGCAGGCCGTGACGGACGCGGCGCTGAAGAGCCTCGGCTTGATGAAGGAATCCATGGTGGCATCGTACGACTCATGAGTAAGAGCCGGCGCGCTTCGCCGACCCGGGGGACCGGTCCCCCGGCGCCTGCGCCCAAGGCAGCCCCGAAGCGCCCGGCGTTCGAGCCCTCGCGTGTGGCCGCGGAGATCGTGGCCGCCCTCGCGGACGCGGTGGTCGTGACCGGAATCGACCGCCGCGTGCTGACCGCCAACCGCGCGGCGGCCGAGCTGTTCGGTCGCCCGCTCGACGATCTCCCCGGGACGCCCATCGACGACGTCGTCGCGTTGGCCGAGCGCGAGCACGTGGCCGCGCGTGAGCGCCGGGCGTTCGAAGGCGAGGAGCAGCACTACGAGACCAAGGTGGTGCGGGCGCACGGCGAGGAGCGCATCGTCGCCGTGTCCACCACGCCGCTGGTCGTCGACGGGGAGCTGTTGGGCGCGGTCGCGACGCTGCGCGACATCACCGAGCAGAAGCGGGCCCAAGAGACCCTCGCCCGCTCGGAAGCGCGCTATCGCAACCTGTTCGAGTCGGCGTCCGACGCGATCGCGACCTTCGACGCCAACGGCCGCTTCACCACGTTCAACCACGCCGCCGAGATCATCTCGGGGTATCGCCGCGAAGAGCTGGTGGGCCAATGGTTCGCGCCGATGCTCCCCGACGACGAGCTTCCCAAGGCACTCGCCAACTTCCAAAAGGCGCTCACCGGCGAGACCGGGCTGTTCGAGACGAGCTTTTACCGCAAGGACGGCGATGTCCGGACGATCCAGGTCACCTACTCGACGCCGCAGCGCGACGAGGAGGTGCTGTGCGTCATCCGCGACGTCACCGACCAGAAGATGCTGCAGGAGCAGCTGATCCAGTCGGAGAAGATGTCGGCGATCGGGCAGCTGGTGTCCGGCGTGGCGCACGAGCTCAACAACCCGCTCGCGGGCATTTCGGCCTTCGCCCAGCTGCTGCTCTCCGAGAAGCGGTTCCCGCCCGATCAGCGGACGGCGGCGGAGATGATCTACGCCGAGGCGCGGCGCGCGTCGCGCATCGTGCAGAACCTCCTGACGTTCGCGCGCCAGCACAAGCCGGAGCGCACGACGACACAGGTCAACCAGGTGCTGGACGACACCCTCGAGCTGCGGGGCTACGAGCTGCGGGTGCGCGGCATCGACGTGCAGCGCGACTACGACGAGCAGGCGCCGGAGACGATGGCGGACGCCCACCAGCTGCAGCAGGTGTTCCTGAATCTCATCACCAACGCCGAGCAGGCGATGGAGCGCTCGGAGCGGGACAAACAGCACCTCGTCGTGCGGACGCGCCGCGTCGGCGAGGCGCTGCGCATCGAGGTCGAGGATACGGGTCCGGGCATCCCGCCGAACCTGCTGGAGCGCATCTTCAACCCCTTCTTTACCACCAAGCCCACCGGCTCGGGGACCGGCCTCGGGCTCTCGATTTCGCTCGGCATCGTGCGCGAGCACGAGGGCCGGATCTGGGCGGAAAACGCGGCGCAAGGCGCCCGCTTCGTGATCGAGCTGCCGATCGTTGCACCGCACACCACGGGAGACTACCCGGCGCTGACGGCCAGCACCCCGATCACGGACCGCCTGCACGTCCTCGTCATCGACGACGAAGCCTCGGTGCGGGTCGCGTTGCAACGCTATCTGGCGAGCCGCGGCCACGAAGTGGAGACCACGGCGAGCGGCAAGGAAGCCCTGGCGCGCATGCGGGAAGACGCCTTCGACGCGGTCATCGTTGACATGCGGATGCCCGATGTGTCGGGGGAGCAGCTGTTTCAGGAGCTCAAGGCGCGCGACCCGTCCTACGCCGAGCGCGTGATCTTTACCACCGGCCAGCTCGTGGACGACAGCGTGCGCACCTTCCTCGCCTCCACGGGGCGTCCCTGCGTGCCCAAACCGTTCGAGTTCAGCTCCTTCGATCAGGTCCTTCCGGCGCGACGCGCCAGCTGACGTAGCCCTCCCGCGAGAGCGGGGACGCGGTAGATTCACCCGCCCCACACCACCTGCGAATGCCATGCGCTCGACGGTCTCGCTCCTCGTGCTCTTGCTGTGCCCTGCGCTCGCACGCGCGCAGCTGGGCCAGCCGTTCGACTTCTACGCGCGGGGCCCGTACCGGCCGGCCGTGCCCCGCCCCGAGGCGATCACCGGTTACCCCGCGGGCGCGCAGCAGACGATGTACGCGGTCATGCAGCACTATCTCGACAGCGTCGTGGCAACCGCCCCGCAGCGCGTCCGGGTCGAGCGCTGGGGCGAGACGCCGGAGCACCGCCCCATCCGGGTGTTGATCATCTCCGATCCCGCGAACCTCGCCCGGCTCGACCCGATCCGCGCCGAGATCGCCGAGCTCACCGACCCGCGCAAGACCACGCCCGCCCGCGCCGCGGAGATCGCCGCCAAGGATCCGATCATTGTGGGGTTCAACTACTCCGTGCACGGCAACGAGCCCGCCGGCTTCGAAGCGGCGCTACAGGTGGCGTATCAGCTGCTCGCCTCGGACGAGCCACGCACCCTCGAGATCCTCAAGAACGTCGTGCTGGTCCTGAACCCGTCCGCCAACCCCGACGGCCACGAGCGGTTCGCCGCGTGGTACAACTCGGTCGCGGTCGGGGCCGACCACCCCACCGCCCTCGAGCAGCGCGAGCCGTGGGCGATCCAGGGCCGCTTCAACCATTTTCGCTGCAACATGAACCGCGACCTGGTGGCTCAGAGCCAGCCCGAGGTGCGTGCCATGATGGAGGGGCTGCTGCGCTGGCACCCCCAGGTGTTCGTGGATCACCACTCCACCACCCAGGCATTCTTCTTCCCCCCCGTGGCTCAAGCCATCAACCAGAACCTGCCGCCCCAGGCGACCAAATGGTTCGACACGTTCGGGCGGGGCAACGCCGCCGCGTTCGACCAGCAGGGATGGCAGTATTACGTGCGAGGCGTCTTCGACTTCTTCTACGTGGGTTACTGGGACGAATGGACCACCTTCCAGGGCGCCACGGGGATGACGTACGAGACGGACGGAGGCTATCCCCTGAACCGCCGGCGCGAGGACGGCACCATCAGCACGCTGCGTGACGGGATCGCCCACCACTACACCGCCTCGCTCGCCACGCTCGAGACGGCCGCCGGCAACCGACGGGCCCGCTTGCTCGACTACTACGACTTCCGCCGTTCCGCGATGGACGAGGCGCGCGCCGACCGCATGAAGCGGGTGGTGCTGGCGCCGGGTGGCGATACCCGGATGCTGGCGCACGTCGTCGGCCTGCTGCTGCGCAACGGCATCGAAGTGACCCGGCTCAAGCAAGCGGCGACGTCCAGCGTGGCCCACGCCTACTGGGGCGGTGCGGTGGCGCGCCAGACGTTTCCAGCGGGGAGTTATGTGGTCGATCTGGGGCAACCCCAGCGCCGGCTCGCGAAGGCGTTGCTCGAGCCGAGCGCGGCGTTCGACCGCGGGTTCGTGGAGCAACAGATCCAGAAGTTTCAGCGGAACCGCCGCCGCGGCGAGAGCGCCGACCGCGAGGACTATGATTTCTACGACATCACCGCTTGGTCGCTCCCCTTCACGTTCAACCTGGACGCGTACTGGACCGAGGACGCCACGCCGCTCGCCGGCGACGTGGTGACGGACACGGTGCTGGCCGCGGCGGCCGCGCCTCCCGTTACGCCGCCGCGCGCGGGCTCCGCGTACCTCTTCAGCAACGCCAGCGAGGCGGGTGCCCGGCTCGCGTTCGGCCTGCTCGCCGAAGGGTTCAAGGTGGCGATCGCCACGCAGCCGCTCCGGGCCGACGGTGTCGGGTATCCACGCGGCACGTTCGTCGTCCGGACCCAGCGCAATGCCGCCACGTTGCACGAGCGCATCGCGGAACTGGCGCGCCAGAGCGGCGTCCCGGTGGTCGCGGTCCGGAGCGCGTACCCGGATACGATCGCCCCGGGCGTGGGCTCGGACGACGTCATGAGCCTGCACGCGCCCCGCATCGTCGTTGCGGCGGGCGACGGCGTCGACCAGGAGAGCTACGGCACCGTGTGGCAGTTTCTGGTGAACGACCTTGGCGCGCGGTTCACGCCGATCCCGCTCGCGAACCTCGCGAACGTCGCGGACTTGTCGGACTACAACGTGCTGATCATCCCGGACGGCGGCGCGACCCGCATGAAGCGGCAGCTCGGCGACGACGGTGTGACACGCCTCAAGAGCTGGGTCTCGGACGGTGGCGTGGTGATCGGGTTCGGAGGCGCCGGCATGCTGCTCGCCGACAAGGACGTGGGGCTGACGACGATCGCCGCGCTCGGCGCTGATTCCACTGCGAAGCCCGACACCACGGCGCCGGGGAAGGAGCCCCCGGTGCTCTCACCCTCGTCCCCCTCCAAGGACAAGCCCGAGTGGCTGCCCGGCTCCATTTTCCGGGCCACGCTCGACCGGACGCACTGGCTCACGCTCGGCTACGAGAGTGACCGGCTGCCGGTGTACGTCGAGGGGTCGACGTTCTGGAAGGTGTCCAAAAACGGGGCGAACCCGGTGGCGTTCGTGGGCGACTCGCTCGCCTTGTCCGGGTTCACGTGGCCGGGGAACACGGAGCGCCTGCTCAAGGGAACCGCGTGGACGGTGGTCGAAAACCGGGGTCAGGGACGCGTCGTGCTGTTCCTCACCGATCCGCTGTTCCGGAGCTTCTGGCGCGGGCCCGCCCGGCTCGTGACCAACGCGATCCTGGCGGGCCCGGGCCGGTAGGCTAGACCTGTTGCAGCCGCCGCGCTCGGCGTAGCAGCGCCCGGTAGGCGCTCTGGTCCTCCCGCTCGTGGTGGCGCATCAAGGTCCGCTCCTCGCGCGTCGGGACCTTCCACGCCACCGTCATCCGCTTCTGCTTGCGCATGAGGTCGATGGACACCGTCTCCCCAGGCTCGTACGAGTGAAAGATCCGCATGGCGTGCGACGGGGAGGAGGGCTTGCGGCCCCCGATCGAGAGGATCACGTCGCCGCTCCGCACCGGTAGGCTCGAGTCGCTCGGCGCCTTCACGACCAGCACGCCGTCCTTCGTCCCGAAGTACTCGCCCAGGTCCGGATTCAGGTTCACCAGCTCGAGGTCGCCCCAAGGCGATCCGAACGATAGCGCCCAGCCCTCCATGCCAGGCATCTCGGGCATCTCGGACATCCCGGGCGCAACACGGGGCATCGTCATCGCGATCTTGGGCATCTCGATCCGGAACGAGGCACTCAATTCTTCGGCGACGAGGGTCGCCTTTTTGGAGTCGCCGCCGCGGCGGTACTCGAGCTGCACCGTGTCGCCCGGCTCGAGCTTGCGCGCCAACTCCACGAGCTTGGCGCCGGGACCGGACTCCTCATCGGCCTCGGACCTAGCGCCCGCGAGCGACGTGCTGTTGAACTTGGTGATGATGTCGCCGACCTTGAGCCCCGCCTTCGCGGCGGGAGTGCCCGGCGTCACGGCGTCCAGCTTCGCCCCGATCTTGTCTGTTTGGGAATCGGGCTCGGTGTTTACGATCACGCCGATCCGGCCGTGGTGGTCGCTCATCGAGTAGGCGTAGGTGCGTGGCTCGCGCGCGGGACGCGGGGGGCGTGGCGTCCGCTGCGCGGCGAGCACGCCGGGCAACGCAGCGGCCAGCGCCGCGCCAATCACAATCCACTTCGGCTGCATAATTAGCTGCTCCTCCGGGGCCTCACAGCCCCACGTAAGCGGCGCGGGTGACGTGCACCGTCATGAGCTGCTGCATCGCGTCCACCCGCTCCTGCCACAGTTTCACGAGTTCGGCGCCGCGCACGGGGGCTTCGGGCATCCCCCCCTGCGCCAGCTCGCCGTCGATGGCGGCAATGCGGTCCTCCAGCGCGGCCGCGAGCGCCGCCGTACGCCCGCTCGTGACCCGCTGATCGGGGTCGTAGCGCTCGAGCTCCGCCTCGAGCGTCGCCGACTGCTGCTTCACCCGCTCGAGCTCGGCCGCGTCGACGCGGCCCGCCGGGCCCGGCCGGATCAGGAGCAGCAGCGCGATACCGGCCGCCGCGGAGAGGCTCCACGCCCCCCAGCGGCGCCGCTGGCGGCGCCGCTCGGCGCGGAGCGTGTCGCGCACCGCCGGCCACCGGTCCCGGGCCGGCCGGCGCACCGGCAACGCCTTGAGCGCCGCGATACGCTGGTACAGCGCCTCGAGCTCGGCCCGGCACGCCGGGCACGTCTCGAGGTGCTGCCTGGCCCAGCCCGACGCCTCGTTCTCTTTGAAGGCCAGCAAGTCGTCGATCGTGCAATGCATCATGGTGCTGCTCCCTCCGCATCCAGCATCCGCCGCAGTCGGGCATGCGCCCGCGCCAGCTGCGACTTGGAAAAGCTCACCGTCTTGCCCATCAGCTCCGCGATCTCCTCGTGGGTGTAGCCCTCGACGTCGTGCAGCCACACCACCGAGCGCGACGTCTCGCTCAACCGCTCGAACGCCCGCTCCAGATCGATGCGCGCCGGCGCTCCCGCGACCGCCCCCGGCCCCTCGTGCCCGCGCGCGCCGTCCGCGTGCCCGACGTGCGCTCCGACCGTTTCCTCGTCGAACTCTTCGGTCGCCCGGACTTGATTCCGGCGAATCCGCATCAGGGCTTTCGACGCCGCGATGCGCTTGATCCAACCCCACAGGTGGCCTTCGCCGCGGTACTGCTTGATGCTGCGCACCACCTCGAGGAACGTCTCCTGCAGCACGTCCTCGGCGTCCTCGGGCGTGCGCAGCATGCGCAGCGCCACGTTGTACACGGGGGTCTCGAACGCCCGGTACAGCGCTTCCAGCGCCTCAAGATCGCCCGCACGGGCGCGCGCGACGAGGATGTCGGGGACGGCGAGCGAGATGGTCATCTCCTGAAAAGCTAAGATGCGGCAACCACGAAATACGTCGCGCAAAGGCGTCGCGCTTACGACGTCGCGCGACGTCGTCGTGCTACGTCGGTGTGATACGTCGTCGCTTGACGCCGTCTAACCGATTGCCAATCGATAAGTTGCAGCTATTTTGTGTAGATGCCGACCCTCGACCATGCAACGCTAAAAGGCTGGCTGCATCACTGGCAGGACGAATTCGACGCCGCCTACCTCTACCTGGTGCTGGCCGGCCAGGAGCACGATGCGAAGAAGAAGGAGATCTACATCAAGCTCGCGGGCGTCGAGGAGCGGCACACCCAGATGTGGGAGAAGCTGCTCGCCGAGCACGGCCACCCGATGCCGCAAACGGGGGTGCGGCCCTCACTCAACGCCAGGCTGCGGGCCTGGTTCGGGCGTCGCTTCGGACCCGGCTACTTGCTGCCGCTGCTGCTGCGCGAGGAGGGGCAGGAGGTCAAGGGGTACATGGACCTCCACAAGGAATCTCAGCTCGACGACGCACGGGAGATCTCGCTCAAGCTCGCCAAGGAATCCGCCGCTCACGCCGAAACCCTGGCGGACTTGGCCGGCAAGGCGGCCGAGCCGTGGCACCGCACCGAATCCGGCGGCTACCTGCGGAACGTCGTGTATGGCTTCAACGACGGCCTGACGGCGAATTTTGGCCTCGTGGCCGGTGTGTTGGGCGCCGCCGCCGCGCCGCACATCGTGTTGGTCTCGGGGATCGCAGGGATGATCGCGGACGCCCTCTCGATGGGCGCCTCCGGGTATCTCGCCGCCAAGAGCGAGCAGGAGGTCTACGCCCACGAGATCGCGATGGAGCAGGAAGAGATCCGTCTCATGCCCGAGGTCGAGCAAGACGAGATCGCGCTGGTCTACCAGGCGAAAGGGATCGAGCCCGGGATCGCCCGCCAGATGGCGGTCGAGGTGATGCGCGACCCCGCGCGGGCCCTGGGCGAGCAGGTGCGCGAGGAGCTGAAGATCGGTGAGGCGCACGCCACGCCCTTCAAGGAAGGGTGGGTGACCGGCGCGTCCACCGCGGTGGGTGCCCTGATTCCGGTGGCACCGTTCGTTGTGTTCAGCGGACCGGCGGCGGCCTGGGTCGCGTTCGCCATCGCGATGCTGTCACACTTCGCGGTGGGAGGCGCGCGCAGTTTCTTCACGGGCCGGGGTGTCATCCGCAGCGGGATCGACATGTTCGTCGTCGGACTGGGAGTAGCCGCCGTCGGGTATGTGGTCGGTGATGTGGTTGCGAAGATCTTCTAGACGACGAAGTTCAGCAGTCGATCCTGGACATACACCGTTTTTCGAACCGGTTGCCCGTTGAGAAACTTGCGCACGGACTCGTCCTTCAGCGCGAGCGCGACGACCTGAGCCTCGCTCGCGCCGCGCGAGACGGTGAGCCGGCCGCGGACTTTCCCATTCACCTGCACCACGATCTCCACGTCGCCCGCCGCGGCGAGGCGCTCGTCATACGTCGGCCACGCCGCCGTGAAGATCGAGCGCTCGTGGCCGAGGGTTGCCCACAACTCCTCGGCGAGATGCGGCGCGTAGGGCGCGAGCATGATGAGGAGCGGTTCCACGGCGTTCCGCATTCCGCATTCCGCATTCCGCATTTCGTTGACGTACTCCATCATCGCCGCGATCGCGGTGTTGTAGTCGAG
>WNGI01003554.1_pt1 | contig 13774 bp, 16 predicted proteins | sample 5400621 | NCBI WGS metagenome assembly WNGI01 (sample SAMN13153374, study PRJNA577476) | soil metagenome | isolation source: 20 cm soil or saprolite under Garry oak tree replicate 1 | place: USA:California | collected 2016-06-15
CCCGAGCCGCAGTCCGTCGTGCCCCCGAGCGCCCCGTTGTCGAACAGCGGCCGCTCGAAGCCCAGCGAGGTCAGGAGCTTGACGTTGGACGTGAGGGGGAGCTTCTCGACCACCTCGACCCGTGGGTTTCGCCGCTCGGCGTCCCCGAGCCCTGCCAACAGGGTGTTGTAGTCGATGGTGTCAGGCGTGATCTGGTCGAAGGCGTCCCCCTGGCCGAAGGTCCAGAGGAGTTCGTCGCCATCCACCAGGACGCTCGGGAAGGCCCAGCGGCCGACGGCCCACCTGAGGCGCGGGTTGTTGTTGACGGCGTTGACTTCTCCGGGGCCGTTGGCCTGCTGGTTGAAGTCCATCTCGACGTACGCTGACGTCGTCGCGCCCAGGGTCTCCGGCCCCTGCATCGCCAGGTTCACTCGCGTGCGGCCCACGAAGGCCCGAAACACGTCGCGACTCGCGTTGTTCCCGCCCCCCGGCGCCGACGTGTTGGGCACGAGCGCCCGGCTGACCGACTCACCGACCGGGGTGTCGTTGTGCTGGACGTGCAGGCGGAGGGAGCCGCCGAGCCTGATCTTAAAATCCTTACTCGAGTACACGTTGCCGGGGATGTCTTCGCCCAGGAACGGCGGCGGCCCGTTGTTGGTCTGCTTGGCGCCGGCTTTCAGGTCGAAGAAATTGGCCATGCCCGCAAGCGCCTGCGAGACTTCCTCTTGCTGCTTCTGGAGCGAGAGTTGCTGCTGCTCGACCTGCTCGTGGAGCGTCCGCAGCATGCGCTCCCGCTCTTCCTGGGCGCGGCGCTCCTGCGAACGCTCGGCTTCGTGCTGCTGGATCATTCGCTTCAGCGCGTCCACCTGCTCGCGCGTGGACCGCTCGAGCTCCTCGATGCGCTGCTTGAGCGCGTCCACGCTCTGGGCGTGTGCCACCGTCGTGGGGGCGGCCGTGAACACCAACAGCATGGCGATGATGGCCGTCCGCGAGCCTCGTTGACGTCGCATGTCATCCTCCGGATGGCAAGGGTTCAGAAGCGGTACTGCGCCCACGCTGCGACGAAGTCGATGTCCTTGCCAGGGCCCGCTTCTCGCAGAAACCGCCCGGCAAAGAAGTGCGTGTAGTTGGCGGTGAGGGAAAGGTGGCGATCGATGCGCCACTCGGGCTGAATCGCGACCTGCTCACCGACGTGACTCGCCTGGCTCACCCGCCCTGAGCGCAGGAGCCCCCCCGCAGGCGAATAGATCCCGTCCCGGTCGGACTGCCTGTAGAACGAGTCCATATCGACCGCCACACCGACACGCTCGGTGATGCGCACTTCGATGTACGGGTGCACGTCGAACAGGTTCGCCGGCCCAAGGATCGCAATCTCGCCGAAATAGGCTCCCTTCGGAAAGAGGGCGTTGAATGTCTGGAGATCAGCGTCACGAGGGTTCCGGTCCCCGCTGTTGATGTTGGCGCGTAGGCCGAGCTTGGGTCGCAGAGGCGCCGCGCGGAACGTGTAGCCGGTGTCGGACGCCGCGCCCCAGGCGCTGATGTCGCCGCGGCCGAAGGACCCCCACTGATAGATCAGCTCGACGTTATAGTCCCAGTCGCCCGGCCGTCCCCAGAGGCGAGTGCCAACGGTGTGCCGGACCTCGCGCGCGATCCCTTGATCGAACCGCCCGGCGTCGTTGTGGAGGCCGAGGTAATAGAGGTCGGTGTGTCCCGTCGGGAGAACCGGCACGGGCCCCGTCGCGTAGACGCCCCAGAACGCTCGCTCGGAGTCACGCTCGTCATCGAAGACGCCGGGTTCGATCTGAACCGGCCGGGAGACGAAGCCATCGATTCGCCAGCTGTCCACGGCAAGAACCAACCGCAGAGCGTCAAACGCCTGTCTCACGTTCGGCGACTCCCGGACCGACACGAGGCGCTGAGACCCATACGAGATCTCCTGGCGTCCAGCCCTGAGCGTCAGGGAGTCGCTGTGCGAGAGCGGCGCGATGAGGTCGAGGAACGCCTGATTGACTTCGAGCGTGTCTTCATCGGTCGCCCGAGGGCCCCCGGCGCGGCCCTCTTCGAGGGAACTCTGGAACTGGGCGAACAGGCGGAGGTACGGGCCCGCGTGGAGATCGCCGTGTAGCAAGTAGCGTTGAAGGACGTAACCGTTCGAGTCCTGAGCACCTCTGCCCCACAACGAATTGTGGAAGTACTCGTATCTCAGGCGCGCATCGGCGCCGAACGACACGTAGGCCGATCCCTCACGATCGAGCGCGATGTACTTGACCGGGTCCCAGACGTCCGACCGACACGCGGCGTCCCGCAGGAAACTGTAGTCCTCTTCGTATCGCAAGGTGAGGTAGAGGGGCGGCGTCGATGGACAGGCGGCCTCGACCGCTCGAGGGATGAGGGCAGCCCCGAGCGTGGCGACGACGACCAGGAACGATCGCCTCACCTTACGGACGGCGGGCGAGACCGATCACGATCTTGCTCATGGCTCTTCTCCTGTAGCGAGTGCGGCGTAGGCGGTGGCAGCAAGCACGCAGGCCCCACTCACGACGAGCGGCAGCGCGAGCCCGAGCTGCAGCAGGACGGTCCCGAGCGCGGCTCCGGCGAACATCAACGCGACAGACGCGAGACGACGTCCCGCCCGGGGATTGTCGCCACCCGCGAGGGACGAGTCGGCAGCCACGCCCGTGAGCGTGAGCGTCAGCACCGTGGTGGTCAGGTCGGGGACGGCGAGCCGCCGCACGGTCGCATTGCGCACGCCCATCGCCACGGCGGTCAGAACGATCACCGCGTACAGCCGGCTCGGTGGCGTCGCGGCTCCGATGTCGAACCCGATCGAGACGAGCGCCGCGGTGACGAGGAGCGCGGCCTCGGACGCCGCGACGGTGAAGAGCCAGCGGCGTCGACTGGCGGTGGCCATGGCGACCCCAAGGCGCCCGCCGAGCGCTGCGCCCACCAGAAACGCGACCAGGGACGTCGAGGAGCGAGCGATCGAAAGCCCAGGCGCTCCGGCCACGGCGAAACCCAGGAGGACGACGTTGCCGGTCATGTTCGCGGTGAACACATGGCCGAGTCCCAGGAAGCTGACGGCATCGACCAGTCCGGTGACACCCGTCAGCGCCAGGAGCGTGACCACCAGCGGGTCGCGCTTAGACACAATCGCAGCCGAGGCTCCACACGCCCGACTCGCCAAGCCCCCAGCTGTGCGCCTTCGCGCCGATGGCCGGAGCGTCGTCGCGCCGCCGCAACCCCGTACGCGCGTACCCGCCATACGTCTTGGCCGGGGACCAGTCGGGGCTGACCGGCAGCGGCGCTGGAGCCAACCGAGCGAACTCCCCCGCGCCGAAGACGATACGGCCCCCGACGATCGTGAGCACCGACTCCAGGTGTTTCATCTGATCGTCTGGGATCGAGAAGTAGTCGGCGGAGAGCACGCTGAGATCGGCGAGCTGCCCGGGGACGATCGCGCCCTTCTTGCCGTCCTCAGAGGAGAACCAGCTGCTCCCGACCGTGTAGAGGCGGAGCGCCTCCATGCGGTCGAGACGATTGCCCTCCCGGTAGAGCGCCGTGCCCCCGACGGTCTTGCCCGTGATGAGCCAGTGCAACGCGACGAATGGGTTGTAGCTGGACACGCGCGTGGCGTCCGTGCCGGCGCCGACCGGAACCCCGAGCTCGAGCATCCGCCTGATGGGCGGCGTCCGCTCCGCCTGCCGCGCGCCATAGCGCGCCACGAAGTATTCGCCCTGAAACGCCATCCGATCCTGCACGGCGATCCCGCCACCAAGCGCCTTGACGCGCTCGATGTTGCGGTCGGAGATCGTCTCGCAATGGTCGAAGAACCAGTGAAGCCCGGCGAACGGGATCTCTCGGTTCACGTCCTCGTAGACCTTCAGGGCACGCGTGATCGTCTCGTCGTAGGTCGCGTGGAGGCGGAACGGCCACCGATGCCTTGCGAGGTGACGGATGACCGCCTTCAGCTCCTCCTCCAGCACGGGCACCATGTCCGGGCGTGGTTCGAGGAAGTCCTCGAAGTCCGCCGCCGAGTACACGAGCATCTCGCCGGCGCCGTTCATGCGGTAGAGGTCATCGCCCTCGCCAGGTCTCGTCACCCCCGTCCACTGCTGGAAGTCGGCCAGTTCCTGCTTCGGCTTCTGCGTGAAGAGGTTGTAGGCCAAGCGGACCGTCAGCTCGCCGCGTCGGTGGAGCTCCTTGACGACTTCGTAGTCATCCGGATAGTTTTGAAACCCGCCGCCCGCGTCGATCACGCTCGTGATGCCGAAGCGATTGAGCTCGCGCATGAACTGGCGCGTAGAGTTCATCTGGTCTTCCCGCGAGAGCCTCGGACCCTTCGCCAGCGTGGAATACAGAATGTTGGCGTTCGGCCTGGCGATAAGCAGTCCGGTTGGCGTACCCTGCCGGTTCTTCTGGATCTCGCCGCCAGGCGGGGCCGGTGTGTCTTTGGTATACCCGACGGCGCGCAAGGCCGCGCCATTGAGCATCGCACGGTCATACAGGTGCAGCACGAACACCGGCGTGTCGGGCGCCGCGGCGTTGATCTCGTCCAGGGTCGGCATGCGGCGCTCGGCGAACTGGAACTCGGTCCACCCTCCGACCACCCTCACCCACTGCGGGGGTGGTGTGAGCACCGCTTGCGCTTTCAGCATACGCAGAGCGTCTGCGAGCGACGGCACGCCGTCCCAGCGAAGCTCCATGTTGTAGTTGAGGCCGCCGCGGATCGGATGCATGTGCGAATCGTTGAGGCCGGGAATGACCGTTCGGCCGTTCGCATCGATCACGGCGGTCCCGGGCCCGCGCCGTCGGAGAATCTCGTCGTTGGTCCCGGCGGCGCTGATCTTGCCGTCCGTCATGGCGACGGCTTCCACGAACGGCGGGACACCATTCGTGGCGATCTTGGCATTGTGCAGGATGCTGTCGGGCGTCATGCGTGCCTCCGTCTTGCGCTCCTGCGCCTGCGCGAGGCCCACGACCAACGGACTGCACGGGGACGTCGTGAGCGTGGCGCCGACGCTCACACCCACGGCGCTCAGGAAATCACGGCGGTTCACGTGCCTTGCCCTCTCGGGGCGCTTACTTGTGGGCCTTGGCGCCCGACCGCACGACGTATTCGGGAAATTTCGTCGCCGGCGCCTTGTGCACCATGGTGTAGGCGTATTCCACACCGATGCCGTAGGCGCCATAGTGGGTCTTCACGATGTCCATGACCGCATCGTAGGTGTCCCGCGCCGCCCAGTCGCGCTGCCACTCGAGCATCACGGAGAGCGAGGTGACCGGCTTCGCGCCGGCTTGGATCACGCGCTTCATCGCGTTGTCGTGGGCGAGCTGACTCACGTCGCCGCAGCAATCCTCGACGACGTAGACGTCGTAGCCGTCGTGAATGGCCTGCACGGTCGGAAGGGCGACACACGTCTCCGTCCACAGCCCGGCCAGCACGATCTTCTTCCGACCGCTCTTCTTGACTGCGGCCACGAAGTTCTCGTCGTCCCACGAGTTCATGGACGAACGCTCGATCGGTACGTGGTTCGGGAACACGGCTTGGACCTGTGGCCAGAGATACCCGCTGAAGCTCGTGGTTTCGACGGTGGAGAGCACGAAGGGGACCTCGAACACGCGTGCGGCCTTCGAGAGCGCCACGGTGTTGTTGATGATGGACTGGCGGTCGAAGTTGGCGACGCCGAAGAGCATCTGGGGCTGGAAATCGATGAGCGCGACGACGCAGTTGTCCGGTGTCAGCAGCCCCTTTTCGCTGAGCTTCGGCCGACCCTTCTCCTGAGACATGACTACCTCCTCGTGAAAGTGGGTTGATGGGGGGTCGCGTCCAGGCGCCTCGAGCTCCGCAGCCAGCGTACTTGGAGGGTCACCCCGACCACGAACGCCACCAGCAGCATCAGCTGGACGGCCTGCAGGACCGGCGCATCCTGGGAGCTCGCCAGCGGCGCTCCCGGGGGCAAGCGGGTCGACGACTCCGTCACCGCGGGGATCATGTGAAAGAGGATCGTAGCCGAGTAGCTCGCGGCTTGGACGTACCGAGATGCCCATCCAAAGACGTGAGATCTCGCCGCGACCGTACCGACCGCAAGCGCCACCAGGGTGAGCACCGCCAGGGCATGGGGCGGGCCGAAGCCGCCGTGTCGAAAGATTCCGAGGGCGGTCACGGCCGTGATCAGCGTCGCCACCAGATAGATCTGCCCCCGTCGGTTGCTCGGGGAGATCTCCTTGTCGCGGACCAGCGCGATGAATCCGTAGATCAGGGCGATCACGCCGATCGCCGTGTGAAACACCCCGAATGCTGTGAGGCCTGGCATGGCGGCGCCCTCCCTCAGCCGACACAATATATCGTCACAACTCCGAGCACCCGGACGGATGTATAGGGATCGACTCGGCTCCGATACCATACATCGTAGTCCTCTGCGCAGACAGACGGATGTATGGGGAATTGACTCCGGGCTCTTCGCGGGAGATCCTCGCGCTCATCGAGGCCCTCAAGCGAGGAGACCATGGTAACGATCAAGGACCTGGAAGCGTTCTTTGGCAACGGCTGGGACCGTCACGACGTCGACGTCCTGATGACCTTCATGTCCGACGACTGCGTGTTCGAGAGCACCGCAGGCCCAGAAGTCTGCGGCACGCGCTACGCCGGGCGCGAGCGCGTGCGCGAGGCGTTCGCCCGGGTGTTTGCGATATTCCCGGACGCCACTTTCAGCGACGCACGCCATTTCGTTGCGGGCAACCGCGGCGTGTCGGAGTGGATCTTCACCGGTACGACGACCGGTGGCAAGAAGGTCGAGGTCAACGGCTGCGACATCTTCACGTTCCGGAACGGCAAGATCGCCGTCAAGAGCTCGTACTTCAAGACCCGCACGACCTGAAGCTACCGGACTCAGCGCCCGGGCCGGATGACCGAGTTCAGCTCTCGGGTCTGGATCCCGCCCGTCACGTCGTCGCTGAGATCCGGCCGCAGCCATCCGGGGTCGATCTGATCACCCGCGCTGTTCAGCCGCATATCGCTCGTTTGAGTCGCAGCGCAGCCCGCGAGACTGAGCACCGTCAGCGCAATGAGAAGTTCGCGTCTCATCGTCATTCCTCCCAAGCAGTGTCGTGCTGTTGAGACGACCCTCTCGCGGTGGCGGTTACATCCTCGTCCCCTCTCCCACCCTCTGCAACGCTCTGCGAGCGACGGGCGTCACAAGGGATGAGGAGAATCCAGCGGATGCGCCGGAATCAGCTTCGCACGACGTCTGCAGCGGTGGTCATGGTGCTCGCGTTCGCCGGCGCGCTCGCGGTCGGGTCCAGCGCCGCGGACGACACGCTCGTCCAATTCCCGGGCCGCGTCTCGTGGATCGCCGGGGAGACCCTGGTGGTGTCGACGGATGACGGTCCCAGCCTCGCCATCGATCTCTCGCGCGTGCACCAGGATGAGTACCAGCGCCTGGTGACCGGCGATCGCGTCATCGTGACCGGAACCGTGGGAAGGAGCGGGGTCCTGGCGACGTCGATCGAGTCGCTGGAGCCCTAGCCCATTCGCCTCAATTGTTACTGGTGTTGCTTTCGCACTGCAGCTCGAACACATCGGTGCTCGTTCTGTCGTCCTGGCAGTCGAATGCAGATGGCGCGTGGAGGATGGCATCGAAACGGTCGTGCCGCGGCATCTTTCCCGGCGACGCGCTGACGATTCCGTTGCCAGCTGGGCCGTTGGTCCCGTGCGGCACGGTCATGCCGACAGCGTTCCCTGACGCTACCTGACCAACCAGGACGTTCACGAACAGCGCCGCGGTCGCAATCCACATCGGCAATCTCTGCATGGCCTCCCGCTCCTCTCGTCGTTTGGTGCTTTCATCGTTAAGACGCCCGCGGGGAGTGCAGACGTTACGCGCGCCCTCGGTTCAGCAAGAACGCAAACGCGGCGCCGTACTTCAGGGTGACGCCGACGGCAGCGGCGGCCTCCGCGATGACGTCGCCGAGCTCACCCGGTAGACACCCGGCGTGAGACCCGTGATGCGTCGAAAGACGGTCGTGAAGTGGCTCACGCCTCGAAATCCGACGGCCCGCGCGATCGCGGCGACCGAGAGCTCCCGAGTCATCAGCAGTGCGGACGCTCGGTCGATCCGTCGTCGAACCACGAATTGGTGCGGGGGCAGGCTCGTGCTTCGCTTGAAGAGCCGGGCGAAATGGTAGGGACTCATGTGCACCAGCCCGCTGAGCTCACCGAGTCGCAGCTCGGTGTGCAGATTGTCCTGGATGTACTCCGTCACATGTCGGAGCTTGGACGCGGGAAGGCCCACTGCCGCCACGCACATGGGCCGCGGCCCGTCAGACGGCGTTCGCCGCAGCGACACGTACGTTCGTCAGGACGTTCGCGTGGCGATCACCGCGTCGCCGTGTCGTCATATAGTCACCGAGCCGCCTCCGGAGAAACAGCCGAGCGCGATGTACGCGAGACTTCACGTTCGCGACGCTGATGCGCAAGGCCTCACCGATCTCTCCACTCGACAGCCCTTCGACATCGTGCAGGACGAGTGCCGCGCGATACGTCGCCGGCAGCTCGTCGATCGCCGAGGTCAGCGCCGTTCGAAGCTCGGTCTGAAGGGACGGGTCCTCCACGCGTGGAGACCAGTCGTCGCCGGCCTCGGCGTGCGCGCCAGACTCATCGAAGAACGGCAGGACCTCGTCCAACGAGAGGTCCGTTCGTCGGACGCGCCGGCCGCGGAGCTTCTGGTAGGCGGCGTTCGCGACGATCCGATAGAGCCAGGAGCCGAAGGCCGACTCCCCTTTGAACGTCTCGATCTTCCGGACCACGCTCCAGAACGCGTCCTGCACGACCTCCTCGGCATCCGCGTCGTTCCCCGTGATACGGATGGCGAGGCGGTACGCGCGGTCTCCATAGGTGGCCACGAGTTGCTCCGCCGCGGTCGGCTCGCGACGCCGGAGGGCGATCACGAGCGGACGATCCCGATCGATCCGCGTCGGCGTAGTCTCCGGGTCCGAGCCAAGGACCCCTGTAACCTGTTTAACCTGCTGGCTCATCTCCGCGTCCTCCTTGCGCCGCCCTGGGCAGACGGCAAATACGATCGTCCAGGCGCTCGGCGAGCTGCTCGAGCGCGCTCGCGGGAATTCGGGTCAGCGCGTCGAGCTCGGTCGCCGACAGGTGCAGACCCGCCTCGAGACTGGCGCTCTGCGGATCCTCGACAAACGCCGTGCGGAACGCCTCGTCTGTGACGAGCTTCCCGATCGCTCTCTCGACGGCTTGCTGACTCATCGTCGTTCGCGCCCTCGCTTCCAAGGGAATGCATCATCCTTGCCGGGCATGCGATGCGCGCCATTCGCGTAGAAACACACGAGTCGGGGTATCGCAGTGCCGCGAGGGTGAGCAGGGGCGCCCGAAGGAGTGTTCCGTTCGGAACGAACTGCTCCGAAATGAACAGCCGCTAGATATCGAGGCCGAAGCGCTTGAGGCGGGTGTAGAGCTGCCGGCGACTGAGCCCGAGGGCAGCGGCGGTGCGCGACTTGTTGCCTTTCGCCCGCGCGAGCGCCGCGGCGATGGAACGCCTCTCGAGCTCGGCGAGAGGCTCCGCAGCGGGCGGCGTTCGGGCATCCGCCTCGGGCACAATGCCCGACGAGACGCCCGCCGGCAGTCCTTCCGCGGGATGGTCGCGCTGCATCATGATGCCGAGTTGCTCGGGGGCGACCAGCCCGCCGTCAGATACGATCAGGGCGCGCTCGATGGCATTCTGCAGCTCACGGATGTTGCCGGGCCACGGGTGCCGGAGCAGGACCTCGCGCGCCGCACGACTCAGGCCGGCATCGCCCTTCCCCAGCTTTGCCCCAAGCTCGCGCACGAAGTGGTCCGCGAGCAGCAGGACATCGTCACCCCGCTCGCGGAGCGTCGGGAGATGGACACCGAAGACAGCGAGCCGGTAATACAGGTCGTCGCGGAAACGCCCTTCGGCCACGGCACGTCCGAGGTCACGATTGGTCGCGGCGACGAGGCGGACGTCGGCATCGAGTGTCACCGTCCCGCCCACGCGTTCGTACTGACGTTCCTGGAGCACGCGCAGCAGCTTCGCCTGCACCGCCGGCGCGAGGTCACCGATCTCGTCGAGAAAGAGCGTGCCGCCCGCGGCAAGCTCGAAGCGGCCGCGCTTGAGCCTGTCGGCGCCGCTGAACGCGCCGCGCTCGTGGCCGAACAGCTCGGACTCGATGAGTGTGTCGGGCAGGGCCGCGCAATTGATGGCGATGAACGGCCCATCGGCGCGAAGGCTCGCGTGGTGGATGGCGCGAGCGATCACCTCCTTGCCCGTGCCACTCTCCCCGGTGAGGAGCACCGTCGTCTCCGTCGGCGCCACCTTCCTGGCCTGCTCGAGCGCGGCGAGGAACGCCGGCGCGCGGCCCGCGATGCGGCTGAAGTCGTAACGGTCGGCGAGCGCATCGCGGAGCGATTCGACGCGCGCCTCGAGCCGCCGCGCCTTCGCTTCGACGGCCCCCAGACGTTCCCGCTCGTCGGCGAGCCGCTGGTGCTGGATCGCCACCGCGATTTCGGCGCCGAGCGCCTTGGCGATCTCGGCGTCGGCTTCGTCGTACCAGCTCGGGCGCGCCTTCGCGAAGTACGCGTAACCGTCGACGTGCTCGCCGAGGAATAGCGGGACGGCGAGGAGCGATCGCCTGCCGTGCTCGATGATCCAACGGTCGCCGGTACGGCGGGTGTCGAGCTCGCGTTCGGCGTCGCGAACGAGGACGATCTCACCCTTCCTGATCGTCTCGACGATCGAGTAGTTCTCGGTGGGAGCGACGTCGGGGGGGTGGGACTCGCCGTCAGGCTCCAACCGTCCGATGAGCTCCAGATCACGCCCGTTCGCGTGCATCACTCTGACCGCCATCACGTCGAAATCGAGCACCGGGCGCACCGCCTCCCCCAATTGTTCGATGAGGTGGTCGGCCTTGAAGCTCGCGCCGAGGATCGGCGCGAGGGCCGTCACGGCCTGCAGACGCCGGCGGCGCCGGCGCTCGCGATGCAAGAGCACGACGGTCTCGACAAATGGGCCGATGAGGTCGGCGATCTGCTCGCACGCTACGAGGTGGTGCTCGACGTAGACGCCCGGTGTGAAGCACGCGAGGTTCATCGCACCGATGACGCGGCCACCCGCATAGATCGGCACCCCGACGCGGGCTCGAATGGCCGTCTCGAGCAACTGCGCCGCCGTGGAGGGGTCACGACGGACGTCGTCCACGAGCAGCCCGCCTCCCGCGAAGACCGGCTCCAGACCCCATTCGTCGGCGGCGTACCGACCGCCCGGGTCGAAGTCTGTCGTGTAGCGCCCGGTGTGGAGCGCGGGCCCTTGTCCCCGGTCCTCCGCGAACACCGTGAACGCTCGGCCTCCATCCTCGAGATAGACGATGATCATCCTGTCGTGCGGGACGAGCCGCTGGGCATGCAAGGAGAACTCGGTGAGGAAGCGCTGGGGGGCGAAGGTCTCCTGCAGCGAGCGACCGAATGCGGCGACGCACGCGATGAGGTCAGCGAGTCCGTCGTCCACCGGTGAAGACACTACGCCCGCACCCGCTGCCTAATCTTCAGACGTGCCACGTCCGGTCGGGAACGGTCTATACGGTGTATACAGAAGCGCTGGAATCCCCGTCCTTCGGAACGCCTTCGTCGCGCGGCCAGACCGGACCGCCCGACTCAGCCACGTCCGGTCCCCCGCGCTGAGCGCGACGAGATCGGCCCGCCAGGCTGCCGCTTCATCCAGGACCGCCGTCTCCAGGTCGCCAAACCTGATGACGCGCTCGACGGGGATGTCGCCCAAACTCGATGCGGCGGCGTCCAAGTGTCTCGCGCTCTCGGCCTCCGACGCCGCGCCGGAAGGAAGAGGTCGGACGTAGAGGAGGCGGACGACCGATCCGGCGCCGCGCGCGACGTCGGCGATCGCTTGCAGCGTTGCCTCGTCGGCCCCGTCAGTCAGCGGAACGAGCAGACGTCTGACCCCCGGTGTCGTACCCATCACCCATTTGGATGTGTGGAGCGTGCCAGAGGTTCCGCCTGCCGGCTTTCGAGCTACGGGCTTGGGGAACCCTCTCGTGACATCCTGTCGTCGATACCAAGCCGGACCGGGCGGATCAGCGCAGGCCTCCTCGCGTCAAGGTCTCCGGTCCGCCTGGAAGAACGAGTAGTCCCACACGGACACGCGATAGTGGTCCGCAGCCGGCAGATCAGGGATCTCGAAGTACGCCCGCCCGAATCCTCCGACTCCCTCGGGAACCCACACGATACGCTGACCGACGATTGTGCCGGATGGATCCAGTGCCTGTCCGAGGAGACGGACACTCTGGGCGTTCTCGCCGTGCGTGTTGTAGACGTAACCATCGAGCTGGCGGGCTCCGCCATGGTTCGGCTCAACCGTCCACTGGAGCGTGAAATGATTCTCCCAGCCGGCCATCAGGGTGGTGGTCGATGTAGACGGGCTCAGAGAGCTGCTGATGGTCCCACACGCCGTCATCGCGACGGCGATCAGTCCGAGCCGCGCGGCAGTGAGGATCGACCGGAATCCCGTGGTCATCGCTGACCTGGTCCCCTAGGGTCCCTGCCGCTCGCCGACCGGCGGTCGGACACCGGCGGGGAAATTGATGGCGCCCCCATCCGGGGTTCGGCCGACCAGGGGTGGCGTATAGACCTCATGGTCGGAGAGCGCACGTTCCCGGTGCCCTGGCACGAGGACAAGACCGTCCACCCCGGGCACTTGTACGTATCGATCCGGCACCCAAGACGAGTCGGGCGTGGCAGGGGCCGGTGGTCGCGCTACCCCGGGCACCGGACGCGTCGTCGCGCCGCGAAGCCCGTCGAAGATCGGACCCATCGGTGTGGTGCCACGAGACGTCAGGGCCTGGCCCGCGGCCGCCTGCGCCACGATGATGCTCACGATGCCTGCCGCACTCAAAGACAACGCTCGCAACCGCATGATGTGTTCACCCCTCGCTCTTGGGACGGCCAACGCGCGCCCGGCGATTCAACGACGCCGCACCTTCACCGGTGCCCGCCGCCGCCGTGACCACCACCGCCGGCGTGAAAGCTGCCCCCACCGTGGAATCCTCCGCCGCCGTGAAATCCACCATTGCCGTGAAACCCGCCGCCCGCGTGGACGCCGGCGCCGAATCCGTGGGCTGTCGACTCGTGGTTGAAGGTGCCCAGCCGGTGCTCGCCGAGTTGCCTGGACTGATACCAATGCTCATGCTCGCCCGTTGGCCCCCTCACGCCCTCCCAGCCGCCGGCGTGGTTGTGCTCCTGCCACCGGCCGTCCTCGCGTCGAAACACATGCCCGTCGCGACCCGCGTACAGGTCGGACCCATGCGCTCGCCCGGTCCGGGTGTCGTGACCGAAATGCCTGTTTCCGGTGGGGTGCACGCGGTCGCCCCAGTGATGGTAGACGTTCACGTGACCGATTCCGTGATGCCAGCCCCAACAGCAGCCACCGTGCCACCCCCAGCCCCGATGCCAGCCCCAGTACGGCCAGACGGCGAAGCCGAACTCGTACCAGTTGAAGGCGTCGACGCCGAAGCCCAGGTCATACGGACCCCAGCCCCATGTGACAGGCGCCGGATACCAGAACGTCCCGGCCCAATTCGCATAGTCGTAGCCAGTGCCGAAGACCACGAGCGGTCCCGGCGCCAAGACCATTCCCAGATAACCGGGCGTGTAGCCCGTGTACACGACGTCCGGTGTCGAGCCATACACGTAGGCGTAGGTCACGTAGTGGAGTGGGGAGCTCGCTGGAATCGTATAGATCACCGACGGGAC
>WNGI01008654.1_pt1 | contig 13773 bp, 13 predicted proteins | sample 5400621 | NCBI WGS metagenome assembly WNGI01 (sample SAMN13153374, study PRJNA577476) | soil metagenome | isolation source: 20 cm soil or saprolite under Garry oak tree replicate 1 | place: USA:California | collected 2016-06-15
TACATATGCGAATTGTGGTAAGATGTTCTCACACACCTTCGACTCTGGCAGCCATCAACGTTCGGCGGATTTGTCAACGCAAATGTCCTCTTGCACTGCTTGATTCGTCATACCGAAGCTGAAACCGACTCCTCCAGTGCAGTCTTGCAGTTACCGTAAATTCAACCCGGGTTGACCGTTGATGTGCTTCAAGGAAACAAAGAACATCCCTTTCCTCTCACCCCTCAACGACGCACATGCATCGAGGGCGGATCAAGCCTCTCAGCACGCCCCGTACTTGTAGGAGCGTAACCTTACCTAACTACGCAACTATCATCAAAGGTATCATTGTACTAGTTTTATGAGGCATGGAGAACGCGAACAGCTGCACATTTATGTAGGTTCAGGCTGGACGAGCCTTGCGTTTAGCCCGCCTGAGCTTTTGATTTCTTTCGGATCCTTCTGCGTTCTTCGCTTGCGGTGTGCGGACTGGCAAAATATCCCGGCAAAATCACAGAAAAATCCCAAACCAGGAGTGTCTCACGAACGCTGGCACCTGGCGCGCGAACTCTGAATCGTCAACGTTCAATTCTACGTCATTGACCTAAGAGGGTAGATGGATCATGCAGGGCGCAGAGACATGCTGAGAAATGGAACCTAGCTATCAGACATTCCAGAATCGCAGATAAACAACTCCTATTTTTACTACCTCAGCGTTTTCTAATTACAGTCCTAGGAAGGGTCTCGATGCTACCTTGTTACCTGCGACAGGTCGAGATTATATGTGTGAACTGTAGTTGACACGTATATCTGATACAACCAGAGAGAATATAGAGTAATAACTGCTCAGCAGGGTGATCAAGTTGACTATAGCGATACGGCTGACGTCCTCGCGTCAATATGTTGAAATTGTCGTGATGTCATATTGCACAGACGTGAACTCTGGGCAAACAGTTCCGCCCGCTTCAGATCGGCTTATCATTCGCCGAGAATTGAGCACTGCAAAGAGGGAGTTGGTGTGTACTGTAGCGGGATAAGCTACAAGGTCCCCGAAGCAGGCGGTGAACACTAACATCTCCCTAGACAGAAATAGAACGCGGTATAGATGCGCATCGTCGGATATGCCGCCACCTAGGATTGGTTCAGGATCATACGTCAGGAAAATGTTGTCTCTTACCCCAAACAGCGATGCGATAGCACATAAACTTGGTGAATGAGTTACGATTATATATACTCGAGAGCGATTGGAGCGAACAAACCTGGTTAATCTAGATATTTTTTGCATCAATGCAGCACGCGACCAACATTAAGCACCAACTTACAAGCCTGTACTTGCGATGAAATCTACCTACTAGAATTGTGAGAATTACGCTGATTGGACAATGACAGATTACTTGCCATCCTACTGATCAAGCTGTCCGACCTGAGAGGGAATCAATCACGTCCTCTCTCAGCAACTATGTCAACATACCTATTTAGCCCAGTTTGGTATCGGCACAATAATGTGATGAGAGCTAGTGAGATGACCGTGTCGATGGCAGCAGATAATGCGTGGATCGTTATTGTCAATTGCTACGAAGACGGTGTTAAAGGATGCTGGATAAACGGCTCCAGTCCATCTCACCGAGATGGAGATGACTTGTGAATAAGTCTTCATTCGCAAACTAGTTGACAAAGTTATCATTAGATTGATGATCCAAAGCTGGAAGCACGTACGTGAGTGACACCCATGCTATATTTAAACGGATTAGTCCGGTTCGGCAGTACTTGGAAGCCTGATAACCGTACCCAAACTGCAAACTGGTCAACTTTATCAGTAATGATTCTCCAATGGTGATAAGACAACCTACAACACTGTGCCAGAATTAGGATGAAAGTGGACCACAGTAACAATCTGCTTTTGCCAACTGTTCATGGTCCCGGTTTAGAAATGTGGGAAGGCATATAGCGCGCAACTCACGTCTCCATACACGAAGGGCATAACAGCTAACAGGCATCAGTCATGATCACGCAATGCCAGTTAGCAAACAATACTCACGATTGCACTAGATTGGAAATCAAGTTCTTTGGAACTTTGTCGAGTAACGTCAATCGGAAATGGGAATGGTACCTACTATGCACAATGATTGAATCTGTCGAGTGTGTAAAACACAGTCAGGACGCCGTAAATGTACTTACAGGAACAGACCTAGAATTGTCAAGACGATGTCAACGTGGCAGCAACAAGAAGTCGTGCCACATACCATGTCACATGCTGAAGCGCCGCCACGTCGCTAATAGCGTCAGGATTTCAGGTGCACCAATCTCCAAAAATAACTTACTAGTAGGTCGTGATCAGGTGAAAATAGACTAATACTTATCAACTTGTCGTTCGAAAAAGGAGCAGCGACATCTCACTTATGTGCGACATGCAAAGTAATTGAACTGATTCCAATGCCACAAGCACCACTACCAACATCTTCAGGTGTAGTGTATCCTTCAAATACGCTACAACACGATGAATAGTCTAACCAAGATTCACGATCCAACACTCACATGTGAAGTAGTGATACGTTTGCATCGTCATCACCCCATAAAGGACTGCGCTGACCAACGCTCCAATTAACATAGCACCCATCCTGTTACGCTTGAGGTTAATCATGAGAAACGACAGGCGGTAGAACTAACGTGCTATCCAACGGTTTCTCCTCATCTAGAGTAGCATACATTCCAAAGCAATCAGATCGCCGGCGGCCCTGGGGTCATGAAATGGCGACAAGAGCGAGAAGGGATATCTTTGAGTTGAAGTGACAAGAAACGAGAAGGCTTGGCCGCTTACTAGACATGATGGGGGTTGTCCTTATAAGATACAGTATTGAATGTGCAGGGTTTCCAGCGCCACAGGTCAGGGACGCGTTCCATTTTTATACGTCAGGGACAGTGGGCGGCACCGGACCCCACATCCAGATAGCACCGTAGTTAGCAGAGGTGACTTTGCTTTCCATAAGTATATCGACTCGTTGAATGAAGACGAAGAAATCCGAAGAGGTATGGCAAGTTGGGCATAATCCAACGCATGCAGCGCGGCGCTCCAGATGAAACCTTGGAACGTGTGAAATTCGAAAGCCTAAATGGCGAAGTCATAGCTGTCATAGTTGCATGTCGACCGTAGAATAGATAATTCTCAGTTGATAAGATGATGAGAAATTGAGTCTTTATATGGCGAGCAAGTTCAATATTTCATTTGGCCCAGAACCAGTGCAGCAAGTGAGAAAATCGCTGCCGTAGTAAGCGCGAGAGTAATACGACTCTGTATATGATTATACTAATAGCACAATACATTCCAGTGTGACCCTGGAATCTAACTTATGTCAACGTCCGAGGATATGGGTTTCCACGTCTGCGGTTTGCTAACTTTTACTAAGTATCCAGGGAAGATGTATTCCAATTGATCGGCACATGGGACGCCATGCTGAGATGTGCCAACTACAAGATAAGCCAGCGTGGTCAGCGGTGATTGGTGGCCGATGCCAAGCTGTTTCGGGGTACCACGTAAGATTTCATGAATTGCTTATTCAAAGTCGGTCTCCACGCTCTTTCGTCATTCGTCACAATTAAGTCTCGAAGATGCGCATTGCGGAAAACGTGCAGTTGCAGATCTGAACACAGAAAATGGAAGCGGAACAATGGAATTGCTGGCGATTTCTTGGGTAGAATTATCAGCGCGCAGTGTTTTCACCGATCTCATTTCGTGCTTGACGTTACGGTTCGTAACGCGAAGAGTAATACCGTATGCCTTTTAGGTCTGTTGCACATCGCATTTCCGTAATATGTCCAACTTTCCTTCTGCCTTCTCTTTCTCCGTACTGAGTTCATGCCAGAATGCCTATCAAAGAATATCTCTGGTCGATATCGGCAAGGCCCGTCGCCTAGGAACGTATTCGAGGGAATGAGAAGGAAAAACGAGCCGGATTGTGGGCAAAAAAAAATCATGATCCCCGAACAAGTTTCGACGTAGTCATCACTTGCGGGTTTAATTATGAGGATATGATATACAACGCGCTTCCTAGTCGCGACAACGTTTTGAAACCCGGATTTCAACACTTGCCAAATCATGATCAACCATCTTGACTCGATCGTTCCGGCAAACTGCTTTTCATCTCATACACCTTCACTTGGGAGCACGATGGTTAGAAGGAACTCTGTAGAGACCATAGGAGCCCCCGGGAAATTGCCTCTCGGCCCGTGAGAAGCCAGGTTCGTCAAAGTGAGTCGAAATGGGAGGTGCCGGTCAGGGCAAGCAGAAGCGATAATTTTTCGTTGAAGCATGAGCTAAATCCAATGTCGAGAATTGAACGTGTTGTAAGTTGGCGAATGAACGTACGACGAATGAGCGGAAGGTACGCGGCATTGGGCAGCTCGCCACAGAACGGAAAAAGTGCGAGATTTGGGCGGGAGAAGCGTATAATTTGCTGAGCGCAAAACTCTAAGGAGAGGAAGGGGACGAAGATGGCTCTGCCATTCCCCTCATCACAGCAAATTCTCCTTGAAAATGGCTTCTTTATTCCATATCATTGTTACTGCCTTCCATTCGATCAAAGAAACAGACCTCACTTCAATTTTTGACAAACGCAAACACTGGAGACCAATGTACAACCCACGCGAGGATACAGTATCCACTGGTGGCCCCTCCACTAGCGTCCGAGTAACAGTCGAGCAATGGGTCCGAATATAGACTTGATTTTCCCCTTAGATCATCACGGTGGTTCGTGGCGAGCGTAGATTAGCAGTTTGTGATGATGCTCAGACTCGTGGCTGGTCTGGCTGCTTCTATTTCTCCCGGCGGCCCTGGGGTGAAGAGAAAGGAAATTCGAACGAGGTAAACATCTCTAAATAGACGCAATGGGGTTAAGCAATCGAGAAGCAGGGTGACTCATACCATCGACGAGCCACTTGTACAGCAACAACCAAGAGCCGACCGGCGAACTTATCAAGACGGTGAAAACTGGTATCGAAGTAGCGAAGATTGATCTTGATCGCCAATGCCTGCCTCGCTTTTAAACCGTCGTATTGGAAGCACGCTTGTTTCCGCTATTGGTCTCGGAACAGCTTATTACGGGGCTAGTGAGCCGGACAAGCAACGTTTCAAGGTATTGGATGCTGCGTACGAAGAAGGCTGCACGCTCTGGGATACCGCGGATGTCTGCAGCGATTCAGAAGAGTTTATTGGAAGATGGTGCGCCCTTCCAGTAGATCTCCATAGCCTGGTTAACAGTGATCAATTCCAGGTTCCAGCGTACAGGAAAGCGTAACGAAATATTTCTTGCGACTAAATTCGGACCCTTGCATCCGAGCTCGATTGCTAATCCAGAACACTACGTCAAGACTGCTTTCGAGAAAAGCAAGCAACGACTTGGCGTCGATACTATCGACTTGTATTACCTCCACGCCGCGGATGAGGATCTTCCTATCGAAGTAGATGTTTGCAGAACCATTGAGCGCATGAGATACTCATACACGTGTCCACCCAGCTCATAGTCGGCGCCATGGCCGAGCTCGTAAAGTAAGCTCTACCTTGAGATTGCCTTCCTAGACGTTCTAATCCAATGCGATGCTAGAGATGGCAAAGTAAAATATCTTGGCCTATGCGGGGTTTCTGCCAGCGATCTTCTCCGTGCGCACGCCATCCATCCTATCGCGGCACTCAAGGTCGAGTATTCGCCTTTCATCCTCGACATCGAGGATGAGAAAAATGGATTGCTGAAAACGTGCCGCGAGCTGGGAGTTGCCGTTGTCGCCTATTCTCCGCTTGGTCGTGGTGTCATGAAAGGTAAAACAGTATGTTAGCCTTGTTCAAAGTAGAAAGGGAGTCTGACCGTCTGGTTTCAGAGACCACCTATTGATTTTAATGAAAAGGATTCCAGGTGTTTCGTTTCGAGGTAAGGACAGCCGAAAGATCTCTCTCGTCACGCATACATTATTTAATCGATTTTTGCAGATACAGTGAAGAAAACACTTCAAACGTGTGTAAGCTCGCCGAAATGCTTAAAGCTATCGGCGAAAAGCATGATGCTACAGCTGCACAGGTTACTCTAGCTTGGCTTCTGGGGCAAGGGGAAGATATTATTCCTCTACCTGGGACTAGGAGAATTAAGGTATTCTCGTTACATTCCGCGTGCCCGCTGAATGATAACCGGTTGAAAAGTACCTAAAGGAAAACATCAATTCCACCCTCGTCAAATTGTCTTCGGAGGAAATCCGGGAAGTGAGAGAGATGGCTGAGAAGGTTGATGCAGCGAATGGTGTGGACTGCCCTCCGGATGGTTAATCTTCGATTTACAGACACGCACCTCTCCGATTTTTTATTCTGAAATATATGCGAACTATGAATGACCATACATGGGACTTTGCAAAGAAAGCTGCGCAACAGGCTTGAGCTAGCCATTGGATAAGTAACGTCAAGTCTCATGTTGGTTGAAGTTTCCTTGTTCGGGAATTATGCATTCCTTTCATACGTCCATCGCCAAGTTTAAACAGACGCCTGCCTCAATGGTCCTTCCGTTCCGTGTCAACCACTAACAAGCAAAGTGCAGGCTCAACAAATCCCTGCAAGGGTCGAGAAAGGTGGGGAAAAGTAGTAAATTTTCGACATCGGAGGTAGACGAATGGTCGGTAAAGAGCCTGAACAAATCGAGACTGCAAGATTCTGTTGTTCGTCCTTCACAAATTATAGCCTTATCGTTGCCACTATCCTAATCCTCAATAACTAGTAGTGATGCATGTTCCGCATGCATCATATCGCGCAATTTCAAACTGTATAGAATCTACTTAATGATATGATCGCGCTTCACTGAAACTTGCGTTCTTGATCAGGGGAATAGCTTCCATGCTTTTGCGGATCATCGTCGCGAGCCTTGCGCCTGTTTCTGCGGAGCGATACTTCTGTTTCGAGCCGTGTCTCCTTGATTAGGGGAATAACTTACTTTCCTCCTCTCCCGCTTTCTCTGCTTTTGCTGGTCAGGTTTCGTCATATTAATTCTTCAAGAGTTTGTTTCTTTATTGTTGGAATAACTTACTTGTTCATCGTCGCTTGGGTCTGACTTTATGATATGGTTTTTTCAAGGTTTGTTGTTTTATTAGGGGAATTAACTTACATAGTCAAGTGGGTACGGTATCAAGGGTGGCGACTGCGATAAGATTGGCGTGGGGGAGTGTGACTTGATAGCGCGATCAAAGGTTGCTTTTTTTATCTAGGGAACAACTTACTTCAATACCATTTTTGTCTTGCGGCTGGGCGGGCTTAATGAAATTTGTACTTAAGACTTGCTTTCTTAATAACTTACTGTAGTAGCACGATTGTCTTGCGGCTTGACGGGCTTACTTGTACTTCAAGACTTGCTTTCTTCATTACTGGAATAACTTACTACATGGACAATCGTGATTGAGGAGGCACGGTTACTGTGCTTGATGAAGTGCACGTGGTTATGCTTAAGACTCGTTTTCTTGATTAAGTGAATAACTAACTTGAGCAGCAAGCTTTGTGTCGATGGGGGCTAACTTCGGCTTCGGTTTTTTGGCTTCAATCGGGGAACCTCTTGCAAAGAGAGCGAGGAGAAGGAGAAAGAGAATGTTAGAAGAAGTCAAGAGTCGCATAATAAGATTCGGTGTGTCAATTAGACCTGCTTGAATGAGAGTAGTGACCAGCACTGCCGTCGTTAGAACACCGCTAGTGTCAAGGTTTTGTACTGTCGGCTGAGTTCCAACTTCATCCTTCCATCTGATCTGTCGGTGACTTGACATATAAATGTCGCATCACGAGTGCGATCGAGTCGCACACTAAATCATTCTCCTTTATTTGACACGACCCGTAAATGCGGAAGTTGAAGTTATCGGCCGTGGTGCAGTTATCTCTGCGCGGTTGGCTTGCAGTCCAGGCCCATCCAAGTCAATCCTCTCTTCAACCATTGTTAGACATTACAAGAACTGAGAATCGAAACAGTTCACTCGCCTCAAATGCAGGCGTACTAGGTACCCATCAAGCCATCATTTTTGACTAATTTGATCGTTGTTGTTCCGGACTCATGCGATGGTGTAGATAAACTTGGCGCTACTTGGCGACAAAAAATGACATGAACGGGTCGGACGGAGGCTTTAGCCTGAACGCTCGCAATCCAATATAATTGTCTTTGACCAACCGTTTGTACCTATATCGTTCACTACGATTGTGGAATGGATGATCGTTCGCCGCCAGGTTCACAACGCGGGGATGTCCGCAAACAAAGAACCTGCCATCAATCGCCGCATCGGTCTTGAGGTACTATCAATTAGCGCAGAAGTCATGCGTCTAAGTCGCGGCCAATTTCGAGCATGTCCAAGGTCCATCTGAAAAGCGACGAGCTTGACTTTCGTTCTCTTTCTTATTAGCCATGGTAGATCAAGAGTATTGAAACGTCACAAAGACCAGGCTATTTTACTCTTTGGGGCTAGAGATTGGAGTCGTTTCGTTGCGGCGAGTCTGTGAAATGAAATCGGGAAGTGGAAGGTAATGAGTACACGGGGATGGAATCCCTCGTGGTCGCCCTCTTTGGCATATCGTACGCAATTAAATGCAAAAACAATGTTTTTAGTACTAGGGTATTATCGATACCGCATGGAAAGGTGACGCGTGCACCCAACGCTCATTTGAGAACGCTGGTTTCGCCTACGCATCGGAAAGTCGAACTTGCGTTGATCTCGTGCAAGCCTTGGGGGCATCCCTCAATTGAACCTCTCCCTGAGATAGAGAGCGTAGCAGATAACTTATCATCCCGCATTAATGACTAATAGTGCATTTGTGGTCCAAATTCGCGGCTTACCGGTCACATTGGACAACTCCACATCTATGGCTCGCTCGTCCTTCACCCTTTCCCAATATTCCCAAAGAGACTGCACTCCCAGCCCTCTCCCAGTGACGTGTCCACAGTTCAAGGGTCCTAAAAACACAGCAAAATAGCCTAGTATTGCGACAGAAGCAGAGTCAGATTACATTGCTCCGAATGGCGGGGACCGTCATAAAAGGTGAACGTAGTTAGGATCCCAAACCAGCAAATGCAGTTGCTATTTGCTTAAAGTTCCTAGTGCGAGACAAATCCGACGATTGACAGCGTGACGGTGAAGCTCGAAGACTGGCAGGTTGTCTTAAAACTTGAGGACGATTGCATGATAACGAGGTAAGCCCGTGAGCAAAGTGGGATTGCATGATTTGCATCATGGAACGTGTCAGGGCTCGACATGGAGTAGTGACTGACGGTTTGAGAGGGTGACGTCACGGCGGCATATACTGACACTGCGCTGACTCGACAACTGGCTATCATTGTCACTATCCTAGTCTCCTAGTGATACATGCTCTACATACATGAGTCCCTGCTAGCGATACTTGTGCCTCAAGACTTGCTTTCTGGATTACTTTCGCCCGAGGGGGGCTTCAAAGTTAGAGTTAATGACATTATTGTTTCATTAGTGGAAGTAACTCACTTGCTTTGGTTGCCCGAACTCTTTAAGATGCACATTCATGATGGGATCCTTCAAGACTCACTTAGACTTTCTTTTTTGATCGAATCAAGGGAATAACTAACCGGTTTATTCGGCGTTGGGGCACCCTTTGTGATGCTTTTGCTTCAAAACTTGCTTTTAACTGAACTATAGTGGGATGACTTACGGTTATGGGCTTATACTTGGGCGATATGATCATGCTTAAGACTCGCTTTCTTGATGAGGGGATCGACAACTTACATGTTCGCGCGGAGTCGCGGAGAGACCGTGAAGTCCAGTCTGATAGAATTAGTATTGCTTCAAGACTTGTTTTCTCATCAAGAGAAAAACTTACCTCCCGGTCCAGCTTTCCAGGCTTAGACTTCGGCAAGTCAAGACATGCTTTTCAAAATTATAGGGCAATAACTTACCTTAGGAGCGCTAGGGCCATTTGGAGGAATTGGGGAACTTCTTGCAATGAAAGCAAAGAGCAGGAAAATAAGAGTATTGGAAGAAGAGAAGAGTTGCATGATAGAATTCGGTGCGCCGACAAGACCTGCTTGAATGGGATTAGTGACCAGCACAGCTGTCGTCGCAGCACATATTTCAATCTTTTTGTAGTGCGAGTTTCTGAGTTCGAACTTATTAATAATTCATCAAATTTGATCGATGATCTGTTGGCGACTTGACTCCGCAAGTGTGCCATGGACTTGGTATATCGTATTTTTAATGTGTTTGCCACGGCCGAGAAGCTATCAGCCGCCCTGTGTGCACGTTCAGGCTGACCTGCAGTTTAAATTCGTACTCAACCCAACCATTGTTAGACGTCCCGGACACTCCGAATCGAAACAGATCGTGCCGAGCATATATACTCACCATCTGCGGCGCTCCGGATCCCGACAACTACCATCAGGATTGATCTGATCACGGTTCTTGTTCCAGAGTCGGCACGGCAAAATAGGCGGCTAAACTTGATGTTCCTTACTAGTGTGAAGAGCCGGCCGCAATAAATTTAAAAGAGGCTACTCGTCGTTCAGTCCATATCGTACCTACGACCGGCGTGTGGATCTGAGGGATTGCATGGCGAGTGGGACGGCCTGATAGTGACGAGTCAATTAGTCACGGCCGCATGCCACTGTGTTTCTGACTCGCACGGTATGTATACTGCAGTGGGCGGGACGTGCAAGATCTGGAAGACTTTCAATGTTGCCCGGGCGGTATTATCATCGAAGGCAGGCGGGCAGATGCCAACAAGGAACATATCCTTTCAAGTTGGCAGAAAGGGCATCGAGGAGCTTGAACGGCTCGAGATTGGCAAACATGACTATCATCGCTACACTCCTCAATTACAACTGGTTATACATGCTCGGCATGTATTTCATCGCGTGCTTCCTCAGTAGCTATCTCGGGAGCATGATATCTATTAATGATACGATCATGCTTCAGAACTTGGCTTCTTGATTAAAGGAACGACTTACATGTCTAAGCATCCATGATCAATTATGTGGGCCAGGCGATTGAGGCTGAATGAAACTAGTGTTTCAAGACTCGTTTTCTTTATTATGGGAATGACTTACACGTTTCCCCGCGCTTTTCGAGGTCGGCTGGGAGGTGGCATTAATGATAGAATCACGCTTCAAAACCTGCTTTGACGAATAGAAGAATAACTTACATGGTTATCCTGTAAATTGAGTGAAGACTTCGAAGAAGAGGCTGACTATGATATGATAGTGCTTCAAGACCTGCTTTCTTGGATGGAAGAAATAACTGACATGGCCAGGGGAATTGGGTGGGTGCTTCGACGAAGTTAGAGTTAATGACATCCTTGCTTCATTAGTGGAAATAACTTACTTGCTTTGGTTGCCCAAACTCTTCAAGATGCACATTCATGGGACCAGCCTTCAAGACTCGCTGAGACTTTCTTTGTTGATCAAATCAAGGGAATAACTAACCGGTTTATCCGGCATTGGGGCACCCTTTGTGATGCTTTTGCTTCAAAGCCTGCTTTTAACTTAACTATAGTGGGATGACTTACGAGTGAGGTCTTCGAAGAAGAGGCTTCTGACTATGATATGATAGTGCTTCAAGACCTGCCTTCTTGGATGGAAGAAATAACTGACATGGCTAGGGGAATTGGGTGGGTGCTTCGAGGAAGAGGCTTCTGGCTATAATATGATGTGTTTAAAAAACTGATTTCACGATTAAGAGAGTGACTTACATGTCCCTGCGGCATCTGGGACTCTTGTTTCTTTAAGGCTTGCTAAGACACTCTTCCTTAAGTAATTCGACGAATAGCTTACCTTCCTGAGATGTTCTTTATTCTTGATGATATGATCATGTTTCAAAACTTGATCTCTTGGCCAGGCGAATAACTTACCGGAGTAACCGGACGCGGGCTGAGCGGGTGCAGGACCACCTCCTTCTCATCCACTTCAGCCGGCATACTAACGACATTTGTACTTTAACTTACGTGACTGCTACTCGCTACGGAGGGTGCCATTGAGTCGGTGTCCGAGTCCCTACGGTCACCCTTAATGGTAACTTTGGTTCAAAGCCTAGACTTGCTTTCTTGATTATCGGAATAACTTACGTGACTGCTCGTTACGGAGGGTGCCATTGAGTCGCCGTCCGACTCCCGGCCACCCTATATGGTAGTTCAAAGCTTGCGTTTCTAAATAGAGGAAATTTGAACTTACATGGCGAAGCGGGGGCCAGACCATCTCCAGATCCGGCGACGGCGGCCTGGAGCCACTTTTAATGATGTTATCATGCCTCAAAGACTTGCTTTTCTAATTGATGGAAGGATACCTTACAGGAGGAGCGGGAAGGGTCGGGTCTTTTTTGAGGGGAGATCGCTTCTGCTTGATTGGAGAACTCCTTGCAAGGACAACGAAGAGGAGGACAAGAAGGAGGTTGTAAGATGAGAGGGGTCGCATGATAGAATTCGGTGCGTCGACAGGACCTGCTTGAATGGGGTAGTGACCAGCACTGCTGTCGTCGCAGTACATTGCCAAGGTTTTTGTAGTGCCAGCTGAGTTCGAACTTCACTAATCAATCTGTAGATGATTCGAATGGCATGGAATTGGAGCCGCTGTAAATGATGATATCGGTATTGTATTTATGTATTTTGGACGAGATGGGCAATTAAGTTATCAGCTGTGCTGAAATCACTGCGTACACGTTGGTCTGCCATATAAGGCCCATTCGAGCAACCCTCCCTTCAACCGCCGTTAGACATCGCAAAGACCGCGAATTGAAACAATTCACTCATCATCACGTGCGGTACAGAGCGCACTTGGATACCATATCGCCATCAAGCTATCATTTTTGATTTATTCGGTTGTTCCGGACTCGGCACGACGAAATAGGGTAGACTAGGGTAGACTTGGTGGTATGTATATGGAAAGAGGCTCCACGTTGAACGATTAAAGCCAACGCTTTCAATCTTGTATCCATATCGTACAATGCACAACGAGGGACGTAGAGTTACCACTGGGATTAATCGCTGCATTAGCCTCCTCCGTAATTGTTCCGGATCTCTCTTACCTATTTCCCAGGAGACAAGGTCAGCCTGCGTGGAAGTTATATCCTTCAAAATACAATCAGGATCTACAAACGCCGGAAATGATAAAAGATTTAATCGAGGAATCCTTGAGCCAAAAGCTATGCAAGACTGTTTTGACTAGAATCATCTCTACGAGCAGTTAGTCAGACTTCTGTCCAATTTCAAGACGAACGAAGAACTCGACCATACAGTTCGTGGCTAAACAGAGAATGGAGGTTACAATAATTCCCAGCTTGTTTTCAATAGCCCATGCTTCTCATCTTCAATGACAAGTGTGAACGGTGGGAGGACGGGATACAGATAAGAATCATGTGAATTTATACTTGCAGACCTGAATCTATCGCTATTCGGAAATTGGCAGTGGTGACGGTCGTTCGAGGGGTAGACTCGAAAGGTGAGTGGCGATCTCGTGTTCATGGCTTCAGGCTACTTGAGCTGGAAGCCGAGGACGCCGAAAGGAAGGAACTTATACGAATGCGAAAGCAAGCGAGGCGTCGTGAATCATTCATCGAACCGGAAGGCAGATCTACCGCAGCTAGAAAAGATTTCAACCCCGTCGCTGCTCAGAAGATCACTTCGACGTACTTGGACTCCGTCGGCTTAATCCATCACCTTCTACTTCCTGACTTCTTTTACGACGGATCCGCCGACACAATTATTAACTCCGCGGAGAGTAGACAAACTTCATTCTAAACGACTCCGCGGTTACCAGTCTCGAGTGAGTTTTATGTTCGTAGGTA
>WNGI01005930.1_pt1 | contig 13772 bp, 14 predicted proteins | sample 5400621 | NCBI WGS metagenome assembly WNGI01 (sample SAMN13153374, study PRJNA577476) | soil metagenome | isolation source: 20 cm soil or saprolite under Garry oak tree replicate 1 | place: USA:California | collected 2016-06-15
GAAGCCGCTGTTCCTGCTCGACTACGTCGCCTCGGCGCAGCTCGATCTGGAGCAGGTCGCCGACCTTGTCGAGGGAGCGGCCGAGGTTTGCCGGCTCGCGGGAGTCGCCCTTGTCGGCGGCGAGACCGCCGAGATGCCGGACGTCTACCGGGAGGACGAGCTGGACTTCGCGGCGGCGTGCGTGGGGATGGTCGAGCGATCCGAGCTGATCGACGGAACCCGCGTGGAGGCCGGCGACGCGATCCTCGGCTTTCCTTCGGCGGGAGTTCACGCGAACGGCTTCACGCTCGTCCGACGCGTGCTCGAGGAGGAGGACTACGACGGGCCTGACCTGCTCGCACCGACGCGCCTCTACCTGGAAGACGTCCAGGCGCTTCGCCGGCGAATGGACGTCCGGGCGTTCGCGCACGTGACCGGCGGCGGCATCCTCGGCAATCTCTCGCGCGTGCTGCCTGAGGGTCGCGAGGCCGAGATCGACTGGGGCGTCTGGGAGCGGCCGGCCGTCTTCGACTGGCTCGCGCGGCATGTGGACGAGGCGGAGCTGCGGCAGGTCTTCAATCTCGGCATCGGCTTCTGTGCGGTCGTTCCGGCCGCCGACGCCGGGGGCGAGCTCGTCATCGGCGAGATCCGATGATCGGTGTCCTCGCCAGCGGCAAGGGGTCGAACCTGCAGGCGCTGCTCGACGCGAGCCTGCCGGTCGTCGCGGTCGCGTCCAACAACACGAAGGCGAAGGCGCTCGACCGGGCCGCGAGGGCCGGGGTCGAGGCGGCCGCCTTTCCGGCGGTGGAGTTCGAGTCGCGGGAGCGGCGGGACGAGGAGCTCGCAGAATGGCTCGCCGAGCGAGGCGTCGAGCTCGTCGTCCTCGCCGGCTACATGCAGCTCCTGTTGACACCGTTCCTCGAGCGCTTTCCCGGCCGGATCCTGAACGTGCACCCCTCGCTGCTGCCGGCGTTTCCCGGCGCGCACGCCGTCGAGGACGCGCTCGCACATGGCGTCAAGGTCACGGGTGCGACGGTCCACTTCGTCGACGAGGGCATCGACACCGGCCCAATCGTGTTCCAGGAAGCGGTGGAGGTCCGGGAGGGCGACACGGCGGAGACGTTGCACGCCCGGATCCAGCAGGCCGAGCACCGGCTGTTGCCCGAAGCGGCCCGGCTCTTCCTCGACGGCAAGCTGACGGCCGTCGTATCGGCGTGATCGTCGCTCGCCTTCGGCTCGCTCCCGTGGGGGAAACCCTGTTTCCCCCACGATCCCCCTTCTCCATCGAACCGGGGGGACCTATTGGTTCCCCCGAGAACTCCCTCCCCTCGATCATCGGCCAACAGGTTGGCCGATGATCACGCGCGCGCTGATCTCGGTCCACGACAAGTCGGGCCTGGACGAGTTCGCGCAGGGGCTGGTCGAGCTGGGCGTCGAGATCGTCTCGAGCGGCGGCACGAGCGCCTACCTAGAGGAAATGGGCATCCCGGTGACGCGGATCGAGGAGATCACGCAGGTGCCGGAGCTGCTCGGCGGCCGAGTCAAGACCCTGCACCCGCGAATTCACGCCGCGATTCTGGCCCGGCGCGACCAGCCGGACGATCTCGCGGCGCTCGAGGAGCAGGAGATCCAGCCGATCGACCTCGTCTGCGTCAATCTCTATCCGTTCCGCGAGACCGTCGCCCGGCGCGGCGTGCGCGAGGAGGACGCGGTCGAGGTGATCGACATCGGCGGCCCCGCCATGCTCCGCGCCGCCGCGAAGAACTTCGCCCACGTCGCCCCGGTTTGCCGGGGGCCGCAGTACGAGCGGGTCCTCGAAGAGCTGCGCCGAGAGGGCGAGCTGTCAGTCGAAACGCGCCGCGAGCTGGCCGCCGAGGCGTTCTCGGTCACCGCCGCATACGAGGCCTCGATCGCGGCGTGGTTCATGGACCGAGACACGTTTCCCGACCGGCTGATCCCGGCATTCGAGAAGGCGCTCGATCTCTCGTACGGCGAGAACCCGCACCAGCGCGCGGCCTACTACGCCGAGATCGGCGCCCGACGGCATCTGCTCTCGCAGGTCGAGCACCTGCACGGGCGCGAGCTCTCTTACAACAACCTCAACGACCTGAACGCGGCGCGGCTCTGCCTGCGCGAGTTCGAGCTGCCCGCCTGCGTGATCGTCAAGCACGCGAACCCGTGCGGCGTCTCGGTCGCAGGCTCGATCGAGCACGCGTACGAACGCGCACTGGCCGCTGACCCGGTTGCCGCGTACGGAGGCGTCGTCGTCCTGAACCGGCCCGTCTCGGAGGAGCTCGCCGATCTGCTCGTCCAGCAGTTCGTCGAGGTGTTGTTCGCGCCGGACTACGACGAGGGCGCGCTCGAGACGCTGATGCAGAAGCCGGCAACGCGCATCCTCGTCGATCGCGAGCGTCGCCGGGGCGTGCCGGGCGAGCGGGACTTCAAGCGCGTTCTCGGCGGCCTGCTCGTCCAGGATCGAGACTGGGACATCGAGGACCGTGCCGCGATGGAGATCGTGTGCGGCGCGGCCACCGAGACGCTGTGGGGTGACCTCCTCTTCGCCTGGCGCGTCTGCAAGCACGTGACCTCGAACGCGATCGTGCTCGCCCGCGACCTGCAGACACTCGGCATCGGAGCCGGCCAGATGAGCCGTGTCGACTCGGTGCGGATCGCGCTCGAGAAGGCGCGCGAACACGGCCACGATCTCACCGGCGCGGTGCTCGCCTCGGACGCGTTCTTCCCGTTTGCGGACGGCCCCGAGCTGGCGCTAAGCGCGGGCGTCTCGGCCTTCATCCAGCCGGGCGGCTCGAAGCGCGACGCCGAAGTGATCGCCGCGGTCGAGCAGGCCGGCGCGACGATGGTACTCACCGGCCGCAGGCAACTTTGAACGACGTAGCCGCCGAACCGAACCCACGCCGCTGGCTGATCCTCGCCGTCGTCGGCACCGCGTTCTTCATGACGATCCTCGACGTCGCGATCGTCAACGTCGCGATCCCGTCGATCCAGACCGACCTGGACATCACTCAGCAGACCGTCGAGTGGGTGATCATCGCCTACTCGATCACCTTCGGCGGCTTCCTCCTGCTCGGCGGTCGCATGGCCGACCTGCTCGGCAGGCGGCGGATCTTCGTGGCCGGGTTGATCATCTTCACCCTCAGCTCGCTCGCCTGCGGGCTTTCGCACGCCATGGGCAGTGCGGCGGTCTTGATCGGCGCGCGCGCGGTGCAGGGTCTCGGCGCAGCGATCATCTCGCCGGCGGCGCTCTCGATCGTGACCACCACCTTCACGGAAGGTGCCGAGCGAAACAAGGCGCTCGGGATCTGGGGAGCCCTCGGCGGCTCGGGCGCCGCAGCCGGCGTCCTTTTCGGCGGCATCCTCACCAAGTACCTAGGGTGGGAGTGGATCTTCTTCGTCAACGTGCCCGTGGGCGCGCTGGTCTTCGGCCTGACCGAACGGATCATCCCCGAGAGCCGGGCCGACGTCGGCACCCGGCGCTTCGACGTGGCCGGCGCCGTGACCGTGACGGGCGGTCTGGCCCTGTTCGTCTATGCGATCTCGAAGGCGCCTGACGTCGGCTGGGGAGCGGCACAAACGATCCTGCTGCTGATCGCGGCCGCCGTGATCCTGGCTGCCTTCCTCGCGATCGAGCTACGCGGCCGGGCGCCTCTGATGCCGTTCGCGATCTTCCGCAACCGGTCGTTGAGCGCCGCGAACGTCGTCGGCTTCCTGATGGGCATGGTCATCTTCGCCAACTTCTTCCTCCTGACCCTCTACGTCCAACAGGTGCTCGGCTGGTCGGCCCTGAAGACCGGCGTCACCTTCCTGGCGACAGCCGGGACGACCCCGATCTGGGCTGGCATCGCCCAGGCGCTGACGACGAAGCTCGGGCCGAGGCCGATCGTGACCGCGGGTCTCCTGATCATGGGCGTTGCGCTCTTCCTCTACACGATGATTCCGGTCACGGGCCATTACTGGCCCGACCTTCTGCCCGCGTACCTGATCTTCGCGGTCGGCTTGGCGTTTGCGTTTGTCCCGGTATCGATCGCGGCCCTTACCGGAGTCACGTCAGACGAGGCCGGGCTCGCATCAGGCCTTCTCAACACGAGCCAGCAGATCGGCGGCGCGATCGGTGTCGCGATGGTGACGACGATCTTCACCACCCAGGGCAAAGATCTGCTGAAGAGCGGTCATACGCAGGCGCAAGCGTTCACGTCGGGCTACCAGCACGCGTTCTGGGCGCTTCTCGTGCTCGCCCTCGCCGGTGCGATCGCCGCGTTCCTCCTCCTACGCGGCGTGCGAGCCGAAGACGTCCCGGAGCAGGAGGCGGCGGGAGTCGCGATCTAAGCTTGGGGCGATGGCTCGGGAGTACCCGACCCTGCTCGACCTCGTCGGCGCGACGCCGATCGTCCGGCTGGACAAGCTGGGACGCGACGTCGCGCCGACCCTGCTCGCGAAGCTCGAGTACCTGAACCCCGGCGGCTCGGTGAAAGACCGGATCGGGCTGCCGATGATCGAGCGGGCCGAGCGGGAGGGAAGGCTCAGGCCGGGCGGAACGATCGTCGAGCCGACCTCCGGCAACACCGGCGTCGGGCTCGCGATCGCGGCCGCGATCAAGGGCTACCGCTGCATCTTCGTCATGCCCGACAAGATGAGCCAGGAGAAGATCGCGCTCCTGCGTGCGTACGGCGCCCAGGTCGTCATCTGCCCGACCGCGGTGCCGCCGGACTCGCCCGAGAGCTACTACTCGGTCTCCGACCGGCTTGCCGAGGAGATCCCCGGCGGCTTCAAGCCCGACCAGTACTCGAACATGGCGAATCCTGACGCCCATTACGAGGTGACGGGGCCGGAGATCTGGGAGCAGACCGGCGGCGAGCTCGACGCGATCGTGATCTCGGTCGGGACCGGCGGCACGATTTCGGGCGTGGGCCGCTTCTTCAGAGAGCGCAAGCCCGAGGTGCTGATCGTCGGCGCCGACCCCGAGGGGTCGGTCTACACCGCGCAGGACGAGGCCGACGTCCACCCCTATCTGGTCGAGGGAATCGGCAAGGACAGCTGGCCGCAAACGATGGACCCCGAGGTCGTCGACGAGTGGATCCGGGTCTCGGACCGCGATTCTTTCCTGCTCGCACGGCGGCTGGCGCGCGAGGAGGGCATCCTCGCCGGCGGCTCCGCCGGGACGACCGTCTGGGCGGCGCTCAGGGTTGCGGAGCGTTTCGGGCCGGACGGGCGGATCCTGACGCTGATCCCCGACACCGGCCGCAACTACCTGTCGAAGTTCTTCGACGACAACTGGATGCTCGACCACGGTTTCCTCGAGCGGCATGCGCCGGCGCCGACCGTGGAGGCGGTCCTCACCGCCAAGACGCGCGAGGAGCCCGGCGTGCCGCAGTTCATCGTGATCGGCTCGCACCAGAAGGTCGGCGAGGCAATCGAGCTGATGCAGCGATATTCGATCTCCCAGCTCCCCGTCGTCCGCGACGGCGCCTCGGAGTCGCTCGCGGACGTCGTCGGCTCGCTTCAGGACCGCGACCTGCTCGACCGCGTCTTCAAGAACCCGGACGCGCTGCACGAGGACGTCGCCAACGCGATGCAGCCGCCGCTCGCCACGATCGACATCGGCGACTCGCTCGACGAGGTCTTCCCCACCCTCACCGGCCGGACGAACGCGGTCGTCGTCGCCCGCGAAGGCCGCCCCGTCGGCGTGATCACACGTTCCGACCTGCTCGAGTACCTCGCCCATCAGCGCGGGAACTCGAAGAGTTGAAATGGCCGTAGACCGCCTTCGCGGCCTGCTCGCGCAGGCGTTCCCCGACGCGACCGAGCTCGCGGTCGAAGACCGCACCGGGGGCGGCGACCACTTCCAAGTGACGGTCTCGAGCCCGCGCTTCGAAGGTCTGCCGCTGCTCGAGCAGCACCGGCTCGTCAACGACGCCCTCGCAGCCCCACTCGCCGATGGCACGATTCACGAACTACGGATCAAGACGAAAGGAACCCAGTGAGCGAGCTTCGCGACCAGATCGAGAACGTGATCGACTCGGAGGACGTGGCCCTGTTCATGAAGGGCACGCCACAGTTGGTGATGTGCGGGAACTCGAGGCGGGCCCTCGAGGCGCTCCGCCGCGCCGGGGCACCGGTGACCGCCGTCGACGTGCTGCCCGACCCGCGTATCCGCAAGGAGCTCTCCGCGGTCTCGAGCTGGCCGACGATTCCCCAGGTCTTCGTCCGCGGGGAGCTGATCGGCGGCGCCGACATCGTCGAGGAACTCGCCCAGAACGGTGAGCTGGAGCGGACGCTGACCGAAAAGCTGGGTCCCGACTACCGAAATGCGGGGGCCGAGAGGGTAGTCGCCGTCGCCTAACGGCGATAAAATCCGCCGCGGTCCGAGTCATTTCGTCGGAGAGAGAGGTCATGGAACAAGTAGTCGCTGCACCGAGCGCGGCGAACCGTCGCCGCATGTCGATCATCGTGACCGCGTCCATCGCGGTCGCCCTCGTCGCCGTCTCGATCGTCTTCGCGGCGAGCGCTCCCTGGTACTCCGTCTTCAAGATGCTCCACGTCGGCGCGGCCGTGGTCTGGGTGGGCGGCGGCCTGTTCATCACCATCTGCGCGGTGCTGGCCGAGCTCGCGGACAACGACGACCAGCTGCTCCAGATCGGCCACTGGGCCGAGACCGTCGCCGGTCGCCTGTTTCCGGCGATGTCGTTTGTCGTGCTCGGTTTCGGGATTGCCATGACCATGAACGGCGACATCCCCTACAACCAGTTCTGGATCATCTTCGGTCTCGTCGCCTGGGCGCTCTCCGCGGCGACCGGGATCGCGTTCCTCGGCCCGGAATCGAAGCGGCTGAACAAGGCCGCCGCTGAACACGGCCCGAAGGCGCCCGAAGTGCAGACGAGGCTTCGGCGGATCCTGTTCGTCGTCCGCGTCGACGTCGCGCTGATGTTCCTGATCGTCTTCGACATGGTCGTCAAGCCGTTCAGCTATTAGCGGAGGGTTTGGCGAATACCGCTCGTCGCCGTGGTGCGATGCTCGTTCCCTGGGGAGGACGCAGGGAGCGTCCGTATCCGTAGATATGGGCGCGACTGCGACACCAGGGCGGAGCCGGTGGCGAGCAGCGCGGCCCGGCGGCACAGACTGTGTTTCGTCAAACCCTCCTGGGACAGTCGGGCGAGAGGGGCGCATGACCCGCGCGCTCGGCGTCGTCGTTGTGCTGCTCGCGCTCGTGATGATCGTCGCCGGGTGCGGCGGCGGTAGCCGCAAGTACCCCTCCGATGCGGTCGCGACCTTCATGGAATCGTGCACGGCGCAGCGAGGCGCGACCGAGAGCAGGTGCCGCTGTGTCCTCGATCAGCTTGAAAAGACGATGCCCTACAGCGAGTTCAAGCGGGTCGATGTGGAGTTCCGGACCGGCTTCGGCCTGTCAGCAGACGAGCGTCGGAAGCTCGTCGATGCGATTGCCGGCTGCAGCTAGCTGCCGCTGCTCCGACTGAGCCGGCGCCTCGAACCGGCACAACTAGAATCGAAAGCATGGATTTCGAGACCCGCGCGATCCATGCCGGGCAGGAGCCCGACCCCACGACGGGCGCGATCACGGTGCCGATCCACCAAACGTCGACGTACGTCCAGGAGGCGGTTGGCGAGAACAAGGGGTACGACTACTCCCGCGCGTCGAACCCGACGCGCAGGGCGCTCGAAACCTGTCTCGCATCGCTCGAGGGGGCCGAGCACGGCGTCGCCTTCGGCTCGGGCCTTGGTGCGACGACGACGCTTATGCATCTCCTCAACCCGGGCGACCGGATCGTGGCCGTCAACGACGTCTACGGCGGCGTCTACCGCATGTTCTCGCAGGTCTACGAGCCGAAGGGCTACGTGTTCGACTGGATCGACGCACCCGAGATCAACCAGAACCTCACCGACCACCTGGACGAGCGGACGCGGATGGTCTGGCTGGAAACGCCGACGAACCCGCTCCTGAACGTGATCGACATCCGCGCCGCGGCCGAGGCCGCGCACGAGGCCGGTGCGCTCGTGGTCGTCGACAACACGTTCGCAACCCCCTACCTGCAGCAGCCGTTCGCGCTGGGCGCCGACGTCGTCCTCCATTCGACGACGAAGTACCTCGGCGGGCACTCCGACCTGATCGGCGGCTTTCTGGCCACGAACGATCCGACCATCGCGGAGCGGCTCTACTTCCTGCAGAAATCGCTCGGCGCCATTCCTGGGCCGTTCGACTGCTGGCTCATCCTCCGAGGCCTGAAGACCCTCGCGGTGCGGATGCGCCAGCACTGCGCGAGCGCCCTCGCGATCGCCGGCTTCCTGGAGAGGCATCCGCGGGTCGAGCAGGTGCTCTACCCGGGCCTGCCGCACCATCCCGGCCACGCGATCGCCGCGCGCCAGATGCGCGACTTCGGCGGCATGATCTCGTTCCTGGCCGAGTCCGAGGAAGAGGCGGTCGCGCTCGTCGCGCGGACGAAGATCTGGAAGCTCGCCGAGAGCCTCGGCGGCGTCGAGAGCCTGATCGAGGTGCCGGCGCGGATGACCCACGCGTCGACCGTCGACTCGCCCTTTGCGGCGCCACCGAACTTGATCCGCCTCTCGGTCGGGCTCGAGTCGGCTGAGGATCTCTTGGCCGACCTCGAGGTCGCGCTGGCGGTCTCGGCCGCGACCACCGGCGCATAGCCGAACAGCCCGGCGTGCAGCCGCAGCCGCTCGACCTTTTGCACCTCGGCCGCGAGCGGGTGATTGGCAGCTACCTGCTGGAGACACCCGAGGGACCGGCTCTCTTCGACTGCGGGCCGGCCACCTGCGTGCCGGTGCTGAAGGGGCGTCTGCGCGAGCGCGGGCTCGAGCTGCACGACGTACCTCACCTGCTGCTCTCGCACATCCATCTCGACCACGCCGGCGCAGCGGGGGTGCTCGTACGGGAGCATCCGGAGCTGCAAGTGCACGTCTCGCCGGTCGGGGCGCCACATCTCATCGACCCGGGCCGGCTCGAGCAGAGCGCCCGCCGGCTCTACGGCGACGAGTTCGACACGCTCTGGGGCGAGCTGGCGCCCGTGCCACGGCAGAACGTGCGGGAGACCGGCGACCGCGTGCTCGGCCTCGAGTGCTTCCCGTCTCCCGGCCACGCCTCGCACCACGTCTGCTACCTCGACGGCGACGGGACGCTGTACGCGGGCGACGCGGCCGGCGTCAGGATCCAGCCGAGCCGGTTCGTGCTGCCGCCGACGCCGCCGCCCGAGTTCGACCTCGAGGCCTGGGAGTCGACGCTCGACGAGCTCGAGCGGCGCGACCCGGCGCGTTTGGCGCTGATCCACTTCGGCGTCGCGGACGAGCCGCGCGAGCATCTGGCAGAGCTGCGGCGGCGCTTGCGCACGTGGACGTCTCTGGTGGGCGACGGCGCGAGGGAGGAGGAGTTCGAGGCCTCGGCGACCGAGGAACTCGGCGAGGACGCGCCGCCGTACGAGCAGGCGATGCCGCTCTGGCAGTCCTACGCGGGGCTTGCGCGCTACTGGGAGAAGCGTCGCACCCCAGCGTGATAGCGCAGGCTGCGCCTAATGCTTGCGCTGCTTGTGCTTCGCGTAGTGGCGCCGCATCTTCATCCGGCTACCGCAGCCCTCCATGCTGCACCAGCGCCGCGTGCCGTTGCGGCTCGTGTCGTAGAAGAGCCAGCCGCAGTCATCGGCGCCAGGACACCGCTTGACGCGGGTCAGGTTCCCTTCGGTCAGGAGCTCTACTGCTGAGGCGGCAATCCGCCAGACGGGGAGACGCAGATCATCGATACCCCGCAACGACCAGCTGAAGGCCTGATCCGCACGACCGAGCGAAGCGGCGCCGAGGCCCTCGAGATACCTCTGTTGGACTGACCGGAGATCCGCGCCGCGTGGCTCGCCCCCGGCGGCAATGGTGCGGAAGATCCGATCGACGGAATGCCGCAACCGGATTGCCTGCTCGAAGACTTCACGCGCCCGGGCAGGGGTGGCTCGCGCAGGCTTGCGCAGCGACTCGAGTTCGGCGTCGTCGACACCTTCGACATGCCAGCTCCAGCGAAGGAGGTCGTCGTAGTCGTGCAGGAAATCCTCCGGCTCCGGGCTGATCGGGCCTTCAATCGTGTTCGCGAAGTGAAGGCAGAGGCGGCCGCCGAGCAGGCGCGGGAAGTCCGCTGTTCGGCCTTGACCTCGCGTCCGCTTATTCGCCGGCATCCCGCGCGCCATCACCTCATCTTACTGTCCATATCCTGTTTAGGAGTAAGATCGTTTCAAACTGGTAAAGAAAATTACGGTGGTAAGAAACGCCGACTCGATGACCAGGAACCCGCTCCGCACGGACTTCGCAAAGCTCTGGACGGCGCTCAGCATCTCGCTCGTCGGTTCGGAGATCACGATGTTGGCGCTGCCCTTGATCGCGGCGCGCACCCTCGGATCCACGGCGTTCGAGATGGGCGTGCTCGCCGGCGTCGGACAGGCGCCGTTCCTGCTCTTCAGCCTTCCAGCAGGCGCTTGGGTCGATCGGCTGCCTCGCCGCCCGATGCTCATCGCCACCGACGTGGGGTCGGGGCTGCTCCTTGTCTCGATTCCGATCGCGACGATCTTCGGCGGGCCGACGTACCTGCAGCTGTGTGCGGTCGCCTTCGGCATCGGAACCTTCGCCCTGGTGTACGACCTCGGCCACTATGCCTACGTGCCGGCGCTCGTCGGGCGCGGTCAGCTGACGAAGTTCAACAGTCGCCTCCAGATCAGCCACTCGGCAGCCGCAGCCGGGGGCCCTGGCGTGGCCGGTCTCCTCATCCAGTTGCTCTCGGCGCCGATCGCCGTCCTCGCCGACGCCGTCTCGTTCCTCTTCTCGGCGCTGCTCCTGCGGGCGATCCGGAAGCAGGAACCGCCGGTCGATGTTCAGGGTCAGGCCGAAGGCATGCTCTCCGCCGTTCGCGACGGGCTGCGGATGCTTGTGGGCCACCGACTGCTGCGGCCGATTGTCGCGATCTCCGTACCCAACGGCTTCTTCGAGTCTGGGCTGCTCGCGCTCTACATCCTGTACGCAACCCGGAATCTGCACCTGAGTCCCGTGCTGATCGGTGTGATCTTCGCGGCCGGTGGCGTCGGCGCGATTCCGGGCGCGATTCTCGCCGACCGGTCGGGCGTGCGGTTCGGCGTCGGCCGAACCATCATCGGCGGCTACGCGCTGGCCGGCCTCGCTGCCCTGCTCGTACCACTCGCCGTCGGACCGACCGCTGCGATCGTCGCAATCCTGATGCTTGGGAAGTGGTTCGGCGGCATCACCGACGCCGCTGCGAACATCCACCAATGGACGCTGCGACAGGTGGTGACTCCGGACCATCTGGCTGGGCGCGTGACCGCAGGCCATCGCTTCCTTGTCTACGGCGCCTGCGCGCTGGGTGCCGTCGCCAGCGGTGGCCTTGGCTCCATTGTCGGCGTCAGGGCAGCGCTCTTCGTCTTCGCCGTCGGCATGCTCGTGTCGCCGCTGATCGCCCTGCCTTCACCGCTCCGCGACCTGCGCGTTCAGCCGGCGGATGTCGACGATCATCCGGTCGCCGACGCAGAGCGGGCGGCACCGCTTGAGGGACGCGATCAGACGCCCAGCGGTGCGGCGCCTATCGCTGGCCGATAAGTGATCCTCGGTAACGTCCTCGACCGCGATGCCGTCCTCGCGAGGCCGCGTGATTCCGCCGACCGAGCTCGGCGAGCTGGAGGCGTTCCGGAGCCTGCTCGCCGGCCAAGCGCAGGCCGAGATCGGCGGAGCGGTTTGCCTCGGCTGCGAGAGGACGCCGGGCTCGGCGCTGTTCAATCGCGCCCTTGGGCTCGGGCTCGGCGAGGCGGCGACCGAGGCGGGCCTGGATCGGATCGACGCCTTCTTCGCCGACCGTGGGCTCGCCTACGGGATCCCGCTGACACCCGACGCGCAGCCGTCGGAGCTGCCGGCCTGGCTCGAAGCGCGCGGCTTCCACCGCGGCTACGCATGGACGAAGTTCGCGCGCGGCTCCGAGCCGCCGCCGCGGATCGAGAGCGACCTCCGTGTCGAGGAACTCGGAGCCGATCGAGCCGACGTCTTCGCCGACGTGTTCGCACGCGCCTACGGGACGCCCGAGGTCGCGCGCCCTCTGCTCGAGCGGCTCCCCGGTAGCGAGGGCTGGCGCTGCTTCGCCGCCTTCGACCGCGGTATGCCCGCCGCGGTCGGCGGGCTGTTCATCACCGGCGGCGTGGGCTGGCTCGGCGCCGGCGGGACGCTGCCCGAGTTCAGGCGCCGCGGCGCGCAGGGCGCTCTGCTTGCCGCGCGGATCGAGGCGGGCCGTGAGGCCGGCTGCCGGATGCTCGTTACCGAAACGGGTGAACCGGTCGAGGGCCGACCCGGGGGCTCCTACCGCAATCTCGTCCGCGCCGGCTTCGAGCCTCGGTACATCCGCCAGAACTACCTCTCGTCCGGGGAGGCCGACACCTCGGGAACGGGCGCTTGAGGCTCGCCCTCGCACCGCTCGCCGAGCGGGAGTTCCGGCTCATGTTCGTCGGCCGGGTCACGTCGTATGCGGGATCGACCTTCGCGCTCGTCGCGCTGCCGTTCGCCGTCCTCAGCCTGACTGGGTCGGCGACCGACGTGGGTTTCGTCGCGGCCGCGCGCACGGCTCCGCAAGTGGTGCTGCTGCTCGCAGGGGGAATCTGGGCCGACCGACTGCCGCGGCACGCCCTCATGGTCGGAACCAACGCCGTCAACGCGCTCGCGCAGGCGATCACGGCGGCACTGCTGCTCTCGGGCACGGCCCAGATCTGGCACCTGGTCGTGCTCCAGGCGATTGCCGGGGGTGCCGCCGCCTTCTTCTTCCCCGCCTCGACGGGCCTGGTACCCGAAACCGTCTCCGCCGCGCACCTCCAGGAGGCGAATGCGTTGTTGCGGCTGGCGCTGAACCTCTCGAACATGGGCGGCGCCGCGGCGGCAGGCTTTCTCGTTGCCGGCGTCGGGCCCGGCTGGGCGATCGTGGTCGATGCGGGGAGCTTCGTGGTCAGCGCGCTCTTCCTCGCCGCGATGCGACTGCCGCGAGGAGAGCGGGTCGAGGCACCCAACTTCGTGCGCGAGCTCGCGCTGGGCTGGCGGGAGTTCCGTTCGCGGACGTGGCTCTGGGTGATCGTCGTCGCCTTCGCCTTCCTCAACGCCGTCGACGTCGGCGGCTTCAACGTGCTCGGCCCGGTCGTCGCCAAGCGATCGCTCGGCGGACCGGCCGTTTGGGGGCTGATCGTCACGGCCGAGTCGCTCGGCCTGATCGCCGCGGGCGTTCTGATGCTCCGCTGGCGACCCGACCGGATCCTCTTCGTCGGCGCGGCCGGAGTGCTTGCGAGCGCGCCGCAGTTCGCCCTGCTCGCGATGCACGCTCCCGTGGCTCTGATCGCGGCCTCCGCCCTCACCGCGGGGTTTGGGGTCGAGGTCTTCGGCGTCCTCTGGGACACGGCGATGCAGCAGCAGATCCCACACGATCGACTCTCGCGCGTCTATTCCTACGACGCGCTCGGCTCGTTTGCCGTCATCCCCGTTGGGGCAGCCGCGGCAGGCCCGGTGGCGGCAGCGGTCGGCTTGCGGGCGACGCTCTGGGGATGTGGCGTGCTCGTCCTCCTCTGCACGCTGGCGATGATCGCGGTCGGCGACGTCCGCACCCTGCGCCGAACGCGGCCAGGCTACAACGAGGCCGAGGCGCGGGCGACCGCCGCCTCGTAGACCCGCAGGTAGTCCTGGACCATCCGCTCCGGCGCGTAACGCTCCTCGACGTAGCGGCGGCACTCGAGCGGATC